>LNFM01008510.1_pt1 | contig 33866 bp, 23 predicted proteins | sample 596031 | NCBI WGS metagenome assembly LNFM01 (sample SAMN04254537, study PRJNA301005) | activated carbon metagenome | isolation source: dual media filters at the Ann Arbor, Michigan drinking water treatment plant | place: USA: Ann Arbor
TATGCCACATCAAACGCGGGGGCAAGAGACCATTTGCCCTCTTTGCCCATTAGAAAAGCGATATTCTTGACATGATCGTCCTGATTTCTCGCAAGGATGTTAAATGCCATCCGACGAAACATCTGCTCAATAGCGGATGTCGGGAGTTTAAGTTGACGCATGATCAGCATGGCTTGCTCGTAGCCATACGCGCCGGCATTGTTGAAGTCAAAATGAGCCAGGCCGCTTAATGAAAGCATGTGCAGCCTCTCGCCGTTCTCGAGACGGTCGAATCGCTTGGTCATGAAATGCCTTCTGCCGTTTTCTTCGAGTAAGCGGCATTCGTTCATCTGTATTTCTGCCTCGAGTGCCATTAGATAGTAGGCATACTCGATTGCTCCATAGCCCTGAGGATCGGCAAGTTCTTTGTCCCGATTTCCGGTGACTCCGTCGAACTTCAATAACCAATATTCAAATCCGTCGCCGGCTTTTCCTTGCCCAGACCTAACTTCATTGGTTTTCCGATTCCACGCGATCACCGCTTTCGCCCGGGCACCACCTGCGGAGGTTCCTACGCGAAGGATATCTCTGAGAGAATCAGGATCGTCAAAGTTAGTATCAAGATTGCTTCGTTGGTTCAAAACGTCCGAAGCCAGATTGACTAAAGCGTCAAGCTCGATCTTCCGAGAGGCCATCTCCTTTGGGCCCGTGCTCGGGAAAAATTCAAGGGCACCCATACCGCGTGAGCCCGTATAGCAGAGCCTTTCCACCGCATTAAAACTATCAGCGGACCGGCCTTGCGTTGCGAGCCAAGCATCAATGAGTGCGTTGCCAAACTTATCCGGTAGCGAATCAGCCAGCAAACCCGGCAAGCCGTGAAAGGTCACTAGTGGCAACTCCGGGAATACGTATATTGATCCAGTGAGCGGCATCACAATCGGTGAGACCTCGATGCCGCTTTTCATGAACTCTGGTGTGTACTCAAAGACAGCCACATCGTTGCGATCCTCAAGCGAAACAGCCCCGATGGTGCGTCCCCACAGCTTGACCTCAGCCAACGTTGTCATGACTCATCTCCCCAACTCCAGCCCGTCCCTTTCGAGCTTCGTAGTTCTTTCGAGGAGGCCCGTCGTCGTTTTTTCCCTTGAAGTTTCAGTTGAGCTATTGGGCTTGAAACAGGTTCTGGGAAAAGGACTTCTAAGCGCTGCTGTAATCCTAATGAGCGCAGGAGCCGAATTAGGCTTGTAACTTGTACCGATTCGCCTGCCTCTAGCCGTTCAACGGTTCGCTTAGACACGCCCGCTTGCTCCGCAAGATTTGCTTGGGTGAAGTTCTGATTCAATCGAATCATTGCAACACGTTCTCCGATTTCTTTAAGTATCGCTTGATCGGTCGTGTTTGTGTCGAATCTCATAATACGTCAATTATGGCGAGTAACTATGGTAATGTCAATATATATCGGCAATTATGGCGAGTAAAGTGCAACGCATCTTCAGGAGTATGATATCGTCATTAATAATGAGTTAGGACCGATTTTAGCGGCAGCTCGCCAATTTCGGCGAAGTGTAGCAGATATTCGACTATCTGGTTTCTGACTGAGATTATGTGGAAACCGGATCGCCAACTGGAAGTGTCTTTTCTTTGGTGGTCAGGGCACGATGACCTCCAGATACTTGGCTAGTACCGATTCAAGCTCAAGTTCTCTTGCTGCTTTTGCAAGTTTTGCTTCCGTAGTTCTTCTTGTTGCAAGAGCTCCTCTGGCGGCCTTTATGGCTGTTCGTTCACCTACCTTTGTGATGAATTTAAGAGCCTCTAGTGCCGCCCTTTCGACTGTGACGATTCGATAGCCCTTTTCATCTATGATCTGTTTGTCGAGGCTTGTTTTTGTTCGAATCAGTCTATAACCATTTTCTCGGGTTCTTTTCTCCGGAGGGACCATCATCCATATTTCTCCCGGAACCTGCTCGGCAAGGTTGTAATGATATAGAGCTGAAAGACCACCGATTGCTGAACCGGGCCCAAACTTTGAATATGCGATCTGGAATCCTACATCTTTATCGAGCGACGTCTTCGGATGAAGGTAGATTCCACGATCAAGACGAACGAGGTCCTTTGCAGCGACAAGCCTGGATATGTCTTGCTGACTAATTCCCGCAGCCTTGCCCTGAGCCAGTGTAAATACCCCAAGTTTTTTTAACTTTAGTACCTGATCCTTACCCACCATTAAAGTATTGTGGTGCAAAGTGACATTTGTCAATGAATAATGCCGCGATGCACCAATCTGAGAAAGGTTGGCAGTTCAGACAACATCGCGCAAATATATAAAAGAGCGGTAGGCGAGAGGGGCAAAAGTAGTGAAAACCGGATACCAATTTATTGGTGTGTTAATAAGCCAGAATGACTTAGGAGATGGGGTTTCGTCACATTTGTTTCCCGAAAATGTCGCAAAACACTAAAAGGAAAAATTAGTGTTTATTTTCGATCAGAATGTGTTATTTTGTTGTTCTCGCCAGTGTTATTTATCGACGTTCTAAGTGGGGAATAATCTTGGTAAGTTGGTTGCAAGATGGTTGCACTTTTCCCGACGCATACCTACTTAAAGCTTATAAGCGACAAGCAAGTTGCCGATTTTGATTGGTTTTGAGCGATTGTGAGAACTTGCGATTAACCCTCAGGTTGGTTGGGGTGCGAGAGGTCGTGAGTTCAAATCTCGCCGTCCCGACCAATAAAGCTCCATTTTTTTGACTTGGTTGCAGGTTGGTTGCAGTATTCTTTTTGTCCTCTTTTTTCAGCTCAAAACTCTCAAAGATCATCACTCTTGATCAGGCTGGTTTATAAACATCCTTTGTTTGGTACAAAACTGCGTCGAGTGGCTCGTTTTCGCGACTTTTGTGGCCGATACCGGCCATTCTAATGGCATTTTGGAAAGGCACATTTTTTGCCAACTGGTGATCGGAGGTTCAGGAAATGGTTGAAATTATCACGATAGAAAAAGCTGAGCTGATTCGCTTGATCGATACCTCAGTCGCGGGAGCAATCGAGAAAGCTATTCATTCATCTCAGCCGCCCCAGATTATGACGAAGTCCGAAGTCGCAAAATATCTGAAGAAATCTAGTGCAACGATCAATCGATGGATGCGAAAAAATGGTTTACCGTTCCACGGGGTGGGCCGGCCAACTTTTAACCGAACTGAGGTGGATGCCTGGTTAGCGAATTACTAAGCGTATGTCAGTTTTTAAGAAATATAACGGTAAGCGGATAAACGCTAAGCATCCAGCGTATGCGGCAGCTCGTTGGTGGGTTTACAGACGAGTTAAAGGGCATAAGACCATTCATCAGGTTATTCCGACAGCCCGTACTAAGGAAGAAGCGGAACTCGCCGAGCGACAATTGGTCAAGCAACTATTCGACAGATCATTCGGACTAGCAGATACAACTGTAACTTTTGGAGACTTTGTAGAAACAACTTACCGAAAATATGTAGAGCAAAACAACGTCAATAAGGGGGCGAAGAATCTTTACATAAAACTTCTTTTAAACCACTTAAAGGATCAACCTCTGCACACCATTACGCCACAGGATTGTCGCGATTGCAGGAACAAACTTCAGCATGGGAAAAACCAGCGAAAAAAGAAAAGTTCGATATCTCCTTCCTCGATCAATAGGATCATGTCAACTTTGTCGAAGATCTTCAGTCTCGCTTGCGAAGAGGACGTTCTTGATCGCAACCCAATGCAGTATGTGAAGGCCTTACCAGAACCACCCCCAAGAAAGCGCCTACTTACGACCGAGCAGAAAAAAGCGCTTTGGAAAGAACTTGAATCAGATCAGTTACTCTACAGGCTTGTCCAGTTGGCCGTCAACATGCCGTTGCGCCGCGGACAGCTATTGGCTTTGAACGAGGATGTGATCGATTTTGAGAATCAAAGGGTGTGGGTTATTGGTTCGAAGGGACGACCTCCGCGATCCGTACCGATTAATGCAACCGCCGCATCGGTATTACGGGATCTAATCGCCGATAAACAACTTCCATTTCCAATAGTCGATTTCCGCAAGCGATGGCATCCGGCTCTGATAAGAGCAAAGATCAATAAGCCCGACGGTACGCGAGAAGAAAACTATCATTTCCACGACCTAAGAACCTACTTTGCAAGTGAACTTATTCGAAGGAACACCAATCCGCTAATAGTTCAAAATCTATTCGCTCATTCCGACATGAGCATCACAAATATATACGCAGAAACCGACGCGGACATGATGCTTGAAGCAGTCAAACAACTTGATGAAGGGCAAGGCGAAGCAGTGAGTCAAGCAGTAAAAGATTGATGACGGATCTAAAAACTGCGTCTAGCGTGACATAGTGCTAATCCGAGATGTCATTCCGGATTCTTACGCAGTCGCCGCCTGTTCGTTGTCATTAGCATCTCACTTACTAGCGAACTAAGTGATCGGTTTACAGAAGGTTCATATTTCCCAAGCCAAGTTAGTTCCCAGAACGAACGCACCTCAATTTATCCTTGGTCGCCCGCTAATTCATTTTTGTATAGGACAAGAACCGATTTCGGAGCAGTATCTCACAGCTTGAGTGATCAGACTAACGATAAACTTGTCGTATCATTAATGTTAATGAGAACCGGCAACTCCCGAACAGATACAGTAAGGCCATCACGCGATGGCCATGAATTTCATGAAGCATGGGCTGCGCGGCAGGCACTCGGTCTCCTAATGCCTTCGGAAGATCTCGTCGGAATCGCGATCGAAGGATTCGACTCGACGGAAAACCCCAAACTCTCATCAGAAAGCATCGAAATCGCTGATGTCGTCATGTACTACGGGTCGGTTCCAACCTTCGAAGATTCTCGGTCGGTTGTTGTGGTACAGCTGAAGTATTCGATAAGTTCCGCAGACAAGCCGTTTCGGGCGGCGGATGCTCGTAAAACCATAATTAAGTTTGCTGACGCATTCAGGGATCACAAGCAGGTGCATGCTCCCGACTTGGTTGAGCAAAAACTTTCTTTCGAACTGATCACGAACAGACCGATTTATGACGCCTTAGCTCGTGCTATTGGAGGTCTCGCGAACGGCGCACGATTAATGGGCGCAACAAAGAAACAGGCGACCCAGTTTGCTGCAGCATGTGGATTCAAAGGGAAGGAGCTAGCTGATTTCGCCTCAAAGATAAGGATCGTCGGCGATGTCGGAAATCTTCGAGAAAACAAAATTGGTCTCGCCCGGCAAATCGCAGATTGGTCGGCCGCTCGCGACGGGATGGCGCGAATCGGGCTGGCCAATATGAAACAGATGCTTCGGGACAAGGCCGGAAGTGCAGGCTTGCGGAACAACATAGTTACGCGGACCGATTTATTGGACGCACTTGAGCTTCAGGGACCAGATGATCTTTTTCCATGTTCATCGAGTTTCCCGGAGGTCGGAAAGATCGTGGAGCGAGAGCAACTGGAGGACCTCACGTCGCGTATACCGCATCTAACCAAGCCGCTTCTCATACATGCTGATGGGGGATGCGGGAAGACCGTCTTTCTTCAAAGTCTGGCGAAGACGGTTGGAGTGAATCACAAGACCGTTTTGTTCGATTGTTTCGGCGGCGGCTCGTACCGCTCTCCGGAGGATGGGCGGCATCTTCCGAAGCGCGGGCTGTTACACATAGTCAACAAGCTCGCTGTCGAAGGTCTTTGTGATGCCCTTTTGCCGAAGAGCGGAGAACCGGACGATTTTCTCAAGGCTTTTCGAAAACGGCTCGCTCAGGCAGTGGAAACCCTTCGGAGGGTAGACCCCGACGCTCAGATAGTTCTATTCCTTGACGCCGTCGATAATGCGGCCGAACACGCGAATGATAGTGGCGAACCTGCGTTCCCTGGCATGTTGCTGGCGAGTCACTTCTACCATGGAGCAATTCCGGGACTACAGCTTGTGCTTGCATGTCGTTCGTACAGACGCGACACTTCGCGGGGTGATCTTCCACCCGATTCATGTGAAGAGTTTGAGCTGAAGCCATTCACTTTCGACGAGACGAAACGGTATCTCACTGATCGGCTTCCGAACGTTACCGATACCGAGATGCGGGTAGCGTTTGCGCGATCAAGAGGAAATCCACGGATCCTCGAGCATCTGGCCGATGGCGACCGCGGACTTCTTGAGCCCACCGAGATTGGCAATGTTGTCGAGCTTGATAAGTTGATCGAGGAGCGCATCGCGAGTGCGTTAAATGAAGCGGTCAGACGCGGCTTCAAAAACTCGGAGATAGACGCCTTCCTTGCGGGTCTCGCTGTGCTTCCGCCGCCGGTGCCGCTCGACGAGTATGCGGATGCTCACGCCCTTGACCTGAGTGCCGCAAATAGCTTTGCTTCGGATCTAGCCAAGTTATTAGAACAAACACGCCACGGCATTACATTTCGAGATGAGCCGACAGAAACATATGTCAGGGAGAATTATGCGGCTGACGACGCAACCCTTCAGCAGCTCGCCAAGAACCTGTGGAAGCGACAGGAAATTTCTGTCTACGCGGCTGTCTCACTTCCTGGACTGCTGAGTAGATTGAAAGACGGTCAAGGTCTGTTTTCGCTTGCGTTCGACGACCGTTTTCCCGCTTCTATTAGCAGCAAGGTTGGCCGCCAGAAGATTCGTTACGAACGGCTCAAGGCCGCTGTCCGGCATGCGGCAAGTGAAGAGAAGTTTGACCAATTGGTGCATTTACTCGTTGAACTTTCGACCCTAGCGGCTGTGAACGAGCGGGGCACGAAATATCTCCTAGATAATCCGGATCTGGTCATTGCGTCAAATGACATTGAAGCAGCGCGACGGCTTTTCGAGGCTCGAACGTCCTGGGCGGGCACTCGCTTTGCCCGCATAGCCATTGCTCAAATACTTGCCGGAGATCTTAGTGACGCACTTCGATACCTATTGCAGGCGGATGAGTGGATCGCGCACTTTCATCGGCAGAAGGACGAGTATCGCTACGAGAAGCACGGTCCCGAAGACGTCGACAGGGCATCGATCGCGTTCGGACTTTTCGCTCAGGGACGTGCGAAGGAAGCCTCCGATTATCTTGACTCCTGGCAGGAGGACTATGGGTTCAAGTTGTTGCGTTTAGTGTTCCGGTATTTACGGCAAGCTCAACAGTCGGGAGCGATTCAGGATGATGTCATCGAAGGCCTCGTCGGTGAGGCCAGTTCTGAGCCCTTTATGCTTGTCGGCACCCTTTGCTTCTGGCCGATGGATCAGTGCCAACAGAGAGCGCATTTACAGCTGTTAGCCGAATCAGGGCCGACGAATCCTAAGGTGCGAGCGGAATTCAGATCGCACCAAAGCCGACCTCAGGTCTACGACGGAATGTGCAAATCTGCCGCTATTGCACTTTCCCTCGGCATGTCTGCTGAGGCCGGCTCGATCATTGATTCGGTCCAGAGCCCTGTTCCTGGCCTTTTTGGTATTACCGACAGGACTGTGGAAAAGCAAGTAGTTCAGTTTCTTGTCGCCGTCGCGATCCGAGCGGCTGTTGAAGGCAGATCGGTCGAGCCCGGTGAATTACTCCCAACAGAACTAAAAGCAGTTGGCGAAGAGATCGAAAAAGGTCTGGACGTTGGTGCATTCATAAAGTCTCTGAAGGACAAGATCGAAAACTCTCCGGTTCAGAGCAGCGAATCGAGCGAGAAGACCCGATTGAATGGCGAGAATAAAAGGCAAGCAATTAACCTCGTTGACCACCGACTTCGGCCCCTACTGCAAATCGTGCAGGCGTTCGCACGGATGCTGGGCGATCGATCGGGAACGGCTGACGATAGCTTCCGCGACATGACGAGATTGTGGTCCGAGTTCAGAACGTTGCAGGAGGGCTATGCGGATCTACGCCAAGTCAACTGGTTCTTTGACGAGATAGGACGAAGGATCTTGAGATTCGCTCTTTGGTCGCGCCCCGACTTAGGGGCTTCCGCTGTCAGGGAATTTGTCAGCCGTCTATACGACAATGCTCCGGTTTCAACGCTAATAAGCGTTATTGACTTGATTTCAAATCGTCCCGAGCTTCACGAGGAAGCAGGGAAACTTGCTGTCCATGCACGCGGCCTGATCGAGCAATACGATTCTGTTGATGAAAGGTCTTCCGATTTTGCGAAATTATCTCGGGCGATTCTTTTTGTGAGTCCCGATGAGGCAACCGCATATTTCCGTATCGGCCTGGATCAAATGGATGCGATCGGCTCGGGAGACTATCGGCTTACGACTGAGATATTAAACTTTGCATCGAAACTTCGGGCAGAGGAATTAGACGAACCAGACGTTCAAACTCTCTCCAACATTTGCGAGTTAAATCTCTATGATCAGGATAAGTTCCCTTGGCTCGACTTTGCGCAGGGGATGTCGCGAGCGGCAGGGCTTCGAATCTTCGGCAAATTGGCGAGGTGGGATGATCGTGAAAAGGCGGAGTTTGGCTTCAGCCTTCTTCCCGTACTCACAAGCCTTCTTGACGCGGACAAGATCGAACCCGACATAGCTCTCGGGATTTTGCGACTTTCCAAATCAGTCGAACTACATGTGTCCGGCACAGCCGAGATGGCTAGCGTGATCGATAAAAAGAGTTCTGGAGACTCAAAAAGGCTGATCACCGTGCTGCTCCGACAATTTCTTCAGAATCACCCAGGCGTACACATGTGGAGAGCTCTTCCCATTTTACAAGAGATCGCACAAACGCAACTCGGGACCGAGTCGGAAGTTGCGCGATACCTGTCGGTTGCAGTCCCTCGCCTTAGAGACTTACAGACTCAGACGAACGAATTAAGAAATGGATCGAGTAGGCATGAAAATGAGGACGATCTGGCCAAGTCTACAAGACTCGAAATGATCGCCAAAAACGTCGATTCGAAAGACGCAACGAGCGTCTCAGAGGCGCTAGAAATCGTAAATGATCGAAACATTAATTATGACGATTGGGAGCCTCTGTTCGGACTGATACGCGGCAAGATCGAGTACAAGGAACGCCCCGACTATTTACGAACGATCGCTTCGATTTCGACGATTAGCCTGTACAGGAAAGTTGAAGAACTTCAGCGGTGTAAAGCTGAATGGGCGACTTCTTCGTCGGCTCTCGACCCAATATTTCGCAAGCTGGGAGAAAGTCTGATTCGTGAGCATTCGACGGAACTCCTCTTCGAGGATAGTTTTTCAGACAGTTCGCTCAGAGATATAGCAGCTATTTCCAACACGCCGGAGCCAGCGCTTGCGATCCAGCTCGCTGGTATTTACGCAGGGCGAGATGTTCACGTCGCCGCTGCCGTCTGGATGAATCTGGCTGCGATCATTTGTGGCAGGTCAACACCTGGGCAAGGTCAGAAAGCGCTCAAGCGACTACTGAACAGTGAGGCGGCTAAGCTCGTTTCAATAGTTGAGGACGGTGAATGGAGAGAGGAGTTCCATCTGGAGGCGTCACAGACTGAGATCGCTGCGGGGCTAGTCTGGCGTTCTCTTGGTGCTCCCGCCGCTGAGCAACGATGGAGGGCGGCCCACAGCCTCAGAACTTTCGCCGGCTTTGGACGATGGGACGTTGTGGAATCCGTACTGGAAAGATTTTCAACTACGGACGGCGGAGCGTTCCAAGCTCCGGAGCTACCCTTCTATTTTCTTCACGCAAGGCTCTGGCTGCTGATTGCGATAGCCCGAATTGCGATCGACCATCCTAAGAAGATCGCAAAGCAGGTAGAATTTCTAACCTCCTTAGCACTGGATCCAACTATGCCGCATGTGTTGTTTCGGCATTTTGCTGCGCAGGCCCTACTTGCGGGCGAACGAGGCGGGGGAATAACACTGGCGGACGAACAGTTGGATCTGTTGAAGAATGTAAATAGATCTCCATTCGGTCCGAACGAAGACGATCCGACATATAGCGACTATTATTCCGGGCGACCAACTTCGATGCCAACACCCGAGAACCCGTTCCGGTTGGAGTATGACTTCGACAAGACGGACGTCGCTGCCGTGGCTCGCGTTTTCGACAAGTCGCACTGGGAAATGGCCGACGCGGTTAGCGACTGGGTGAGGAAGTTTGACCCGACTGTTAGCGACATGTATGAGAGTGGGGGACGCTCGAAACCCATCGACAGATCGGGATTTCCTTCGGAGGTTTATCACATCTACGGCTATCATCTGGGATGGCATGCACTCTTTTGCGTTGCTGGTGACAGCATCGCAAAATATCCAGTTCTGCACTCTCCTTACCATGACGAGGAGGATCCTCTAGACGAGTGGATGAGTCGAAATACTCTCACCCGAAGCGATGGACTATGGCTTTCGGACGGGACTGATTGGCCACCCGTGGATTCGCTCTGCAACCTGCTCGAGGCAGGATCTGCGATCACAGGCGATAAGAGAAAGCTTCTTGAGTTACTAAGAATCGACGAGACGGTAGGAAATGAGCTGATTATTTCCGGGACTTGGCATTCCGCAGATGGAATTGCCATAAATATTTCATCGGCACTTGTCGATTCGACGAAGGCGTCCCAAGCCGCAAGAAAACTCTCGCGTGAAGATCCCTTCCAAGTCTGGTTGCCGGAGTTTGAACAATACGACGGCGGTGACGAATACTCGCATCATGGAAAAGACTTCCACATTCCGTGGATCGTTAGTCCGCATGTCGAACCGCGTCTTGATGGATTGGATCTGCTAGCCTCGCGAAGAGCGACAGCACGAGAGCGACTGGCCGACCGTGTGAATGCTCTTCTCTCTTTATCGACTTCTGAGCCTTTTCAAAGAGAGTGGGTCGATCCGCCGGGACGAACGGTTGTTCGATCGGAGGCATGGCGTCGGGAACCGACCAATGAGGATCGGGAAGCAACATATGGAAAACGTCTCGTCTGCCTCTCTGAAGAGATAAAACCCGTCCTGGCTGACATGAATTCTGACTTGCTGATCCTTTTGCTTTTGCGGCGTTATGAAAGCGGTTATAGCGGCAACCCGAGCCGGTACTGGCACACAACTGCAGTGGTTCAGATCAAAAAATCCCTCGATTTTATTTTTTATAAAGGTCGTGTCAATGAACTCCATAAGTCGGACTATTGAACCGGTGGCGGAATGGTCCTTTCGTTGAGTCGCCCAGAGTACAACCATCGACCTGTTCACCAGTCCGGCACGGTCCATCTGAAGGAAGGCCATGCCGCTCACCGCGTTAGCCTGAGTCGGATTCGTGTAAGCATCCCTTAAATTAGTACCAGACAAGAATACAGTTTCCGGTCGATAATGGGGAGAAGGAGGACCGGGAGCGATGACGAGGAGTAAGTTCAGCGAGACGCAGATCATCGGGGTGTTGAAGGCGGTGGAGAGCGGGCGGACGGTGGGGGAGGTTTGCCGGGAGCACGCGGTATCCACCTCGACGTATTTCAAGTGGAAGGCGAAGTACGGGGGGATGGAGGCGTCGGACGTGCGGCGGATGCGGGAGCTGGAGGAGGAGAACCGGCAGCTGAAGCGGATGTACGCGGATCTCTCGCTGGATCACCGGATCCTGAAGGACGTGCTGGAAAAAAAGCCCTGGGAGCGGGGGAACGGCGGGCGATAGTGTCGCACATCCGGGCCGATCACCTGGTGAGCGAGCGGCGGGCGTGTCGGCTGATGCGGCTGGCGAGGACGGTGTTGCACTACCGGCCGGCGCGGTGCGGCGATCGTGAGATCGAGGAAGCTTTGGCGGGTCTTGCGGCGGCTCACCCGGAGATGGGGTTCGGGAAGTTCTTCGCGATGCTGCGGCGGGAGGGCCGTCGTTGGAACCATAAGCGGGTGCATCGGGTTTATTGTGCCATGCGGCTGAACAAGCGGCGGAAGCACAAGCGGCGATTGCCGGCGAGGAACCCGGAACCGCTCGCCGTCCCCGAAGCCGTCAACCGGTGCTGGTCGGCGGATTTCATGAGCGACGCGTTGTGGGACGGGCGCCGCTTCCGCACCCTCAACGTCGTGGACGACTTCAACCGCGAGGCGCTGGCGATCGAGATCGACACGAGCCTGCCGTCGCGGAGGGTGACGAGGGTGCTGGACCAGATTGCCGAGTGGCGCGGGCTTCCCGCGAGATTGAGATTCGACAACGGCCCGGAGTTCACGGCCGCGGCGGTCGCCGATTGGGCCGAGGCGAACGGCGTCGAGCTGGAATTCATAAAGCCCGGCCGCCCGATGCAAAACGGCTTCGTCGAGCGCTTCAACCGAACTTATCGGGAAGCGGTGCTCGATATGTTCATCTTTGAAAACTTGGACGAGGTGAGAAAGCAAACGGACGAGTGGCTGGAAATCTACAACCGCCACCGCCCGCACGATTCGCTCGGCGGCATGCCGCCGAGCGAATATCTCACAAAACACAGAACCGGAAATGTGTATTCCTAATTGGCACTAACGGCGGGACCTTTACACGGGGGGTATTCGGTTGCTCGACAAGACCCAACATGTTTAGTTTGTTTGACGAAGGGACGGGGGACAGGTTCTCAATATCAACAGTTGCCATTGCTGGACCTTTCCACGTTCTATCCGAACCTGGAGTTCCGACCAGAAAGAGTGTCGATGCTTCATAACGCACCTTGCCAATTGGTATGGCCCAAAGAGTAAATCGATGGGAGGTTATCTTTGAATATAGGTAGAAGTAATTTCGATGTATCATCGAACGGCCTTGCGACACATAATTTCGTTCCTTCTTTTCCCAGACTATACCTTCGAGATCTTCTAACTTTTCGGGGAATGATCCCCGTTTTTGATGAAACTTAACCAGGTCTCTATTCATTACTTTAGTTGCATCAAAGGGAATTTCAGCACGTCGCTCTCGTTCCTCGGACCAAAGGGAATAGATGTACACGCCCACCAGCATCATTAACGCCAGCGGCGCCAGGATGAGTGATATCTTGAGTCGGTTTAACATGGATCTAAATTTGTGAAAGTTGACTGACGGGTGCAGCAGTCGTCATGAATCGAACTTCCTCAGGAAGGCGGTGAAGAGCATTTTCAACCAAATCGGAGTTCTCGGCGAATTCCATATCGAGTGCAAAACCCGAGTCGGTTTCGCTCTCTGACGAACCAAATAAGCTGGCAATTCTCTCACTGGACAACACTCTATCAACACCGGCTGAAATCATTTCTTTTAACGAAGTCCGGTCGGGATCTGTCAGTTTAACTTTCCCTACATCACCAGAAAGCGAGAATTGTGCGTCAATATCGCCAAGATGAACTTCTTTCGGGGCGCCTTTGTTGGGAGCAAGATACATTTCATTTGACACCGCGAACGGAGGATAAGCTGCACGAATTGGCGGTGCCGTGTCGCTTATTATTAGAACTTCTGAATGGGCTGCGGTCTGTCGTATCTCGTTCGGCAGCATTAGAGCGCGTTTCTGCTCAGCATATCTTGTGTTGTCCTGCTTCTTGCCGGGAAAGTCCTGAAATGTCTTCGAAAAGATCGTTGTGTCGCCAAGTTGTTTTGAGGCGTATTCGGCGGTCACATCGTCCAGGCCAGGGAGGAATATCTTAGTCATTATGGTTCCGAGAATTGCGTTCGCCTGCTCTCGTCCATATTGGTCATACATCTGGGGAAGGTCTTGATACCCGAGACCTAATCCGACACCGCGACCGCGGCCGATGCCTGAGATTCGCTTAACCTCGGAAACATTCAATTGGTAGGCCTCGTCGATCAGGACGAAACAAGGAAATTCAGGTTCGTTAACACCATCAAGCCTCATTTCCATAACGGCCTGGCCGATGAAGGTTGCAATCAGTTCCTTATATACGTCCGCAGCTCCTTCCGAAACAACTAGGTAAACCGCAGTTCCGGATTCGCGAAGATCTGAAAATTTTATTAAGCGGCAACCTAGTGGAGCTTCATCTTTGGCTGGCGTCGTCGTTACCATCCGGGCAGGAGCAAGAGTAAACGGGCGTAGCTTGTTGTACAGGCCGATCAGAATTGAGCCACGGGTCTGCACCGGGGCCTGTCGAAAAGCCAGGTAAGCCTGTTTTGCGTACAGGCTAGGCGAATTCATCATCGCATCGTTGAAAGCCTCATCGCTTTCACCGCTGAGAAATAGGAGAAAGTCTGCTGCAAACGCAGGGATCGCTTTCTCCCCGTAAACTTCCGCTATGTGCAACAGGATCGCGGTCAAAGCTATCTGTTCAGCATCGCCCCAGAATGGGTCGGCATTCGTGCGGCGACGGCCTTCGATCCCGATCATCATTCCGGCGATCTGGCATGCAAAAGCCGGATCGTTTCTACATTTGGGAATGAAGTTCCATCGATCGCTTTTTGTCGGGTCGTTGAGGTCCAAACGATAGATCGTTTTGGCCGATTGGGCAGTCTGGGCAAAAAGTTCACCCTTTGGGTCATAAACCAGACACGATGACTTCTTCAGGATCGCCCGGATCATCGACATGAAGAATGTCTTTGATTTGCCGGATCCGGTTGGGCCGAACATGACAAAGTGGCGGAGCCACTGACTCGCGGGAAGAAAAACGTCGCGGCCCCGAAAGGCTTTTGCAAGGGGAAGGGCATTTGCGGGTAACGGCAGTCCTTTGATCCGGTTCATCAGACCACAGCGGATCAAGTCAGAGGCCTTCGCCCACCTCGCCGAACCGTGGGCGGTACTCATGCGACGAACGCGGTAGGCCCACATCAGCGAGTACGCATCTACAAATGAGCCAGCCACACATATAAGGGCCATCGCCCAAAAGACCAAAGTGATCAGCCCATAGACGTCCAATAGAATTCCCGCATACAGGCAAAGTAATGCCCCGAATAGCCCCAGTGTGATGAAGAACAGGCACATTCCAATGTCCGCTGACCATTGCCAAAATGCCTGATACGACGGCAGGTATTGCTCATTTGCTTTCCGTGGTATGCCATAGGAAGCGTCAAATTTCTCAATCCATTCTCGAGAAAACATATCGTGGTTACCTATCGTGCATTTAGTAAAAAAGCACTTTGCTCCTTAAGCGAATCGATAGTCGCGGAGTTGAGCGACATCGCATCTCCCCGCCAGTGCCGAATCTTCCATCCTGAGGCACTCAGTTGTTCTGTGGTCGATAGAGCGACCGGGAATGGTTTATCGCGGAGCGTCTCAAAGTAAAGAACTGTGTTCGGTTCGCTTTGTGGAAGCGGAAATCGGAAAAGCAATTGAGAGCCTTGATCGGATCTAGGGATGGCGAGAACTTCAAATGAAAGAGGTTCGCGTTGATATGCGAGTTGAAATGTGCTCTGTTCGGAAACAATGGTCCCACTGTTGTAGCGAATCCCAGGCGGTAGTAGGCGAGCCCTCTCAAGATGTCGGGTAATTTCTGTAACACTGCCCGGCAGTCTCCCGGTTTCGGTATTCAAGGACAACACCGACAATGAGACCGCCATTCCTAATGCGGAGGCTTCCTTAAGTCTTACGGCGTTGTCATATTCCTGGCCGGAAAAAGGGTTTTTTATCAGCGGTTCGGCTGTAGACAATTCCTTGTCAGATTCACTGCCGCGAGTTTCGATGAATCTGACTTGGGCTGCTTCGTTCTGAGGCGATAGGATTCTAAGGGTTCCATACACTCCGACGAAGCAAAGGACTACGAGAACGCCGAAGTGTCGAGAAAGATCGGTTGATTGTTTGATCGCTCCGAGCCTTTGTTTGATCCTCGAATAGAGACCCATTTTGATTTCTGATTTCCTCATATTGAAGAGCCGGATAGTTGCGGCCACCTAAGCTTCCAATTGGAATCTCGCGAGGCAAGCCACGAATCGATATCCGGGTGGAAAGCGTTAATCATCGCGAGAAGATAGTCGATTTGAAGAGTGAGCAGTTCTCGCGATGAACCTGTCTTTACGAAATAACAGAAATACCTAACAAGGCTTTTAGGGCTCAGCGCTTCGATCGAGTCCCTCTCGAATGCAGCAACTATGTCGATCGATTCACGAACGCTCGGATGATCTTCTAAACCCGCGATGCCGCGAACGGCATCGATCAGCTTGGTTGTGAGAGCCAACTGAATCGATGTGGCGTTTTTGTTTCTCGTGGATAAGATCTCAAGTTCTTTTTCGAGTGACGGGCTTGAGAAACGGCTATAGACGTGTCTCGAAATAAACGGCGAACTTAGTTTATGACGCAGATCGTTTGAGGTCGTGATAACTATAGGTCTTGACTGCCAATCGGAAATACCGATGGTTCCGCCTTCGTATCGGGGAATGTAGATGAGTCCCCGTTCGAGCGGCATAAGAAGGGAATCTTCAATGCTCGCTCCAAATTTATCACTTTCATCAAGGATCAAGACCGGGGGCGGTTTTCTTACAGTGCTTGACGCCGCGATTGCCGCAAGATCATAAGCCATACCAACCTCGCCAAGAATCAGAAATCGGCGCTGCCATTTAGATCGTCGAGCGTTGTCGAGAAACGCAGCCTGTTCTTCGATTAGTAGCTGTTTTGCGAGAGCAAGGTGTTCTCTCATCCAAACTTCCTGCTCTTCGCTGTCCCAGTCATAAAGGATCTCTTCCTGTTTCAACCCATCCCGTCCGGCCACTACGCATATTGAAAGATTACAGGCCGCGGCTAACGCTTCCGGAAAAGCCGTCTTTCCGCTGCCCCTTGTTCCCGATATCAGCCAGGCACGGCCGGATTTTAAGCTTTCGCAAAAATCCTCGAATACTTGTTCATCGGGCACATATCCGTTGCGAGCCATCAGATCAAATAGATCGGCTTCGCGTCCCGTTGATACGAGGTCTCGGGGGTTTATCTGGGGCTGGCTTTTATCAAAAGGGATCATTCCTTATCTGCTCCCGTCGCTGTGGCTGTCATCGATGTGGCCGGCTCGGGCAACTGGGTAACAAGAACGTACCCGCTCGTTCCTGCCAATACTTCCAGAAATGTGTCCTCGCGCTCGGTTCCAAATAACGATTCGCTGGTATCCTCGGACAGTCTTTCCGATCCGCGACGAAGCGGTTCGGAAAGGACAATGGTTCCGCCTGAACGGAATGAACCAACCGAACCCAATATTGCCCCCGCAGTTTCCTTCAGGCCCCGGAAGAATCGAGCCCATTTTCCCGTGATTCTCTTCCTGTTTCCCTTGATGCCGGAAGCACCGTCTGTTCCCATAAGCTCACCGCCGAATTTCACCAGCTCACCGGAAGCCGGATCGATGAGCCCAACAACACTCACGAAAGCTCGGACGGATTCGCCACCTCGTAGATTGCCAATAAGCATTGTGCCCGCGGGGTATGAGTATCCCTTACTTTCAATCGGCTGCGTCAGTTCCATGCGAACGACACCGCCAGAATTTCTGAGTGTGTAAATAGCTCCAATCAGTCGAACGGGAAGCAACGTCCCGAAAGGTAATTGTCCACTGCTCTTTACCTTCTTAGGATCGCTAGCGAGATTTGCCGAAACCGCATTTTGAACAGGAGTCGCGTCATTTCTTGCTTTGGTTATTCCGAAGAAAAGCGATCGACCCACAGGCTCGATAGATGTATTAGGCTGTGTGAGTTGAGGGTGATTCCCGCGCGGCCCATCTTGTTTGCTTCCAGGATCTGAAGGTTCTACCCGAGGCCCGTTTGTTTCCGGAGAAGCGATGCTAGGGCCGATGTTAGTGGGCGGGGCTCCTCCAGATCGTGAGTCGGCCATCGAAACGATATCGCCGGGTCGGCCAGCGTTCGTATCTGGTTTATCAACCGTTATTATGTCGGTCGACTGGTTAGCTACGGAGTTTCCGCTAAGACTCGGTTCTTTAGATGCAACCATTGTAAGAGCCGCTTTGAGCTTTTCATCCTCCGTCATCGGAGCAGACGACGTATCTTTCCCGCCGGTGCGGTTAACGGGATGTGGTTTCTGCGTGGCGAAGAATCCCATACCGAAAAACCACGTAACAGCTACACCCATTAGAAAAAGAAAAACTGTGAAAGCAGCGACGCTTTTTAGTGCTTTTCCGGTTCGTGAACTTTTGCGTTGCGAATCAGCTTCAGGAGCCAGTTCATCGGAGTCCACCTCCTCATCTTCCGGTTCGTCAGGCTGATTTTCAAGAAGAAGATTCTCACGATCCTCATCTGCTTCAATGTCAGGCAAGGCGGTTGGAATTTCTGCGGAATTGGTTGTTTATTTTGATCCGTTAAGAGCGGCTGAGATAGGAGCGTCGGCCGCGTTGCTCTGGGCTACGACAACTCTGATCTTTTGATTGATTCCGAGAGTCGGTGCTTTATAGACCAACGCATGAAAAGTCGTTGAACCCGGCAGGAGCAGTCCTTCAAATGCGGTCGTTTCCAGATACCGAATATCGAGTTTTGAGGTGAGAAGGCTGTGGCCCTCCCTGTCGAGCGTCTGTATCTGAAGTTCCGGAGAACTTTGTAAGAGCCTGAGGTTGGATGTTGTAGAGTTTCGGATGCCGACGATAACGAGCCGGTTCTCGGCATCGAGATCCGTAATTCGCGTCAGTGAGAGCTCTAATCCGTGAAGCTGAGGTGTCCAGGTTCCGAGGTGTTTCTTAGGATCGCGCAGCACATCCGCCAGCCTCTTGTTCGAGGTTTTCGATATTTCGGAATCGGTCATTGCTCGTTTCGAGCTACCTCGTTTTGTGTCGGGTAAATCCGTGAACGCTGCGTTGGCAATTGAGTTGTTCTCGGCGTTCGGAGGATCCGACGTTCGCGGTTCTGCGACTTGAGCAGCCGTGACAAGTTTCGATACGGCCCGCGAGGTGATCGGTGACGCGCTGGTTGATTCGCCGCCAAGATTGAATGCGAGGCCCGCAATTTTTCGTGCCGACACAACGGCGTCCCTGTCATATGTGATAACGCAGCGGTGCGCGTTCTTTTTAAGCTCACTCACGGGAACGAGTTCGAGGATGAGAACGAGACCGGATCGCATCTGAAGGCTGATCGCGGCCGAGGTCGCTCCGTCTTTTGATGGCACGAATCCTTCGCCCGGATAGATTGTTATCGATCGGTCAGTTTCCTTTGTAGGGGACTGAAATACTGATGCAAGCTTGGGGTTGCCCTCGTGTATGTAGTAGATCCCGTCTGACGCCGGAAACTCCACAATCGTGACCGCATTTTGAGCAAGCCCGAGCCGCACGATGGTCGGCTGCTTTGGATTGACCGTCACATTTGCTTCTCCCGATAGAAAATCGGGCTGCGGGGCATTAACAACCGCCACTGGTTGCGCGCCAACGGGAGCAACTGAAATATTTACGACCTTTCCAGCAGTGTCCGACTTGGACTCGTGCGTGAGAGGCCGGACAACCTTTTTTGGTTTCGGTTTGTTTCCGGACTTACGAATCTGAGCCTCAGCATTTCCGGAAATCACTGCAAGTGCAACAAGTGCGACTCCCAGCAACTTCAAAAAGTATTCAGCGGGTTTATATGTTCTTGGGTTTTTCATAGACAGTATAGGTTCCTCGTTACTTGCCGCCAGTTGTTTCGCCAACGGGTTGATTTTGTGGAGATGTTTCCTCAGCATCTCCGATGAGCGTTACAGGTGAGACAGTCTTTCCATTTACGGGTTCGACCCGAAAGCGTAGGATCGTGAATCCCGTTCTCAGGTTATTGTCATTGCGTATCGGTGCTGACGGACTGTCTTTGAGAAGGAATTTGCATTTGAGCTGCACGGACTCTTCCACGTCCTGGCCCGAGGCTTTTCGTCGTATCTTTCGCGTGCCGATCGCACGGAGAATGTATGGATCGCTTTCATCCACCGACAGATCCTGAAGTTCCCAGGAAGAATTCACGCTTTCCGTCTTTTCTGAAGCAAGGACGCCATTCTGTTTTAGTCGAGTGGCCATCGCCATCGAAAGATCGGGGTCGAGCATTCGGAGGAGTTTGTTGACTTGTGCCTCCCGCGTCGTTTGTTCGACTTCGTAGAGGGCGGTGAGGAACTCTTTTACCAGATACTTCTTGTCCGTCGATGTTGGTGTGTCCGGATCGATGCTGACAGTTTCCGTTGAGCCGTAGTCGCGGTTATTTAGCTCTACGACTCGCCCACTGGATTTATCAACGACGATACGATCAGCCTTTCTGAAGATCAGAAACATATTTACGCAGCCGCTAAGCACAAGGGCAAACAACAACACCCCAAGGATCTTCAGGAGAGAGGCGATGGTTACGACGTCGTCTGGATCGCGGGTGAGAAATGTAGGGGCATCAGCATCCGTGCTCAATGCATCAGGTGATTCGATTTTGGTTTCATTTGCTTTCATAGGATTCATGTCTCGGTAGGGCTAATGGCAAAACCAGTGCCAAACGCGAAATAGCCAAACTTTTGCGGATTCGCCTCTTACTGCACCTTGATCGGTAGAAAAATTTGCCGCACGGTGCGAAAGTCGTCCACAATTGACTCGAAAATTCGCCGTCTACTGACTTCGTTCTGCGACCTGAAGTTTGCCCGCAAAGGTTGACCGGGCGCGTTCAGCCGAATTTCTTGGAAGGGCTGGGTCAATAATCACGGGTCCGAAATCAAGTTGTGGAAGGCGGTTCAAATTGCTGGAAGTCATAACGCTTCGTTTACCGGTTCGCGGATCATAGAACACCGATATAGCTTGACTTTCTTCAACCTCAACTATTTTTGATAGCCCTTCTTTTCGAGCGTTTTGTTCGGGTCTGAATGTAATTGTAGGCACGCCCAGCCGTCCTTGCCGCTGAAGCCATCGATAAACCTCCACGCCTTGCGTCACATATCCAATAGTCTCTTTGTAGGGCGGGACACCGTTGACCATCCGTCTCTTTGAAGCATTGATAACTCTTCCATTTACCCTTAATTCGCGGCCATGAAGGTAGGCCGAAACAGTTCCTTCGCCAGCGTTATAAGCTGCCAAAACGGACTCGAGTTTCCCATCAAACAGGCGTCCCAGATACTTCACGTACTTGGCTGCCGCTTGCAGTGAGGATGTTGGTTCATACGCATTAGCCAATCCAAATCGGGCTGCCGTCGCTGGCATGAACTGCATAAGCCCCTGAGCATTCTTCGGGCTGGTCAGCCAGGGGCGGAAGCGAGTTTCGTTATAGGCGATCGTCCACAGAATTAAAGGATCGACACCGTCACTTCTTGCCGCTTTTTCGATGGTCGGCTCAAACAATTTAGCTCTTGAGAGCACGTCCATTCGGGCAAGTGAAGTGCGGGAAATTGTTTGTGTTTCCTGAGAGTTAACTGTCAGAGGAAATGCAAAGACAAGCACTGATAAGAATGTGATCGAGCGGATGGTTCGTTTTTTCATGTCGTCGGATATGGCAACCGATGTGCCAAGGACATCTTTCTCGGAGCGGCACGACCCTTGCAAAGCGAGTGAAATCATTGACGCTTCCGTTTGATTTCGGAAACGTCAAGAAATCCATTTAGTGAGGACGACTATGAAAAAATTACTAACAATGATTAAGGGCTTGGCATCGGCGATGGCTCCGCTCGGCCTGATTTTACTTTTAACAAACCTGAGTTCGGCCCAAGGCCCGATCTTTACCGGCGACGCTAGCAACCTCTCCAACATTATTCGCGAATCGCTCAAACTCATGGCGATCATTCTGTTTTGTCTCGGAGCGGTCGGTGTAGCCTGGTCGATCTACAACAAAATGACCGGAAAGGAATGGGGCAACCAAGCGTTCGGTTCGATTCTTTCGTTTGCCTTCGGAACGATCGTCGCGGTGTTCTGGCAGCTTGCTCAAGGCCGTACTGTCGGAGTCGATACCAATTTCTAAGGAGGCAGCCAGATGAGAAGACGCGCAACGCGGCCTAATGTTTTTCGCGGCCTGAAACGCTTCGGGGTCTATTCGACCGACTGGAAGTTTATCTTGATCCCTACGGGTATCGCCTATCTCGTTCCGTTCGTTTTAGGTCTGTGGGTCGGCTATGTTCCGCTGGGCTTTCCGCTGGGACTGTTCGTGTTTCTGATTCTTCTGGGAGTCTTTAACTACCTGCGACTGAGCAAGCCGACCTATTGGCTTTCTCAGAAGTTCGACGCCGAAATAGACAGATGGGCGACCTTTCGACCGCCTCTGCAAGGGGATCTAAAACCAGCCGACTGGAAAGCACCCAACAGGAAATAAACATGGACACAGCAAACCTATCATTCACACAGATCGCCATTTCGTTATTCGGAGGGCTTCTTTCCGTGGGACTCGGTCTTACCGCAGGCTGGAGAATCTTGCCTGCTCTTAAGTTTCAAAGAAGTCGTCCGAAGGACTTGCTAAAACGGGGCCGCGAGAAATCTCAATTAGCGGCCGAGCAAGCGGGGCGGCTGTTTCCAACTGAAATAGCTGGACTTGACGGAAATATCATCCGCTACAAGGACGGCAGTTTTGGAAAGGCATATATTTTCGAACCCGCGAATAGCCTTTACATCGATGGAAACGTCACTGAACAACGGATCGAGGAACTGAAAACTATCCTGAAATTCGAGAAACCGAAGAACACGATCATTCAGTTTAGATTTCTAAATTCGCTGGATACGGGTGAGGTTCTACGCGACCATCTGTCATCACGAGATTCAGCGAATTCCGATCCGGTAGCCGGGGTTCTCCAGGCAACCAATCTGTCTCTTTACGAGGAAGTAATAAGATCGGGCGAAGTTATGCGCCAAACCGCTACCGTCTGGATTCGCGTGCCGGTTAGAGATCCGGACGATAAGGGAGTGTTGTCGTCTCTCCTGCCATCGCTTGTAAAGGATGCGAAGGAATATGGAATCGCACGACTCCTGCGATCTCCCCTCGTAAGGATAAGAAATCGCGAAAGTGAATTGATGGTGCAAAGAGAGGTGCAAAGTGAAGCCGGGTGCAAACTCAAAGCGTCACGGGTCTTTCAGTCATTCGAAGCTAACTTTCCGCGAAATCTACAGCTTCGAGAGATGAACCGGACCGAGATCTTCGAATCACTTTTCACCAGCCATCGGCGTGAACACGATTCATTCCCTAATCTGACAAACTCAGCTTGCGTCGATCTGAGGCGATATCTTTGCAGTGCGAATATTGAGAGCACACGCGAGCAGTATGTGCGGCACAGCGGTACGCCCGTGAGTCTCGTCAGCCTGAAAACACTACCAAATGGCTTTGTGACCGCAGATATCATGCGCTATCTGACCGCAACGAGGGCTTTGGGATTTCCGCACGAGATCGTCGTTGATTTGATGACGACTGAAAAGCAGGTGGCCAAAAAAGATCTTCAAAAACGCATCGACCGGATCGAAGGCAGCCGCAACACCTGGCTCGGTTTCAGAAATCCGACCTTGAGAACCTTCTCGAACAGGTCGAAGGCGACAATGAAGAGATCTGTAATCTCCGTTTGAACGTGATGGTATTTGCCGGACGGTCGAAAGGAGCAAAGGATGCACGGCGGCACCTTGAGATACTCGACGACCGGTGCGACGCGGTTGTTTCAGCGATCCGGAAGAAGATCGGAGCCGATGCTATACGGGAAGACGCAGTTAGGCAGCGAGCAATATATCCGCGAATGCTTGCTGGTGAGCTTTCCTCGCGACCAACCGGACAGGAACTCACGGAGACGGCTGACTCGGTAATATCGTTTGTTCCAACAGAAACGAGTTGGCGCGGAAGCCGCCGGCCGCACAGCATCTTTACAACTCCGAATGGCCAGATGTTCGGCCTCGATCTCTACGACCGCGCTCTTATCAAGTCTCCAACAGTCATCGTCACCGCAGCGTCCGGTGAAGGCAAATCATTTCTTGCGGCTATACTGATCACGGACATCCGGGCTCACCGCGGAAACGTAAAGGTCCGCGTGATGGACTACAGGCATTCGTTCAAGCCTATCTGTAAACTTTTTGGCGGCCGTCACATCGAGTTTAACGAAGCCAATCAACTATCCGGGAATCGAGGAAGGTAACCGTCCTACGAAGCGCCAGCTTTCAATGGTGCTCGCGGACATTCTCATTCTTAGCAAGACGGCAAGGACAGATGCGATCACAAGTGCTATTGCCGCCACCGTTATCGATGAGGTCTACAAGATGGCGATCTCTCGCAATGGGGCCGGCAGGCCGAAATTCCAACCAACGCTTGGTCATTTTTTGGATGTTCTTAAGACCTATCACTGGGAGCCTGCACAGCAGGGCCAGGCGAGCGAGCTTTACTTGAAATTAAATGTTCACAGAAAAGACCCGTGGCTTAACTCACCAACCCATCCGGATTATGACGTTCCGTCGATGTTTGACGTTTTCGAACTCTCCGGAATTAGCGGCCTCGACGAGAAGATCCGTGAGAGTGTTGGATTCAGAATTAGCGCCCAGATAATGCAGGAAATAGGCGAAGAAGACGAACGAAAGCAAAAGACACCGATCCTATTCCTTTGCGACGAAATGCGCGAGATCAACAAACACTTTCCGGCGATTCAGGAGCTCATTGCTGAGGCTTCCGTAACCGGACGGAAGGAAGGTTTGGTGACGGTGTTGTTCTCGCAGGCCTACGAGCATTTTACGGGAACGACAGAGCGGCCCAATGAGATCGGTATAGATCTGGTTAAGAACTCAGGCGTAAAGATGATCGGCAAACAGATCGGCGGCTTCGACCGCTTGGCCGCTGATTGCGAACTTGCCCCTGAGACAGTTGCAGCGATCCGTGCGATCAGAAACCAATATGGAAGATACACCCAGTGGGTTTTCGTCATCGGCAGCGGAGCGGACAAGATCGTCCAGATGGCCGAAATCCGTCTTTCGCCGGCGATGCTTTGGGCTAACACCAACGACACGAACGAAGCGAATGCGCGAAGACTTGTCGAGAATATTCGGCCCGACCTGCCGCCTGAGATCGTCGTGTCCTGGCTGGCCTCGAAGTATCCGAGCGGATTGACCGCAGTCGGACTCACGGAAATATCTTCTTTTGACCTGAATGAATTGAACGGTTTGGAGGTAGCAGCATGATCGGAAGTAACGAAACATTAAGGCAGATCATTCTGGGAGCAGTTCTTTCTTCGATCTTCATCGGGATCGATGTTCGCCCCGCCCGGGCACAGTGGACGGTATTCGATCCGTCGCAATACGTTCTTCAAGTAGAGAAGAGAGTCGAAGAGGCGGCCCGGTGGCTTGAGACCATCAACCACTATATCGATACCTATGAACAAGCGGTAAAGCAGTACGAAAAGATGGTTGAAAGCGTGACGAATCTGAGAGGGATTCTCGGTAAGGTTGAAGAGCAAGTCATGCGGCACAAGCAGCTTATAACTACCTACGCAACTATCGGACGGCTTATTCGCGGGACCTTCGAGCTAAAGAAGCGAATCGAGGCGACCATCACCAGCCAAATTCATTCAGTCGTCAATATTGCAAGACGCCTCAAGAACGGCATCTTCGATATGGACGCAAACAAACGGGACCTCGATGACTTTCTTCGGCATTCGATCGGACGAAGCGCCGATGCCCACCTCAAGAATCTCGAACGCCTTGCGAAGCTAGATTCTGAACTCGAACGGATGCTCTTTGACCGTGAAAACATGCTTCTCGATCTCGCCAAACTTTATGAAGAACGCGAGAAGATCGCTGATGAAACGCGAGCGATAGAGGCCAATCCGGCCGCAAATCGGGATGGGGTTCAATCTTTGATAGATCAGATGCTCGCAATCAATCTGCGTATTTCAACAGTCGAAGGCCAACTGCGCGAACTCGAAGCGAAGATCCAGGCAAAATTCATTGCCTACGGCCTCAAGATCGAGCAGATGACAGAGTTTGGGAAAGAAATTCGCCGAAGCACGGAGATGATGACTGGGATCACACGAGCCTCGGACGAGTTTCTTCGCGAACTCGAACGCTATGAAGTATGGAATGACGACGTCTATGAAAGCCCGCTTCCATAACCGCAAAAAGATCAGATCTAGAAAATAAAACAAACAAGCCATGAGAAACGCGACTCCATTTCGTCACGCTTTAGCGACAGCTATATTCGTTCTCGCCTACCTCGTCTCGCCATACCTCCTCGCCAATGTAGCGGCCGGACAAACCCGGCCGCGCCCTCCTCGCGTCGAGGGCCAGACTCCAGTAGGTACGATGAACGGACAGCCTGTGACGGCGAATGATCTGATAATGACGATCAACTCGGATTCTCCGTTTATGCCGCCGCTGGATGGAAGTCCGGCACCGGCACTTCGCGAATTCGAGAACAGATACCCCGCGAACCCAGTAGCGAGTCCCTCTCCAGGCCCGGTCGTTCCGCCGAAACCTCCTGCACCGAGTTTCAGCGAACAGATCAAGAATCTCATGCGGACTGGTCAGGAATGGCTATTTCAATCCGTCCTCAACACCATCATAAAGCCGCTCATGCCGATCCTTATGTTTCTCGCGTGGATCATCGCGAGTTTTGTTTTGATCTTTGCATTCATTCGCAGGTTCCACGACAACCGAGGTCTAGGGCCCGAGCAACTCGTTGCCTGGGCGATCCGTTCGATCATTTTCATGGTATTGATCGGAGCGAGCCCGTTCATCATTGACGGTCTGACGATAACCGGCAAATTCTTTGCGCGGCCAATTCGCACCTACAACCGTTCACTCGTCACAGAATTCGACGACAAGATGAAAAAGTATGTCAAAGCGAACTTCGCCGTGGAGGACCCTAACGCATTGCTTGCTGAGCGTCTTCCGAACGGCGAGCCCGGCCTTGTCGGCATCATCATGGATAAGGAATCGACCGTAAAGGACATTACCGGTGAACTGAATATTCTAGGGTGGAATCTCCCCAAAATGTTCACCTTTATGGTGATCGGACAGAACATCATAAAGTTCGGCGGGCTTTTTCTTGCGATCGCCGGACTATTTATTTTGATAGGCCTGAAACTGGCGGCTCCGGTTCTGGCGGCTTTCGGCTTTGACGAGAAGTTTGCGGCTCAGATGTTTTATCCCTTCTGTTGGGGCGTCGCTACATTTGCGCTGGCATTTCCGATGGTGAAGGAAGTGACGCTCTATGTTTGCTATGCCCTCGGCGTTCTTGCCCTTTCTATCTATAACGGTGAGAGTACATTTTCTCTTGATCCAGTAACCGCGAAGATCATAACCAACGGTGCCTACGATCCCGCATCAAGTGCTCTGATCGTCACCGCGCTGTTCTTCGTTTCCAGTCTCTGCTTCATTCTGGTTCCGTGGCTTAGCTATCGCGTTCTTCGCGGACAGGTCTATGAGGGTGTTTCTCAGATCTCAATGGGCTGGATGCTTTCAAGTATCGGGACCGCTCTTGAGACATACGGGTTAGTTGCGGGAGCCGCTATCAACCGACAGGCCGAAAACACCCAAATTCAGGGCATCTACAATGCCGAGCAGACGGCAGCCAGAAAATCCCTCGAAGCCGCTAACCAATCAACGGACGCTCGTTTGGTGTCGTCCGTTGCCGGAGTGGAAGGCGGCCTTGTCACCAGTCTTGGTCAGATCCGGGCAAATCAGGTGACGCAGACTTTGCTTGCCGAGGCGAGCAAGAACTATGGGTTGAGCAGCAGTGCAGCGGCAACGAAGCGAGAGATCGCGGGAACGTTAGCGGAGGCTCAAGGAACTAAAGAAGCTCGAACCATCGATGGAATGAAGGAAGTCGAACTGCGCGGTCAGGGCAACCTTGAGCGGTTTGGAATGAAAACCTACGAATTCACGCCCGGCGGCTCCTCGATCGCCGGAACTTCCGTTCCAATTCGCACGGGACAGGAACTCTTCGATTGGTCGAGAAATAAGCACCCTATTCAAGAAGTAAACAAGCAGATGGATTCTTCCACCCGCACTAACATCGCACTTCAAAACAACAACACCGGCATTGTCGCGGACACGAAGGTGGAAGCTAGCAATGTCTACCAAGGTGAGATCAACCAAGCCCTCGAAACTCAGGCTTCACAAAGCAAGCAAGCTTTCAATACTGGCAGTTCGATCGCTTCGTCGAGCACCAGACAAGGTGCCGGAATCCAGCTCTCAGGAATTCGCAGTTCGGCCGACATGGAGAAAGTATCAAACCAACTAAACTTTGACGGCCGCAGTGAGGCGGCTTCAATAAACCAAACAGCAGCAATGGAGGCTGCACGACTCCGAATGGTTTCAACCGTTGTTACGGGATTTTTCAGAGACATGGATCGGCGCTTGGAAGAAATGAAGCCGAAGTACTAAATGCCGGCGACCGCTTGATGTCGTAGGCATGATAGCCTGCCGACTTGTTTCAGATTGCGAGCCTTTGATATTCGGTTATTCAAATGTAATATTTGAAGTTTGGCCTTCTAGTTTCCACGGTTGGATTCGAAATCAGAATTTCACCTACTGCATCCGAGAACCCAACCGTTACTGGCTGTGATTCGCCTAGCCGACATGCGTTGTAATTAAGCTTCGTTAAGCCAAGAATATCCTGGGCGACTCGCTCCAATGGAGCGTCCCCGTGTTGTATTTCGATCCTGAGAGGAATCGGTGTCTCCCAGCCATCATAGGTCGCAAGACGCGGCTTGAATCCGCTCGCCCAAAGAAACCCCGACTTCTCAGTCATCTTCAGGAAAGTGCCGCGTATTATAGGCCGCCGGCCGTTCCGGAACAGCTTGAATCCGACGCGTTCTGGGCGAACCTTTACACCGTATAGATTTACATTAGGCGGACACGCCCTCCGATAGCCGGCGAACTCTTCATCATTGATCTCGGATCGGCAGTGCAGAAAGACCTCCGTTAATTCCTTCCCGCCAAGATCTCTGTACGTTTTCAGAATACCGTCGAGAAGAGCGAAGGCCTTGTCTTCGCTGAGATGAAATTGTTTTGTTCTTGATGAGTACCATGGACCATATTCGCCAAGAAAAACGAGCCCGTCTCCAGTATTTAGAAACATCTGAGCGGCACAGCACGCTGTGCTGCCATCCGCATTTTTGTCAGTATGCCTAAACGCGATACCGATATAACAGACGCCCTCGCGTGCCGAGACGAGTTTCCATGGCTTGCCGCCGCTTTTGTAATAGAGTGCAGTTCCGAGGTTCCATTTTCGGTCAGAAAGCGGAGTTAGTCGTCGTTCACCGAACTTGAAGTCGTCGCTTACTTTTAGTGTCGATTCCTGAATTATCTGGATCGGAATATCCTGTCCCATCGCCCGGGCCTTCAGTTGCCTACGAAAATCGGGCGACAGTTTGTATTGTTCAATGTCGTATTCTTCAAAAAGACTTGTTTGACCGGAACGTCGAAGTTCTTTTTCTTTTCTTGAGATCCCTGAGCCGATAGCATTCTGAAAGTGAGATTCCGGGCGACAGTTTTTCCAAACCTCGTCGGGGACAACGCATATTGCAACGTCGATCCTGTCGTCCAATTTTTTTATCTTTTCGAACTCGTTAAGATATAGATTAACGGCCGAATACGAGCGTTCATGCTCGTCCTTTTGAAGCGATGCTTGGTGCAATTCATCGGGATCAACTGAGCCGCTCCAAACCGGCTCTGGAGAAAACTCGCATTCAAACGCTGCTTCGAAACCGGGAAACGGAACCCATAACCTATGGTTGTTATTTGGTGCCTCGATCGATGGAAACGACAGATCCCTGGCAAACAGTGAGAATTTGCCTACCCCGATATCTGTGCCGATAACGGCATACTTGATCGAACGTGGCTGAGAAGGTGTTCCAACATCGACAGGGCCGAACAAGGAAAGTCCGTCGCGAGGATCCTTCACGACCTGGCCGTGTCGAAACTCCAATCCAGGTTCATTGAAAAGTATTGTTGAACTATTCATCTTCTCACTATTCGTCAAAACTGGTCACTCTCGTCTAACTCAGTTGGGTCCAGCAAACTCTCCTCCCGACCGAAGCCTAACTTGTTTAGGGCTTTTTCGTTAATGCCGGCAGATATCTCAAAGGTGTTGGGAAAGGAATTGATGATGATTTGCTTGTTAAGGTGCATTCCTATTCTTATCTTCCCATCCTCGTCGGCCAGAAACTGTGCCACTGCGAGGGTCCTTCGAAACCAATCGTCGTTCCACCAGGACTTACAAAGATGTTTTCGGCGAGAAAGAGCCGCGCGAGGCGGCAGCACATTATTATCTGTATCGGTAAAGCGGTTGCGAAGGCGTATATAAAGTACCGTGGACTTGAAATCATTACGCCCGTCCACCCCCGGTCCTCGATACAATTTCGAATCGACAAAGAAGGTTGGGGCTAGAAAATAGCGATAGTACGTAGATTTGTCGTCGGGCCGATAGTATTTCCTTTCGCCGTAAATGCCCAAAGGAGCCAGTTTTGTTCCGTCTGGCAACTGGGTTGAAAGCCGATTCCGCGGGACCAGGCCGTCAGGAAAATACATGAAATCATTATCGGAGCAGTACTTCAGACCTTTCTTGTGACAGTACACGATAACCGATTTGCGTATGAGTTCGGGAATCAAGCTATTTACATAGATCTTTTTCGCTTCGCCCTTATCTGACCATGTTATCTCCGAGAAATCTTGCCAGCTATAGCCCCCCGTATTTTGTATTGCCTCCCTTTTCATAACTTCTTCAGGTGGAGGAAAGAAACTAAGTACCAATCCATCGGTGACTTTTCTAAAGGCCCAGCAATTCTCATATTCTTTTTCAAGAAAGCTTGGTGCTACCTGAAATCGGTGAACAATCGAAGGGATCGATTCGATAGGGAAAGCGTTTGAGTATAAGGTCTCTTTGTCCGTAGAAACTATTTCCGCCTCATCGTAGTAGCTGGATGACACCGTACGCCCATCGAAACGGGGCTTCGGGCAATTGAGAACCGAAAGAGTTTCCTTCAAATCCCTGAGTCCCTTGGCCCAGTTACGTCCAAATTGAATCGGCACGATACCATCTTTGGAAGCGGTGTTAATTTGTTCTGAGGGATCGGCAGAAAGCGGAATGATGAAGTCGATTTCGGCATCTTTTCCGACATCCAGAGCCAATGCCCGTAAACCGATTGCCTCCATTGACTCAAAAAATGACTTGGAATAGACGGTGATAGCCCGAAATGTTTCAGTCTTTATTGCTTTGCTAATGTCCTCCGGGTAACCGTCGTCTCCGATGGATTTGATTGATTCATACCATACAGCATAGCCATCTGCTGTCAGTTTGCGGGCGAGCCACTCTGCAAGAACAAGGTCCGCGTGAGCACTTATTATTAAAAGATGATGTTTCCCGCCTGCCGGAAGGACATTTGCTGCGCTTTTTAGAAATGCAGGCGGAAAAATTGCGGGATGATTCTCTTTAATGTGCGGATGTTTAGAATCGAGCAACATTCGGAGGCGTTCGAGTCCGAACAATTTCAACGTCCATCCATATTCTTCAAAAGTACTCTTGACTGCTTCATCCCGTTCATTGGCTGTAAAATCGGCGGTGCAAAGAAACACCATTTCATCGCACTCATGGTTGTGTTTCTTGATTTTTGCGGCGTCCTCTGCGAGTTTGGCCCGCCAGTCCTCTCTGACACTGTAAGCAAAAATTGTTGATGTCCCTGAACTATCTGTGTGAATGGCGTCGCGTCCCTTGTCACTGAAACCACCCAGAGGCTCAATCTTTGGATACCCTTCCAGTACCATTAGATCGTGACAGACACTTTCGAAATCGCTGTAGTCTGTCAGCTCTTGCAAGCAATATTTTGTTACACTTGTGGGCATCTTAACTTTTGACTTTAATCGATCTATTTTAACTGACTTTAATGGGAGTTGCGACCCAGTATGGTATCTCCGGTTAATTCCTATATTCTAGGCTTGCTCTTGTAGGAAAAAAATAGTACTTTTTCCTACAGAAGCATAGGGTCAGAAATGGGGCAAACGATTGAACAACAAGTACTTGCGAGGGTCTATGGGCACGGTAGGGGTTGGGCCTTTTCCACAAAAGATTTTCTGCATCTAGGCAGCCGCAAAGCAGTCGATGTTGCCTTGATCCGCCTAACCAACGCAGGGACGATTCGACGCGTAATTCGAGGGATTTATGACTACCCACGATTTAGTGAATTTCTAAATCAGCAACTCGGCCCCGATATCCATCAGGTCTCATTGGCTCTTGCACGAAAATTCGGATGGTCAATCCAAGCCGGATCGGCGGCGGCACTGAACCTGATTGGACTTTCAACTCAGGTCCCTAGTCAGTACGTTTACTATTCAAACGGCCCAGATCGAAGGTACGTCATCGACCAGACCGCATTACAATTCGAGAAGACCACTCTGAAAGAGACTCGTTTTCGAATCGAAGAAACGGGGATCGTTGTTCAGGCCATAAAGGCGATGGGTCAAAAAGGGATCACGAGCGACGTGCGGAGAATGATTCGCGAATGGTTAGGCCCAAACAAATTATCAAAGGTTCTAAAGGATGCAGAACGTATCACGGATTGGGTTTACGCCGAGATAAAGGAGATATGCACGGAAGGAATATCGATGGAGGACACGGATGGATAAGGTTGCCCTCTTACCCACAAATGAGCGCAATGAATTATTCGAAGAATCCGCGCGCCGGCGCGGAGTTCTGCCGGCCATCACGGAGAAAGACTTCTGGGTATGTTGGGTACTGAAAAAGCTCTTTGAATCAAAAGGGCTTTCGCGACATCTCGTCTTCAAGGGCGGAACATCCCTCTCAAAGGTCTATGGTGTTATTGATCGATTTTCCGAAGATATCGATCTGATCATTGATTGGGGATTGCTTGGATATGGGAAAGATGGAGAGGATCCCTGGGGAGAGAAGCCGTCTGCCTCCAAACTCGACAGATTCAGTAAAGATTTCAATGAGCGGGCGAAAGAATACATCAGAGATTACCTGTTTAAAGAAGTCTCGGGACTACTTGCAGCGTGTCCGTCGGTCTCCTTGGAAATCAGGGAAAATGATGGACAGATAATTGACATTACCTACCCTTCTGCGTTCAAAGCCGAGAGTCTTCGACCTGCGATTCTGCTTGAGATCGGTCCATTGGCATCTTGGGTTCCGTCAATAAAGGGTGAGATCACACCCTTCGCCGCAGAAGAATTTCCTGAAGTTTTTCAGGATCCCAAGTGTGTCGTAACCACTATTACGGCTGAGAGGACTTTCTGGGAGAAAGCAACAATTCTACACCAGCAAGCACATAGAAAAACCGACATGCCTAAAGGGTATTCGCGACATTATTACGATCTGTTTCGCCTCTCGGCCAGTCCTTTCAAAGATAAAGCTCTCGCCGATCTCGATTTACTAACCGATGTCGTGAGATTCAAGGAGCGATTCTATCGTTCGTCATGGGCGCGATACGACTTGGCAAAGCCGGGTTCGTTCCGGCTTTTGCCAACGGAGCAAGGGGACACAGAGCTACAAAAAGATTTTCTTGCAATGCAGCCGATGATATTTCGATCGCCGCCAACCTGGACCGAAATAATCAGTGGACTAGCCAAACTTGAAGCGGAAATAAATGATGGAACGGTCTGAATTTACCTAGGTTATTGAGTTTTGTCTCACCGAACCGCCAGATCCTTGGTCATTATGGCAAGATGATCTCCAGATGTTTGGCGAGTACTGATTCAAGCTCAAGTTCTTTTGCTGCCTTTGCGAGCTTTGCCTCCATAGTTTTTCTCGTGGCGAGAGCCTCTCTGCCGGCCTTGATGGCCGCTCGTTCACCTATTTTCGTGATGAATTTTAGAGCCTCTAGGACCGCACGTTCGATCGTGACGATTCGATAGCCCTTTTCATCTACGATCTGTTTGTCGAGCCTCGTTTTAGTCCGAATCAGTTTATAACCGGTTTCTCGGGTTCTTTTCTCCGGAGGAACCATTACCCATATTTCTCCCGGCACCTGTTCGGCAAGATTGTAATGATAGAGAGCTGAAAGGCCCCCAATTGCTGAACCCGGCCCAAACTTTGAATATGCGATTTGGAATCCCACATCTTTATCCAGCGAGGCCTTGGGATGAAGGTAGATTCCACGACCGAGACGAACGAGTTCCTTTGCAGCGACAAGCCGGGACATGTCTTGCTGACTAATTCCTACGGACTTACCTTGAGCCAGTGTAAAGACCCCGAGTTTTTTGATTTGTGGCTGCTGTCGCTTATCCATCATTAAAA
>LNFM01003440.1_pt1 | contig 33865 bp, 23 predicted proteins | sample 596031 | NCBI WGS metagenome assembly LNFM01 (sample SAMN04254537, study PRJNA301005) | activated carbon metagenome | isolation source: dual media filters at the Ann Arbor, Michigan drinking water treatment plant | place: USA: Ann Arbor
TGCCCCCTACCTCGTGCGGTTCCCTGAGTTGAACGGGCCGCTCTTGCGAAACGTGCTGACGAATGGGTGGGGCGAAAGTTGGGGCGTCTTTCTTTCAAGTGAGCAGTCGTTCCTCGAAGTCCGCCGGCATTTCCGGAAGTTCCTGATGGTCCAGCACCCGGAACACGGCCGGGTCTATTTCCGGTTTTACGACCCCCGCGTCCTCCGGGTCTTCCTCCCCTGTTGCGAGGGCCCGCGGCGCGAGGAATTCTTCGGGCCTGTCGACTCCTTCTGGGCCGAGAGCGAAGGGGGGGCGGAACTGCTTGGTTACGGCCGGGCTTCGGCGCAGTCGTTCACGCGGTTGCGTTTGAATCGTGAAGGTGGGGACGAGTGATGGAGTTCGAGATCACCGCCGAGCAATCGCAGGCATTCGAAAGCGAAGCGCGACGCCTCTACCTCGCCCGCGTCGCACGGATGGTCCGAGAGTCCCTCCCCTCGTGGACGGGCCAGATGTCCGACGCGGAACTGTCCGACCGCGTCGAAAAGGCCGCCGAGAGGGCACGCCGCTACGACGTTGAATCGGAACGCGACCTCGCGAGGTTCGTCGGACTTTCGATCGTCGCCGGCCCCGAGTTCGACGAGATCCCTGAAGTGAACCGGTTTCTTCGGGCCCCCGTGCGTGCCGGCGCCCCCGAACCGGACCCGGACATCGGCGACAAGCTGGATTACATGCTCGACGGCCTGGCCTCGAAGTTCCGCGACCGCGACGGCAATTAAACAAGTAGTAACCGGTGGCCGTCGTCGTCGTCGGGATATTTACCTCGTGAGATCGGAACGGGCACCCGATGGCGGCACTCCCACTCATCCCGCCCGCACTGGAGGCGCTCTACGCGGCGGCGGTCGTGACCATCGGCGCGATCGGTAGCCTGTTCGCGGCGAAGAAGATTTCCGACGAGATCGACGACTACCGGAAGCGTGCCGAGGAACAGGCGAAGGCGAAGCCGACCGCCTGCGAGGCCTGCGCGGAGCCGATGAAGTCGGAAAAGACCGAGGAATCGGAAAAGTCTGACGCCGAGCCCAAGAAGGGAAAGAAGGTAAAGTCTAGTCAGAGCGGTGATAAGGTAAGGACGCCCGATTCCCATCCTGAGGACTTCAATAAACTCCCCAGAGGCCAGGGGTCCGAAAATGTCCACACCGGCGAGATCTGGAAGGAATGCCCTCCGGGGCGCGCCCATCGCGGAGAGAAATGGGACGTGACCTCGGGCGGCCGAAGGGTCGGCGAGGTCAAGCCGGACGGGACGATCGGCCGGACATGGTGAAGTTCCCGGAGTCTTTCAAGGTGACCGAATCGGTCTTCGAGATCATCGATTTCCAGCGAGTCCTCACAGAGGGACTCACAACGTTTCGAAACCTCGTCGGTTTCTACGAGGCCGCGACCCCTCAGACCCATCTGGATCAGTCACTTGTATTGTTCTTTGATCGGGTCTTTTCCAAATACCCGGCACCACTGATCTACAGCTCCCTGACGGATTATTCGGGGGCTGTCGGGCAATGGACCCCGGAAGATGTGGAACTCGCGACGCGCCTGGCGGAGCGCGGTTGGTTCGTTTTCGGAAAAGAAAAAGTGGACGCCCTGGAGACATTCTCCGAGGGCGTGGCCGAACCGACTGAAGACGTGAAGGGGATTTGTAGGCTCGTCTTCCGCGGTCTCACCTACGGGTATCTCTTCCTACACTTCCGGGATATCGGACTCGTAGCCTACCCCCACGACCACGAAGGATTCGGGTTCGCCGCGACCAAGGGGACCGAGGGGGAACGGGCCGCCCGGAAGTTCCTCGGAGAGATCGAGAACGACAGTATATACGAATCAACGATTGTTTCATTCTGATCAAGAGAAAGTCTCCAATATGCCAGGGGGCAGACCCGCCGGCCCACTCTCCCAGGAGGACCGGCCGCTCGACGTCGACGGCGGCACGCTCCCGGTCACCGCGACACCGCTGCCGGGGCCGCTCAAGAACGCGGCGGGGGGGGTCGCGGGGTGGCCGGTTGAGCGGAAACTGCTCGTCGCGGCGGAACGCGCGGCGGTCTTTCTGCCGGCGGACATGCGTGAGCAATTTCTCGGGCTCTTCAGCCCGGGGTGCATCGCCATCACCGCCGGGGTGCTCGCGCTCTGGGCCGGGTCGCACGCCTTCGGGGTCGGTCAGGTCGCCGACGTCGTGATGTTCCTCGTCGCGCTCGGCACGATCGGCTGGCAGGCGGTCCAGGTGGCGAAGGACATCGGCAGCTTCCTCGCCATTGCCTCGTCGGCGCGGTCCGACGAGGACCTCGACCGGGCCGCCATGCACCTCGCCGCGGCCGTCTCCGCGGTGGGCGTCACCGTCTTCGCGGCGCTCATCTTCAAGGCGGGGGCGAAGGCCGGCGGCAAGGCCGGGACGCTCGCGGCGGCCCGGGCGAAGTACTGGGGCCGGACCACCGAGGAGTGGCTCATCGCCCTCACCAAGCCCAAGGCCCCGCCGCTCGTCCGCAAGCGCCTCGAGGTCGCCCTCGACTTCTTCAAGGACCGGCTCCCCTCGAAGTCCCTCGAATCGATCGAAGGCTACGTCAAGGGTATCGACCTGGCGAAGCCGGTCGGCCGGACCGTCCTCGGCGCGGGCGAAGAGGTCGTGATGTACGGCAGCCCCGGCCGCCACGGCCTCTTCTACACCAAGCCGGGGACCGCCATGGACAAGCTCGCGATCAACCCCAACGGCCGCCAGTTCGTCCGCTACCGGATCAAGAAACCGATCGACACGCTCGAGTCCCGCGCCGCGGCCAACGCCGACACCTGGACCCAGCCCGGCTCCAAACCGCTCTTCAAGAAGGACGGTTCACCGATGACCCTTCCGAACGGTAATCAGGCCGTGGCGAAGGCAAAATACCAGGCAGGGGGCGGGGGCGTCCAGTACATCATCCCCGACATGGAAGCGTTGATCCGTTCGGGCGCGGTCGAGGTCGTGAAGCGACCCTGACGCCCATTCCCAACTTCTCGTGTGTCCCCTCGACGTGAAGGAGGTCGCCGGCGTGTCACGATTTAGTCGGACGGTGATCGGTAATGGGTCGAAGGTGAAAAGTCCGAAGGACGAGGCGCTGCGGACCGGCCTCGACAAGGTCGACCGGATGATCGCCTGGGGGCGGGCGCGTTACCCCCTGGCGGCGGCGAACCTCGAACACTGGCGGGCCGGCTCGGGGACCACCCGGACACTCCGGGCCGACCAGTTCCGCGACGAACGGTTCCTCATCGAACACCTCAAGTCGCGGCACCGTCCAAAATTCCTCGCCGGCGCGAAGCGGCGGGTCGGCACCGGCGAACTCTCCCCCACCCGGCCCGTCGACATGGAATGGACCGACTCGGTGAACGCGCCCTACCTCACCGACCTCTTCTTCGGCATGGGGGGGTTCACCGTCCGCTCCGACGTCCGCGTCGAGGTCACGTTGGAGTCGGGGCGCTACCACCTGAAGTTCGTCAGCTGGGAGACCGGGATCTCCGACCGCTACGACTGGGACCCCGGCAAGGCGACGCTCATCCCCGGGGTCGGCCGGATCACCGACGAGGAGATGCTCGCGCTGGAGAAGGCGGGCTACGGCAGGGCCTTCTCGATCGTCTCCGAGCCCGCCGTCATCACCGACCACGGCGTCGTCGGCGACGCCTGGTTCACCGTCTGATCCGGTCCGGCCGGCACCACGCCGCCGCGCATCAAGACAGGTCGACTTCTTGACCGGGCCGGTGGGAAGGGGTACCCTGACCCCCCGGCAGAGCTTTACGAGACCCAGTTCCCTGGTCGCACGACCGGCCCCTCCCGGCCGGGGGAGCGCACCGCCATGTCGACGACGACGACCGTCCCGAACAAGCCGAAGGTCCCGACGACCGACGGGGAAGTCAACCTTTACGAGTCCACGGAGGACGCGGGCTCGTCCTACTTTGACAGGGGGAGAAGGGCGGTCTTCGTCAACGGGATGGGGAACTCCGGGGACGACCACGCCGCGTCGGCGGTCGCGCTCTCACTCCTGCAGATGTGCCCGGTGATCGGGGTCTACAACCGATCGTCGGGCTTCTTCGGCGACGTCGGGCAGTGCCTCCTCGACAAGAACCAGTTCAACGGCTTCTCGTCCAGCGCCCGGAGGGCGACCGGCCGGGCCGCCAAACGGGGCACCGCCGCGCCGGAGGCGGCCCGGGCGCTGCTCGCGCGGAACCCGGCGGCCGTCTCGCTCTTCGACCTGCTCCGATTGCCGGAGAACCGCCGCTGGGAGGTCTTCGCCCACAGCCAGGGGAACCTCATCCTGAGCAACGCCCTCCAGGCGATCGAGGCGGTCGACGGCCCCGGCGCACTGACGGGGCGGGTGGTCCACATGTTCGGCTCGCCGGCCGTCACCTGGCCCCCCGAGATCGTCAAGCGCGAATACGGGTTCACGTGGGACCCCGTCACCTGGCTGGCCGGCTTCGACGCGAGCTTCTCGATCTCGAAGGTCGGGATGCCGAAGTCCTCGCCCAACCCCGTCACCCACGCCTTTATTGAATACATGAAATGTGACCCGGCGTTCCTGGTCAACCGTTACCGCTGGGGCGGGCTGGGCGTCACGTTCAAAATGGACGAGGACGGCCTGGCCGACGGCCTCGTCGCGATCGGCACGAACCTCCCCCGGGTGGCCGCGATCTTCCGGCACCTCGACCGCCACCACAACAGCGACGCCGACGACGTGGCCGTCCGTTACGTCCAGAAGGTGGCGGGGAATCCCGCGTTGCTCCGGGCCGTGAAGGCGAACCGGGAACTCAACGACGTCCTCACCCGGGTCATGAAGGAAGGCTGGACCTCGTCGGGAGAGGCCGCCGCGATCGCCCTGCTGAAGAGTCCGTAACGGCCGAGGAGTCGTCGATGGGTCTGCAAACCGCCGAGTTGATCCGGAAGCTGAACCCGACCTGCCTCAAGGCGCTGGAGGCCGCGGCGAACCTCTGCAGGTCGCGGAACAACGCGGCGGTCGAGATCGAGCACTGGTTCGCCGCGCTCGTCGAGTCGCCCGACGGCGACCTGCCGAAGATCTTCCGGCGGTTCGGGGTCGACGCCGACCGCGTCGGCCGGGAACTCCGGTCGGCCATCGACCGGCTCAAGACCGGGCACAACCGGACCCCCACCATCTCGCCACTCGTCGATACGCTGGTCAGCGAGTCGTGGGTCCTCGCGTCGGTGAAGTACCACGAGCCGCTCGTCCGGTCGGGCGTCCTGTTGCTCGCCCTGCTGAGCGACGACCGACTCTCCAGGGTCGCCCGGGAAATGTCCCGGGCGCTCGCGACCGTCTCGCCCGAGACGCTCTTCGAGGAACTCCCCACGCTGGTGGCCGACTCGACCGAGACCGAGGAGGCCGTCGCCGCCGCGCCTTCCCCGGCGGCCGGACCGGCGGCGGCCGGAGGGACGGTTGAAGGGGAAGGGACCGCGCTCCAGCGGTTCACCGTGGACCTCACCGCGCAGGCGAGGGCCGGCAAGATCGACCCGATCCGGGGGCGGGACTTCGAGGTCCGCCAGATGGCCGACATCCTGATCCGCCGCAGGCAGAACAATCCGCTGCTCGTCGGAGAGGCGGGCGTGGGCAAGACGGCGGTCGTCGAAGGGTTCGCGCTGCGGGTCGCCGAGGGGGACGTCCCGCCCCCCTTGCGCGGGGTCGAGGTCCGGGCGCTCGACCTCGGCCTGCTTCAGGCCGGGGCGGGGGTGAAGGGCGAATTCGAGAACCGACTGAAGGGGGTCATCAGCGAGGTCGCCGCGTCACCCAGGCCGGTGATCCTCTTCATCGACGAGGCGCACACCCTGATCGGGGCCGGCGGGCAGTCCGGCCAGGGGGACGCCGCGAACCTCCTGAAGCCGGCGCTCGCGCGGGGCGAGTTGCGGACGATCGCCGCCACCACCTGGGCCGAGTACAAGAAATACTTCGAGAAGGACGCCGCCCTCGAACGCCGGTTCCAGGTCGTCAAGGTCGACGAGCCCGCCGAGGAAAAGGCCGTCGTCATGATGCGGGCGATGGCCCCCATGCTCGAGGCCCACCACAAGGTCCGGATTCTCGACGAGGCGATCGCCGCCTCGGTCCGGCTCTCCGCACGCTACATCACCGGCCGGCAACTCCCCGACAAGTCGCTCAGCCTCCTCGACACCGCCTGCGCCCGGGTGGCGCTGGGGCAGGACGCCGTCCCCCCGGCGGTCGAATCCGTTCGGCGTCGGATCGAGGAGGCGGCGGCGGAACTCGCCATCCTCCGACGCGAAGGGCTCACCGGGCCCGCCCAGGACGCCCGGGTCGCGGCGCTCCACGAGTCGCTCGAAGCCGACAACAAGGCGCTCGCCGAGGTTGAGGCCCAGTGGGCCCGCGAGAAGTCGCTCGTCGGCGAGGTCAAGGCGCTCCGGGACCGGATCGAGGCCGGCGGCGACGACCCCGAAGGGCTCCGGCTTTCACTCGACGGGAAGAACCGGGAACTCCGCGAGGTTCAAGGTCAAAATCCGTTGATGCACGACTGCGTCGACGCACAGGTCGTCGCCGGGGTCGTCTCGGCCTGGACGGGCATCCCTGTCGGCAAGATGCAGACCGAGGAGATCCGCGACGTCCTCTCCCTCACCGAGCGCCTCCGCGAACGCGTCCTCGGGCAGGACCCGGCCCTCGAGGCGGTCTGCGAGCGGATCAGGACCGCGAGGGCGAACCTGACCGACCCCCGCCGGCCGGTCGGCGTCTTCCTGCTCGTCGGCCCCAGCGGGGTCGGCAAGACCGAGACGGCGCTGGCGCTGGCCGACGCCGTCTACGGCTCCGAGCGGAGCGTCATTTCGATCAACATGTCGGAGTACAAGGAGGCTCACACCGTCTCCAGCCTGAAGGGCTCGCCGCCGGGATACGTGGGCTACGGCGAGGGGGGGGTGCTCACCGAGGCCGTCCGCAAGAAGCCGTTCAGCGTCGTCCTGCTCGACGAGGTGGAGAAGGCCCACCCCGACGTCGTCGAGCTGTTCTACCAGGTCTTCGACAAGGGGACCCTGGAGGACGGCGAGGGGCGGGTGATCGACTTCAAGAGCACGATCATCTTGCTGACCTCGAACCTCGGGACCGACCTCATCATGAGCCTGGCGGCCGACCCCGACACCGCCCCCGGCCACGACGCGCTGGCCGAGGCGCTTCGCCCCGAACTCCTGAAGGCGTTCAAGCCCGCCTTCCTCGGCCGGCTGGTGGTCGTGCCTTATGTCCCGATCTCCGACGAGGTAATGTCCGGCATCGCCCGGCTCCAGCTCGACCGGATCGGCGCCCGCGTCAAGGAGCACCACGGCGCGAAGTTCACCTATACCGACGGCCTGGTGAAGATGCTCGTCGGCCGCTGCACCGAGGTCGGCAGCGGCGCGAGGAATCTCGACCAACTGTTGATGCGTCGGCTGCTGCCGGAACTCTCCCGCCAGTTCCTCGCGCGGATGGCCGAGGGGGAGGCCGTGAGCCACGCCCGGGTCGATGTCGATGAGAACGCCGCGATCGTGGTGGCGCTCGACTAGAGCGGCTGTCGATCGAACGGAGAGGTCCCCGTGGTCTCCGCGATTGCGGACCGTCCACACTTAACCTGGTCCTACACGCTCAAACGGATTCAGTTCGCAAGGGGTCGGGGCCGCCGAACTGACCCGATCGTCGGACGGGGAGAGCCACGGAGTGGACGAGTCATGCATGCCGGCCTGGCTGGATGACGCCCGCTGGTACTACTCCCTGATCGGGGAAGGGTCAGCCCAACCAGTCAGCGTCTTCGATGCGACCGATTGCGAGGAGGTGAGCGGCGAGTCGCCCGGGACGCTCTGCCTGCGCCTGGAGCCCCGGTTTCGCTGCTCACCGAGGGTGCGAGTGCTGGATGCGGACGGGCGCGAGGTGGGCGTCATTGGCCCTGCGGCGCTCGTGCCCGGCGTGAGATACGCGATGCGCCGAGAGGATGGCCTCGCCTGTATGTTATCGGTCAGATCGATCGTCCGCAATCGCCACACATTGAGAATGGCGATTAAATCTACTTATAAGTTTCGCACGCCTTTCTTCTGGTGGTATCACCTGATGGGAACCACTTGTGGCGTCCCGATACTGGCCGGCACCGTCGGGCCGGGGCTGTGGGTCTGGCAGTTCTGGGTCGAGCCCGGTAGGGACACCCTCGATCTCTTGGCGGCCGTTGCGTTCATGCACAGGCAGTGGGTTCACTGTTGAAAACAACGTCGGTCGGGGTCGGTTCGAGAACAGGTCGGCCCGACCGAACCGACCCGTTGTGAGCTTATCCCGTTATCTGTTTATTGACGAATCACCGCCCGGGTATCACGGCCAGTTCGAGTTCCGGCACGCCCATCGGGATGTGGCCGGACGGGGTCTGGGGGCCCTTGCTGATCTCCGGCACTTTCTGGGTGAGGTAAAGCTTGAGTTCGGTGATGCTCAGCTTGCCGTCGCCGTTCACGTCAGCTTTCCGGTCATTGAGGGCGTCGATGACGACGCTGGTGAACGCCCCCTGCCGCCGCGACTCGAGTTCGTAACTCGACTCGTTGGGGAGGCAGGAGGTGAGGACGAACGTGCCGTTGCCTGTCTTCCACGGGTCGAAAGCCTGGGCGCCGCCGCGGGCGACCCCCTTGGCGCCGGCCCCGCCCACCCCGGAGGCGAAGCAGGTGTCCACGAAGAGCACGGTATGCGCGCGCAAGCTGTTGTCGATCCAACGCATGATTTCGGCATACGAGACGGTGGTGCTGGCGAGCGACTCTGGGTCGGTGTCGTGGGTCGCCAGGTGCCACATGCCCGCCCTGTCGAACAGGCCGTGCGCCGAGATCAGGACGACCGCCACGTCGCCCGGCCGGTCGGCGTTGGCGTCGAGCCAGTCCATGGCCTTGCGGAAGTCCTGCGAGGTCGCCCCTTCGTTCACGATCACCTTGGTGATGACCTCTTCATACATGGGCCCCTTCTGCGACTCCCAGGCCCCGGCAAACCCCACCGCGTCGCGGTCGGCGAACCGAAGGTTCAACCGACCGTCTCGGTACTTCGAGACGCCGAGGGCGAGCACGAAGAGTCTCGGCCTGCGCCGGGTCGGGGGCGTGGAAACCGCCCGCGACACTTTGACCCGCGCGGAAGCCGTCACACCGGCGAGGTTCTCGGCCGTCGCCTCGATCAGGCTCAGGTCCGCTTCCAGGGCCACGTCTGCGGCGTAGCGCCTGGTCTTCCCGGCCGCGGCGGTCGTCTCGACCCCGGTGACGAGCCGGCCGTTGTTCCTCAAGACGACCCGACGGGGGGGCGACCCCTCGGTCTCCTCGACCTCGAACTCGACGCGGACCGCCGGGCGTTCAGTCCTTGAACCGTCGGAGGGCGTGAGGAACCGGACCGCCGGGGGCCGGAGCCGCTCGAAGGGCGCCCGACGGCTGAGGTCCCCGGGGGGGTTCCGCCGGGTCGGCCAGGCGGCCGGCAGCTCCGAGTCGGCCTCTTTCAGGGCGAGCTTGACGTCGGCGGTCTTGACCACCTTGTTGATCACGTCGGGGCGATAAAGGACCGACTGGAAACGCTCCAGCGGGTAGAAGTCGGCCGACTCGACCCGGCTCCGGTTGACGTGCCAGCCGACGAACTCGCCGCCCCGGTCCGAGGCGTCGTAGTGCCCCATCGGCGTCCAGGCGACCCACTCCCGGCTTTTATCGAAATAAATGGTGAGTAGTGGTTCGATGATGTCCGCCGTGGGCGCGAGCCTGATCCGAGTGGGGGTCACCCGCCCGTCGCGTAGATAGGTGATGTCGACCACGTCGCCGGCCCTGTAACGTCCGGCCTGGATGCCGCGGATTCTCTCGTAGAAGTTCCGGTCGCCGAAGGTCAGGATCAGGTCTTCCGTACGGAACCCGGCGGCCTCGGCCGCGGTGCCCGGCCCGACGGACAGGACGCGGTTGCCGTCGTGGGTGAAGTCGACGTCGCCCGCGGGCCTCGGCGGCCTGAGCGGCCAGATCCGGATCGTCCCGTCGAGCGAGGACGTGGCGAGGAGCCGGCCGTCGGGCGAGGGGCTCACCGACGTGATCATGTTCGTGTGGCCGAGGTATTGGGCGAGCCGTTTGAGCCCGAACCCGGCCGTACCGAAGTCTCGATCGGGGCGTTTCGCCGTCGGGTCGATCTGACCCGCGACCAGGGTTCCCTCCTTCGTGCCGGCGAAAAAGGGGAGGTCCCGCGCGAGGCCGAGCCCCCCGAGGCCGCCGTGGAAGGCGAACACCGAAGGATCGCCGAACTCGGCCACGGAGGCCCGCCCGATCGTTCCCGCGGCCACTTTGAAGGCAATCCCCCCGTTCTCGGTCGCGGAGAGTGTGACCGTCCTCCTCAAGGAGTCCGTCGCCCTCGGCACGGACTTCGGGTCACTCGGCCATGAGGCCGTTCCGATGTGCCGGTTCGTCAGGTCGAACGACCTGTTGATCGGACCATAATGGTTGTAATCGTAGCGGCCCTCCGGGTAATGCTCCGTGGAGAACTCCAGCCGGTTGCCGGCGGCCGACCAGGCCACCCGGTAGACCGGCTGCGCCGACGAGCCGAGGACCCGGACCGGCTTCCCCGTCGCGGCGTCCCAGACGTGGACGTCCCCGAACCGGTCGGCGCTCGCGGCCACACCGGTCTCGGGGCGATAGGTCATCGTGAGGACGTGGAACCGGTGTCCCTTGTACTTCGCCGCCGGCCGGTAGCCATTGCCCCTCCAGACCCCCACCCCGTAGCTCCTCGTGTTCGTCGGGAGCATCTCCTCGACGCCCCGGACGTACCAGGGGCTCCCCACGAGGCCCAACTCGGGCGGGGAAGTGAAGTGCGTGTGAGGGAACGACCTCTCCCAGGCGAACAGGCCGGTCAGGGCCGGCGGCCAGCGCGGCCGGTCCAACAGTGTTCCCCCCGAGATTGAGGCGACGAAGACGTACTCACCCCAACGCAACAGGAGCAGGTCGCCGTCGATCGGGAACCCGAAGTAGGACGGCAGGCCCTCGACCGCCCCCGCCTCCTTGGTGACCCGGAACGCGCGGACCTGCCGGGCGCTGCCGTCTTCGGCCCGCCAGGCGGACACGAACATGTTGTTGTCGCACCCGTACGTCGCCAGGTAGCGGCCGTCGGGCGAGAACGCGACCCCCAGGGTACAGCCGGTGTGCCCCGCGATCACCCGGTGGACGCGGGTCGGATCGTCGACGGCGTAGATCCGGGTCGATCCGACGTTCGCGTTGTCCTTGACGCCGACCGCGAGGTATCGGCCGTCGGGCGAGAACGCGACATCATTGATCTGGCCGATCTTGTAGCCCGACGGCTCCTTGTAGCCCCGGATCGTGGCCCTGAGAACGCCGGTGGTGAGGTCCCAGAGGCGAACCTCCTTGCCGCCGGCCGCCGCGAGCCAGCGGCCGTCGGCGCTGAGGGCCAGCGCCGAGACCCGCTCCCCGGCGAACCCCTTGGTGTCGATCGTCAGCTCGGGGTCGGACGGCGGTGCCTCCGGGAGGTCGGGCGTGACCGCGTACGCCTCGCCCGGAACCCCCGTCGGCTCCGAAACGATCGTCGGTGGCGGCGGCGCGGGCCATGCCCGTGCCTCGGAGGTGACGAGGAGTAATACCGCCGTCGCGACGATCGTTCTCATGGGGGGCCTCCTTCAGCCGGGCGACGCTGCGAAACGAAGCCAGTTCAACAGGACGACCCCGCCCCGACAAGAGGCGGGGCGGGGGACTCACGACCCGGGGGGGTCAGTTGCTCGGGATTCGCCGGGCGACCCCGCCGGCGGGAAGTTCGGGGGCGGGGTCGGCCGGGCGGGTCACCCGGTAGCGGACGTGGATCACGGCGTCGCCCGGGTCGATCCATCGCGGGTGGCTCTCGACCTTCACGGCCTTCTCCGCCCCCCGGCCGATCGCGTGCGACGGGAGTTCCGCCGACTGGCCCCCCTTGGGCCGCGACTGGAAGCACTTGGCCAGGCGGACCGTGATCAGCCCGAGGTCGCCGTGGTTCGCCCTGCCGAGCTCGCTGAAGGCACTTTCACCGAACTGCTTGACCTTGAACTCGTGCATCCGGGTGTCGCCGCTGCTGATCCAACCTTCCAGAGGGAGCGACCCCTTCGGGGCGACCAGGAACCGTCGCTTGGCGTCCTTGCTGAACTCGAGGACGTTGATCCCGTCCATGGTCAACTCGGCCGCCGCCTCATCGTCCGTCTCGTTGACCAGGACGACCCGGAACGACTCGTCGGGGCCGAGGTCGACGAAGAGGAACGGGCCCTCCCGGGTCATCGGACGGGCCATATAAGCGTCCGTGCCGTTCTTGACTTCGAGCCGGACGCCGTAGTTGCCGATGAACTCGGTCTCGATCGTCGCCAACGGCTCGGGCGTTTCGTCGGCGTCGTCGGGCTCGGATTCGGCCTCGGGCTTGCGGACCTTTTCCTCGGCCTCGCGGAGCTCGCGCTGGGCGTCGCGGACGGTCAGGAGGGTGTTGACGGGGGTCTGAAGGTCGAGCCCGCAGGCCACCGCGACGAGCGACCGGAGGGCATACGGGTCGAGTTCGGTCAGCGAGAGTCGGGACGAGAACTCCCGGAGCGCCGGCCCGCCGCCGGTGGTCCTGACGACCCGGAGGTGCAGGCCGAGCGACTCGGGCCGGTCGCCGGCGTCCCTGTCGAGCCAGTATTCCCCCTTGATCTCGGTCTCAGAAGTCCGGGAGACCTTGACCCCGGCTTTCCCGAGTTCCTCGATCATCAGGGCTTCGAGGCCCGCCGAGGCGTTCACCCGGTAGACCGCCGGGGCGGTGACCTGGCCGACGGCGACGTCGGGCAGCCTCCGGTCGGCGGCGAACCTGGCGAACTCGGCGGCGAACCGGGCGATCACGGACCGCACCGGCTCAAGGGCGGAGCCCTCGGCCCTAGCGGGCCGGCCGGCCCCCCCCAGGCAGCCGAGGGCGACGGCCACGATGACCCAACGGTGTCCCTTATTCCCTGTCACGACCTTGACCGACCCGTCCCGCGTCTCGGTGACCGACATGACTGACCTCCTCACCCTGAAGTGTGGTCGACGTTCCGCCTCCCTTTGAGGGAGGTTCCGCCCGGGGCCGGAAGGGCCCCGGGCGGTCTCGAAGAGGAGATGCGTAAAGTCGCGGCGCCCCTCCGAAGATTTTTTTGCGATTTCGGGTCAGTCGCCGAGAATCTTCGACACGGGGGTCCCGAACCCGAGTGCCCGGAAGACCTCCTGGTAGACCCTGGACCAGTCGTCCCGGCTGATCCGGCCCTCGGCCAGCAGGCCGGCGACCCCCGGCAACGCCGAAAGTTCCGGCGCCTCGAATCGTTCCTTGAGGCCGGCCGGGTCGGCGGCCGGGTCGAGCCACAACTCGGCGGCGACTTCCGGCCAGCCCAGGTCGGTCCGGTAGGCCCGGACCGACCGCGCGAAGGCCGCCCCCGTCGGGTCGACCTTCAGGTCGGTGCCGCCGCGGGCCAGCGGGCCGGCGAGGAGCCAGTCGGCCCTCACGTAGGGGAGCGGTTCGCGGCCGGTCTGCTGCCGGAGAGTCCCGTCCCAGGCCTCGTTCCGGACGCCGTAGGGGTACCCGGCGAGGAGCCGGTCCCAGTCGGCGGCCTTGAGACCCAGGGCGTCGAGGTCGATCAGGTAGACGCCGGACGCCTCATCGACGACCTCGGGCCGGGGCAGGATCGTGTCGACGGCGGGCCGGCCACTCGCGAACGCGGGCCCCGCCAGCAGGAACCGCTTCCGTCGCCCCTCGGAAGGCGTGGCCAGTCGGCCGAGCCGGTCCTCCATCAGCGCGACGACGGCCCGGAGCCTGCCCGCCTCGGGGGGCCGGCCGGGGGCCGACTCGCTTTCGGATTCGGCCGGGAGGACGGTCCCGCGCGCCCAGGTCGTGGCCCGCCCGAAGAGCTGCGGGTCCCGCCGCAAGGCGACGAAGCCGGCCAGGCCCGTCACACCGGTCAAGCAGAGCACCAGAACGAACTTGTGGAGAATTCTTCGCTTCGCCAGGGCGAGCGCGAGGCCCCCCATCAGGCAGGCGACCTCGAAAAACAGATAGACGACTTCCAGCCAGGATCTGATCCACGTCGGCGGGTCGATATGCATTGCCCTCCCTCGTTCTTGAGCCACCATCAGGAGGCCGCCCAGGCCACCCAGAACGATCGCCCCGAGAGAGAGATGCGTGAGAAGGCCCCGCCGTTCAGCGGATTTTTCCGCCGGCGTCGGTCCCGGCTCGGCCGTCAAGGGCCGGGGCGGGGGGACCGGTGGGGCGGGGCCGAAGGTCTCGACCAGTTTTCTGAGGCCGGCCGCCCCCCCCGCCGCGAAGGGGAGGAGTCGCCCCGCGAAGGCGTCGGGGTCGGCCGGCCGGTCTTCCGGGTCGCGGGAGAGGGCGGCCAAAATGACCTTGGCGAGTTCGTCGGGCACACCGTCGGTCGGCGGGGCCTCGTCGGCGTCGATCGCCCGTGCGGCGTGCAGGACCGACGGCTGATCACCGCGCGGGGGGCGGCCGGTCAACAGATAGTAGAGCGTCGCGGCCAGCGCGAAGACGTCGGCCCGGCCGTCGACCGACCGGGGGGAGAGGAGTTGCTCGGGTGCCATGAAGTCGAGTGTGCCGGGGGCGTGGTGGTCGGCGGTCAGCCGGGGGGCGGTCTCGCCGGCCCCCTGCAGCAGCGCGATCCCCAGGTCGAGCACCTTGACGGTCCCCCGGCGGTCCGCCATCAGGTTCGACGGTTTGATGTCGCGGTGGATCACCCCGACCTCGTGCGCGAAGCCGAGGCCCAGCGCCGCCTGCCGGACCGCCTCACACGCCGCAGGGGCCGGCAACGGCCCCGCGGCGCCGACGAGGTCCTGGAGGCTCAGGCCGTCAACATATTCCATCACGAGGAGGCGGGCGTCGCCCTCGCCGACCGTGCAGTAGGCCCGGACGAGGTTGGGGTGGTCGAGCCGGCCGTGGGCCTGACGCTCGCGCTCCCAGCGGGCCGCCGCCGGGCCTTCGGCGTTCGAGAGACCGGGGACCGCCTTGACCGCCACGAACCGACCGAGGTCACGGTCATAGGCGAGGTAGACCACCCCCATCCCGCCGGCCCCGATCGCGCCGAGGACCTGATAGGGGCCGAACGTGCCCGGCCCGGCGTCGGCCAGCCCGATCGGGAACGTCGGCCGACGCACGACCGGGCTCGAGAGGAAACCCGTCCCCTGGACGTCCGCGTGGTCGCCGAGGAGCGAAAGCACCTCGTCGCGGACCGAGGGCGAGCCGGCCGCCGCCGCGACGTACGCCGGGCGGTCGGGCTCGGGGAGGTCGAGGGCCGCGAGGAAGACGTCGCGGACACGTTCCGGTTCGTCAGTTCTCGACACGGCGCTCCCTCATTCGTTTGCGGAGGACGGCCCGGACGTAATCCCAGCGTCGGGAAACGTCGGCGGTCGACCAGGGGGTCCCGGTCTCTCGCCCGAGCCGGCCGGCGATCTCCTCGAAGGAGAGGCCGCCGAAGTAGTGGAGTTGCACGACCCTCGCCTCAAGGGTCGAGAGCCCCGGCTGTTCGAGCAGGAAGTCCTCGACGGCGAGGACCTCGGACGCGGTCTCCTCGGAGAGTGTCTCGGCCTCGTCGAGCGGGAACTGGGGCCTGCCGCCCCCCCGCTTCTGAGCCTTCCGACGCCTCGCCGCGTCCACGAGGATCTGCCGCATCGCGTTGGCGGCGACGCCGAAGAAGTGGTCCCGGTCGGCCCAGCTCGGGTCGTCACCGCGGACGAGCTTGACGTAGACCTCGTGGACGAGCTCGGTGGGACCGAGGTCGGCCCCGGCCGCTTCCTTGCCGAGACAGAACCTCGCCCGACGCTTGAGGTCGTCGTAGACGGCCCGGTAGAGCTCGTCCTCCGCCGCCCGGTCGTCGTGTGATCGCCGCAGCAGATCGGTGATCGTACCCATGCGCCGGCCGATTCGTTGGATGTGACGGTCCTTCCACCATCACTCCATGATAAGGAGTGCGACCGGATTCCTGTATCTCCCTCTCAGGAACCGCCCTGCGGTGGCATGATCTGGCGAGCCCAGGAGGCGTCCTCCGGAGCAAGGCCGGGAGAGGGGGTCCCCGCCTGGCTGCTGAAGATCGGCTTCGGCCACAGCGAGATGTACTGGCACCGTGTCGTCGAGCGGTTGGGGGACAGCAGCCTGGTGGGGACGACCGTCCGCGACGCGACGCGGTTGCCGACGCATCTGGCGGCCGACGAGCATGACGCCGACTGGGCCGGCCGCAAAGGCTACGTCGCGACCACCGTCGGCGGCGGTTGCGTGTTGGGCGTGGCGCTGACGGCCGCGGCCGATGACGTCCACCTCCGGGAGGCCTACGGCGTATTCGCCGCCGAGGCACGCGGTGTCGAGCCCGCATACGCCCCCGCGACGGTCAACGTCGACGGTTGGGCGGCGACACGCAACGCCTTCCGCTCGCTGTTCCCCGCCATCGCGGTCGTGCCCTGCTTCCTGCACGGGTTCCTGAAGGTCCGCGACCGATGCCGCAAGGCCCGCGACCTGCACCGCCGGGTGTGGGACGTCTACCGGGCCGCCACCGCGGCGGAGTTCCGCCGCCTGATGGACGAGTTCCGGCGGTGGTGTGGCAGGCAGACCTGGACCGCCCCGGTGCGCGAGATGATGGAGAAGCCGTTGGCCAGGACAGAGGCCTACGCGGTGGCCCATGGCCATCCGGGATGCCATCGGACGAGCAACGCGGTGGACCGGCCGATGAACCGACTGTGCCGGCTGATGTACGCGGGCCGGGGCCTGCACGGCGTCCGAGTTGCGACTGCGGGGCTGGGCGTTGCTGCAGAACTTCCGGCCCTACGCGCCGCGCGGTAAGCGTCCTCGAGCGTTCGAGAGCCCTGCCCATCGCCTCAACGGCAGGCGCTACCATGAGCATTGGCCCCACAACCTGATGGCATCGACCTCACTGATGGGCTTCAAGAGCCCCAAACCTGCAATCCGGTAGGGTCAGCGCTTTTAAATTAAATGACTCTCAGGGTCTGGGTTTTCCGCCCCCTCTCATCCGGAGCAGGGCCCCGTCGCCGGGCGAGCCGGAGGGGTCGCGGGAGTTCTTGACCTAAACTTCCGGCAAGGGCGTCGTCCGTTCCCGCACGGGGGTGTCGAAGGGGTTGGGGTGCTTGGCGATGCGACGTGGGTACCGACTCAAGAGGGCCGGGCCGGCCCGGCGGTCCGGGCCGACGGGGCTGAACGCGACGGCGTTTGAGGGCCTCCTCCACAACTCCGGCGACCACGTCCTCGTCCTCGGCCCGGACTACACGGTCCTGGCCGCCGGTGACGCCTTCCGCGCGGCCGTCGGGCCCGGCGTCGACCCGGTCGGCCTGTCCTTCCTCGAACTGCTGGACACCGGCAGCCGGGCCAAAGCGCAAGCGTTCCTCAGCAGGATGAACGACCGCCCGGGCGTGGTGGAGCTGAACTACCGGGCGGGCCCGACGGCCGTGCGCCTGGCCAGCTACAGCGTCTGCCGGTACGAGGCCCCGGACGCGCCTTGCTTCGTCGCCATCGGCCGCGACCAGGAGGACCCGCTCAAGCTGGTCGAGCAACTGATGCGGCTCAACAGTCAGGCCGAACAGGCGGTCCGCGAGCAGGCCCAACGGGCCATGACCGACCCCCTCACGGGCCTGGGTAACCGGCGCTGGCTGTTCGAGCGGCTGACCGCCCTGTGGGCAACGGCGGCGCGTCAGGATCGGCCCGCCTGGGTCATGGTCGCCGACCTGGACCACTTCAAGCGGGTCAACGACACCCGCGGGCACCGGGCCGGCGACGACGCCTTGAGGGCGGCCGCGGGGGCGTTCAAGCGGGCGGTCCGTGCCGACGACCTGGTGGCGCGCTACGGCGGCGAGGAGTTCGTCCTGGCCGGCACCTGCCGCGACCGGGCGGAACTCGCCGCCATCGCCGCCCGGGTACTGGGCGAGGTGCGGGGGGCGTCGGTCGAAACCCCCGGCGGCCCCCTGAGCGTCACGACGAGCCTGGGGGCGGTGCTGGCCCGGCCGCACGCCGGCTGCACGCCGGCGGACGCCCTGCGCGTGGCGGACGAGGCGGTGTACCGGGCGAAGAAAGCCGGCCGCGACCGGTGCGAGGTCGTCCCCGAAGTCCTGGGCGCGAAGCCGGTCGCGGGCACGGCCTGACCGCGCCGGCGGGCCTGCCTCAGCCCGAGACGTTACGCGCGGCGAGCCAGCCGGCGAGCACCCGCCGGAACGCCCCGAGGTCCGGCGCGGTCAGGTCGGCCCCCCGCTTCCGGGCGAACGCCTCGTCCTGGTCACGCAGGGCCGCCCCGCCGAGGGCGACCGCCACGCCCGGCAGCTCCCGCTTCAGGTCCGCGGCCAGCGCCTCGGCCGCCTCCAGGTGGACGTCCAGCGCGCACGACAGGCAGACCAGGTCGGCCCCGGCCTGGCGGGAGATCGCGACGACCGACTCGGCCGGCAGGTCGGCCCCGACCGTGTGGGTGATCACACCGGCGGCGTGGAGCGCGTCGCAGATCATGGCCAGGCCGATAGAGTGCTTCTCGCCGGGCACACAACACACGAGAGCGACCGGCGCGCCGGGGCCCGGCTCGGCCCAGACGGACGGGCCGTAGCGGTGGATCAGGTCACGGGTGACCTCGCTGATGTAATGCTCGTGTGCGACGGTGATCCGCCCCGCCTGCCACTCGCGGCCGGTGTTGACCAGGCAGGGATCGAAGACATCGGCATACAGACTGAGGACCGTGCCGCCGCCGTCCAGGTAGTCCGCGACGGCCTGAGTCGCCCCGTGCCGGTCCAGGGACATGAGCCGCTCGTAGTAACGGAGATAAACGGCGGCAGTGGAGGGGGCGGTCCGTCCGTCCGGGCCCGCCGGTGGGGGGCCGTCTCCCAACAGGCGGTCGCGATTGTCCCGGAGCAAGGAGAGCAGCTCGCGTCGGTGTGGCTCCTGCCGGGGGGGGCACTGGGCCGCCTCGATGGCCTCGGCGAGGAACCCGAAGGCGCCGGCGAGCTGTTCCCGCCCCACGCCCCGCGCTTCCAAAAGGCCCGCCAACCAATCCGTGTAGTCGGCGAAGACCCGAGGTTCCTGCACCTGGACGGCCGCGTCCAGGTGCTCCAGGTGCCAGAAAGCGTCACGGGCCGCGTGCTCCCGGCCCCGGGCCCCGTAACGCTCGGCCAACTCGGGCCAGGTCGCATAGCAGCGCCGGAGGCAGTGGGCCGCGGCCGCGTTGCCGTGCTTCCGCAGCAGCGGGCTGGACAGCCGCGAGGGGGCGAGTGGTTTTTCGCCGCCGACCGTGTTGTCCATGACCTATTGCCCCCATGAGGCCAGATCCGATAGGTCGTAAATCTTGCCCCAGTCATGAAGTGTACGGCGCGGCCGGCACCGATGCCACCACCCCGCTGGCGCTCCCGGAGTGGGCCCATTTCTGCATCTCGGGCTGGTCTCAAATTCGGCGCGCCCGTATGAATCAGCCGGGGCCCGCTGAAAAGGCCCCGCAAGGCCGTTCCGATACCCGTCCCGGAAACAACGTCCCGGGCCGTGGCCCATCCGTCGAGTTTCGGGACAGACCAGCCTTAGCGCTGGTTTCTGTCCGTCTGCTACGGGAAGGCCGGATTCTTCAGGGGCGGGTCGATCCCGGTCGGCCCCGTTGTCTCCCCGCGACTTGCCGAACGCGGCGTAGAGCGCGGGGAGGAGGAAGAGGTTCAGCAAGGTCGAGGTGATCCGTCCGCCGGGGATCACGACGTCCAGCGGGTGTTCGATCTCCTGGCCGGGCTGGTCGCCCGCCAGCGCGAGGGGGAGCAGGGCGAGCCCCGTGGAGAGCGCCGTTATCAGGATCGGGCCGGGGCCGAACGGCTCCCCCTCCTCGATTTCGAAGTGCCGGTAGTGGCTGACCAGCATGATCCCGTTGCGCGCGGCGATCCCCAGAACCGTGACGAACCTGACCAGCGAGCCGATCGAGAGGACGCCCCCACCCAGCACCGCCCCGACGACCCCACCGATCAACGCGAACAGCAGGGTCAGCGCCACCATCGCCGTCAGCCGGACCGAGCCGAAGTCGGCGTGCAGGATCAAGAGGATGCCGACCAGGGAAAGCGCTGCGAGGGCCAGCAGCCGGCGCTTCGAGGCGGTCCGGGCGGCGTACTCGCCGAGGAACTCGGGGTGGTACTCGCGGTCGAACGGCAGGGCGCTGACCATCTCCTCGATCTCCCGGGCGACGCTGCCGAGGTCGCGCCCGGCGTCAGGCCGAACCGGGCGGCGGCGGCGTTCCGCAGCGCGATGTCGATCTGCGGGACGAGGACCTGCGGCTCGAACTTCAGGTCGGCCACCCCCTCGACCCCGGAGACCGTCGCGCCGACCTCCTGCGCCTTCGCCCGGAGCACGTCGAGGTCGGGGCCGTAGATCCGGACGACGATCGTCGCCCCGGCCCCCGTGAGGACCTCCTTGATCCGCTCTTTCAGGTACGTGAGCACGTCTCGATAGAAGCCCGGATAGTAGTCGACCACCCGTTGCACCTTGGCGACCGTCTCGTCGTAGTCGACGGACTCGTCGACGCTGATCCAGAGTCCGGTGAAGTTCGGCCCGACGACCTCGTCGGCGACCTCGGCCCGGCCGATCTGCGGGCCGAAGTTGCGGACGCCGGGGATCGCCCGGAGGTCCCGGCTGGCGTCGAGCGTCACCCGGCGCATCGCCTCCAGCGACGTGCCGGGCTTCTCCACCCGGTGCATCAAGAAGTCGGTCTCCTTGAAGTTCGGCAGGAACTCCTCGCCGAGCCCGGCGACCAGCCAGCCGGTCCCCGCGAACGCGACGAGGAGCGTGCCCACCGCCAGGCCGGGCCGCTCGATCAACCAGGGGAGGACCGCCCGGTACGGCCGCCGCAGGAGCCGGGCGACCGGTGCGTCGTGACGGCGGTCGGTCGCCCCGGGGAGCAGCATCAGCGACAGGGCCGGCGTCACCGTCAGCGCGACGACCAGCGACGCCAGGACGGCGAGGACGTAGGCCATCGCCAGCGGCCGGAAGAACGAGCCGGCGAGGCCGTCGGGGAAGAAGACAGGCAGGAAGACGAGGATCACGATCAGGGTGGCGTAGACGACCGCGCTACGGACTTCCAGAGAGGCGTCGAGCACGACCCGGAAGGCCGACCGGCGGCCCCCCTCCGCCCGGTTGATCCGGGGCCGCCGGACGATGTTCTCGACGTCGATGATCGCGTCGTCCACGACCTCGCCGACGGCGATCACCAGCCCGGCGAGGACCATCGTGTTGACCGTCGCCCCCAGCGCCGTGATCGCCAGGATCGCCGCGACCAGCGACAGCGGGATCGCCGCCAGGCTGATCAGGGCCGTCCGCCGGTCGAACAGGAAGGCGACGAGGATCACCACGACCAGGACGCAGCCGACGACCAGGGCGTGGGCCAGGTTGTCGATCGAACGCTCGATGAATGTCGCCGGCCGGAAAATCGTCGTGTCGTACTCCAGGCCGGCGAGGGCGGGCCCCAGCGCCTTCATCGCCGCCTCGACGTTCTCGGTCACGTCGAGGGTGTTCCCCCAGGGCTGCTTCTCGACGACCAGGCGCAGGCCGGGGCCGTCGTTGATGATCGCGTCGCCGATCGGGGCCTGGTGGCCGATCAAGACCTCCGCCACGTCGCCGAGCCGGAGCGGGGCCCCGCCGTTGAACGAGACGTGCCCCCGGGTCGCGGCGCGACCCGAAGAGATGGTCGGGAGGAGAGCCCGGCACCCGCGTGAAAGGGATCATCGCAACCCGGAGAACCCCGGCCCATCAGAGGGGCGCGCCGCCGCCGCCGGAACCGGAGGCCGGTGAAGGGTGACACCGGGGGAGGTTCCTTGAAACGAAGGCAACGTCCCATAATGGCGGTTATGAACCGAATGGGCAGCGGGCACAGGGGGTAACGGTTATGAGACCGACGACCTGGCAACTCCACTGGCCCCCATCTCTCGCACGTCCGATTGATCCGCCATAGTAGGCTCTGCCCGCCGAACGCCTGCTTGACTCTTCAGGCTCAGACCGAAAGAATACTTACCTGAAAAGCAAACGCGTTCCCAGGAAATCCAGCACGCCGGGGACCACTCATTCTTTTAAATCAGGGGTCTCATGGCGAATTTGTCTGCAAGGAATGAGGACAAGTCGTCCGACCAGAAACCGGCGTCCTGGTACCAGGTGACGCTCGCCGCCATCGGGGATGCGGTCCTGACGACCGACCCCCAGGGCCTCATCACGTACATGAATCCGGTCGCTGAGTCGCTCACCGGGTGGCCCGCGTCCGAGGCCCTCGGGCAGCACCTGGAAGCCGTCTTCCACATCGTCAACGAGGAAAATCGGAAGCCGAGTGAGCAGCCGGTCAGGAAGGTCATCGACACGGGCCTCGTCCGTGGGCTCGCGAACCACACGCTGCTTATCGCCAGGGACGGGAGCGAGATCCCGATCGACGACAGTGCCGCCCCGGTCTGGGGCGACGGCGAGGAGCTGATCGGCGTCGTCATGATCTTTCGGGACATCACCGAACGGCGGCGGAACGAACACCTCATCGCGCTGGCGAGAGAATTCGCCGAGAGCATCGTGACCACGGTCCGAGAACCGATGCTCGTGCTGACCGCGGACCTTCACGTCAGGTCGGCGAACCGTTCCTTTTACGAAGGCTTTCAGGTCGATCCTTCCCAGACCGTAGGTCGGTTCGTTTATGACCTGGGCGACGGGCAGTGGGACATCCCCGACCTCAAGCGGTTGCTCGAAGAAATCGTCCCGAAGAACAGCACTTTTGATGATTTCGAGGTGAACCACGATTTCGAGTCGATCGGCCCGAGGACGATGTTGCTAAACGCCCGCCGCTTCCCGCCCGAAGGGAACTGGGAGCTGATTCTCCTGGCCATCGCCGATATCACCCGGCGCAAGCAGCTCGAAGTCGAGCGCGAAGGCCTGTTACGCGACGCCAAGGTGGCACGCGACAGGGCCGAGGCGGACGCGTCCAAGCTCGCCGATGCCGACCGGCACAAGAACGAGTTCCTGGCCATGCTCGCCCACGAGCTCAGGAACCCCCTCGCCGCCGTGCGGAACGCCGTGGAAATCGCCACCCGCTCGGGGTCGAAGGAGGACCTCGAATGGAGCCGGGACGTCACGGCCCGTCAGGTCGGCAACTACGCCCACCTCATCAACGACCTCCTTGACGTCGCGCGCGTCACCGAGGGCAAGATTCAGCTCCACCCGGAACCCGTCGACCCGATCCTGGTCATCCGCCACGCGATCGAGGCCGTGAAGCCCCTCGTCGATGAACGAAGCCACGAGTTGGTCCTCTCGGTCACGACGACCGACCTGAGGCTCCAGGCCGACTCGCTCCGCCTCGAACAGATTCTCGTCAACCTCCTCACGAACGCCGCGAAGTACACGCCTCCCGGGGGCCGCATCCAACTCGTCGTCGGGGTCGAGGGGGGGGAGGTGGTTTTCCGCGTCAGGGACAACGGTCTCGGCATCCTCCCCGAGCTACTGCCGAAGATTTTCGACCTCTTCTCCCAGGGAGACCGCTCGCTCGACCGCTCCGAGGGGGGGCTCGGCATCGGACTGACCCTCGTCCGCTCGCTTGCGGAACTCCACGGCGGCACCGTCAACGCGACGAGCGACGGCCCCGGCAAGGGGAGCGAGTTCGTCGTCAGGCTCCCCGCCGCCGAAATCCAGGCCGAGCCCATCACCGACGGGAAGAGGGAGGCGACGGCGTCCGCGGGTCGGAGGCACCGAATCCTCGTCGTTGACGACAACGCGGACACGGCGAACGGGATGGCCCGGCTGCTCAAGTTCTCGGGCCACCAGGTCTGGGTGGCCCAGAACGGTGAAGACGCCATCAAGGTCGCCCGGGAGCATCGGCCGGACGTGATGCTCCTCGACCTCGGTCTCCCAGGCATGGACGGCTACGAGCTGGCCACGACGCTCCGGGGAGAGGAATGGTCCAGGGACTCGGTCCTGATCGCCGTCTCCGGCTACGGAGAGGATCAGGCGCGAGTCCGCTCGAAAGCGGCGGGGTTCCAGCACCACCTCGTGAAGCCGGTCAACTTCGACACCATCCTCGCCTTGCTGGGCGGCCCGTGATTCGGGGCTGACGTTCCGGCACGCGGGGGGACAGCCGACGGGACGCCCGGCCGCACTCCGCCCCGCGCGCCCCGCCCGATCACTTCTCGGCGGCGGCGGGGAAATGACCATCTCCGGGCGACCGTCAGCGCGAGGCCGGGCCGACGTCCGACCTGGACATGCCCCGGTCGAAGATGTCCTCGGCGATCGTGAATCCGAGCGGGACGCCGCCGACCCTCCTGGAAAAGTCGGGGTCGCCGTCGTCGTCCACGGCGAAGGCGTCGAAGACCCAGTGGACGCCGAGATAGACCCGGCTCCGGCCGTTCTCGACGATCATGTCGAGCAGGCCGTTCGGGAAGGTCCGGACGACCCTCGGCCTGACCGCGCCCCGGTTATCCTGGTTGAACCCGTCGAACTCCTCGGAGACGAGGGACAACCCGTCGAAGAGTTGATCGCCGTGGAGGTCGGAGTTGGACCCCTGGTTGTGGCGCCCCCCCTGGCCGTAAAAGAGCCGGGTGACGTGGAGTGCCGCCGCGCCGAAGGTGGCGTGGCCCGAGGGGTAAGCCGGGAACGGCGGCGTGAAGTTCTTCAACCGGCCGACGACCGCCTGGTTGTACGGGAACGTCGCGGCCGACTGCGTCACGAAATTCTGGTTCATCGAGTTGCTGGAGGGGGCCCCCAGGGGGAGCCAGCCCGGGTCGGCGTCCCCAGGGAGCGTCGGCCCGCCCTGCGACGCGGCGGGGCCCGTGGAGGTCGCGTGTTCGCGGATCGCGACCACGGGCCGCCAGAAGTCGTGCGCGAACTTCTGTTCCCAGGCGAGGATTCCGGCGTCGGCCATCGCGACGTTCACGAGCGCGAAGAGCCGGGCGTTGCGCGCCTCGGTGTTCCCCTGCGCGAGGGCGACCTGCCGGACGATCTGGTTAAAGAGGCGGGGGGGCGTCCCCAGTCCCGGGGCGCCGTCGTAGCCCCAGTAGACGCCGACCATCGTCTGTTCGGGGGTCCGGCGGGGGAGGCCCTCCGGGAGCGTGGACGTCAGTTCGGGGACGATCCCGAGGCCCCTGACCTCGCGGAGCGCCGTCAGGTATTCCGCGTCGTCGATCGGAGGGGCGTCGAGGGCGTGCCGGGCGCTTGCGGAGAAGAGCTTGCAACGGGCCCCGTAGAACGGGGCGTGGAACCCCTGCCCCGCGTTGTCGGGGTCGACCCGGTGGCGGCCCCTCGCGTCGGACGGGTGGTAGCCGGCGTCGCCCGCGGGGGGGTCCCCCGCGCGGTCGAGCAAAATCGCGCGGGCGACCGCGACGCCGAAGTCGTGCCCCGGGTCGATCGGGTCGCCGACCTGCCCGAGCCTGGCGTCGAAGAAGGGACGCTGGCCGGGGAAGAGTGCGGAGAGCGCCTGGTGCGCCGCCCCGGAGACCGCCGCACGCGCCGAGGCCCCCGCGGGCGCCGGCGGCAGCCCGGTCAGATAGGGGGGCGTCTCGGCCGACGGCGAGACCGCCGCGAAGGCATCGTACATCGCGAGGTGGACGATCGCCAGCGCCCGAGAGCTGAGCGTCGGCCCGGTCTGCTCGCCCTTACCGTTGGTGTGACTGACCCTGTTCGCCTCGAGCGCGACGTCGTTCCAGTAGAGGACCGCGTCGGTACGCGAGGCGGCAGGGGTCGGGGCCGGGCCCCGGCCGTTGCTGCCGGCGACGGCCGACGGCTGCTTGCCCGACGTTTGAGACTTGGACCTGGCCACGTTTCACTCCTGAGCGTTTCTGCATAAGATATGTGACGAAGAAACGGGCGCGCGGGGACGGGGGGGGGCGGAAGACCCCCGAGACAGGCGCGCCCGGCCGGGCGGCTGGGTTCTAGCTGCTACTTCTCGGCGTCGGCGGGGAGGACGACCATCTCCACGCCCCGGCGGAGCCCGCAGGCCCGGCACTGCTCGCCGGTGCCCAGGGCGGAGATCGACTGGAAGCCCGGCAGTACGAAGGCGTCGGCCGCCGCCTCGTCGACCTCGTAGCCGATGTCGCGGAGCGCCCCGACGGTCACCGCGCTCAGCGGGTTCACGCCGGCGTTGATGAACCCCGTCATCAACTCATTGCCGAAAACGTCTTCACGCCAGTGACTGTCGGCTGTTCCGGGTCCGCCCCGGTTCTCCAGGGGGACCGGCACGAGCCGGGGGGCGTTCACGAGGGCGGTGTAAGCGGCCGAGGCGTTCCGGCCGAAGTAACGGGGGTTCCCGGACCCCGCCCCGCGGACCAGGCCGAGGCCCGCCCAGAGCGTCCCCAGGCCGATCACGTGCCCCATCTCGTGGATGATCACACTTTCGAGGGACCCGTCCAGCTCCATCCGGGCGAGGTCGGCGATGTCGAACTCCATCATCCCCTTCGCGGGGATCAGCGAGCCCGTCCGGACGACCGTGGGGCCGGCCTGGCCGAGCACCCCGAGCGGCCCGTCGATCCGGACGCCGAAGGCGTCGATCACCAGGTCCTCGATCGCCTCGCCCTGGAAGACGACGTCGGGGACGTCGGCGGTGATGACCCGCGACCAGCGGTCGGCCGCCGTCTGGAAGACGTCCTGCTGCGACCGCGTCAGGCCGCCCTGGAACCGGACCTCGATCCGGTACGCCGGCGGGGCGGCGACCGCCGTCGATGAGTTCTGCGGGCCGGGCGCGCGCTGTGACCGCTTCTGACTCTCGGCCATGGGGGGGGCCTCCCGAGAAGGAATGGTCCTGGTCAATCGAAATGTTCTGACTTCCAAAGATTACGATTCTCGCCGTCGCCAATCAAGGCGCGACCCGCGCCCCTGCGAGAATTTTGGAACGCGCCGCCCCCCCCGGGCCGCCTCCCGTTTCAGGCCTGTCGTTCTTCGATAAGTTTTCACTAGACTAAACAGGCGCGACCCTGTTGAATGATGCCGGATCGCGGATCGAGTAATATCAGCGCCTTCTTGCGTCGCCCGGCGGCCCGCGTCTCGTCCCGGCGCCCGAATCCCAGACGACATCGGAGGAACACGAAGATGCCCCCCCCAGGACAGCTCCCCGAGTTGCGTGAAGATTTCTCGAACCCGTCCCGCAAGGCGATCCAGGAGACGGCGTTCTCCAAGGACGTCCTCGCCCGGTTCCAGTGCAACACCCTCGACGAGGTGAAGGCCGCGGTCGCGAACCCGGCGACCGACTTCAACGCCATCGTGATCGGCAGCGGCATGTACGGCGCCTTCTGCGCCGAGCGGATCTACCGACGCGGCGGCCGGGTGCTCGTGATCGAGGCCGGGCCGTTCGTCGTCTCCGAGCACGTCCAGAACCTCGCCGACGCCGCGTTCGACGTCGCCGAGGCGGAGGACCTTCTCGGCCAACCGGCCGTCGGCGAGACGAAGTCGCCGCACTCCAACGACAAAATCAAGGCGATCAACTTCGCGGGACACAACTACAACGTCGGCGGCAAGTCGATCCGGTGGGGAGGCTGGTCGCCCCGGCTGACCGAGGAGGACCTCGCCCAGTGGCCCGCCGACATGGCTCAGTACTTCCGGGACTTCTACCGCGAGATCGAGTTCCAGATCGGCGCGTTCCCCACCGCCGACTTCATCAAGGGGCCGCTCTCCGACGTGATCTTCGATCGGGTCAAACCGCTGGTTGGCAAGCACGACATCGTCGGCGTACTCCCCGCCCCCATCGCCGTGCAGGCCGAGCAGCCGGCGTCGGGGCTCTTCAGTTTCGACAAGTACAGCAGTCTGCCGGTTTTGATCGAGGCGCTCCGGGGCGACGCACGGGGGGCGGAGTCCCGGTCACAGTCGCCCGAGGACGCGAACAGCCGACGGGCGATCATGGTCGTCCCCCGCTGCCGGGTCCTCCGGCTGGAGACCGCTCAGGTCGGCGGCGGCAAGCACCGGGTGACGCACCTGCGGGTGATCCACGGCCGCGAGCGGCCCGTGATCGAACTGATCCCCGTGCCGCCGGGCGCGGCGGTCGTCCTCGCCGCCAATTCGCTGGAGTCGACCCGCCTCGCGCTCGAATCGTTCTCCGGCATCCAGAGCCCGGTCACGGCGAGGATGGGCCGCAACTTCCAGGTCCACCTCCGCACCGACATCACCGTCAGAATCCCCAGGGCCGCGTTCGCCGACGACCTCAAGGCGATCGCCATGAAGCACGTCAAGGCCGACGCCTCGGCCGACTACGAGATGGGCACGAAAGACACGCGGTCCGCCGCCGCGCAGGCCGACGACATCCTCGAAGCCCTCCAGACCGCCGCGCTTCACATCCAGTGCTCCGACGGGAACCGGCGCTTTCACCTCCAATTGATCGGCGTCTCCGACCCCGGGGGGAACCCCGAGGCGATGCTCTACCGGCAGGACACCAGCCTCCCGGAGCTCACCGCCCTGCTCGGGAGCATGAGGTCGTCCTGGATCGCCGTCAAGTTCATCCTCGTCGGCGAGATCGTCCCCGACCGAAATTTACCCGTCGGGAACCCCGAGACCCACTGGGCGGCCCTCAGCGAGTTCCAGCGCGACGCCTTCTTCGGCCAGGGGAACTCCCAGGAGGTCGCCCAGGAGTACTCGGCCCGCAAGCTCTACACCTACGTGCGACTCAAGAAGGAAGACGAGGACCTCTGGCTCAAGATGGACCGCGCGGCGCTCAAGGTCGTCGCCGAACTCGCCGGGGGGGGGCCGGTCGATTATTTCTATGGCAAGAAGTGGCACTCCACGCCCCCCAATGACGAACAGCTCGCCAACGAGCACCACGACCTCGGCTCGACCTACCACGAGGCGGGGACCCTCTGGATGGACCCGGTCCCGGGGGCGGGGGTCGTCGATTCCACCGGTAAGTTTCTCGACGTCGAGAACGCGTATTGCTGCGACCAGGCCGTCTTCACCACCTCCGGGTCGGCCAACCCCGTCCCGACCGGCCTGGCCGTCGCGAAGCGCGTGAGCGAGGCGATCATGCCCGACCGGGTCGTGAGCGAGCCGGGGTTCACTGACCTCTTCGACTTCCCCGAGTTGAAGGGGGACTATACCGCGCTCCCCGTCGGCCAGACCGACCTCCCGCGCGGCTGGAAGTTCCTCGGCGGCGGCCGGTTCGTCCGCCGCGGTAAGGTCCTCGAAACCGCCGGCGGGATCGGCCTGCTCTACTACGCCGCCGAGACATACACCGATTTCGTCCTGAAGGTCGAGTGGCGGTGCCCGCTCCCCAGGGGCAATTTCAACTTCTTCAATAATTCAGGCGTTTACGTGCGGTGGCCGGCGAAGCCGGTCGTCGCCGGGGGCGTCGCGAAGAACCCCGACGACCTGACGCTCGACGAGATCGGCACGTACGCGATCAAGCAGGGTTATGAGATCCAGATCGACGACACGGGTTACCGCCCCGAGCCCGAATTCTCCGGCTTCCCCCAGGAGCTGAATAACCCGTTCCACCTCACGGGCGCGGTCTACCCGAGCTACTACGCAGGGGCGCCGCCCTATCCGCCGCCGCAATTCAACCCGAACCCCGCCGGCCCCGCGCAGGCCGGCAGCCCGGCGACCGCGCTCCGGTCGCGGCAGCCGGGCGAGTGGAACGACTACGAGATCACCGTCCGGGGGAACCGGATCACCGTCCGACTTAACGGCGACGTGGTCAACGACGCGACCGACCGCGCCAACGCCTTCCCGAAGGGGCACGTCGGGTTGCAGAACCACTTCAACGGCTACCGGGTCCAGTTCCGCAACATGCGGATCAAGACCCTCTGACCCGTACGGGTCGCGAAGAGCCGCCGCCGGGCCCCGCCCGGCGGCGGTCAATCGATCAACCCGCCGGTCGCGGCCGACGCGAGCGGGAGACGGACGGTGAACGTGCTCCCCTCCCCCAACCGGCTGGCGACGCCGACGGTCCCGCCGTGCGACTCGACCACCGCCCGGCAGATCGCCAGCCCCAGGCCGTTGCCGCCGCCCCCCCCCTGCCCCGCCCCCCTCGACCGGGAGGCGTCGACCCGGTAGAACCGGTCGAAGAGCCGGGGGATGTCCCCCTCCGCGATCCCGACTCCGGTGTCGGCGACGGTCAACGTCGCCTCGTTCTTGGGTCCGTCGATTCCGACGGTCAGGGTCACGGATCCGCCGGGGCGGTTGTACGCGATCGCGTTGCCGACCAGGTTCGTGACGACCCTGGCGAGCCGGCCGGGGTCGCAGGCGACCGGGACCGGCCCGGACGGCGCGGCGACTTCGAGAGTGACCCCCCGGGACCCGGCCAGCGGCCGGATCATCGCCGCCTCGTCACGGGCGACCGCCCCGAGGTCGGCCGCCACGCCCGCGGCGTCGGCCTTTTCAAAATCGACGGTCGCGAGTGTGAGCAGGTCATTAACCAGGGCATTCATCCGGAACCCGGCGCGCTGGCAGGCGAGCAGCGCCTCGCGGTAGGCCTCGGCCGTCCGGGGCCGGGCGAGCGCCAGCTCGGCCTGCGAGAGGATCACGGCCAGCGGCGTCCGCAGCTCGTGCGAGGCGTCGGCCGTGAACCGGACCTGTTGCTCGAAGGCCGACTCCAGCCGGTCGAGCATCACGTTGAGCATGACCCCGAGGCCGCCGAGTTCGGCGTCGACGCCGTCGAGGTCGATCCGCCCAGACAGGTCGCTCGCGGTGATCCCCGCGACGGTCGTGCTCATCGAGGCGATCGGGCGGACGGCCCGCCCCGAGAGCCACCAGCCGCCGGCCAGTCCGACCGCGAAGAGGCCCAGGCCGGTCACGAAGAAACGGCCGGCCAGCCCGTTCATCTCGCGCAGCTCCCGGCCCACCGGCCGCCCGACGACGATCCTGGTGCGGCCGGGGCCGAGGAGCGTCACCTCCCGGTTCCTCTCCCGGTTCCGGAAGAGGAAGTCGGCGCCCGGGCCGACGTCGGGGTCGGGCCTCGCGGCCCGGCCGCCCGGCCCGGCGCGGAGCAGCCGGCCGTCACTCAGCCAGACGGCGAAGTAAGGGGGCTGGCCGTCGTTCACGTACCACTCCTCGAAGTCGGACGGCAGACTGAGGGCGTCGAGGACCCGGTGGGCCGGCGAGCCGGGGGGGACGGCGACCCTCTGGGGGGGCGGCCCGTCGTCGGGCGTCTCCCCTTCGCGACTCTCGGGCGGCGGCGGCCTCCTCGGCCCTTCCCCCTTGCGGAACGGGCCCCCCCTGGGGCGGCGGGGGGGCGGCCCGTCGCCGAACGGCGGGCGGGGGGGCGGTCGGGGGCCGTCGGGGGCGGGAACTCGTTCCCGACGGCGGCGGTCATATCGCCTTCGAGGAAGCCGCCCGGGACCGCCCGCAGGACCCCTTCCAGCACCCGGGCGCCTGAGAGCAGGTCCGCGTCGATCTGTTCGAACCGCGACCGCCGGGCCTCCAGGAAGAGCCCGCCCCCGAACGAGGCGACCACCACCAGGAGGATTAGCGCGTGCCAGGCCTGGATCCGCCAACGCAAGGACTTAAGGATCTGCATCGATCAGATAACCCTGGCCGCGGCGGGTGACGATCAGTTCCTTCCCGAGCTTCTTGCGGACGTGCGAGACGTGGACCTCCACCACGTTGGAGAACGAGTCGTCGTCGTCGCCGAAGAGTTGCTCATAGATCGTGGTCCGGGTGATGAGCCTCCCCCGGTGCAGCGCCAGCAGCTCGACGAGGGCATACTCTCGGGCGGTGAGCGCGACGGGCTCACCCCCCTTGAGCACGGTCCGGGTCGCGGTGTCGACGACCAGGTCGTGGGCGTCGAGCCGGAGGGCCGGCTCGGCGTGCCCGGCCGACCGCCGGATCAGGGCCCTGAGCCTCGCCAGCAGCTCGGCCAGGGAGAACGGCTTCACGAGGTAATCGTCGGCCCCGGCGTCGAGCCCCTTCACCCGGTCCCCCACCCCGCCGCGCGCGGTCAGGATCAGGACCGGCGTCTTGCGGGTCTCGCGGAGCCGGCGGAGGACCTCCAGGCCGCCGATGCCGGGGATCATCAGGTCGAGGACGACGGCCTCGTACTCCGCCGTCGAGACCTTGTAGAGCCCCTCGTCGCCGTCGGCGGCCTGGTCCGCCGCGTACCCCTCCTCGCGGAGCGACTGCACCAGCGCCCGGCGCAGGTCGGGCTCGTCCTCGATCACCAGCACCCGCAAGGTCCCGCCCCTCTCATCAACATCAAACCGGGTCCCGGGCCCGCCGTCCGGTCAGTGGACGCGCTGCCGGGGGGCCCGCCAAACTTCATAGTACGTGCCGAACTCGACGATCCCGTGCAGGTCGGCGGCCCGGTCGCGGAGGTCGTGGAACTCCCGGGTCAGGACGCGGGACGGGTCGGCCGGGTCCTTCTGGCCGGACGGGTCGGGGAGCCGGTACGCCCCGCCGTCGGCGCCGACCCCGGTCAGGAACGGCGAGAGCGTGGCCACGTGCCCCGCCTGCCGGGGGCGGACGTGGGTGAAGTGGGGGGGGACCCGGTCCGCCTCGGCGAGGTCATCGAACGGCGGCACCTTCGGGAACGTCTCCGCGCCGTGACATCCGCTACAGGTGAACAGTGAGAACAGGTGTCGGGCCTCCGGCTCCGAGACGCCCGGCGCGTCCCAGAAGACGTTCGCCGGTGTGATCGACGACGCCCCCAGGAACGGCTCGCGGGTCGCGTCGTTGGGGAACCTCGGGGGGACCCTGTGGCGCTTGTAGAGGATCTGCGGCGTCTGCTCGTTGATGTACTGCGCCAGGAGTTGCTGGCTGCCGAAGTTCGCCGGGTCGTTGAACGTGAGGTCGGGGGTCTGCTTCACGGTCACCTGGACGAGTTCGCCCGTGTTGTTGGCGTCGATCCGGAACTCGCGGATCTCCCAGACCTGGGCCGCGCGCCTCGGCGTCGGCTTGACCCTGGGGTCGACGACCAGGGCGATCTCATTGGTGCGGAGCTGCGCCAGGCCGCTCCGGTTCGGCGGGCTCTCGGGGTCGACGCCGGCGGAGGAGAACTCGTCGGTCAGTCGCTGGAGTGCCTCGTTGTAATCCGCGGACCCGAGTTCCTTTTTCGAGAGGTCGTACCAGTCCGACGCCCACTGGCGGACTTCGTCGTAGTTCGCCTTCTTGACGCCGTACTCGAAGATCACCGTGAACGCCAGCGGCGCGCCGTCCTCGTCCACCGCGCAGAAGATGAACCGGGCCTCCCCCGCGTTCCCCTCGCCGACCCGCTCGACGCCGAGGACGAGGTTGGAGCGGAGGTCGAGCCGGCTGGCGATCGCGAGGAGCCGGAACGGGGCCTTCTCCAGGTCGAGGTCGTCGGTCCCCGGCACCCGGGGCCAGTGGCCGAGCGTCAGCCGCTCGATCCCCTCTTTACGGGCGGGGGCGGTGAACCCGTTGATCGTCACGTCGACCTGCCAGTGCTTCAGCCACCCCTTCACGAAGTCGGAGGGGGAGATCCCCGTCTCCTGAGGGTTCGCCAGCTCGGTCATCAGGCGGCCGAACGTCCAGCGGCCCGCCCCGGTCGTCCGCGACGGGTCCTCGACGACCTTCAGGTCGGTGATCATCAACGAATGGCTGATGATCTTCTCTTCGAGTTCCCCGGGGAGCGTGGGGAGACCCTGGTACTCCACGAGCGCCGTTTCCTTGCCCGACTCGATCGCCGTCGGCTCAGGGGGCGCGGCCGGCTTCGTCCGCTCCACGAACTGTTCGGTGGCGGAAGTGTCCAGGACCTTGTTCGACTTCCCGAGCGCCTCCACGTACTTTTTCTGCCAGTTCTCCAGACGGGCGGCGTTGAGGGGGACGACTCTCCGGAGCCGGCCGCCGTTCAGGCGGGTCTCCCCGCCGTTGCCCGGCCCGGCGGGGACGACGACCGCGCCGGCCTCGACGTCCACCGTCAGGGCCACGTCCCCTTCCTCGAACCGACCGGCCCGGGGCTCGACGACCACCCCCTTCACCGCGGGGGACTTGCCCGCGTCCTGCCCCGCCGCGCCGG
>LNFM01004806.1_pt1 | contig 33856 bp, 33 predicted proteins | sample 596031 | NCBI WGS metagenome assembly LNFM01 (sample SAMN04254537, study PRJNA301005) | activated carbon metagenome | isolation source: dual media filters at the Ann Arbor, Michigan drinking water treatment plant | place: USA: Ann Arbor
AGGCAAGGAGCGAAGCGATGGAGGGATAGGAGGCTCCGGCGGGCTTTGCCCGACGGAGGGAAGGGACGGGCCGTCCCTTCCCATTGCTTGGTAGGATCTCGACGTGTTCGTCGAGGCGAGCCTCGCCAACGGGCGAAGACTCCGCGAGGTGCTGGTCGAGTTCGGCTTCGGAGAGGCTGCCCCGGACGCCACTCTGCTCGCGACGCCCGGCAAGGTGTTCATGATCGGCGTGCCACCCTTCCGGATCGACGTGCTCACGCGCATCTCCGGCGTCGCCTTCACGCGCGCATGGGCGACGCGGATCCGCGTCGACACGGAGATCGGCAAGGTCCCCTTCGTGGGACTCGCTGCATTGGTCGCCAACAAACGCGCGGCCGGGCGGCCGAAGGACCTCGCCGACCTCGCCCTGCTCGGCGCCTCGCCACGATCCCCAGGCCACCCGACGACCGCGCGCAAGCGAACGCGCTGACGATCGCGGCCCGCATCCGCACGCCCGCGGTCTCACCGCTCGTGTACGATCGTCCGGCTTCGCCAGGGAGTCCGCGTGCCCAGTCTCTCGTCGTACCTCGACATCCTCCGCCAGACCCAGGCCGACGAGGTGAAGCTGGTGCCCGGCGATCCGGTCGCCGTCTACGTCGGGGGCCGACTGCCGGCCCAGGGCGGCGCGCCGGTGTCGGCCGCCGCGATCTCCCAGCTCGTGGCGGAGCTGCTCACGCCCGGGGAGATCCGCGAGATCAGCCCGGTGCGACCGCACCGGCGCACGCACACGTACGTCGGCGTCGAGTACTTGCTCGAGGTGTCGCGACGCGGCAACGACCTCGTGGTGTCACTGCGACCCGCGAAGCGCAGCGCCGCCGCCAAGGGGCCGGAGACGATCGGCGCCCGCCCGGCGGCGCGCGAGCCGGTGATGTCGCGGGCGAACGATCCGACGCGCCCCGAGCCCGTGGTCTCGCGCCCCAGCGAGCCGACCCGCCCCGAGCCGCTGGGTCGCATCCCCGACGCCGTCCCGTCGCCGCGCATGCACGACCCCACGCCCGCGCCGCGCATGCACGACCCCACGCCCGTGCCGCGCATGCACGACCCCACGCCCGCGCCGCGCATGCGCGAGCCGACGCCCGCGCCGACGCCGATCGCGAGCTTCGCCGGCGCCAAGCGCATCGACGAACTCCTGCGGGTGATGCTGGCGCGGCGTGCGTCCGACCTCCACCTGTCGGCGCAGAACCACCCGATCCTGCGCGTCGACGGCGAGATCCAGTACCTGAACGACCGACCGATCCTCAGCTCCGACGAGATCCACGCGCTCGTCCGCGAGATCATGAACGACAAGGCCCAGCGCGACTTCGCCGAGCTGCGCGACGCCGACTGTGCCTACGAGATCCCCGACGTCGCCCGCTTCCGCGTCAACGTCTTCGAGGATCGCAAGGGCGTCGGCGCGGTGCTGCGGCAGATCCCGATCACGATCATCCCCGCCGAGCAGCTCGGGCTGCCCAAGGCGTGCATCGACCTGTGCCACCTGTCCAAGGGCCTCGTGGTGGTGACCGGCCCGACCGGCTCGGGCAAGTCGACGACCTTGGCCGCGATGATCGACTACATCAACAAGCACCGCACCGATCACATCATCACGATCGAGGACCCGGTCGAGTTCATCCACCCGAACATCAAGTGCCTGGTCAACCAGCGCGAGGTCGGCTCGCACACGCGCAGCTTCAAGAACGCGCTGCGGGCCGCGCTGCGCGAGGACCCCGACATCGTCCTGGTCGGCGAGATGCGCGACCTCGAGACGATCGCGATCGCGATCGAGACCGCCGAGACCGGCCACCTGGTCTTCGGCACGCTGCACACGACGACGGCGACCAGCACCGTCGACCGCATGATCGATCAGTTCCCCGCCGATCGTCAGGCGCAGATCCGGGTGATGCTCGCCGAGTCGCTGAAGGGCGTCATCGCCCAGGTGCTCTGCAAGAAGAAGGGCGGCGGCCGCGTCGCCGCCCAGGAGGTCCTGCTCGCCACGACCGCGGTCTCGGCGCTCATCCGCGAGGGCAAGACCTTCCAGCTCGCCAACGTGATGCAGACCGCCAAGAGCCAGGGCATGGTCACGATGAACGACGCCCTCTTCAGCCTGGTGCAGCGCGACCTCATCGAGCCCAGGGAGGCGTGGATGAAGGCGGTCGACAAGGCCAGCCTGGTGAACATGTTCCGTGCTGCAGGGCTCCCGACCGACTTCGGTTGAGGGGCCCTGGAGCGCCTTGGGTGGCGACCTCGCCCGGCGCTATCATCCGCGAGGTGCCCGAGGCGGAGTCCAGCGCGTGCCCGAGCGAGGACGCGATCGCGGCGTTCCTCGCGGACGAGCTCGGCGCCGCCGAGCGTGAGGCGCTCGAGCGCCACATGGACGCGTGCTCGGCGTGTCAGGCCGTCGTCTCCGAGATGATCCGCGTGTTCGCGGGCTCGCGGATCCCCACCACGGGGCCCGACGGGTCCATCGGGCAAGCCAGCGCCCCGGCACGGCGGTCGGACGCGCTGTCTGCCGGCGCGACGATCGGGCGCTACCGCGTCATCGAGATCGTCGGCATCGGTGGCATGGGCATCGTCTACGCAGCCGACGATCCGGAGCTGCAGCGACGCGTCGCCGTGAAGGTGCTGCGCACGTCCGGCCATGTCGACGCCGACGCGCACAGCCAGCGTCTGCTCCGCGAGGCGCGGGCGCTGGCCAAGCTCTCGCACCCCAACGTCATCCCGGTCTACGACGTGGGCACGTGGAACGACCGCGTGTTCGTGGCGATGGAGTTCGTCGACGGCTGGACGCTCGGGAAGTGGCTCGCCCTTCGCCCGCGCACCTGGGCGACGGTGGGGCCGGTGCTGCTCGCGGCCGGGCGCGGGCTCGCAGCAGCGCACGAGGCTGGCTTCGTGCACCGCGATCTCAAGCCGGACAACATCTTGGTGAGTCGCAGCGGCCGCGTGTTCGTCACCGACTTCGGGCTCGCGCGCTGGGCCGAGGCCACGACGGTCGAGCCGAGCGTGGCCCCGCTCCAAGGGTGGACGCTCACGCACCCGACCACCGGCTCACGCCCGGGCTCCGAGGCCGACTCGCGCACGCAGCCCGAGCCGTTCGCGACGCTCACGCGCAGCGGCGCGTTCGTCGGCACGCCGGCGTACATGGCCCCCGAGCAGTTCACCGCCGAGCCGGTGGGGCCCGCCGCCGATCAGTTCGCCTTCTGTGTCGTGTTGTGGGAGGCGCTCTTCGGCAAGCGACCGTTCGAGGGCCGAACGCTCGGCGCGCTCGCCCACGCGGTGTGCGAGGCCGATCCGCCGGCGTTCCCGTCCGGCGTGCAGGTGCCCCGCCCGGTGAAGGCGGCGCTGCTGCGCGGCCTCGCGAAGCGACCCGACGATCGTCATCCATCGATGGCGGCGCTGCTGCACGCGCTCGAGCCGACGCGCCGGACATGGGTGCCGTGGACGGCCGCGGGCGCGATCGCAGCGGCGAGCGTGGGGGCGATGCTCCTGTCGACGAAGGCAGACCCGGCGGCGGCCACGGTCCCGTGCAGCAACCTCCCGGGTCTCACCGAGGTGTGGGGCGACGCCCGGCGCACCGCCATCGCGGCCGCGTTCGACCAGACCGGTGCGCGCTACGCCGCACCGACGAGCGCGAGGACGATCGCCGAGCTCGACGCCTACGCCGACACGTGGGCCGCACGCGAGCTGGAGATCTGCGAGGCGCAGCAGCAGGGCAGCATGGACGTGGGCCGCACCGCGATGCGGCTCGACTGCCTCGATCGCAGCCGTGAGTTCTTCACCGGCATCGTCGACGGGCTCGAGCACGCCGACGTTGCGCTCGTGGATCGTGCGGTGCGCGTCGTCACGGGCCTGCCCGACCTCGGGGCCTGCGTCGACGATGCGCGGCTCGGCGCCGAGCGCAAGCCCGACGCGCCGCCCGAGCGCACCGCCGAGGTCGAGTCCGTGCGCGCGGCGCTGCTCGGGGCCGACGCCGACCTGCAGCTGGGGCGATACGCCGCCGGACTGCAGCGCGTGGACGCCGAGGTCGAACGCGCCGCCGCGCTCGGATTCCAGCCGCTCGTCGCCGAGGTCGCGTACACGCGCGGCCGGTTGCTCTCGAACCTCGCGCGCAATGACGAGGCGGCGGTCGAGCTCGAGCGCGCCGAGCTCGAGGCCACCGCGTCGCGCCACATCCAGATCGCCGCCAAGGCGGTGATCATGCAGTTGTATGTGATGGGCCGGCGCCGTGACGAGTGGCCCACGATCGCGGCGATGGTGAAGCGGGCCGAGGCCACCGCCCAAGCCGCTCGCCTCGCCCCGGGCGAGCGTGCGGCGCTGCACATCAACGCCGCGGTGGGGGCCTACTACGCCGGCGAGCTCGAGATCGCCGAGGCCGAGTCCAAGCGCGCGCTCGAGCTCATCGATCGCGACGCCGAGCCGCTGCGGTGGGCGACGGCGTCACTGAACCTCGCGAGCTACATGCGCAAACGCGGCGCCATCGAGACGGCCGTGCCGACGATCCGCGCGGTGATCGACGTGTACACGGCAGAGCTCGGCCGCGTGCACCCGGATGTCGCCGAGGCGTACCGCGAGCTCGCGATCAGCTTGAAGAACCTCGAGCGCTTCGACGAGGCGCGGCAAGCCGCGCAGGCCTCGCTCGCGATCACGGCCGAGGCGATGGGCGAAGCCCACTACACCTACGGTGGCGCCCTCTCGACGAGCTCGGGGATCGAGGGCGCGGCGGGCGAGTACGCCGAGGCGCTCGCGCTCGCGGATCGATCGATCGACGTGCTCCGCGCGGCCGGCCAGCCGACGCAGATCCCCGAGGCGCAGAAGGCCGAGTGGCTCATCGCCCTCGGGCGGCCCGACGAGGCGTCGCCGATCGTCGACGCGCTCATGGCCGCGGAGGTCGAGCGGCGCGGCGCGGACAGCCCCTCGACGGCGTGGATCTGGTTCGTGCGGTGCTCCCTCGAGTCCAAGCGACGGGACGTCGACGCGACGCGGGCCGCCTGTGATCGCGCCATCGCGGTGACCGGTGCCGCGCCCGGCAGCGACGACGAGCTGTCGCTGCAGCTCGATCGCGCCGTGTACCTGGCAGAGGCGGGCGCGGGCGAGGCGGCCATCACCCCGCTGCAGGCGTTGCTGCCCCGCGTGGAGGAATCCCCCGCGACACCGACGACGGCGCGGATCTTCCGCGAGCTGGGCGAGCGCAGCTGGGCCTTCGCGGGGAGCCGGGCACGCGCGCGCGCCTGGGTCGAGCGGGCGCACGCGCAGTTCGTCGAGGTCGGGCTGGCCGAGACTGCCGCCGAGGTCCGGGCCTGGCTCGACACGCACGCGCCGTGACGCGCCGTGACGCGCCGTGACGCCCCCCCCGCATCGCGAGGCCGCGAGGAACTCGGGGCCCCCGACGCACGTGGGACGTCGGGCATGGCGACGCAGGGTGATGGGCGCGAGGGCGGGGCACCACGATCGAACCGGGGCGAGGACTCCGTCGTCTTCTCGCTCGATCGATTGCGGGCGATGGCGGAGCGCGAGGGCCCGTCGCCGGGGTCGTCGCGCGTGCCGGCGAACTTCGGCGGTGCCGCGCTGAATGCCCTGGTGACCCGGACGGCGGCGGAGCCGATCGTCCTGGCGGGTCCGCTGGTGGGCGAGCGGCAGGCGCCGAACACCCGCGAGCGCCTGCTGCTGACGCGGGCGATCGGTCTGCTGATGATCGCGACGCTCGGGCTCGGGGCCTACGTCGCGCTCGATCCCCGGCCGCGCACGCTCGTCACGCGGACGCCCGCGCCCGAGCCGGTGGAGGCGGCGGTGAGCATGGAACCCGACGACGTCGAGCTCGTCCCCGACGCGTCGACGTCCGCGGGGGTCGACGCCGCGCCGCCGCAGTCGGGGCCGGCCGATCCGCGGCCGATCGCCGAGGCGGCCCCCCGGGCGAAGCGTCGAGCTGCGGCGAGCCGTGGGCACGGCGAGCCCGCGCGCACGCGGGCGCCCGAGGTCGCAGCGATCCCACGCACCGACGGCGTACCGATCGCGTGCGTGCTCGAGCCGACCGGACCGGGGTGCGGCCGCGCTGCCGCGCCGATCCGCGAGCCCGCGACGCCGACGATCCAAGCGCCGGATCCATCGCTGCCCGAGACGCTGTCCCAGTCGGCGCTGCGCCAGGGCATCGCGGCCGTGAAGGCGTCGGCCAAGCAGTGCGCGGGCAGGCACGGCGGCGCCGCGGGCGAGACGGTGAAGATCCGGCTGTCGATCGTGGGCAGCTCCGGTGCCGTGCAATCGACCACCGCCGAGGGCGAGCACCGCGGGACGGCGCTGGGCAACTGCGTCGCCGCGGCGCTCAAGAAGGCGAGCTTCCCCCGGTTCCGCAAGCCCGCGATCGGGCTCGAGTACACGATCACATTGTAGACGACGGGTCGTCGGCGCGTCGAAGGCGGCGCGCCGACGCGGTGCGGGCGATCAGCTGTCCGAGGGCCCGTTCGGGTCGGGCACGCACATCGGACCGCTGCGCGTGTCGACGCAGATCGAGCCGGGCGAGCAGAGCACCGTCTCGCAGGTGCTGCCGACCGGCGGCAGGCGGACGCCGCCCGCTGCGGCCTCGGGCGTGGAGCCGAGGCCGGCGAGGACGAAGGCGGCGGGGATGAGGAGCGCGGCGAGGATCGAGGTGGCTTTCATCGGCGCGCACGATAGCACCGCGATGCGAGCCGCAACGATGTTCGATCGGTCGCCGCGATTGCCGGCGCGGCGGGAACGGCCGAAGGATCACAACGTCGCGACGAGTGACATCCTCACGCGTTGCGCGAGGTCCATGCCGCTGACGAGCGCACCCTCGATCCGCGCGCTGCTGCACCAGTCGCCCGCGGCGCCGAGACCCAGGCTCGGATCGAACAGCGAGGCGTCGAGCTCGCCGGGGTCGGCCGCCGCGTAGCCCCAGCGGTGGGCGGCGGCGTGGATCGGCGCGACGGTCTCGCCCACCACCGCGGCGAAGGCCGTCGTCATCGCGGCCGCGATCGTCTCGCGGTCCGCATCGAGGCGAGCGGCGCTCCACGCGTGCGTCGCGTGCAGCACCCATGTCTCGGCCCCGTCGGGCGCGCGCCCGGGCTTGCTGCAGTCGCGGCAGATCCACGACAGGATCGCGTCGTCGTTCACGAACGCGGCGTCCCACGCGACCGCGGGGCGCGACGGCAGCACGAGCATCGTCGCCCAGGTCGGGCGCATCACCGCGGCGGCGGCCGACTGCGCGAGCGCGGGCGCGTGGGGGGCGAGCAACGCGTGGGCCTGGGCGGGCGGGATCGCGACGAGGACCGCGTCGAAGCGGCCGTGCGTCCCGCCGTCCTGCGCGACCACTCGCCAGCCGCCCGCGTCGCGCACGATCGCGGCGATCTCCGTCGTGCGCTGCACGTCGAGGTCGCGCGCGAGATCGTGGGCCAGCGCGCCCATGCCCGGCACCGCGACCCAGCGATCGGTCGCGCTCGGCTCGGTGGACGCCGATCGAGCGCCGCCCCGCTCGCGGATGATGACCGTGCCCTCCCACCGCGCGACCACCCCACGCGCCCGCCAGTCGTCCATCGACGCGGCGAGCCGCGGGTCGCGGGAGGTGAAGTACTGCGCGCCGTGGTCGAAGGCCCACGGGCCGTCGCGCCGCGTGCCACACCGCCCGCCGAGGCCGCGCGAGCGCTCGAACACGCGGACCACGAGCCCCTGGTCGGCGAGCGTGCGCGCACACATCAACCCGGCCAGGCCAGCGCCGACGACCGCGATGCGCGGTGGGTCGGCGGCGGTCGGGTCGGGCGCGGTCATCGGCGCGAGGGAGGTATACCCCGCGATCCCGATCCGACAACTCCGCAGCGGCCGGATCCCGTGCTAGCACCGACGCATGCTCGACGTCATCGTGATCGGAGACGGCCCCGGCGGCCTCAGTGCCGCGCTCTTCCTGGCGAAGAACGGCAAGCAGGTGACGGTGTTCGGTCAGGACAAGACCGCCATGCACTGGGCCATGCTGCGCAACTACCTCGGCGTGCCCGAGCTGCACGGCAGCGAGTTCCAGAAGATCGCGCGGGCGCAGGTCGAGGCCATGGGCGGCTCGATCCGCGACGCGCGGGTCGCCTCGGTCGCGCGCACGGACGGCGGCTTCACCGTGACGCTCGACGGCGACGAGACGCTGCAGGCCAAGTACCTCGTGCTCTCCGAGGGCAAGAGCCCACGCCTGTCGACGATGCTCGGCCTCGAGCACACCGAGGCCCACGGCATCGCGACCGATCGCAACGGCGCCTCTGGCGTCCCGGGCGTCTACGTCGTCGGCCGCCTCGCCCGACCGGGCCGCAGCCAGGCGATCATCAGCGCGGGTGACGGCGCGGCCGCGGCGATCGACATCCTGTCGCGCGAGAAGGGCGAGGACGTCACCGACTGGGACTCCCCGCCGGAGGGGTGAGATCCGCCTCATCCGCCCATGAGCATCGCCGCGTCCTTCGCGAGCGCGTCGCCGAGGAAATCCAGTAACGCGCGCACGCGCGGCGTGTCCCGCAGATCGCGGTGCACGGTCAGCCACACCGGCTCCGTCGGTTCGCCGTCGACGGCGATGCGCGTCAGCGTCGGCTCGGCGTCGCCGAGGTAGCGCGGCAGCACGGCGATCCCTGCTGCGGCCCGCGTCGCGGCGAGCAGCGCGAGCGACACGCTGCTGACGAAGCTGGGGCGTGCGCGCGGATCGAGGCGCTCGAGCCACATCGTCTCGATCGCGTTGGCCTCGGGAACGCCGAGGATCGGGTGCTCGTGCAGCGCCGCGACATCGTGCACCGGGTGCTGCTCGAGGTACGCCGCGCTCGCGAACAGGCCGTAGCGGATCTCGCCGGCCTTGCGGACCACGAGGCTCGCGTGGGTCGAGCGGAACGGCCGCACCGCGAGCTCGGCCTGGCGTCGGCCGAGATCGAGGACCTCGGCCCCCGGCACGAGCTCGACGGTGAGGTCCGGGTGCGCGCGCCCGAACGCGGCGAGGCGCGGCGCGAGGTAGGCGACGCCGAACGTCTCCGGCGACGTCACGCGCACCGTGCCCTCGAGGCGCCCGCGATCGGCGTGGGCGCTGCGCTCGACCGCAAGCACCGCCTCCTCGACCTGCTTCATCCCGGCCAGCAGTCGATCGGCGTCCGCGGTCGGCACGTAGCCCGTCGTCGTGCGGGTGAACAACGACACGCCGAGCGCCGCCTCCGCCGCCTCGATCCGGCGGCCCACCGTCGTGTGATCGACCCCCAGCGCCTTCGCGGCGCGGGCCAGGGAGCCCGCGTCCGACAGCGCGAGCACGAAGCGGAGGTCGTCCCAGTTCATCGCTGGGGATTCTTGCACGGTCGCTGCGCGGCGCCAGGCATTCCGCGTCGCGACGGATCGACGTACCAAGGGGGGACCGCAGGCCGCCATGCTCCGCACCTCCATCTGCATCCCCGCGCTCGCGATGTTCTTCACCGCGTGCGTCACCGCCGAGGTCGACGACGTCACCGCCGAGGTCGACGACGACACCGACGACGCCGACGACGCCGACGGACGCAAGCGCGTCCGAGCCGCGATCGCGCTGCGTCGTGACCACGCCCGGGGAGGTCGTCGCGATCGCGGCGAGCGACGCTGGCGTCGCCATCGCCGTCGTCGAGGGCACGGACGGCGACGAGCCCCTCGTGATCCACCGCGCCCACGGGGCCGACTGCGCGCTCGCGTGGGACGACGCGCCCCTCGCCGCGGCCGCGTTGCTCGATTTCGACGACGACGGCGACGTCTACCTCTTCCCCGCCGAGACCCGCGATGCCGACGTCCTCTCGACCCTGCTCCCCGAGTTCTTCGCCGGCCTCGACAGCACCATCGCCCGCGTCGACACCGACGACGCGATCGCCGAGGTCGTCTCGGCCGGCCGCGGCATTTGGAGCTTCGGGGTCTCGCCATCCGGCGACGCGCTGTGGATGACCGCGTGCGGCCCGACCGGGATCTTCACCCTGGACGACGACGAGCTCACCCCGACGATGCCCCCGCCGAGCACGCTGTGGCAGCAGCAGCCGAGCGTGCTCACCGACGACGAGACCTTCTGGTCGATCGGCACCGGCACCTGCGGCACCGCCCCGTCGTCACCGGCCTGCGGCTTCGCCCTGGTCCGCACGACAGCGACCGGTAGCACCGAGGTCGGTCCCACGATCCTCGACGTCGGCGCGGGCCTCGAGGCGGCGCGACTGGCCCGCTGCGGCGCGAGCGTCTGCGGCGTGCTGTCGCGCGCAATCGTCCGCTGGGACGACGACGGCCACATCGAGCGGACGATCTCGGCCTCGGACCTCGGCGCGCGAACCGCCGAGCGCGTGCTGCAGGTCGCCGGCAACCATCACGGCGTCTACGCGCTGCTCGGCGACGACGCCGGCACCCGCGTGCTGTTCGTGCCCGACGAACCGATCGACTAGCGCGACCACGGGGCGACCGCGCCTGCGTACCCACGGCGGCCGCCGTGGGACGCAGCGTGGCCGTTTGATCGCACGTCCGTACCCGCAAACCTCGCGCCGAGAATCGTCACAGGATTGGGGAGAGCGGCGACAGCCGAGTCGGGCCGCTGCTACGATGGTCTCGCCGACGGCAAAGGAGAGCCAGGATGTCCGACTGGATGATGGAGGACGGCGAGCTCGACGCGGAGCTCGCGTTCGTGGGCACTCGGGGAGCGACGCGCGGTCCGAGCACGGCACGCGCGGTCGAGCCCAGCCGCAACGTCGCGGTCTTCCTGCGCCCGCTGGTCGTACGCGATACCGGCAAGTGGTTCGGCTCCGCGAACCTCCGCCTCGATGCGATCGTCTCGCACGGCGGCTCCGCCAAGGCGACGCTCTTCCATCCAACGACCGTGCGCTTTCCCCGGGTCGTCGACGGCGACGATCTCGCCGGCGAGGACAACGGCCTGCTGATCTTCTACGGCAAGCCCGCGCACTTCCTCGTCATGAACGTCGCGCTCTCGCGCGACACGGGCGATTCGGACGATCTCGCCGCGCTGATCCATCGCGAGGCCGAAGAGGGCAGCGTGGCTGCGTTGATCGGCCAGCTCGGTGCGGCCGCGAGCCCGCACATCGCCGCGGTGCAGGCCGGCCTGCAGGCAGCGCTCGGCCTCGGCGAGCTGGCCTACAAGCTGGTGCGGCAGGTGAGCCCCGTCGCGCTCGGCCTGTATCGCGCGAGCTGGCTGGGGCAGAGGCACGGCTTCGGCGTCGGTCGGCATCCGGCCGCCGGCACGCGCCGCGAGAAGGACTTCGAGCTCGCGTACGAGATCGTGGTCGACGAGCCCGACCATGGCGGATGAGCGCCCCATCGACGTCGTCGAGGCGCAAGCGCAGATCGAGCTGATCCAACGCGCGCTCGCGACCGACGTCGAGCACGAGCGCGCGGATGTCATCGCGCTCGCGCTGCTGCGGTTCGGGCATCGCTTCGTCGCCGCGCTCGGCCACGCGCGCGAGATCGCCGAGCCGGCGGAGCTCCAGCAAGCGATCGCCGCGCTCGAGCAAGCGAGCGCGGACACGTTCCAGCGCTGGCTGGGCGGCGACCAGCTCACCGATCGTGCCGACGAAGACGAGCGGCGCGCGGTGATGGCCGTCGATGCGCTGCGCATCGCTGGACCGGGGCTCGCCCGGCTCGCGTGCAATGCAGTGATGCGGTTGCCGCCCGGCCACGCGTTGCGCGACACCGCCTGGGTCGCCACGAAGCTGCGCGAGAGCGCCGCGTGGGGCGTCGGCGAGCGCGACTGGGAGCACGTCGTCTACACGCTCGGCGACCTGCTCTACGGGGACCTGTGCGACGAGGCGCAGGGCGAGGAGGTGGCGGCCGAGATCCTGCGTATCGTCGACGCCGAGCTCGGCCCCGACGACGACGAGTCGCGGCGCAGGGGGCTGCGTTCGGTGCTGGGCTGGCACATGACGAGCGCAGTGGCGGCGCGCGAGGGCGCAACTGGACGCGCGCCCCATCACCTCGCGGTGGGGCGGCCGCTCATCGATCGCTTGCGCGAGCTGGGTGCATCGGATGCGGACACCTTGGTGTTCGCGCTGCAGCTGCACGAGGCCGGCGACGATCGTGCGGCCGCAGATCTGTTGACGCCGATCGTCGATCGCGGCGAGACGGAGAACGCGAGCTGGCTCGAGGGCATGCTGCGCGTGCGCCTCGGCGACGACGAGCGCGCGATCGCGGTGCTCGAGCCGCTCTTGCCGCGCGAGGAAGCTGAGTATCTGCGCGCCGTGAGCGACGAGGCCATCGAGGAGCTCGGCACGCGTTTCAGCAAGGACGCGATCAACCTCGCGCTCGCCCATGCCCGGCGGGGTCGCTTTGCCGACGCGCTCGGGGCGTTCGAGCGCATCAAGAGCCTACGGCTGCGTCACGCGGCGAAGCTGCGGCGATCCCCGGCCGGTCGTCGCCTGCTCGAGCTCGAGGCCGAGCTCGCAGCGATCGATCGCGGCGTCGCCGGCACGCCTGGCCCGGCGACCGATCTCGATCGCGATCCGTTGGGTGCGCAGATCTCCAGGTCGGCGGCTTCGCTCGAGGCCTATCGCTCGGCGCGGCCGGAGCTCGCGACCACGAGCCTCGCCACCCCGAGCATCGCCGAGGTGGCGGCCCGCCTCGCGCCCGGCGAGGGCATCGTCTGTTTCGGCTGCACGCATTCGGGGCTGCTGATGGTGCTCATCACCGCCGGCGACACGGACCGACCGGGCGCGGCGGTGCTGCTCGACGATCTTCCCCACGCCGCGCTCGTGCGGCTCCTCTTCGACGACGAGAGCTCCGACGAGCTCAGTGGCTGGGTGCTCGAGCTGGCGGCATCGAGCCCGGTCGATCCGGAGCGCGCGCTCGCGTTGTTGCTGCGCAAGTCCGACGCTGCGCTCGGCCGACAGCTCGCGGCGCTGGTGCAGCAGCATGGGCTGCATGCGCTGACGATCGTTCCGCATCGCGTGCTCCACCTGATCCCGTGGTGGGCGCTGCCCAGCCTCGCGGGCCTCGACGTGCGCGTCGCCCCCAGCCTCGCAGAGTGGCTCGACGCGCGCGGCCAGCTGCCGACGGTCGCAGCGAAGGTGCTCGCAGTCGGCAATCCGACCCGCGATCTCCCGATGGCGAAGATCGAAGCGAGCGCGGTCGCGTCGCTCGTGCGTGGGCGCGGATGCGAGGTCGAGCTGTTGCTCGACGGCAAGGCGGACGAGGGCGCGATCCGAGCCGCGGTGCCGGGGTGCGGCGTGCTGCACTTCGCCGGGCACGGGCTCGCGCGGCCGCTGCAGCCGCTCGGGTCGGCACTGCTCACGCATCCCGACGCGCGCTGGGGCTGGCCGCTCGCCGGGGATCCGCTCGCGCTCGCGGCGGAGCAAGCAGGGCGTTGGATCGAGCGCGACGACGGCTCGCGCTACGCCGACGTCGACGCGGGGCGGTTGATCGAGCGCCTCGACGACGGCGGTGCGCTCGTCGATCGCCAGCTCGAGCACGCCACGCGCGGTAGCCTTTGGGGCGCGTACGAGCACGGGCAGTTGCTTCAGCTCGCGGAGCTGTGGACCACCGCGGACATCCTCGTGGAGGACGCGCTGGGTGCGTGCGGGCTGGTGTTCCTCGCGGCGTGCGACTCGGGGCAGGGAGCCTTGCGCGTCGGCGACGTCGACGAGGCGCAGGGGCTGCCCGGTGCGCTGCGCATCGCGGGCGCCGGCGTCGTCGTGTGCGCGCTGTGGCCGGTCTACGACGTGACGAGTGCGGTGTTCGCGGTGCTCTTCTATCGGCGGCTCGCGGCGTGCGAGCCGGGCGTGGTCGATGTGGCCGCGTTGGTTCGTCAGGCACGCGACGAGCTCGCCGCGCTCGATCGTCCCGCGACGATCGCCATCCTCGAGACGATGCGTCACGGGCTCGATCGCGCGTCGGAGAACGAGCTCGCCCACACGATCGCGGACGTCGCCAGTGGCGTCGACAAGCCGTTCGCCGATCCGTTCCACTGGGCCGCCTTCGCGACGGTGGGCTGCGAGCGCGTCGAGCTGCGCTGGGGCTGATCAGGCGGAGTCGGCTCCGGGCGCGCGCGGTCGCCGGCTCGGCGACCGCGGCAACCTCGACGTCTTCGTCCGCAGGTTGACGCCCTGATCCGCACCCCACCTACCGCGACCAAGCCGCCAGCGCCGGCCGCGTCCGCTCGTTCCACAAATGAAACACCAGCACCTGCCACAGCGGCCACGACAGATCCTGCCGCCCGCTGCGATGCGTCGCCCACAGCTGCTCGACATACCCCGGCCGAAACCACCCCGACTCCCGGTACGTCCGGCTCCCCACCGCGTCGTCCATCAACCCCCGCAGATCCCGTCGCAGCCAGCTCCCGACCGGCAACGAGAACCCCTGCTTGGGCCGCGTCATGATCGACGCCGGCACGAAGTCGTGCACGAGCTCGCGGAGGATCCGCTTGGTCATGCCGCCGCCCTGCTTGTACTCCAGCGGCAGCCCCGCGGCGAACTCCACGACGTGGTGATCCAGCAGCGGCACCCGGACCTCGAGCGAGTGCAGCATCGACATGCGATCCACCTTGGTCAGCACGTCGTCGTGCAGATACGTCGTGAGATCCGCCGCCTGCAGCCGCGCGATCGCAGGCCCGCTCCGCATGCCCGGGGTCAGCCCCGCGAACACGCGCCGGGTCTTGGCCATGTCCACGCGGCCGAGCAGCGACTCGGCGAACAGCGAGCCGCGCATCTCCTCCGAGAAGATCGACCGGAAGCGGGCGTAGTGGGCCTCGGGCGGCAGGCTCACCCGCTCGAGCAGGTTGCGGCGCCGGCCCTCGGGCTCGAACAGCCGCGCCGCCACCGACACCGCGCGACGCACGACCTGCGGCACCACGCCGAGGCGCCGCAGCTCGCGATCGAGGTGGGCATAGCGCGTGTACCCGGCGAACAGCTCGTCGCCACCGTCACCCGAGAGCGCCACGGTGATCCGCGTTCGCGCGAGCTTCGCCACGTGCCACGTCGGCAGCAGCGACGGATCGCCGAAGGGCTCGTCCATCGCGTGCACGAGCGCGGGGAGATCGGCCACCGCCTCGGGCCCGATGCGCAGCTCGTGGTGCACCGTGCCGAGGTGGCTCGCGACCGCCCGCGCGTGGGCGGTCTCGTCGTAGGCCGGATCGTCGAAGCCGATCGAGAAGGTCTCGAGCGACGGCCCCACCGCCTCGCGCGCCAGCGCGACCACGGCGGTCGAGTCGATGCCGCCCGACAGGAACGCGCCGAGCGGCACGTCCGACACCAGGTGCGAGCGCACCGCGGCGCCCAGCACGTCGCGCAGCCGGGCCTTCGCGTCCACGAACGACTCGGATGCGGTCGTCGAGGGATCCGGCAGCCGCCACCACACCTGCTCCGTGATGCTGAGGCCGCCGGTCGGGCCGCGCTCGATGCTCACCAGAGTCCCCGGCGCGAGCTTGCGGACCGCGCGGAAGATCGATCGCGGGGCCCCGATGTAGCCGTAGGCGAAGAACTCGTCGATCGCCTGCTCGTCGATGTCCCCCGGCACCAGCCCCGAGGCCATCACGGCGTCGAGCTCGGAGCCGAACGCGATCGCGCCGCCGACGTGGGCCCAGTACAGCGGCTTGATGCCGAGGCGATCCCGCACGAGCGTCAGCCGCTGCCGCCGCGGCTCCCACACCGCGAACGCGAACATGCCGTCGAGGCGCCGCAGCGCGTCGGCGCCCCAGGTCTGCCAGGCGCGCGTCAGCACCTCGGTGTCGCAGTCGGTGGTGAACGTGTGGCCGCGATCGACGAGCTCGTCGCGCAGGGCCCGGAAGTTGTAGATCTCGCCGTTGTACGCGAGCGCCACCGCGCCACCGTCGACGACGAACGGCTGACCGCCGCGCTCGGTGTCGAGGATCGACAGGCGACGGTGACCGAGGCACGCGCCGTCGTCGAAGTGCACCCCGGCGCCGTCGGGCCCGCGGTGGCGGATCTGCTCCGTCATGCGCCGCACGTTCGCGCGGGTCGACGCCGCGTCGGCGCCGTGGGTCAGCAACAGTCCCGCGATGCCGCACATGGGACTAGGCGGCGTCCCCCAGGGCGAACTCGCGGAGCACCCCGAACAGGCGCTCGCACGTGGCGCCGTCGAGGCCGTGCACGCGGCGCTCGAGCCAGTGCTGCGCGCGTCGACGACAACAGTCGGGGTCGATCATCGCTGTGCGCAGCGCGGCGACGGCCTCGGGTTCGTCGCGCGCGACCAAGCCGCCGGTGTCCGTGGGCGCGTTCATCCAGTCGACGTCGTCGCGGCGGCTCTCGAGCCGGCCGCGTCGCATCCGCGCGAACGTGACCTCCGCGTCGGCGCGCGGCACCAGGTGCACGCTGGGCCGCCCCGACACGTAGTGGTACGCCGCGAACGACGACAGGTTGGTGACCATGACGTCGGCGAGCAGCAGATCGGCGAGGTTGTCGGGCCGCTCGTCCTTGTGCTTGACGTGGACGCGCGGCAGGCCCCGCATCGCCGCCTCGATCGCCGCGAGGAAGCTCGGCTCGTAGCGGGCGCGATCGTGCAGGCAGAGCAGCACCTGGCCGTCGTGCTCGAGCGCCGTGTCCACGAGCGACCGCAGCAACGCCACGTCGGGGGCCACCGGCGTGGCGTCGCCCGGCCCGCTCCACGAGCCGGGGAAGATGCGCCCGAAGTGCCAGGTCAACGAGATGAGCACCGTGGTCCGCCCGCCGATCTCGAGCTCGGGGTACCACGGCGCGAGGTCCTCGCGGCGGTACGGCGGCGCGAGGAGGAGATCGCTCATCGGCATCCCGACGATGCGGCACGAGGCGGGATCCAGATCCCACGCGTCCGTGCGCCAGTCGCGATCGCGGCGGCCGTAGCACTGGGCGAGGAACCGCGACGACGGATCGCGCGGATCGTCGTCGATGACGCGGGCGACCTCGCGGTAGTACGTGCGCAGGTCGGCGCGCGGCCGGGCCTTCCAGCCCAGGCCGTGCCAGAGGCTCACCATGCGCGGGGCATAGCTCCGCAGCGGCACGTGATTGTCGAACAGCACCACGTCGGCGGCGAACGCCCGCGCGCGCGCGTCACAGTCCGGGGCATCGCGATCGACGAGCTCCGCCGCGAAGCCGCCGAGCGCCGCGATGGGCTCCGTGCGCACGCGCTCGGGCCGCCTGGCCACCACGAGCAACTCGCAGTCGGCGCGCCGCGACAGGTGCCACGCGACCGCGAGGCTCTCGCCCTGCAGCGTCGTGGCCCAGAGCAGCACACGCAGCGGGCGATCGGGCGACACCGCCGCGCACGGGAGCGCAGTGCGTGGCGGCGCGACACGCCGACGCAGATCCGCACGCAGCCGTCGTACGCGTCGCGACACGTCGCGCAGGACGATCTCGGCGACCTCGCGCGTCGTCTCGAACCGTTCGCCAAATGGAATTCGGAGTGGTCGATGCATGCGGCACCAGCGGACCCCTCGCGGGACGGCGGCCTGCGTAGCCCACGACGTCGCGCGAAACAGAGTCGCTACTGAACACCGCGTGGTTACCGGTGTGTCCCGACGAATCGACGTCGCGATCGTCGCTGCGCGCGCATCTCTGACCGCGTGTCGATGCGCCGCGGAAAATTCCCGCGACGCGTGTCGCCCACGCGCGGCGCGATCACCTCGACGCCCGGGCCCGGCGCCGGCGGCGGGCCGGGCGGCGCGTCGATCCCCCGCTCGGCCGCGGGCGCCCGACTTCCGCCACCGATGGCAGCGACCGCGATTCGGCCGTTTTCCGGGCCCGTGAAGTCCCAGGCGGGTGACGGCCATGTAAACTCCCACGATGGGCTGGATCCACAGAGTGCTGGCCGTGACCGTCGGGGCGACCGCATGCAGCGCGACAACGCCCGCGGGAACCGGGTCGGGCACCAGCTCGGGCAGCTCGTCGGGCGGCGCGGGCACGACCGACCCCGGTACGACCGCGCCCGCGCCCGAGACCACGTCGAGCGCCGACGAGGGCAGCTCCGACGCCACCACCGCCACCGAGAGCAGCGGCGGCATCCCCATCATCTTCGATGTCGGCGACATGCCCGCCACCACCGGGTCGGACTCCACCACCGGCGAGCCGATGTTCGACTGCAGCAACATCCCGGCGCTGCCGGTCGAGGCGACGGTCGTCCGCCAGGTCCCCGGCGGCGAGGACCTCGAGTTCGATGCGCACGGCAACCTCGTCCTCGCCGTGCGCGGACAGAACGCGCTGTTCCTGATCCCGCGCGAGGGAGATCAGGTCCTGCTCAACCCCGACATCAACCTCACCTCCACCGCCGGTACCGCCGTGCTCCCGGATGGCGACATCGTCGTCGCGGACGAGTTCTCGCCGCTCATCGCCCGCGTCGACCCCGACACCGGCCAGATGACGCCGATCACCTACGGCCCGGGCATCGGCGGCTGCAACGGCCTGGTCGTCGGCAGCGACGGCATGATGTACTGCGCGACCTACTGGGACGGTCCGCCCACGAGCGGCGTGGCCCGCATCGACCCGGACACCGGCGATGCCGAGTTCCTCTACCAGGCCGCGGGCATCGACGGCATCACCTTCGCGGCCGACGAGACGTACCTCTACTTCAACGAGGGCGAGTTCTACGGCGGTGGCACCGGGCACCTCTTCCGTGCGCCGTTCGACGGCGACGAGCTCGGCGAGGTCGAGGATCTCGGACCTCCGCTCGCCGCGACGCAGGGCACCGTCGACGGGATGGTGGCGGACGTCTGCGGCAACGTCTACATCGCGACCCAGGGCCTCAACAGCCCGCAGTGCGCCGGATCGTCGGCGGTGCGCGTGACGCCCGACGACGAGGTCGAGATCGTCGCGTGCCTCGGCAACGGCGCGTTCACGCCCGGGGCCGCGTTCGGCTCGGGTGTCGGCGGCTGGGAGGCCGACGCGCTCTACCTGATCGATTGGCTCGGCGTCGTGTGGGAGATTCCAGTGGGTGTCCCGGGCGCGCGTCTGCCCCACCTGTGAGACGGCTCGTGAGACGGGGTGACATGCAGCGGCGATCGACAACACTGGTCCTCTTCTTCACGGCGTGCGGGACCTCGCCGAGCGCGGGCGAGACCTCCGGCGGCAGCACGTCGAGCACCTCGGCGGCGGCGGACACGAGCGGCGGGGAGGGCACGTCCACGACGTCGTCCGATCCGACGACGTCGGGGTCCACCTCGGGGGACACGACCAGCAACGCCGAGGGATCGAGCACGACCGGCGAAGAGATCGAGCTCGCGGGCGCCTGCGCGCTCGACGTCCACGTCGGCGGCTTCCTGGCTGGCTACGAGACCTCGTACAGCGCGTTCTCGGGCTCGGTCGCCGACGGCGTCGTGCCGCTGAACGTGCTCGAGCAGGTCAGCGAGGACGGCAACTGCACGCTGTGGCGCCGCAACAACCCGTTCTGCGACCCAGGCTGCAACGCCGGCGAGACCTGCGACTTCGACGGCAACTGCCTCCCCTACCCGGCCAACCACGATGTCGGGGTGGTGACGGTCACCGGACTCGCCAAGCCGGTGGAGCTCGAGCCGGTGCCGCCGACGTACTCGTACTTCGACACGATGATCCCGCAGCCGGGCTTCGAGCCGGGCGCCGTCATCACGCTCCGGACCACCGGCGGCGACTACTCGCCGATGCTGCTGCACGGCATCGGCGTGCAGATGGTCGTGCCGACCGAGGACGAGCTGTACCTCGATGGCAGCGTCCCGCTCGAGGTCGAATGGGCGCCGGGAGACGCCCACGCGACGATGCGTCTGCAGGTCGCCGTCGATCAGCACGGCGTCACCCCGCTCGCGATGATCTGCGAGGCGCCCGCCGATGCGGGATCGCTGACGGTCTCGGGCGCGCTCATCACCCAGTTCCTCGCCAACGGCATCTCGGGCTTCCCGAGCGCCGACTTCTACTTCGAGACCATCGACTCGGTCGACATCGAGCCGGGCTGCGTGGACTTCGTGGTGCGCTCGCACGACCAGCTGTTGGTCCGCGTCGCGGGGCACACGCCCTGCAACGTGACGGCCGAGTGCCCCAAGGGCGAGATCTGCGACGTGATGAACCAGACCTGCGAGTTGCCGTGACGCGCGGCGAGCTCGGTCACTCGCCGGGGGCGACGCCGAGCATCCCGGCGACGCAGTCGAGACCCAGCGTCGCGTCGCAGATCGACTCGACGCAGCAGCGCACGCCCCGATCGCCGCCGGTCGGGGTCACGTCGAGGGCGTGACAGACCTCGTGGATCCGCGGGTTGGGGATTCCACGGATCTCGCGATCACCGTCGACCTCCGTGCAGCCGGGGGCGATCTTGTACTCGAACGCGAGTTCATCGACCGCCGTGCCGTCCTCGACGTCGCGCGGCAGACGATCGCCTTCGGGATGCACACCGTCCTGCCAGTCGCGGAAGACCAGCGCCGCCTCGCCACCAGCGTTCGGCTCGAACGGCACGTCGGTCGAGGTCGACGTCACCGACGGAACTCCGGTCAACGCCACCATCGACACCTGTCGACCCTCGAGCTCGACGAGATCGCCGACGAGCCGATCGGTGTACCGCGACAGCGGCGAGAGCGGCCCGTCGCTGGCGACGCACTCGGCGTAGACGCCCTCGGCATCGGGCTCGCCGCAGTCGACCCCCGCGTTCCAACACACCGCGCCGGAGGTCTGCAGCGACGGACCGTGGGCGAGCGCGGACCGACCGAGCACGGCACCCGCGACGACGGCGATCGCGAGCGCCCGGATCACCCCGCCGCTGTAGCGCCTGCGACCGCGGCCCGCAAGACGGGGGCCGGCGCAGGGGCGGCGCATTGGAAACTATCGTTTCCATTTATGGGGCGTCATGGCAATGATAATGCTCCCTCCATGGGCCAGCGCACCGCACCGCTCCTGCCCTCCCTGCGCCGGACCTTGGCGGCGCTCGGCGAGGACCTGCGTCTCGCGCGGCTGCGTCGCCGCATCTCGGCGACCCTGTTGGCCGAGCGCGCCGGCATGTCGAGGCCGACGCTTCGGGCGATCGAGCGGGGCGAGCCGGGGGTGACGATGGGCGCCTACGCCAGCGTGCTGCACAGCCTCGGGCTCGACGACAACCTCGCGTCGCTCGCGAGCGACGACGCGCTGGGCCGCGAGCTGCAGGACGCAGAGCTCGCGGCCCGAGGTCGTCGAGCCAAGACGACCGCGACGAAGACCCGGCGCAAGTCCACGGCGGAGCGACGATGACCGACCGCACGATCGAGGTCTTCGCCGATTGGGTCGGCCTCGGCGGGCCGCAGCCGCTCGGGCACCTCCACGCGACCGTGTCGCGCGGCAAGGAGGTGTTCGCCTTCGAGTTCGCGCCGACGTGGCTCGAGCGGCCCGACATCCCCGCCGTCGATCCGGCGCTGCCGGTCTTCGGTGGGCGGCAGTACCCGCGCCGCGGCCACGCGAACTTCGGCGTGTTCCTGGACTCGTGCCCCGACCGCTGGGGGCGCGTGCTCATGCGCCGCCGCGAGGCTCGATCGGCACGCAAGGAGGGCCGCGCCGAGCGGCGTCTGCTCGAGTCGGACTACCTGCTCGGGGTCTTCGATCGACACCGCATGGGCGCGATGCGATTTCGACTCGATCCCGAGGGGCGCTTCCTCGACGACCACGAGGGCCTGGCCGCACCGCCATGGACGTCGCTGCGCGCGCTCGAGCAGGCGAGCCGGGCGCTCGAGGCCGACGATGCCGAGTCGGACCCCGCGTTCGAGCGCGCAGGCGTTCCGGCTCGCCGACACCGCGTGAACCCGACCGCTCACGCCCCGCGGACACGACGCGCACGCAGGCCGTCGAGGGCGAGCTGCACGCCCTGGACCTTCGCGACCAGCAGCGCGAGCGAGGCGTCGTCGATCGCACGACCGGCGTCGAAGACCTCGTCGAGCTCGGTGACGACGACGCGCGCGTCCGCGAGCAGGGCCGCCGCCGCGCCGAACTCGGTCGCATCGGCGCCGCCGCTGGACTGCAGCACGGTCAGGTCGCGCGCGAGCACGGCGAGCTGCGCCCGCGCGCGCACCACCGTGCGCTGCGGCGCCTCGGTGGCGAGCCGATCGAACGTGGGGTAGCCGGCCGAGGCCGCATCGAACGCGCGCTTGCCGAGCACCCGCTCGTCGCCGCCGCCGGTCATCGCGACCTCGTCGTTGGGGTGCGCATCGGCGACCCCACAGCCGGCGACGAGCGACGAACCCACGACGAGGACCAGGGCGATGCGGGCGGAGAGGGTCACGCTCGCACTGGTCTGCAAGAGCGGGGCCGTGCCCTCGGCGGGCGCACCTTGGGGGAATCCGTGGCGACCGCCGTGGTCCCGTCAACCCGACGCCGTCCGGCTGACCACCCGGATCGGGTCACCAGACGCCCGCAGCGATCCCGATCCGCGGTTGCTATCGAGGGTCGCAAACCGGATCCCGAACCCGATGCGGATCCTGGCGAGCGTCGCCACCGCCCGCGCGCCCATCCGCCACACCGGTCGCCGCCCGACCGGGCGAATCCGTCCCACCCAGCTCACGACCCGGCGTAGGCGCGCTCGAGGGCGGCGATGTCGAGCTTCACCATCGACATCATCGCCGCCATCACCCGGCGCGACCGAGCCGGGTCCGGGTCCCCGAGCATCTGGCCGAGCTGCTTGGGGATGATCTGCCACGACAGCCCGAAGCGATCGCGCAGCCAACCGCACTGGTCCTCGCGGCCGCCGCCCGCGAGCAACTTGGTCCACAGCGCGTCGACCTCGTCCTGGCTCTCGCAGCTCACGAACAGCGTCTTCTGCGGCATGGTCGGTCTCCTCGCGCGGGGTCTGCCCGGCGTTTCCCCGAGGTCGGAGCCGAGGCGGCGTCCTCGACATCCCGCCGGCGAAAAAGATCTACCCGACCTGGGGCGGCGCCGAGGTCGTGGACCCGGCGCCGTAGAACGACAGGCCCGACGGCGCGCCCGGGACCTCGATCTGCGTGGTCGTCACGGTCGTGTCGCCGAAGTCGATCTGGAACAGCTCGCCGGCCTCGGAGAAGCCGTAGGCGCGGCCGGCCCAGAACGCCAGGCCGAAGACCTTGGAGTAGGGCATCTCGCCGTAGTTGCGCAGCACGTCGCCGGTGCTGGGGTCGATCGACACGATGCAGTCGCCGGTCTCGCAGCCGGGGCCGAAGACCGTCAGCCACGTGTCGCCGTCCTTGACGGAGACGACATCGCCGCTGGACCGCAGGCCGTCGGGGAGCACGCCGAGCTCGGTGACGGCGCCGGTGTCGACGTCGATGCGGATGTACTGCTCCTCGACGAAGCCGACGAGCGCCTCGACGTCGGGATCGACGGTGCCGGCCGGCACGAACGACAGCGAGGTCGGGTAGTCACCGTCGGCGATGAGCGTGCACGCGCCGGTCTTGCGATCGATCGAGTACAGCGAGCCGTAGGCGGTGCCGAACATGCGCGAATCGGCGTCGAGCGCGATGTCGATGATGCTGGCGTTGCAGCCGTCGAACGTGCCGACCACGGTGACGGCCTTGGTCTCGGGATCGAGGCGGTACAGCGTGTCGGCGCTGTGGCCGAAGACCTCCGCGATCTCGGAGACGTCGTGGTCCTCGAGGTCGAGCTTGCCGTCGGGCCCGAAGTCCATGCGCATCGGTGAGGTGGTCTCGCCGACCTCGTCGATGCCGGCCGACAGCGACTCCTCCTCGTCGGGGGCCGCCTCGGCGGTGCACGCGAGCAGGATGAACAACGGCGACAATCGGAAGGATCGAATGGTGTGGGCCACGACGAGTTCTCCGCGAGCGCCGCGGAGGCTACCACCGGTTCGTCACGCGCGAGCGACGGCCGCGACCGCGCACGCTCGCGCCGCGCGCCTCATGGGGCAAGCGTGAGATCGACGACGACGGGCAGGTGATCGGACGCCATCGCAGAGGCAACGCAGGGCACGGGATCGCCCTGCATCGGCAGGAATTGCCCCGCGGGCGGCTCGTCGACGCCGTCGTCGCGGCACGCGTCGAACACCATCGCGCCATCGAGCGCAGGCCCGTCGAGCCACACGTAGTCGATGCGGATGCCGTCCTGCGCCGCGCTCACGCCCCAGGTCCCGATGCGCTCGGAATCCTCGTGGGTGGCCTCGACCCGCTCGAGGCCCGCGGCCGCGATCGTCGCGAACGGATCGTAGGTCAGGGGGAACTCGATGTCGTCGCCGAGCTGGTACGACGGCGGCAAGCCGGCGGGCTCGGCGTCGAACACGGTGCCGATCGCCGGGTCGTCGGTGTTCTCGTTGAAGTCGCCCATCACCACCACGGCCTCGCCCGGGCGCTTGTCGCGGACGTCGGCGACGGCCTGGCCGAGCCGCACGAACTCGACCTGGCGGCGGAAGAAATCGAGGTCCTCCTGGCCAGACTTCGCGTGCACGGCGAGGACGTTGATCGGGCAGCCGTCCAGCACCAGGCGCACGCCGAGGAAATCGCGACCGACGTCGTTGGCGTCCGCATCGCCCGACAGCTCGCTGCCATACGAGTCGATGCGCGCCATCGGGTGCGGGCCCATGCACGCGTTGCGGAGCTCGCCGCCGATGGCCGGGGAGGTCTCGGCCTGGATCGGCTCGGACCAGCCCAGGGCCGTCGTCAGGGCCCGCAGCGCGCCGGTCTCGCCGTCGCCGAACTCCTCGATGCACAGCACGTCGGGGGCGAGCCGCGCGAGCAGGGATCCGAGCGCGTCCCACTCGTCGCTGCCCTCGGCCCCGACCGACTTCACGTTGAAGCTCACCACGCGGAGGCTCGCGCCGTTGCACACCAACGGCTCGGTCGTGCTGCTGTCGGCGTCGTCCTGCGAGGTCGCGCCCATCGTCGTCGTGGGCGCGGTGGTCGTCGGCGACGTCGTCGTCGTGCCCTGCGTGCCCGTCGAGCCGTCGTCGCCGGTGGTCCCGTCGGTGGGGCACGCGGCCGCCGGCTTGTCGCACGCCGACCCCGAGGGGATGCACGCGGGGATCGGCGCACACGCGAGGACGGCGGACAGGGCGTGGCGCAGGCGTGACACGGGTGCCGATGATGGGACATGCCCCGCGCACTTGCCAGGGGCGAGGGCGCGCCGGGGCGAGGGTACGCGGTCGGCCGCTACGGCGCCTTGCGGACGGCGGTGTCGACGACGACCCCCGCACGGGTGACGAACTCGAAGCGGATGCCCTGCGCGTCCGCGAACACGCGCATCGCCCCGTGATCCTCGTTGTAGCGCACGACGCTGCCCTCGATCGGGGCCTTCACCGCGTAGCGGTTGGGGTTCCCGCCCAGGCCGTTGACGAAGTAGAGCATGCCGTCGGTCTCGATGCGCTCGTAGTGGTGGTCGTGCCCCGCGATGACCGCCGTCGCGCCCCACTCGCGGTAGGGCCAGCGCAGCCGCTCGTCGGAGCCGTGATCGCCCGACGAGTACGGCGGATGGTGCATCACCACCAGCTTCCACGGGCCATCGGCGGCCGCGAGCGCCTGCTGCAACCACGTCGCCTGCGTCGAGCCCGCCTCGATCCCGTCGGGCTCGTGCGCATCGCTGTCGACGACGAAGACGTCGACCGGGCCGATCGACGCCGTGTAGTAGCGCTCGTTGCCCGGCAGCGCGAAGTAGTCGGTGTGCGGCTTCAGATCGGTCGCGCGCCAGTCGTGGTTGCCGAGCGCGGGGAAGAACCGGTTCTCGCGGGCGCCCGCGCCGAAGCGGCCGCGGTAGGGCGCGATGAAGTCGTGGTAGTACTGGCCGATGTTCTCGTCGATGGTCGACGCCGCACCATCGTCGTAGTTGTTGTCGCCGGTGGTGACGATGAACGCCGGGGTCCAGCCGTGCACGAGCGCGGCGACATCGGCCTCGGCCTGGCCGGCCTTGCCGAAGTCGCCGATGATCGCGAACTCGACGCTGTCGACGGGTCGTTCGATCGCGACCCGCTCGGCGGAGGGCGGCTCGGCCGGCGCGCCGCCGGGAACACCGGCGGGCGCGGTGCAGGAGGGCAGCGCGGCCAGGACGACGCCGAGGGCCGCGCGCAGCGTCACGGACAGACCGTGACGTTGGTGTTCATCGAACAGTCGAAGTCGTCGCAGTCGACGTGGTCGTCCATGTCGTTGTCGACGCCGTCATCGCACAACTCGTCGGTGTTCTCGCTGGGGCACGCGGTCGTGCCGTCGCAGTCGAAGTCGTCGCAGTCGATGTAGCTGTCGTCGTCGTCGTCCCAGCCGTTCGAGCAGGCGTCGTCGGCGTCCTCGGGGCCGTTGCACGACGTCGCGGCTTCGGCCATCACGCAGTCGAGATCGAGGCAGTCGATCGCGTCGTCGTCGTCGTTGTCCATGCCGTCCATGCACTGGGCGTCGTCGTTCTCGGTGCCGCCCAGCGAGGTGCCACCGCACACGGTGACGTCGGGGTTCATCGAGCAGCTGAAGTCGTCGCAGTCCATGTACGAGTCCTGGTCGTTGTCCAGGCCATCGGCACAGGTCGCGTCGCTGTCCTCGTCGACCGCGGAGGTGTCGTTGCCGGTGTCGTTCGCGGTCGAGTTGCCACAGACGGTGACGCCGGGCGCCATCGTGCAGCTGAAGTCGTCGCAGTCGATGAACGTGTCGCCGTCGTTGTCGACGCCGTCCATGCACGCCGCGTCGTTGTCCTCGGCGTCGCCGCTCGCCGTGTCGGCGGACCCGGTGTCCGGATCGGCGCTGGTCATGGCGTTGGTGTTGCCGTCGTCGCTGTCCCCCGAGGTGCCATCGTCGAGGCAGGCGGTCGCGAACACGAGCACGAGCAGGGGCGAGAGACGAAGCGTACGCAGCATAGGACAGGCTTCTAGACCAACTCCGCCGATCCAGACAATGGCGCTTCCAACGCGACGCACTGTGGCGGAGGCCGGGGTATCGGGGCTCACGTCCGCGGGGCACGGGCAACCGGCGCGTGACGGCGAGGTCGCGCGGATGCTAGTGACATCCGGGTTCCGTGCCGCGCCCGACCCCAGCTCCGCGTCGCCCCCTGCCGACGATCCTGGCGCTCGCCCTCGCCTGCACCCCGCTCGCCTGCGACGGGGTCCGCCGCGCGTCGCTGAAGACGGTGGACCCCGGCGTGCAGAAGCACCCCCGCTGGGAGCGGGAGCGCGGCGGCGACGGGTCGTTCCGACTCGGGCCCTACACGATCGAGCGGGCGCGGATCCGCGAGAGCTCCGTCGACCTCGCGATGGTCACCCCCGCGGTCGGCCCGCGTCGCCCCGGCTGGCGCTACGACCTCGAGCTCGTGGTCCACGGGCCCGACCGCGACTTCCGGGCCACCTGCACCGGCCACCGCGTGCCCACGGTCGGGGCGGACTACGGCGAGGTCGCGGACCTCACCAACGACGAGGTCCGCGTCACCTGTGACGTGCAGGGCGAGCACCGCTGGCACCTCGAGGCGGGCGGTCGCCTCGACAAGAACGTCGGCGGCACCATGACGGCGACCGACGCCCCCGCGATCGCCCCGCTGAAGCTCGAGGTGCTGCTCTGGGTCGTGAAGCTGAAGCTCATCCGCCGCCACCTCGACGCGCCGGTGCTGCAGCTGCGCCGCGACACGCAGGTGCTCGGGGCGATGATCGTCGCGCGGCCCGAGTGGGCGTGGATCGCCGCGGGTGAGTCGAGCGAGGTCCGCGGCGTCGTGCTCACGACGCTCGCGGCGATCGACGCCCTGCCGCTCGGCTTCGAGGACTGAGTTTCGCGACGGGGCGACCTACCAGCGGTAGGTCATCAGGAGGCGCATGTCCTGCAGCACGTTGATCCCGCTGTCGCCGGCCGCGGGCTCGACCCGGCGGTCGCGCCAGATCGCGGTCAGGAACAGCACGTCGCGCCACAGGTACACGTGGGCCGCCACGCGGTACTGCAGCTCCTGGAGCTGGCGGCGCAGGTCGTAGCCGAGCACGTCCGGCGGATCCTCGAAGTCGGTGGCGAGGTACTGGCCGAAGTCGGCCGCGAGCATCAGCCGCTTCGAGATCGCCAGCACGCCGACCTGGATGTTGTACGCCGTCTGCCAGTTCTTGAAGACGAGCTCGCGCTTCGTGTAGTTCTCGGCCGAGAACTGCAGCCGGCGCCAGCGCACGATGAACTGCACGTTGGCCGCCGGGTAGCGCTCCTGCGAGCGCTGGTCGTACTTGCCGCCGACCGCCAGCGCCACCGCGAGCGGCGACGGCGTGTAGATGAACGGCGTGTCCCAGCGGTTGTAGTAGCCGACGAAGTTCATCCAGAACTGCGCGCCCGCGGAGAACGTGTAGTTGTTGTTGTTGTCGGGGAAGAACGTCCCGCCGATGTTGCCGGCGAAGCGACCGCTGCCGCCGCCCAAGAACGTCCGGTAGAGGTACTTGCCCTTCTTGTCGATGGGGCCGCCGAACTCGACCGCGGCGCCGTTGCCCTGCTCGAACGCGTTGTACACGTAGAACGCCGGGTCGGCGAGCATGCGCTTGTGGACCGAGCGCACCAGCTCGAGCGACAGACCGCCGCCGCCGCTGTTGACGTTCATGTAGTGGCCCTTCTTGCCCAGCGGCACCTGGAACATGGCGAACACCACCCGCGGGGTCTTCTCCATGCGCGCCGAGATCAAGAAGAACGAGTTCTGGATGAACGGCATCTCGCCGAGGGCGCGGAGCTGCAGGACGTCGAACTCGGTGTTCGACTTCTTCTCCTGCACGTCGTAGCTCTGCGCGACGCGGGCGACGACCGACAGGCGGAAGTTGGTGCCCGGCTGGCACACGGTGACCTCGGACGTCAGCTTGCAGCCGAGGTCGTCGCAATCGGTGCGGCCGTCGTTGTCGTTGTCGACGCCGTCCGCACACACGATGTTGTCGCGCTCGCCGTCGTTGTCGCCGTTCTTGCCGATGAGGTCGGCCTCGCTCTGGCCCTTGCCGGGGCGGACGTCGTCGCCGCCGCCGGAGCTCGCACCGCCGCCGCCCGCGTCCCACGAGCCCTTGCACGCGGTGGTCGAGCCGCAGTCGAAGTCGTCGCAGTCGACGTAGCCGTCGTCGTCGTTGTCGACCCAGTCGTGGCAGGTGGTCTCGGTGTTCTCGGGGCCGCCCTTCTCGCAGGCGCGCTCGGACTTGCAGTCGTCGTCACCGCAGTCGTAGACGGTGTCGCCGTCGTTGTCCTGGCCGTCGTCGCACACCGTCTCGGTGCGCGGAGCCTCGGACACCGGCGCGGGCTCGGCCGCCGTGGGCTCGGCCGCGACGTCGGGCACGTCGGGCTCGACGGCGCGGGCACGGGCGCCCGGTGCGAGCCAGGTGGCGACGAACGCGAGCAGGAACGACAGGACCAGGGATACGCGGTTCACGGTGCAGGTTCGCAGTCTCGCGGGGGCTATTCGCACACCCTCGGGGTCGGGCAGTTCGTCACGAGCGGGTTGTGGCTGCAGTCCCAGTCGAGGCAATCGACGAAGCTGTCACCATCGTTGTCGACGCCATCGGAGCACTTGTCGTTGGCGGCCTGGGTGGTCGCGCCGATGCTCTCCTGGCACACCTGCGCCACGTCGGGATCCTCGCTGGTCCGGCAGGAGAAGTCGGCGCAGTCGGTGAAGCCGTTGTGGTCGTTGTCGACGCCGTCGGAGCAGGCCTCCGGCGTGATCTCGAGGATCGCGCTGCAGTACGCGACGACGTCCGGGTCGAGCGACTGCGAGCAGGAGAAGTCGAGACAGTCGATGAAGCCGTTGTCGTCGTCGTCCTCGCCGTTGCTGCACGCATCGACCGAGGTCTCCATCGGCTGGTCGGCGCAGTACTCGAGGATGTCCTGGTCGGTCGACATCGAGCAGGAGAAGTCGAGGCAGTCGACGAAGCCGTTGTTGTCGTCGTCCTCGCCGTTGGTGCAGGCGTCGAGCGTGTCCTCGGCCGGGACGTTGGCGCAGTACTGCAGCACGTCCAGGTCCATCGACATCGAGCACGAGAAGTCCATGCAGTCGGTGAAGCCGTTGGCGTCGTTGTCGCGGCCGTCGCTGCACGCCTCGAGGCTGGTCTCGGGGCCCGTCTGGCCGACGCAGGCCTGGATCATCGCGCAGTCGTCGTCGTCGCAGTCGCTGACGCCGTCGCCGTCGTTGTCCTTCTCGTCGGCGCAGGTGATGTCGGTGCCCTCGTCGCAGACCGTGACGAACACGCCGTTGCGGCAGCCGAAGTCGGCGCAGTCGGCGAAGCCGTTCTGGTCGTTGTCGAGGTTGTCACTGCACGTGACGTCGGTGTTCTCGCGGATGCAGCAGGTCTCGGGGATGTCGCGGCAGACGGGGTCGCCGCAGTCGAACTGGCCGTCGTCGTCGTTGTCGACGAAGTCGTGGCAGGTCAGCACGTCGGCCTCGTCGTCCTCGCTGGGGAACTCGGGCACGACCTCGCCGCACAGCGTCGACTCGACCAGGCAATCCGGATCGGCGCAGTCGATGAGCAGGTCGCCGTCGTTGTCGAGGCCGTCCTGGCACGCCTGATCGTTGGCCTCGTGGCCGATGATCGGCAGCAGCGGATCCTCGTAGCACGACGACGCGAGCGCCCCGGCCAGGATCGCCGGGACGAGCAGCAGGCGCGGGCGACGGCCTAGCGCAGACACGCGGCTCGACCTCCGCCATAGCGGCGCTCGAACGGCACGTGGATCATGCACGAGCCGGGCTGACTCGACTGGTTGCCGAAGGCGCCGGCGTCGGCCTTGCCCTGCAGGTAGGCCTCGAAGTCGAGGCGACCGTCCTTGGCGATCGCGCGGCTGGTGTGGCGCCAGCGGGCGAACTCGAGGATGGCCTGGCGCAGCTCGGCGGGCGAGAGCTTGCCGACCCACTTCGACGCCTTGCCGTCGGCAGCGACCGCAGCGGCGACCTCGTCGACCTTGGACTCGTCGACGGCGTAGACCATGTGGCAGATCTTCGCGCACTCGTCGTAGCGATCGGTGTGCTTCCACTTCACCGAGTGACCGTCGTCGGTGGACACCAGGCGGTTGTAGGTGCCCTCGCCCGTGGTGTCCTCCTCGACGGAGTGCAGCGAGGTGAGCACGAACGGCGGGATGCCGTGGGCCCAGATGCCCTTGCGTGCGCGCTGGGCCTCGCGCTGGGCCTCGATGAGCTCGGGCTTGCCCGGCGTGTCGTCGACGCTCATCACGTGGGCGAGGCCCTCGCGGATCAGCGACTCGGCGAGATCGGGACACCACGTCAACATGCGGCCGTAGGTGTCGGTCTTGCCGTCGCTCGTGCAGTGCCAGACGCCGCGGCGACCGTGGTACATCGCCATCTTCGCCAGGACGTACATCTCCTTGGCGGTCCAGCCGCCCCACTGGTGCACGGGGCCGTGGGACTCGAGCGTGTTGAAGCCGGCGAGGCGGGCCTGCGCGCCGCTGTACGTGCCCGAGAGCACGCGGAAGCTGTCGCCGTCGTTGAACGACACCGGCACCGCGTCGCCGTTGAGCACCACGCGGGGGCGGACCTGGGCGGCCTCGGCGGTGCCGGGCGCGAGCCAGGACAGCGCGAGGGCGAACAGCACCGCGGCCAGGCGCGGACCGGCGAAGGCCAGTGCGAGAATCGGTGGGGTCGTGCGGGGCATGGGCGATTCCAGGGAACCCGCGCGCGGGCGCGCCTTCTTAGCCGCTGGCCCCTGCCGTGACAACCCCCTGGGCCTGGGGCAGCGCGCGCGCTGCGGTGGCCGGGGCGCACGCGGACGATCGTCGCCGCACGATCGGGCTCGCAGTGACGCGGCCGTGACGCTATCGTGCGAACGTGCTGCGCGTCTCGTCGAGCTGGTTCGCGGTCGTGGTGGTGCTGCTCGCGAGCACCGGGTGCAAGGAGCGTAACCCCGCGTTCGTCGGGCCAGGCACGAGCAGCGGGACCGATGCGACCGACCCGGGGAGCTCCGGGGGTCCCACGTCGAGCGCGAGCAGCACGTTCACGACGACGCCCGACCCGACCACGCCGACGACGGTCGAGACCACGGTCGATCCGAGCGGAGACTCGAGCAGCGGCACCGACCCGACCACGGGCACGGGATCGGCGGAGAGCACCGGCGGCGACGTCAGCTACCCCGCGTGCGATTTCGGAGCGCAGCCCGAGTGCCCCGACGGCTACGACGACTGCATCGCGCTCCCGGACGGCAGCTGGTGCACCGTGTTCTGCGACGACCCGAGCACGTGTCCGCAGCCGACCAGCGGCACCGCGACGGTCGAGTGCGCGGGCCCGGGGGGCAACCAGTGCGCGCTGGCCTGCGACGGCGGAGCCGCGTGCCCCGACGGCATGCAGTGCGTGCTGATCAACGGCAGCATCGACCGCTGCGTCTGGCCGTGAGCCGGGGACGTCGAGGGCGAGTTGCCCGGGGCGCCGCGCGATGATATCAATGATATCTCCCATGGCCCAGCTCATCGTCCGAGGCCTCGACCCCCGCGTCGTCGACCTGCTGAAGCGGCGGGCCGCCGAGCACGGCCACTCTGCGGAGGAGGAGCACCGCCGGCTCCTCGTGGAGGCGCTCGTGACGGCGCCCCGCACGAGCCTCAAGGAGCACCTGCTCGGGATCCCGCGCGGCGGCACCGACGAGGACTTCGCGCGCCACGACGACCGCGGCCGCAAGGCCGCGCTTTGAGCTACCTGCTCGACACCAATGTCGTCTCGGAGCTGCGCAAGGGCAGACGCGCCGACAAGCATGTCCAGGCCTGGTTCCGCGGCGTCGACGACGACGCGCTGTTCCTCAGCGTCCTCGTCGTCGGGGAGCTACGCCGCGGGGTCGAGAGCATCCGGCGTCGAGATCGCGCTGCGGCGACCGCCCTCGATCGCTGGCTCGACACGCTGATGGCCGCGTACGCCGACCGCATCCTCGAGGTCACGACGGAGATCGCCGCCGTGTGGGGCCGGTTCAACGTGCCCGATCCGCTGCCGGTCATCGACTCGCTGATCGCCGCGACCGCCCACGTCCACGACCTCACGGTCGTGACGCGCAACACGGCCGACATCGACCGCACGGGCGTGCCGACGATGAATCCGTTCGCCGCCGCGCGGCGGTGAGGCGGTCGCTTCGGCCTCGCGGACGGACGGTCACGCGACGCGCGAGTTGCATGCGCCGGCCGTGACGGTGGCGGCTGCCCGTCATCGCGGTCGACGAAGCCGGCAAAGGGTGGGTCAGTGCGTGGAAGCGCCGACCAACTGCCAGATCGCCGCCGACGACACGCGCCAGGAATGCCTCGACGACGGCTACGCTCCCGACTACTGCCAGGACATCTACAACGAGGCGAACGTCGTCTGCGGCTGCGTCTAGCGCTGCACTCGCTCGGGCTACGCAACGGCGACCTGGTGCGCTCGATCGGCGGCCGCACGATGGAGGCCATCATGGACGACGTCAGCGTGCTGCAGGGCGTGTTCTCCCAGGCACAGGTGCAGGTCGCGATCCGCCGCGACGGCGCGAACAAGGTGATCACCTACGAGATCCAGGACTGAGTTGCGGATGAACGCGGAGCGTTCACCCGCGCTCCAGCAGCGCGCGCCTCGACCCCGCGCCCCGTCCCGGCAACGTCGCGGGCTCGTCGCCGGTGACGGCCAGGGGGCGCTCGAGCGGTTCGGCCGCCTCGTGCGGTCGCCCGAGCGCGATCGACTGGCCGCCGAAGTTGGCCAGGAACGCCGCGTCCTGGTGATCAGAACCGCTCCGACCCCGTCTCTTCCGGACAAAGGGCCCCATGACGGGGCACAGAGATCGACATGGGTAGGCTGGAACATGCAGTGTTGGCGGCGTGCATCGTCGCCGTGGGTGGTTGCGACGATCCGCTGGTGCATCAGGACGATGATCACACCCGCGAGATCTACACGGCGAAGGTGCAACAGTGGACGCAGTGGGCATTGCGACTGCCGTGGGCCGAGGGACCGATCCTCGACGACGACGGCAGCGAGTGCGGGCTCGAGCAATCGGGCAAGACCTGGCTGCTCGCGGGCACCAGCGGCGGACCGGCGGAGCGCGCGTGCACGATCCCGCGGAATCGGCACCTGTTCTTCCCGCTGATCAACTACTGGGTAGC
>LNFM01004457.1_pt1 | contig 33844 bp, 28 predicted proteins | sample 596031 | NCBI WGS metagenome assembly LNFM01 (sample SAMN04254537, study PRJNA301005) | activated carbon metagenome | isolation source: dual media filters at the Ann Arbor, Michigan drinking water treatment plant | place: USA: Ann Arbor
GCGGGCCGACGTCCCGCCGCCCTGCCGGACAAGGGTCCGGCCGAGATCCGGACGGTGAACCAGAGCTTCAACCGGATGGTGGCCGACCTCGATCAGCTGGAACAGGACCGTGCGATCCTGCTGGCCGGCATCTCGCACGACCTGCGCACGCCACTGACGCGCCTGCGCCTGGAACTGGAGATCAACCGCCTGCCGGAGGAGACCCGGGCGGCGATGGCAGGGGACATCGAGCAGATCGATGCCATCGTGCGTCAGTTCCTCGACTATGCCCGCAGCGAGCCGCAGCAGCCGGCCGAGAAGATCGATCTGTCTGCGCTGGTACAGGACGCGGTTGCCCATGTGCGTCTGGGCGAAGCGGTCACGACCGACATCGCCCCCGATGTCCACCTGAGCGGCCACCGCACCGAACTGCTACGCGCCCTCGACAACCTGCTGACCAATGCCAGCCGCTACGGACGCAGCGACGACGGCACACTGGCGATCACCGTGTCGTTGCAGGCCGATGCGCACCAGGCGGTGATCGAAGTTGCCGACAACGGACCGGGCATCGACACCGCAGACCGCGACCGGCTGCTGCGCCCGTTCCAGCGTGGTGACACCGCGCGCAGCGGCAGTACCGGCGCGGGTCTGGGGCTGGCGATCGTCGCGCGCATTGCGCGCCTGCATGGCGGTCAACTGACGCTCATGCCTGCCGCCAACGAGGCGCCGTACGGGCTGCGTGCGCGCCTGACGCTGCCTAGGACCGCGAAGACTGCGTAGCGGGCGGCAAACCCAAAGACGGAGCCAGCGCCGGATTTCGTGTCGCCGGTTCTGTGCAAGATCGCGGTTTCGGCTCAGCGCTGTAACAGCGCGATTGCATGTGCAGCGATGCCCTCACCGCGCCCTTCGAAGCCCAGCCACTCGGTGGTCTTGCCCTTGATGTTGACCGCATCCACGCCGATGCCGAGGCTGGCGGCGATGATCTCCTGCATCGCCGGCACATGGGGGGCGATCTTCGGCCGCTGTGCCACGACCGTGCAGTCCACGTTGACGACCTGCCACCCGGCGGCCTGCACGCGGGTCATTGCGGTCTGAAGCAGCGCCACGCTGTCGGCGTCCTTGTGCGCCGCATCGGCATCGGGGAACAGGCGGCCGATGTCACCGAGGGCAGCCGCGCCCAGCACGGCGTCGGTGATCGCATGCAGCAGCACATCGGCATCCGAGTGGCCAAGCAGCCCATGACTGTGCTCGATCTGCACACCGCCGATGATCAGTCGGCGCCCGGGTACCAGCGCGTGGACATCGTAGCCTTGTCCTATCCTGAAGTTCATCGCACGCGCCCCTGCATGGCGAGGATCGCGCGCGCCAGCGGCAGGTCGGCGGCAGTGGTGACCTTGATATTGGTCGGCAGGCCAGGCACCAGCCGCGGCGCATGACCCAGCCGCTCGATCGCGCTGGCTTCGTCGGTGGCGCTGTGGGTCACACCGGGGGCGTCCAGCGCAGTACGCAGCAAACCGAGCCGGAACATCTGCGGCGTGGCGGCGCGCCAAAGCTGAGCGCGGTCCAAGGTGGCCGTGACGCGACCACCCTCGCCGCGTTTGAGCGTGTCGGCCAGCGGCACCGCAAGCAATCCGCCCACGCGGTCGGCGCCAGCGACGGCATCTGTGAGGGTGTCGATCAACAGGGTCAGCTCGTCGACCGCCAGGCATGGCCGGGCCGCATCGTGCACCAGCACCCAGTCATCATCGCCGGCCGCTTCCGCGAGCACATCGAGTCCAGCGCGGACCGAGGCAGCACGCGTACTGCCCCCAACCGGCGCCAGCCGGACGCGGGCATCGAAATCCAGATGGGTCGCATAGGTGTCGGTCGCGGACACCACCACCACGGCCTGCCGGATGCGCGCATCGGCCAGCACCGCATCGACCGCGCGCTCGAGCATGGTGACCGCGCCCAGCATTAGGTACTGCTTCGGCAGTTCGCCGCCGATACGCGAGCCGGTGCCGGCGGCGGGAATCAACGCGTACAGGCTGGGAGTGGACAAGGGGCGACGGGCTCATCAAGGGGGCGCTCCTATAATAGCCACGCGTTCGCGGCGGTCGGGGTTCCTGCTCGGTGCTCCGCCGCCGCGATTGTTTTTTTGTGGACACACCCGCCTCACCTCCAGCGATCGATCTGTCCGTGCCGAGTCTCTCGGCAGGGGACCGCTTTGCCTTGCCACGGCCTCCAGGCTCAGGCGACGCCCTGCTGATTGCCCGGCTGGGCGCCTCTGCCAAACGACGCGGCAAGCTGCTCGTGGTGTTCTGCGCCGATGCGCACGATGCCCAGCGACTTATAGACGAACTGCCCTACTTCGAATCCGCCCTGACCGTGCGCGCGTTTCCCGATTGGGAAACGCTGCCCTACGACATCCTGTCGCCGCACCAGGACCTGGTGAGCGAACGGCTGGAGGCGCTGTACCGGCTGCTCAACCGTGATGCCGCATCCACGCTTGATGTGCTGGTCGTGCCGGCCACGACCGCGCTCTACCGCGTCTGTCCGCCGGCGTACATCGCCGGTCACACGTTCTTCTTCCGACAGGGTCAGCAACTGGACGGCGAGAAGTTGCGTACTCAACTCGTCATGGCCGGGTACCAGCACGTGTCGCAGGTGGTGGCGCCCGGCGAGTTCTCGGTGCGCGGCGGCCTGATCGATCTGTACCCAATGGGCTCGACGCTGCCCTACCGGCTCGACCTGCTCGACGATGCAATCGACGTGATCCGCGCCTTCGATCCGGACACGCAGCGCAGCCTGTATCCGGTGCCCGAGGTGCGCCTGCTGCCGGGCCGCGAGTTCCCGCTCGACGAGGCGGCGCGCACCGCCTTCCGTGGCCGCTTCCGCGAGGTGTTCGAGGGCGACCCGAGCAAGGCCACGGTCTACAAGGATGTCGGCCAGGGCATTGCCGGGCCGGGCATCGAGTACTACCTGCCGCTGTTCTTCGAGCAGACGGCCACCTTGTTCGACTACCTGCCGGCAGGCAGCGAACTGGTGATGCACGGCCCGATCGAGGCAACCTGCCAGCGCTTCTGGACGGAGACCTCGGAGCGCTATCGCTTCCTCGCCAAAGACCGCGAGCGGCCCTGCCTGCCGCCCGCGCACCTGTTCATCGACGCGCAAGCGTTCTTCACCGCCGCCAAGCCATACGCGCGGCTGGCTTTCAGTGAGGGTGAAGGCAGTCACCCGGAGTTTGCCGCGCCGGCACCGGTCAACGTCGAGCGCAAGACCGACGACCCGTTGGCGCGCCTGCGGGCGCTGGTCGACCGGGTCAAGATCGAGGGCGGACGGGTGCTATTGCTGGCCGACTCGACCGGCCGCCGCGAGACCATCGGCCAGATGCTGCGCGACTTCGCGCTTGACTTCGCCGACAACGCCGACTTCGCTGGCTTCCTCGCGGCCGATGCGCCGCTGTCGCTCGGCGTGGCCTCGCTCTACCAGGGCTTCTCGCTGCCGGCACAGCGCCTGACGCTGCTGACCGAGGCGGAGCTGTACGCAGTCAGCCCGCGTCGCAACCGCAACCGCTCGCGCGAACGCGCCACCAACGTCGAGGCGATGATCCGCGACCTCGCGGAGCTCAAGGTGGGTGACCCGGTGGTGCATGTCGAGCACGGCATCGGTCGCTACATGGGCCTCGAGTCGATGGACCTGGGCGACGGCTCGACCGAGTTCCTGCATCTTGACTACGCCAATTCTGCCAAGCTGTACGTGCCTGTCGCGCAGTTGCACCTGATCAGCCGCTACAGCGGCGCAGATCCGGATGCCGCGCCGCTGCATCACCTCGGCGGCGGTGACTGGGAGAAGGCGAAGAAGAAGGCCGCCAAGCAGGTGCGCGACACCGCCGCCGAACTGCTGAACCTGTATGCGATGCGCGCCGCCCGCAAGGGACACGCGTTCGACTTCAAGCACGGCGACTACGAACTGTTCGCCGAGGGCTTCGGCTTCGAAGAGACGCCCGACCAGCAGGCCGCCATCGACGCCGTGCTCAAGGACATGGGTGCTGGTTTCCCGATGGACCGTCTGGTCTGCGGCGACGTCGGCTTCGGCAAGACCGAGGTGGCATTGCGCGCTGCCTTTGTCGCCGTGGCGGGCGGACGCCAGGTCGCGGTCCTGTGTCCGACCACGCTGCTCGCCGAGCAGCATGCGCAGACGTTCCGCGACCGCTTTGCCGATTGGCCGGTGCAGATCGTGGAGCTGAGCCGCTTCCGCTCGCCCAAGGAGATGGCCGACGCCATTGTCGGCGTCAATGCCGGCACCATCGACATCGTGATCGGCACCCACAAGCTGCTGACGCCGGAGCTGCGTTTCGATCGCCTGGGTCTGGTGATCATCGACGAGGAGCACCGCTTTGGCGTGCGGCAGAAGGAACGCCTGAAGACCCTGCGCGCGGAGGTCGACGTGCTGACGCTGACCGCGACGCCGATCCCGCGCACGCTGGCGATGAGCATGGAGGGCATCCGCGAGTTCAGCGTGATCGCCACCGCCCCGCAGCGGCGACTGGCGATCAAGACCTTCGTGCGCAAGGAATCCGGCTCGCTGGTGCGCGAGGCCTGCCTGCGCGAGCTCAAGCGCGGCGGCCAGATCTACTTCCTGCACAACGAGGTCGACACGATCCAGAACCGTCGCGCACGCTTGGCGGAACTGGTGCCGGAGGCACGCATCGAGATCGCCCACGGACAGATGGGCGAGCGCGAACTCGAACGCGTGATGCGCGACTTCTACCAGCAGCGCTTCAACGTCCTGCTGTGCACCACGATCATCGAGACCGGCATCGACGTGCCCAGTGCCAACACGATCATCATCCACCGCGCCGACAAGTTCGGCCTCGCGCAGTTGCACCAGCTGCGCGGTCGGGTCGGCCGCTCGCACCACCAGGCCTATGCCTACCTGATGGTGCCGGACGAGGGTGGCATGACCAAGAACGCCGAGAAGCGGCTGGAGGCGATCCAGAACCTGGAGGAGCTCGGCTCCGGCTTCTACCTGGCGATGCACGACCTGGAGATCCGCGGCGCCGGCGAAGTGCTCGGCGAGAACCAGAGCGGCAACATGCACGAGGTCGGATTCGACCTCTACTCGCAGATGCTCAATGCCGCCGTGCGCGCGCTGCGGTCCGGCCGCGAGCCCGATCTGATGGCTCCACTTCAGGCGGTCACCGAGATCAACCTGCACGTGCCGGCGCTGCTGCCGGCAGACTACGTGGCCGACGTCCATCACCGCCTGTCCCTTTACAAGAAGCTCGCCAGTTGCGATGGCGAGGATGACCTGTTCGATGTGCAAGAGGAGATCGCCGACCGCTACGGCAAGCTGCCCGAACCTGCCAAAGCGTTGATCGAGACGCACCGGCTGCGCCTGGTCGCCGGACAGCTCGGCGTGAAGAAGATCGATGCATCGAACGAAGCCATCGCCATCGGCTTCGTCCCCAACGCTCCGATCGATCCACAGCGCCTGATCGCCTTGATGCAGAAGGAAAAGGGCATGCGTCTGGCAGGACCGGACCGGCTGCGCATCGATCGCGCCACGCCCAACCTCGACGCCCGGCTGCAGTTGCTGCGCACGGTATTCAAGGCGCTCGCGCCAGGATAGGCGGCCGCGACCGCGCGCCGGCGGGCCAGCAATTTGCTGCCCTCCGGCATGGACAGTCGGTACCAGTACGTTGTCGCCCGCCTGCAGGAGGCCCTGGCCTGTGACGAGCGTGTCGGCCTGCAGGATGTCAAGGTGCTGGTCAGCCACGGCTGCATCCACCTGATCGGCGAAGTGCCGACTGCGCAGCGGCGCAGCGCGATCGATGCCGTTGCTGCCAGCGTGGTCCCGGGAATGCCGGTGCGCAACGAGGTGCGCGTGCTGTCTCTCGGTAGCGACCCGGAGCCGGAGTCGATCGAGTGATCCGGATCGCTGCCATTGGCGACATCCACTTCGCCGAAGACGCCCTTGGCACGTTGGCGCCGCGCTGGCGCGAGCTCCCCGACCATGCCGACGTGCTGGTCCTGGCCGGTGATCTGACCAATGTCGGCAGCCATGCGCAAGCCCGAGCGCTGGCGGTGGAGCTGTCGGGTATCGAGATCCCGATCGTTGCCGTGCTCGGCAACCATGACTTCCATGCCGGCACGCCGGACCTGGTGCGGCAGGCGCTCGAGGCGGCAGGAGCGCATGTCCTGGAGGGCAGCGCCATGACCTTGACCGTGGGCGATCGCACACTGGGCATCGCGGGCGTCAAGGGTTTTGGCGGCGGCTTTCCCGGCGCCTGCGGCCATGCTTTCGGCGAGCCCGAGATGAAGCTGTTCATCGATCTCACCGAGCAGGCGGCGGCTCAGCTCGAATCAGCGCTGGTGCGGCTCGATACGGATCTGAAGGTGGCGCTGACGCACTACGCGCCGGTCAAGGACACGCTGGCAGGCGAACGGCTGGAGATCTACCCGTTCCTCGGCGCCTTTCAGCTGGGCGAAGCGATCGACCGCGGCGGCGCGCATCTGGCACTCCATGGTCATGCGCATCATGGCGCGGAGCGCGGCATCACGCCGCGCGGCGTCCCCGTGCGCAACGTCGCCATGCCACTGCTCAAGCGCCCTTACGGCCTGTACTGCCTCGACGCTCGCGGTGTCCACGCGGCGCCGTTGCGCGTTGGCGCGGTCGGCAGCGCGCAAGCGGCGCAACGCTGACCATGCACACCGTCCAGTCGCGACCAACCCGAGTCGCTGCCGTGTCCTGGCGGAGCACGCGCCGCCTGCCCACCTTTGCCCCGACGCAGATCAGCGATGTGTTCAGTGATGGCGACTGGGCGACCTACCGACGCGCGCTGGCGGCCGTACGCCAGACCGGCGTGGCGTTCGCGCTGGGCGGTGGATTGGCAGTCGCCTTTTACACCGGTCACTGGCTTAGTTCGCGCGACCTCGATCTTTACGTGCTGCCGCAAGACGCGCCCGTCGCGTCGGCAGCACTGCTCGGTGCGGGGCTGCAGGACTACTTCAGCCTGCGACCGTACGACCGCGGCTGGATCTTTCGCGCCGCCGAAGGCGAGGCGATCGTCGACGTCATCTGGGCGCTGGCCAACGGTGCCGGGTGGGTCGAGCGTCGCTGGCTGATCGCCGGCGCCCGCGCACGCATCGACGACGTCGAGTTGCCGCTTCTGGCGCCCGAGGAAATCCTCTGGAGCAAGATCCATGTACTGCAGCGTGACCGCTGCGACTGGCCCGACCTGCTCAACCTGCTGTACACCACTGGGCCACAGCTGGATTGGTCGCGCCTACTGCATCTTCTCGCTGGCGACGAGCGTCTGCTCGCTTCGCTGCTGTTGCTGTTTACCTGGCTGGCGCCCGCACGAGCGCACAGGTTTCCCAATTGGCTGTGGCCCCGGCTGGGGCTGGCCTCGCCGGTCGCCCCGGCCGCGGTGGAGCCTGACAACGTGCGCGTGCGCCTGCTCGATACCCGGCCGTGGTTCACCGACGTGACGCCGCCGTAGCGTGCCGACAGCCGGCCTGCGACCGAGCGGTATCCTCGCGGGACGGGTCAACCTGGGCGACAACCTCATCCGTTAGACGCCCAGGCCAACTTCGGCCCCAGACGACAAGATCAACAAGGATCGACACATGCGTCTTTCTGCCCTCAAGCCTTCCGCCCGCCTGCTGGCCGTCACCACGCTGCTGTGCGCGGGCGCGGTCCCCGTCCATGCACAGACCGCAGTCGCCGCCCGCGCCGGAACCACCGGCTTCGGCGGCGAGTTCGCCATCTCGCTGTCCGAACAGTTCGGCCTGCGCGCGGCTCTCGCCGGCGGGTCCGTGACCCGCAACACCACGGAGTCGGGCGTCCGCTACGAAGGCAAGTGGAACTTCGGCACTGGCATGGCGCTGGCCGACTTTCACCCAGGGGGCGGCCGCTTCCGGCTGAGCGTCGGTCTCGCTTATAACGACAACCGCTTCGAAGGCGTCGCACGCGGCACCTCGGGCACGATCGAGATCAATGGCCGCGACTACGCCATCGCCGACATCGGCACGGTCAATGGCGACCTCAGCTTCAAGAAGACCACGCCGTACTTTGGCGTGGGCTGGGGCACCGCGGCGCGCTCGGCCGGCTCCGGCGTGTTTTTCAGCGCTGACCTGGGCGTGATGATCGGTGCCGATGCGCGCGTGAGCCTGCGGGCCAACTGCAGCGCGGCCTTCACCCCTGCGCAATGTGCGCAGCTGCAAAATGACCTGCGTGCTGAGGAAGATGACTTCCGCAGCGACTCCGGTCTGAGCAACGTCTATCCGGTGCTGTCGTTCGGCATCGGCTACCGGTTCTGATCCAGCAGCCGGGCTGCACCCGGCCGCGTCGCCGCCCAGGCGGTGCGCTGCTTGGCTGCCCGCGGCTGCCCTCTGAGCACGTCTGTCCGAGATGAAAGACCTGGTCCTGCAAGGCGCGCGGCTCACGGCCGAGGCGCTCGACACCTTCAAGGTGGCGTGCGCCCCCCGCCGCATCACCACGGGACGCACCAGCGCCCGCTGCGTGGAGGTCGCCGACGACGCCGAGACGCGGCGCGCGGTCCAGGCGCTGGCCGACTACTGGCATCTGGACGCAGCCTTCGTCGAACCGACGCTCAGGCTGGCGCAGTTCCGCTTACTTGCCATGGACATGGACTCCACCCTCATCAACATCGAGAGCCTGGATGAGGTTGCCGCCCTTGCCGGCAAGGGCGAACAGGTGGCCGCCATTACCGAGGCGGCGATGCGCGGCGAGATCAAGGACTATGCGGCGAGTCTGCGCCAGCGCGTTGCACTGCTGGAGGGCGTCGACGCGAATCTGCTGCAGCGGGTGCTGGACGAGCGCCTGCGTCTGAACGACGGGGCGGCGGACCTCGTCGCAGCCTGCAAGCGCGCCGGGCTCGTCACGCTGCTCGTCACGGGCGGCTTCACGTGCTTCACCGACGTGATGCAGGCGCGCCTGGGCTTCGACCATGTGCGGGCCAACGAACTCGGGGTGAACGCCGGTCGTCTCACCGGGCGCGTTACCGGCCCGGCGGGCGGCGACATTCTGGACGCCGAGGGCAAGGCACAGGCGATACGCGATGTTTGCGCACAGCTGGGCTGCCCCACCGATCGCGCGATTGCCATCGGTGATGGCGCCAACGACCTGAAGATGATGAAGATTGCCGGGCTGTCGATCGCCTACCGCGCCAAGCCGGTGGTGCGCGCGCAGGCGATGCAGTCCCTCAACCACGCTTCACTCGATGGTGTACTCAACTGGTTCACCGGCTGACGAACGAGGTCAGCAGGCAATGCTGACCTGTGTGCAGCGGGTCACAGTCGAGGCAGGACTGTCACGCTGATCACGCGGCGCGCACCAAGCGCGATGACAGACTCGGCGGGTCGTTGCACTCATCGCAACTCGATCCAGCATCTTCACTCACCGGAGTCTTTCATGAAGCGTTCGTTGATCCTTGGCGCCTGCCTGCTGTCCGTGTCGTTGTCGACCCTGGCCCAGGACGAGTTCATGGTGTCCATCAGTACCAGCACGCCGATGGCGCAGGGCGCTGGCCTGGTACTGGCGGGCCAGGCCCTCGAGCAGAAAGCCAATGTGCGAGTCCTGCTGTGTGGGGCAGCTGGCGACATCGCCCTGAACGGCGCGCAAATGCCCGCCCTGAAGCCGCGCAACGTCACGCCGCAGCAGATGCTTCAAGGACTCATCAAGAACGGCGCCAAGGTCGAGGTCTGCGCCCTGTACCTGCCCAATACGGGGCGGCAGGCCACCGACCTGATCCCCGGCGTCACGCCGGCCAAGCCGGCCGACGTGGCGGCGCACCTGCTGAAGGCCGAGGTGAAGGTACTGTCGTTCTGATCCGCGCTGCCGACTCACCTGCGTCCGCGTGCATCGAGCGCGGTTGCAGGCTCATTTCACCGGGCTGATCCAGATGCGCTCATTACCGGTATCGACATGCACGAAGCGGCGCCCCGGATAGAAACCGGTGCCGCCCTTGCCGAGCAGGCTGGCAATCCCCGCGAGCTTGACGTTGCTCACGCCATCCATGCCGATGTCGGCAGCCTGGCCGAGCAGATGGCGTGAATTCAGGGCCGCGCCCTCGGTTTCGCGGTTCGTCGTAAGGGACCGGTAGCCGGAGTAAATCCGCAACGGCGCCAGGTGTCCCTCCCGTTCGAGCCAGGCCTGGACCCCGCACAGGACCGCCAGCAGATCGTGATTGATCGGGAACACACGGTCCGCCTGCACGTCGCGCAGCAGCCAGCACAGTTGCAGGTACTGGTCGCGGTCGTAGCCTTGATCGGCGGTCCAGTAAGTGGCCCGCAGTTCGTCACGTCGCTGGCCGATCTCTCGGACCGCCCACAGCGAGCGCTTCTCACGCAGCAGTTCCGCAAGGAGTTCCTCGCGCGGTCGCGCCTGATCGGGCCGCGTCGGGCTGGCGGCGGCCCAGGCAGGCAGCAGTGACAGGCCGGCGACCGCCAGCAGGTGGCGGCGGCTCAACAAGCCATGTGGGTGGGATGACAGCGGTGCACACATGATTCGATTATCCGCCGTCGGCCGATCCCCGCCAGCGGCAGATTCGCACAGCAGCGTGACAGGTCGTGCCGGCTAGATGCGCTCGAATACAGCCGCGATGCCCTGCCCGCCGCCGATGCACATGGTCACCAGCGCGTAGCGGCCGCCGATCCGCTGCAATTCATAGAGCGCCTTGACGGTGATGATTGCCCCGGTCGCACCGATCGGGTGACCGAGCGAAATCCCGGAGCCGTTGGGATTGACCTTTGCCGGATCAGCGCCGAGGTCCTTCACGACCGCGCAGGCCTGGGCGGCGAAAGCTTCGTTGGACTCGATCACGTCCATGTCGCCGATCGACAACCCGGCGCGCTTCAGCGCCAGTTGGGATGCGGGCACCGGACCGATGCCCATGAACTTCGGATCCACGCCGGCATGACCGTACGCCACCAGGCGCCCCAGCGGCTTGGCTCCGCGCTTGTCGGCGACATCGCGCGCCATCAGCACCACGGCGCCGGCCCCGTCGTTGATGCCGGAAGCATTGCCTGCGGTCACGGTGCCGTTTTCCTTCTGGAACACCGGCTTGAGCTTGGCCATGTCCTCCAGCGTGGCTTCGGCGCGGAAGTGCTCATCGGTGTCGAACACCGTATCGCCCTTCTTGCCCTTGAGCGTGATCGGCAGGATCTGTGACTTGAAGCGACCCTCGGCGGTGGCGCGTGCGGCGCGCTTGTGGCTCTCGACCGCAAGTTCGTCCTGCATCTGCCGCGTGATGCCCCATTTGGCCGCGACGTTTTCGGCGGTCACGCCCATGTGGATATTGTGGAACGGGTCGTGCAGCGCCGCCACCATCATGTCGACGATCTTGGCATCGCCCATGCGCTGGCCAAAGCGCCCGGTGGGCATGGCATACGGCGCCCGCGTCATGTTCTCCGCGCCGCCGCCGATGGCGATGTCGGCATCACCGAGCTGGATGGTATTGGCAGCCGAGATGATCGCTTGCAGGCCGCTGCCGCACAGGCGGTTGAGCGTCAGGCAGGGCGTGCCCTGCGCGACTCCACCGTCAAGCGCCGCCACGCGCGCCAGGTACATGTCGCGCGGTTCGGTGTGAACGACGTTGCCGAACACCACGTGGCCGACCTCGTCGCCGGCGACGGCGGCACGCGCCAGTGCCTCCTTGACCACCTGAGCGCCCAGCGCCGTCGGCGGTATTTCCTTCAAGCTGCCGCCGAAGGTGCCTACGGCGGTCCGAACGCCACTGACGACGACGACTTCCCTGCTCATCTGAATCTCCCTCGTGTTGTTGGATGCATGACGGCGCAGCGGCCCGCGACGGCCGGCCTTTCAGCCTATCACCACCGCCGGCCCGCCCGTAGCGCTGCGGCTTGACGCAGACGAAGAAAAAGGCCGACATCGCGTGTCGGCTAATTCTCGTGTCCGAGCACCCCCTACCCGCGCAAAAAGCAGGGTGTTGGGCGGAGCCGGCTCAGGTCAGATCGAACCGGTCCAGGTTCATGACCTTGGTCCACGCCGTCACGAAGTCCTGCACGAACTTGGCCTCGCCGTCGCGGCAGCCGTAGACCTCCGCCAAGGCACGTAACTGCGAGTTGGAACCGAACACCAGATCGACGATGGTGCCGGTCCACTTCAGCGCCTTGGTCTTCCGGTCGCGACCTTCGAACACACCATCTTCCGCCGACTTCTGCCAGGTGGTGTTCATGTCGAGCAGGTTGACGAAGAAGTCGTTGCTCAGCGTCCCGGGGCGGCGGGTGAAGACACCATGCGGCGACTGACCGACATTGGCGCCGAGCACGCGCAAGCCACCGATCAGTACCGTCATCTGCGGCGCGGTCAGGGTCAGCAACTGTGCCTTGTCGATCAGCAGTTCCGCCGCCACGCCCTCGAGGCCCTTGCGCGCGTAGTTACGGAAGCCGTCGGCCTTGGGTTCGAGTACCGCGAAGGATGCGAAGTCGGTCTGTTCCTGCGTGGCGTCGGTACGGCCCGGCGCGAAGGGAACGGTCACGTTGTAGCCGGCCTTCTTCGCGGCGGCTTCCACACCCGCATTGCCGGCCAGCACGATGAGATCGGCCAGCGAAATCTTCTTGCCGCGATTCTGTGCCGCACTGAACGCCTGCCGAATGTCTTCGAAGGTGGCGATCACCCGGTTCAGTTCGGCCGGCTGGTTGACCTCCCACTCGTTCTGCGGCGCCAGGCCGATGCGTGCGCCGTTGGCGCCACCGCGCTTGTCGCTGCCGCGGAACGTGGAGGCCGCAGCCCACGCCGTACGCACCAGTTGCGCGATCGTCAGACCGGAGGCCAGCAGCTTGCCCTTCAGTGCCTCGACATCCTGGGGTGTGACGAGCGGATGGTCGACCGCAGGCACCGGATCCTGCCAGACCAGCACTTCGCTGGGCACGAACTTGCCCAGGTAGCGCGCGCGCGGCCCCATGTCGCGATGGGTGAGCTTGAACCAGGCGCGCGCAAAGGCATCGGCAAACGCCTGCGGGTCCTGGTGGAAGCGGCGCGAGATCTTCTCGTAGACCGGATCGAAGCGCAGCGACAGGTCCGCGGTGGTCATCATCGGCGGATGCTTCTTGGACGGATCATGAGCGTCGGGAATCATGTGCTCGGGCCGGACGTCCTTCGCCACCCACTGGTGTGCGCCGGCGGGACTCTTGGTCAGTTCCCATTCGTAGCCGAACAGCATGTCGAAGTAGCCGTTGTCCCAGCGCGTGGGATTGGGCTTCCAGGCGCCTTCGATGCCGCTGGTGATGGTGTGTTCGCCTCTGCCGCTGCCGAAAACGTTCCTCCAGCCGAGCCCCTGCTCCTCGATCGGCGCGCCCTCGGGCTCGGGGCCGACCAGCGCGGCATCGCCGGCGCCATGTGCCTTGCCGAAGGTGTGGCCGCCGGCCACCAGCGCGACCGTCTCTTCATCGTTCATCGCCATGCGCGCGAAGGTCTCGCGCACGTCGCGCCCCGAGGCCACCGGGTCGGGCACGCCGTTGGGACCTTCCGGGTTCACGTAGATGAGGCCCATCTGCACCGCCGCGAGCGGGTTCGACAACTCGCGATCGCCGCTGTAGCGCTCGTCTCCGAGCCACTTGGACTCCGTGCCCCAGTTGATGTCCTGCTCCGGTTCCCAGATGTCGGCGCGGCCGCCACCGAAGCCAAAGGTCTTGAAGCCCATCGATTCGAGTGCCACGTTGCCGGCGAGCACCAGCAGATCTGCCCAGGAAAGATGGGCGCCGTACTTCTGCTTGATCGGCCACAGCAGGCGGCGCGCCTTGTCGAGGTTGCCGTTATCCGGCCAGCTGTTGAGCGGTGCGAAGCGCTGCGCACCAGTGCCGGCGCCGCCCCGTCCGTCGGAAATGCGATAGGTGCCTGCCGCGTGCCATGACATGCGGATAAAAAGCGGACCGTAGTGGCCCCAGTCCGCTGGCCACCAGTCCTGCGAGTCGGTCATCAGCGCGCGCAGATCGGCAACGACCGCATCCAGGTTGAGCTCTTTGAACGCCTGCGCGTAGTCGAACGCTTCGCCCATCGGGTTCGACAGCGACGATTGCTGATGCAGGATTCCGAGATTGAGCTGGTTGGGCCACCAGTCGCGGTTGCTGCGGCCGGCGCCGGCCACCGTTTGCAGTTGCGCCATTGCGCTGAACGGACACTTCGACTCGGCTGACATGCAGATCTCCCTTATCTCGTTGAAGAAGGTCAAGCAATGCCAGTCTGGCGAGTCACCAGCGATAGATCAAACTAAACGTTCCTATCTCCCTGATAGTCATTGTGACGGCAGCGGCTACCCCACGGGCCGAGTCGACGGGCGTCAGCGTGGCGGTGCGATCACCAGCCGGCCGTGCAGATCGTGGTCGTCGCTCGCTTCGATACGTACATCAACGAAGTCGCCCGCTGCGATCGCGACCTTGCGTCGCCGATCCCAGCTGACCTGCACCACGCCATCGATCTCTGGCGCATCGGCCGCGGAACGGCCGATGGCGGCGGTCTCGGAGACCGCGTCGAGGAGGACCCGCTGCGTCGTACCCAGCTTGCGCTGCAGGCGCGCGCGGGAAATGTCGGCCTGCACCTGCATGAAGCGCGCGCGACGCGCTTCGCGGACGTCGTCGGGCAACGCCCCTTCGAGTTCGTTGGCGGTGGCGCCCGCGACGGGCGAGTAGGCAAAGCAGCCCACGCGGTCGAGTTGCGCCTCGCGCAGGAAGTCGAGCAGGTAGTCGAACTGAGCTTCGGTCTCGCCCGGAAAGCCGGCAATGAACGTGGAGCGCAGCGTGATATCGGGGCACATCTGTCGCCAGGCTCGCACCCGCTCGATATTCTTCTCGCCGCCAGCCGGACGCTTCATGCGCTTGAGCACTTCTGGATGCGCGTGCTGGAACGGCACGTCCAAGTACGGAAGCACGCGGCCGCCGGCGGCGCCGGCCTGCGCCATCAGCGGGATCACCTGGTCGACGTGCGGATATGGATAGACGTAGTGCAGTCGTACCCAGATATCGTTGGCGGCGGCCAGCGCGCCCAGTTCGCGCACCAGCTCGTTCATCCGCGTCTTGACCGCACGGCCGCCGACGAAGTCGAGCTTGTACTTGACGTCCACCCCGTAGGCGCTGGTGTCCTGCGACACCACCAGGAGCTCTTTCACGCCCTGCTTGACCAGGTTCTCCGCCTCGCGCATCACCTCGCCGATCGGCCGGCTGACCAGGTCGCCGCGCATCGAAGGAATGATGCAGAAGCTGCAGCGGTGGTTGCATCCTTCGGAGATCTTGAGATAGGCGTAGTGCCTGGGCGTCAGCTTGATGCCGGCCGGCGGCACGAGATCGGTGAACGGATCGTGCGGTTTCGGCAGGTGCTGGTGCACATGCGCCATCACCTCGTCCATCGCATGCGGCCCCGTCACGGCCAGCACCTTGGGATGCACCCTGGCGACGAGATTCTCGCCGCCATCACGTTTGGCACCGAGGCAGCCGGTCACGATCACCTTGCCGTTGCCATCCAGCGCCTCTCCGATCGCGTCGAGCGACTCCTGCACGGCACTGTCGATGAACCCGCAGGTGTTGACGATTACCAGGTCGGCGCCCTCGTACGTGCCGCTCATGGCGTAGCCCTCGGCGCGTAGCTGCGTAACGATGCGCTCGGAGTCGACCAGGGCTTTGGGGCAACCCAGCGAGACGAAGCCCACGGTGGGGATGGCGGCTGGCGGCGCGGATGGGACGGGGCTGCGCCGCGTTGCGGTTGTGGTTTTCATCGGTCCAGAAAACAAAAGACGCGGCCTGCTTTGAGCAAGGCCGCGTCGGTGGGACGGGTGCGCCGGGCTACTTCTTCTCGCCGGGTGGCTGGAAGGGGAACGTCGTGAACATCGACCGCGCCTGGTTCTGCATGTTCTCCTGCATCTGCACGAAGAGGTTCTTCGACTGCTCGATGTAGTTGGACATCATCGTCTGGATCATCGGCGCCTGCATGTTGACGTACTGCGTCCACATTTCCGGTCCGATCTTGTTCGTGCTGTAAAACGCCTGACTTTGCTCCTGCAGCTTCTTCTGGATGTCGATGAACGCTTGTACGTTCTTCTCCAGGTAGGAACCCATCATGCCCTGCATCGCATTGCCATAGCTGCGGATGATCTGCGACAGCACCGGGGGCGTGAACATCGGCACACCGCCCTGCTCTTCCTCGAGAATGATCTGCAGGAGGATCTGACGCGTGAGGTCATCGCCGCTCTTGGCGTCGATCACCTGGAATTCGGCCTGTTCGAGGACCAGTTGCTTGACATCCGCCAGCGTGATGTAGGTGCTGGTCTGCGTGTCGTACAGGCGACGGTTCGGATACTTCTTGATCAGACGTAGGGCGCTTGCCATGGAGGGTCCTTGACGGGGCGGGCGCGATCGGCGTCCGTGGAGATGACGGAGTCATTCTATCCCGCGCACTTCCGCGGTGCATCAACGAAGAAGGGGCAAGGAAGATCGCCTCCGCTGCCCCGTCCCGGAGCCGGCTTGGCCTAGCCCATATGCAGGCCACCGTTGCAGGAGAAATCAGCGCCGGTGGTAAAACCAGAATCCTCACCCGCCAGCCAGCCGACGATCGAGCCGATCTCTTCGGGCTTGCCGAGCCGCTTGACCGGGATCGTGGCGACGATCTTCTCCAGCACCTCGGGCTTGATCGCGCGGACCATGTCGGTGCCGATGTACCCGGGACTGACCGTATTGACCGTCACGCCCTTGGCCGCGAGTTCCTGCGCCAGCGCCATCGTGAAACCGTGCATGCCGGCCTTGGCCGCAGAGTAGTTGGTCTGCCCGGCCTGTCCCTTTTCGCCGTTGACAGAACTGATCTGGACGATCCGGCCCCAGCCACGCTCGACCATGTCCGGCACGACCTGTTTGGTCACGTTGAACATGCTGTTCAGGTTGGTGTCGATCACCGCCTTCCAGTCGTCAGGCGACATCTTCAGGAACATGCGATCACGCGTGATGCCTGCATTGTTCACCAGCACGTCGATCGGACCGTGCTCGGCCTTGGCGCGGGTAAACGCCTCCACCGTCGAGTCCCAGTCAGCCACGTTGCCGACCGACGCATAGAACGTGTAACCCTGAGCCTTCTGCTCACCCAGCCATTTGTTGAAGTCGCGGCTCGGGCCGCACCCGGCGATCACCTTGTAGCCCTGCTTGTGCAACTGCTGGCAGATCGCCGTGCCGATGCCGCCCATTCCGCCTGTCACATACGCCACTCTGCTCATGATTGTCTCCGTCACTCACTGGTTGTTGTAGGTCTTCTCTGCAAAACACGTCATCGGCCGGCGTGCGGCACTCACCGCACCCCGGCCCCCGCATCAGGTCCGTTCGACCGCCAGCGCCACGCCCATGCCGCCGCCGATGCACAGCGATGCCAAGCCCTTCTTGCTGTCGCGCTTGTTCATCTCGTGCAGCAGCGTCACTAGGATCCGTGCGCCGCTGGCGCCGATCGGGTGGCCCAGTGCGATCGCGCCGCCATTGACGTTGATCCTGCTGGTATCCCAGCCCATGTCCTTGTTTACCGCACATGCTTGCGCGGCGAACGCCTCGTTGATCTCCATCAGGTCAAGTTCGGCCGGCTGCCAGCCTGCCCGCTCGAGCGCCTTCTTCGATGCCGACACCGGCCCCATGCCCATGACCTTCGGGTCCAACGCCGTCGTCGCGTAGGACTTGATCCGCGCCAGCACCTTCAGACCGAGCGCCTTGGCCTTCGCCTCGCTCATCACCACCACCGCTGCCGCCCCGTCGTTGATGCCGGAGGCATTGCCCGCGGTGACTGTGCCTTCCTTGTCGAATGCGGGCTTCAGGCCGGCGAGCGCTTCGACATTCGTCTTGCGATTGACGAACTCGTCAGTGTCGAACGCGACCGGATCGCCTTTGCGCTGAGGAATCATCACCGGGACGATCTCGTCCTTGAAGCGGCCGGCATCCTGTGCAGCGACCGCCTTCTGCTGGGATGCAGCCGCGAACGCGTCCTGCTGCGCGCGGTCGATGCCCCACTGCTTGCTGACGTTCTCGGCGGTGATCCCCATGTGGTACTTGTTGTAGACGTCCCAGAGGCCATCGACGATCATCGTGTCGATCATCTTGGCGTCGCCCATCCGGTAGCCATCGCGCGAGCCCATCAGCACATGCGGCGAGGCGCTCATGTTCTCCTGCCCGCCGGCCACCATGATGTCCGCTTCGCCGGTCGCGATCGCCTGCGCCGCCAGCATCACCGACTTCAGTCCCGAGCCGCACACGACATTGATCGTCATCGCCGGCGTGGCCAGCGGCAGGCCGGCCTTGATGGTGGCCTGGCGCGCCGGATTCTGGCCGCTGCCGGCGCACAGCACCTGGCCCATGATCACGCCCTCAACCTGCTCCGGCGTCAGGCCGGCGCGGGCAATGGCTTCCTTGATAACCAGCGCACCGAGTTCAGGCGCCGCTACTTTGGCCAACGACCCGCCGAACTTGCCAATGGCGGTCCGCACTGCGCTGACGATCACTGCCTGTTGCATGTGTTCTCCCGAGTCTTGTGTGGGTTGAGGGAGGCGGTGGCGATCACGCCTTTTCCTTGACGTACCGGCCCGGGGCGGGCTCGATCACCTTGTACTTCGCGTTGCCGTAATCCCTGGGCGCCGACTTCTGCGGTCCGCCGAACTGTGCCATCCATTTGCCCCAGTCGCTCCACCAACTGCCCGGATGCTCGGTGGCACCGGCCAGCCAGGTCTCGCTGTCGGCCGGCAGCATGCCTTCCTTGCCGAAGGCACCGTGCGTCCAGTAGCTGCGCTTGTTCTTGCTTGGCGGGTTGATGCTCCCGGCGATGTGCCCACTGGCGCCGAGCACGTAGCGGACGTCCTTGCCCTTGCCGTCGGTGCCCGGCATCACCCGTGCCGAGGCGTAGGCGGCCTTCCACGGCACGATATGGTCTTCGCGCGCGGCGAACACATAGGTCGGCACCTTGATGCGGCCCAGGTCAAGCGACACACCGCAGCATTGGACCCGGTTCGGCACCCGCAGGTTGTTCTCCAGGTAGGTGTTGCGCAGATACCAGGCGTACATCGGACCGGGCAGATTGGTCGAGTCGCCGTTCCAGTACAGCAGGTCGAACGCCGGCGGCTGCTTGCCTTCCAAGTAGTTGCTGACGACGTAATTCCAGACGAGGTCGTTGGCGCGCAGGCTGGAGAAGGTCATTGCCAGTTCGCGACCCGGCATCAAGCCGCCTTGGCCGAGCGCCTTCTCGCGCATCCGCACCTGGTTCTCGTCAATGAACACGTCGAGTACGCCGGTGTCTTCGAAGTCCAGCAGCGCCGTCATCAGCGTCACGCTCGCCACCGGCTGCTCGCCGCGTGCATGCATGACCGCCAGCGCACTGGCCAAAATGGTGCCGCCGACGCAGAAGCCCAAAGCGTTGACGTCGGCGCTGCCGGTGATGTCTTGGATCGCGTGGATGGCAGCGATCGGGCCGAGCTCGAGGTAGTCGTCCCAGGTCATCTTGCTTTCCGGCTCGTGCGGGTTCTTCCACGAGACGACGAACACGGTGTGCCCGAGCTCGACCGCGTACCGGATCATCGAGTTCTCCGGCTGCAGGTCGAGGATGTAGAACTTGTTGATGCTCGGCGGCACCATCAGGAAGGGCCGCGCGTACACCTTCGAGGTCAGCGGCTTGTACTGGATCAGCTGGATCAGTGCGTTCTCGAACACCACTGCGCCTTCGCTGGTGGCGACGTTGCGGCCGACCTCGAAGGCTGCTTCGTCGGTTTGCGTGATCTTGCCCTTCTGCATGTCGCCGAGCAGGTTCTGCAGGCCCTGCTTGAGGCTTTCGCCGCTGGATTCGAGCAGTGTCTTCTGCGCCTTCGGATTGAGCGCGAGGTAGTTCGAGGGTGCGGCCGCGTCGACCAGTTGCGAGACGGCGAACTTCACGCGACCCTTGGTCTTGCGATCGGCCTTCACGCTGTCGGCCATGCGGTTCAAGAAGTCGGCATTCAGCAGGTACGCCCGCGCGTAGAACGAGGCGACCGAGTTCTGCTGCCAGCTCGGATCGGAAAAGCGGCTGTCCTTGATCGGGGCCGTGGTCTTTTCGGGATGCTCGACAAAGTCGCCCCACAGCTTGGTGAGCTGCTGCATGTAATCGCGCTGCAACTCGATCAGCCGGTTCGGCTCGACCGTGACGTTCGGCATCGCCGGCGCAGCAGGCGCCTGCGTCATCTCCTGCGCCATGCCTTGCCACAACTGCATCCATTCGCCCACGCCAGGCAGCGCGCCCCACGGTCCGAGCGACGGCTCCGCCATGTTGCCGGAGGAGACCGGCGCGGCGGCCTTGGCCACGCCTGGCGCGGCGGCCGCAGCGGCCGCAAGCGGTGCAGCGGTGGCCTCACGCGGCGCGGCCACGGGTTTGACCGGAGCGCGAGCGGCGCTGGCAGCCGTTCCCTTGCGTCGAGTCTTGGATTTCGCCACGTCGGCACGCGGGCTGGTTGCGGGCACCGGCAAAGACGATGACGCCGCGCCGCCGCGCCGCGTGGGCGCCACCTTCGCAGCTGTCTTGGACTTCGACGCAACCGCGGCCGTCCGCGACGAACGCGACGCCTTGGCCGTGCGCGCGGTCTTCATTCCGCTTTTGGCTGCCATCCAGAGTTCTCCCGTTGGTCGTTTCTCGGTGTATTTGCGCGGACCCACAGCACGCGTGAAGCCCATCTCAGCATGCGAGCGGCGGCGATGTACCGGTCCGTCGATTGTCGCTATCGCCTCACAGCACTGTCAAACGCGGACTTGGCCGTGTCGGCCGGCGATTGACTGGCGTCATCCTGCCCCTCCAGCGTCAGGTCAGTGTCAGTAAGCGACCGTAGCTGCGCCGCGTGAGAGTCCCCTATCAGTCGATACTGCGCCAGACCACGGCGACATGTCTGCCGGTCGCGCCATCGCGGCGATAACTGTAGAAGCGCTCGGGGTTGCTCGCCGTGCACAACCCGCCGCCGCTCACGTGAACGACGTTCGCCTGCGCCAGCGCCTGCCGCGCCAGCGCAAACAGATCCGCGTAGTACTTGTCACCGCACGCCGGCACAAAGGCAGCAGCGGCCTGCGGCAGGCTCGCCTCCATGGCCGCCCGAACCTCCGGGCCGACCTCGAACCGTTGCGGACCGATCGCCGGACCGAGCCAGGCAAGAATGTCGGCCGCAGGATCCTGCAGACGCAGGCGCAGGTGGGCAACGGCGTTCTGCAACACGCCGCCTGCGAGCCCGCGCCAGCCGGCATGTGCCGCCCCGACCGCGCGCCCCGTCGCCTCGGCCAGCAACACCGGCAGGCAATCAGCGACCATCACCGCGCACACGGCCGCAGGGGCCACGGCGACACTCGCGTCGGCCTGCGGCGGCTCCGCATGAAGTAGGTCGGCATCCACAACATGCGCGCCATGGACCTGACGTAACCACGCTGGCTCGGCTGGAAGGCAGGCGCGCAATAGCGCCCGGTTGGCCAGGACGCGGTCGCGCTCATCACCACTGCCCAGGCCGACGTTCATGCCACCCGCGTCGCGCGGCGTCGCCCCCCAGGGCGGCGGTGACACGCCGCCGCAACGAGTCGTCACCAGCGCCTGCACGCCAGGGGGCGCGGGCCAATCCGGGACGATCCAGTCGCTCGGGACCGTCATTTGAATACCCTGACGTAACGGTCGGCACGGGACAATCCCAGCGCCTTCATCAGATCGCGCATGTCCTGCGGCGGCTTGCGGAACCAGTGGACGTCCATGCCCGTCGCCGGGTGACGAAGACCGAGCCGACAGGCGTGCAACGCCTGCCGCTTGAAACAGGCCCACGCCGGCAGGTTGTCATTGCGCCCGATCTCGCGGCGGCCGCGCCGATAAAGCGGGTCACCCACCAGCGGATGGCCGATGGACTCCAGATGCACCCGGATCTGGTGCGTGCGGCCGGTCTCCAGCCGACAGGCGACCCAGGAGAAGAACCGGCCGTCGACCTGGACCACCTCGACCCGCCGAAAATGCGTGCAGGCGTCGCGGGCCGCCGGCGACCGGCTGACCGCAAAGCGCAACGGATTGCGCGGATCGCGACCGATCGGCGCCGCGATCGTGCCCTGCGCCGGCGCTTCGCCATCCACGACCGCCCAGTACTCGCGCGCGACAGTGCGAGCCTGAAGTTGGCGCACCAGGTCGGTCTGCGCGGACAGGGTTCGGGCGACCACCATCAACCCCGACGTGTCGGCGTCGAGCCGGTGCACGATGCCGGCGCGCGGCAGACGGCCGAGCGCCGCGTCGTGGGCGAGCAGGCCGTTGAGCAGCGTGCCGTGCCAGTGGCCGGCCGCGGGGTGAACCACCAGCCCGGGCGGCTTGTCCAGCACGATGATCGCGTCGTCTTCATGCACGATCGACAGCGGCATCGGTTCCGCCGTAAAGGCGGTCTGCTCCGGTGGCACGATCGGGGTCACTTCCAGCAGGTCGCCCGCGAACACCGGATCGCGCTGGCGCAACGGTCCGGCGCGCGCCGGCGTGACCTTGACCGCGCCGTCGATGATCCACTGCTGCAGCCGACTGCGTGAGATGTTCGGCATCAGCATGGCAAGTGCGCGGTCGAGCCGCCAGCCGTCCTGTGGCGCGGTGACCTGCACCTGGACCGGCGCGTCGCCAGCGACTACCCATGGCAGCGAGGCGACGTCGTCGAGTTCCGCCTCACCCGCGACATCCGCAGCGAGGTCGGTCGCGGCAGCCGCGGCAGGGGCGTCGATATACTTCGCGACCTTGGGCAAGAGTGTGCCTGGAATGAGTGCAGCGCCGCGCACTGGCGGCAGATGGAATCCGGATGCTGGGTTGGATACAGAAGGCAAACCGCACGGCCACGTTGGTCGCACTGGTCGCGGCGATCGGGCTGGCCGGGTGCGGCACCGTCGAGCGCGATCCTACAGCCAAGTGGGATGCGGACCGCCTGTACGCGGAAGCGCGTGGCGAGATGGACATCGCCAACTGGCAGCGCGCACGCGAGCTGCTGGAACGGCTGGAATCTCGCTTTCCGTTCACCCGTCACGCGCAGCAGGCACAGATCGAGATTGCCTACACGTACTACAAGGAGGGCGACGGCGCCCAGGCGGTGACGGCCGCCGACCGTTTCCTCAAGCTCAATCCCAACCACGTCAACGCCGATTACGTTCAATACCTCAAGGGTCTGGCGAGTTTCAGCGATGACATCGGTCTGCTTGGACGGCTGGCCGGCCAGGATCCGAGCACCCGAGATCCGAAGGCAATGCGCGAGGCGTTCGATGCCTTCCGCGAACTGCTGGCGCGCTACCCGAACAGCCGCTACGCGCCCGACGGCCGCGCTCGCATGAATTTCCTGATCAACTCAATGGCACAGAGCGAGGTCAACATCGCCCGCTATTACCTGCGGCGCGGCGCCTATGTAGCGGCGATCCAGCGCGCGCAGGGGGCGCTGCGTGACTACCAGGCAGCGCCGGCGGCCGCCGAAGCACTGTCGATCCTGGTCAGCTCGTACGACGCGCTGGGCATGCCCGACCTGCGCGACGACGCGCGACGCGTGCTCGAGCGCAACTTCCCGGTCAAGCAGTAGGCCACCCGCACCGCGCCTGCCGGCGCTTACGCACCCGATCATTCGTCGATGACGCGGAAGAAGTCGCAGGCCTGTTCCAGCGAGCGCGTGCGCGAAAACGGCGGCAAACTCGCCAGCACCGTCTTGCCGTAGGACTTGGTCAGCAAGCGATCATCGAGAATCATCAGGACACCGCGATCGCGCTCGTCGCGGATCAGTCGACCCACGCCCTGCTTGAGCAAGGTCACCGCCTGCGGCAGCTGGTACTCGGTGAAGCCGTTGCGGCCCAGCGCGCGGAGCCGCTTCAGGCGCGCCTCCACCACCGGATCGTCGGGAGGAGCGAACGGCAGCTTGTCGATCACGACCAACGACAGTGCCTCGCCGCGCACATCGATCCCTTCCCAGAAACTCACGCTGCCCACCAGCACGGCATTGCCGGCGCGGCGGAACTCGTCCAGCAGCGCTGGCCGGGTACTGGTTCCCTGCACAAGCAACGGCAAGTCGACGCCGGCACGCTGCATCTGGCGACGTAGCGCATCGGCCACCCGATCGACCGCACGCAACGTCGAACACAGCATGAAGGCGCGCCCGTGCGATGCCTCGATCAGCGGCCACGCCAACGCGCCGACCTGCTCCGCGAAGTCCGCTGCCAAAGGTGATGGCATCGGCTGCGGCAGGTACAACAGGCCCTGCTGCGGAAAGTCGAAGGGGCTGTCCCAGCGCCGCGTGGTGGCATCGGGCAACCCGATCTCCGCGAGAAAAGCATCGAACCGGTTGGCCAGGGTCAGCGTGGCGGAGGTAAGAATCCACGCCTGCGGCTGCTGCTCGCGCACGCGCGCGAACGACTCACCCGGCGCCAGTGGCGTCGCCTGGAACTGTGCACCGTACTGCGACAACGCGATCCAGCGAACCGTATCGTCGGCGCCGCTGGCATGACGCGGGTCGTCGCCGACCGCGGCGGGCGCCGCCAGGGCCCGCAACGATTCTGCCCAGGCTGAAACCTGCGCGCGCAGCGCATCGGTGCGGGGCAAGAGCGCATCCAGTTCCAGATCGCGATCGCTGTTGGCTTTCAGGGCGCCGATGAGCGCAACGTGTGCAGCCACCAGAGCGTCGAGTTGCTGCACCAGTCGTACCCGTTCGCTGATCCGGTCGATCGCCAGGCGCTGGCCCGGCCGCATGCCGGCCTCGGCCAGCACCAGACGCAGTTCTCGCGCAACAGCTTCGATCGACTGGGTCAGCGCCACCCAGGAGGCACCGTCCGCTGCCCGCGCCAGACCGATGGCGCGCACATCGCGCACCAGGTCGGCGAGTTGCGCGAGCGACCAGCCGCTGCCAAAGAAGTCGGCAGCGATCTTCGGCAGCTGATGTGCCTCGTCAAGAATCACCGTATCGGCAGTGGGCAGGAAATCGCGTACGGCGTCGTCACGCAGGGCGAGGTCGGCCAGGAACAAGTGATGGTTCACCACTACCACGTCGGCGGCGAGCGCGTTGCGCCGCGCCTTCATCACGAAGCAGTCATCGAAGCGCGGGCATTCCTGGCCTAGGCAGTTCTCGCGCGTGCTGGTGACTGACAGCCAGATCGGGGCGTTCTCGGGAACGCTCGACAGTTCGGCACGGTCGCCGCGGGCAGTGGTCTGCGCAAACTTCACGATCGAGCGCAGATGCTGAACGTCCTGCCGCGAGGCCAGCATCCCCTCCGCCTCTGTGCGCGCCATGCGCTGCAGGCAGACGTAGTTCTGTCGTCCCTTGAGCAAGGCCACCTCGACATCGCTGCCGAGTGCGGCGCAGACCGCAGCAAGGTCCTTGCCGAAGACCTGATCCTGCAGTGCCTTGGTGCCGGTCGAGATCAGCACCTTGCCGCCCGCGGCCAGTGCCGGCACCAGGTAGGCAAAGGTCTTGCCGGTCCCGGTACCTGCCTCGGCCACCAGCGTGCCGCGCTCGGCAATGGTGTCGAACACGGCCAGCGCCAGATCACGCTGCGAATCGCGCGGCGCGAAACCGGAAATCGCCCCGGCCAGCGCGCCGCCGGGTGCGAACGCGGCCGCCACCCGGGCACGCGCCAGACGCACAGCCAGTTCGTCGCGCGACTCGTATTCTGGTCGCGGGTGAGCAGATCGCGGGTCGCGCCCACCCGCGGGCGTTGACCCGGGTGCTGCGCGGGTCACGCGGGAATATCGGGGACCAGCAGCATCTCGAGCTGGGAAACCAGATCCTTGATCTGCAGCTTGCGCTTCTTCAGGCGCCGCAGCTTGCCAGGCGATCGATCGCCTCGTCGAGATCGCGATGCTCGATCTGCAGCTCGATGAGGCGGCGCTTGATGTCGTCGATGTCCATGCTTTTGTCGGCGCAGCCACGATGCCGGACGCCAACCGTCGGATCCTAGCAGCCGACCCGCGCATGACTTATTGAGCTGACCCAAAGCCGGGCATTTCGGGCCATTGCGACTGAAGCCCGCTGATAGACTGGTTTAGAGATCCCCGCCGAGCCATGGCGGTGGTCGTCGCATCTCGTTCCGCCCCACTTGCGTAGTGATCCTCTGTCGTGAGCGCCCGTTTCAAGGTTTCAGCCTGCACCGCCGACCACATCGGCGACCGTGCCGAGCAGCAGGATCGGGTAGCGCTGCTCACTAGCAAGCGCAATCCGGGCACCCTCCTGGCGGTAGTCGCCGACGGCATGGGGGGGCGCACGGGGGGGCGCATGGCGTCCGATCAGGTTGTCTCCACCGCCAACAGCCTGTTCCAGGAAACCGCTGCCGGCGACAAGGATATGGGCACCTTGCTGCGCCAGATCGCCAGCGAGGCGCACACGGTGATCCGCCTGACCGCGCTGTCGAGCGAAAAAGAACCCCACAGCACGTTGATCGCGCTGATGGTCCGACGTCACTATGCGGTGTGGGCCCATGCGGGCGACAGCCGCCTGTACTTCTTCCGTGGCGGCAAATTGGTCCGGCGTACCGCCGACCATACCTACGCTCATCACCTGGCCGCTGAAGGCAAGTTGGCCGAAGCCGAAGTCGCGCAGGCAAAGTACAAGAACATCCTGGTCAGCGCGTTGGGCATCGCGCGCGAGCCTCAGGTTGTCGTTGACGAGGTGCAGGATCTGGTCGTCGGCGACGCGTTCCTGCTGTGCAGCGACGGCCTGTGGGCCTACTTCACGGATTCCGAGCTGGGTTCGCTGCTGCACAGCCTCAGTCCGCGCGAGGCCTCCGAGCATCTGGTGCGGCTGGCGCGAGAGCGGGCCGAAGGTCATGGCGACAATCTGTCGTTGGCCATCGTCAAGCTGGAGGCGCCCGAGCCGACCAAGTCGCTGCCAACCGCGACCATGTGGTTCAACGACGAGCCGCCCACCAAGTCGGGCACGACCGGCGGCACGTCGACACCGCGCTGATCTACAGACGGCGGCCGCTCGCGCCGGCCACGCGGCGGCTCGCTCGATCGCCGGCTATTTCTTGGCGGGGTCGACCTTGTCGTCCAGTGCGGCGGGCGGCGGAATGTCGGGTGGCAGGTCCTCCTTGGGCGGCGGTGCGTCCGCCTTGCCGGCCGGCGCCGTAGCCGACACCGGCGGCGCGCGTCCCTGTTCCACCAGCTTGCGGTCACGTTCGACTTGACGCTCGGCACGCCGCCTCTCGTTGTCAGCCCGCTCGCGCGCCTTGTCCTGCGCGTAGGCGGCGGCACGCTGTTGTCGATCGGCGGCATCGCGCGCCCGCTCGGCTGCCAGTTGTGACTGCCGCTGCCGCTCGGCGGCTCGCGCCTGTTCGGCCGCCAGTCGCTGTTGCTGTTCGACGCTGCGCGCTGCCGCTTCCTGCTCGCGTGCAGCGCGCTCGGCGCTGGCTTCGGCCGCACGCCGCTGGCGCGCCTCCCAGTCGGCACGCGCGCGCGCTTCCTGTGCCGCTCGCTGCTCGGCGGTCGGCATGCCACGTGACTGCTCAGTCTGCGCCTGCGATCGTGCCTGCGCGTCGAGCTTTCGCTCGAGGGCATGCGCTTCCACCGTGACCCGGCGCGCCTGCCGCTGCGCCTGCAGATGCGACTGCCGCGCTCGGTCGATGCAGGCATTGACGAAGAACCGCGTCAAGCAGCGGTCCTGCGCGTCCTGCCATTGAGCATCGGCAGCGACCCGCGCGGCGCGGGCGGCGTCGAGCGCCCCGGCAATGTCGGATCGAGAGGAAATGCTGCCCTCCGGATAGCGCGACGCGAGTTGCGCACCATGGCTTGCCGGATCCAGCGGTGCACTGGCGCATGCCGCAAGCAGCCACGCCGCCAGAAGCGGAACGAAGCCATGCAGCAGGAGACGGTGGCGAACTGACATCAGCCGAATCATGCCGCGCTTCGACTCGCTGCGCTCAGATCATCCGATCTGGCCGGCGACCGCACGCCGCGGCGTATCCAGATACTCACGCGACTGCATCTCTGTCAGGCGCGAGGCGGTGCGCTGAAACTCGTTGGCGAGCGCGCCCGCGGTGTACAAGGCCTCGGGAACAACCGCTGCCGACATCAGCAGCTTGACGCGATGGTCATACAGAACGTCGACGAGCCAGGTGAAGCGGCGTGCCTCGGATGCCTGCCCCGCCGACATCTGCGGGACGTTCGACAGGAACACTGTATGAAAGCGCGCTGCCAGTTCGAGGTAATCGTTCTGCGAGCGCGGCCCGCCGCACAATACGGCGAACTCGAACCACACGGCGCCGCCGGCGCGGCGGCGCGCCCGGATCTGGCGCGCCTCGATCATCATCACCGGGCTGTCGTCCTCCGCCTCGGCGATCTGGTTGAACGCCTGCTCCAGTTTGTCGTCGGTCTGAGGGCTGAGCGGCGTCAGGTACGCGTCGATCTTCGCCATCGCTCGCTGGCGATAGTCGATCCCGGCGTCCACCTTGACGACATCGAGTTGCGCCTTGATGAGCTCGATCGCCGGCAGCACGCGATCGCGATGCAGTCCATCCGGATACAGATCGTCGGGCGGGTAATTGGAGGTCATCACGAAACCGACGCCCAGATCGAACAGGCGCACCAGCAAGCGGTGCAGGATCATCGCGTCGGCGATGTCGCTGACATGAAACTCGTCGAAGCAGATCAGGCGCGAGCGGCGTGCGATGCGCGCCGCGACGGCGTCCAACGGATCTGCCATGCCCTTGAGTTCGTCCAGCTGGTGGTGCACGCCGCGCATGAACTCGTGGAAATGAAGGCGTGTCTTGCGGATCAGCGGCACGTCAGCGAAGAACGCATCCATCAGGAAGCTCTTGCCGCGCCCGACACCGCCCCACAGGTAGACGCCGCGCGGGATCGGTGGTCGCCTGAGCAAGCGGGTCACGGCATTCGATCGCCTGGCCTTGTAGTCGCGCCAGCCCTCGAACAGCGTCTGCAGTCGATCGGCGGCGGCGCGCTGTGCAGGATCGAGCGTGTAGCCGCGTTGCGCAAGCGCCTGGTCAAGATGGGTTCTGAACATGGCGGACAGCAGCCGGCGCGGGGTTGGTCAGTCGGGCTGCAAGGCGGTGCTCGGTTCAATGCCCAGCTCGCCGCGCAGCCCGCTGCTGTCGCGCCACGCCCGATCAGAAGTTGAGCGTTCGCTTGTCCACCGCGAGCGCCGCCTCCTTGGTCGCCTCGGACAATGATGGATGCGCGTGGCAGATGCGGGCGATGTCTTCGCTGCTGGCGCGGAACGCCATTGCCACCACCGCCTCGGCGATCAGTTCCGAGGCCATCGGTCCAACGATGTGCACGCCGAGGATCTCGTCGGTCTTGGCGTCCGCCAGGAACTTGACCATGCCGGTCGTATCGCCCAACGCCCGTGCGCGCCCATTGGCCAGGAACGGAAAGGTGCCCGCCTTGAAGTCCCGACCGGCAGCCTTGAGTTGCTGCTCGGTTTGACCGACCCACGCGATCTCAGGCGATGTGTAGATCACCCAGGGGATCGTGTTGAAGTCGACGTGGCCATGCTGACCGGCGATCCGCTCGGCCACGGCCACGCCCTCTTCCTCCGCCTTGTGCGCCAGCATCGGCCCGCGCACCACATCGCCCACTGCCCAGACATCGGGAACATTGGTGCGGCAGTCATCATCGACGGCGACGAAGCCGCGCTCGTCGAGCTTGAGTCCGACGCTCTCGGCGTTCAGGCCGGTCGTGTTCGGCACGCGCCCGATGGAGACGATCAGCTTGTCAACCACCAGGGTCTGCGCGACGCCCTTGTCATCGACATACTGGACGGTGACGCCCTTCTTGTCCGCCTTCACGCTGTCGATCTTGACGCCGAAGCTCATCTTGAGCCCCTGCTTGGTGAACGCCTTGTGCGCTTCCTTGGCAATTTGCTGGTCGACCGCGCCAAGAAAGGCCGGCAGCGCCTCGAGGATCGTGACGTCCGCACCCAGGCGACGCCACACCGAGCCCATCTCCAGGCCAATCACGCCGGCGCCGATCACGCCCAGCGTCTTCGGCACCGTACCGATCGCCAGCGCACCGTCGTTCGACAGGATCTGCTTTTCGTCGAAGGCGGCGCCGGGCAGCGCACGCGCGGTGGATCCCGTCGCCACCACCACCTGCTTGCCGACGATGACCTCATCGGCGGCGCCTGCCACCTTGATCTCGTATCCGCCGTCCACCTTGCCCACGAAACTGCCGCGGCCGTGGAAGAAGCTGACCTTGTTCTTCTTGAACAGGAAGAGGATGCCGTCGTTGTTCTGCTTCACCACGCCGTTCTTGCGCGCGAGCATTTTCGCAACGTCGATCGCCGGCACGTCGCTCAACACGATGCCGTGGTCGGCGAAGTGATGGTGCGCATGGTCGAAGTACTCCGACGACTGCAACAGCGCCTTGGACGGGATGCAGCCGACATTGGTGCAGGTGCCGCCCGGGGCCGGACCGCCCGTGGCGTTCTTCCACTCGTCAATGCAGGCGACCGACTTGCCCAGTTGCGCCGCGCGGATCGCTGCGATGTACCCGCCCGGACCCGCGCCAATGACGACGACGTCGAATTGCTTGACCATGAGTCTCGTTCCCTTGACCGCTCAGACTTCGCGCGGCACGAATATCCACAGCACCAGATAGAAGATCGCCATCGCGCCGCCGCTCAAGATCGAGCCGAGCACGAAGATCACGCGCCATAGCCAGGCATCGACGCCGGTCACGACCTCGATGCCACCGCACACCCCGGCGACCCAGCGCTCGTCGTTGGACAGGCGAAAGCGCGTGAAGACCGAGGCCGTGCCCGACTCGTCGGCCAGCAGGCGCGCCTTGGCCTGCTCGAACTCGGCGGTCGAAATGGCGCCCTTGTTGAGCAGCTCGTGCAGCTTGGCAATCTCGTCGGCCGCGCTCATCTTGATGACCGACCGCGACCTACAGTTCGAGCAGCAGACGCGCCGGATCCTCCAGCGCCTCTTTCATCGCCACCAGCGACAACACCGCTTCGCGGCCATCGATGATGCGGTGGTCGTAGCTCATCGCCAGGTAATTCATCGGCCGGATCACGATCTGGCCGTTTTCCACCACCGCGCGCTCCTTGGTTGCGTGCACCCCCAGGATCGCGCTCTGCGGCGGGTTGATGATCGGCGTCGACAGCATCGATCCGAACACGCCGCCGTTGGAGATCGAGAACGTGCCCCCGGTCAGCTCGTCCAGCGTGAGCTTGCCCTCGCCGGCTCGCTTGCCGAAGTCGGCAATCTTCTTTTCGATGTCGGCAAAGCTCATCTGGTCAACGTCGCGCAGCACCGGCACCACCAGTCCTCGGGGCGAGCCAACCGCCACGCCGATGTCGAAGTAACCGTGGTAGACGATGTCGTTGCCGTCGACCGAGGCGTTGACCACCGGGTACTTCTTCAGTGCCGCCACCGCTGCCTTGACGAAGAAGGACATGAAGCCGAGCTTGACGCCGTGCTCCTTTTCGAACTTGTCCTTGTACCGGTTGCGCATGTCCATCACCGGCTGCATGTTGACCTCGTTGAACGTGGTCAAAATGGCGGCGGTCGACTGGCTCTGCACCAGGCGCTCGGCCACCCGCTGGCGCAGACGTGACATCGGCACCCGCTGCTCGGGCCGATTGGACAGGGCCGACATGTCGATCGGTGCGTTCACCTGCGGCAACGCCGGCCGCGCTGCCGCTGAGGGCGCCGGCGCGGCGGTTGGCCCTGGCGACGGTGCCGGCGCCGGCGCCGCCTTCGCGCCGCTGTCGATCGCGCCGATCACGTCGCCCTTGGTGATGCGCCCGTCCTTGCCAGTGCCGCTGACCTGCCCGGAGGCAAGGCCGGCGTCGGCCATCATCTTTGCCGCCGCCGGCATCGCCACACCACTCTTCGCTGCGCCTGCCGCTACGGGCAGCGTCGCTGCCGCAGGTGCAGGTGCCGCTGGCGTGCTGGGCTTGGCGGCCGGCGCAGCCGTTGCGCCCGCCTTGGCGTCGCTGTCGATGGTGGCGATCAGCTCGCCTGAGGTCACGGTGCTGCCGTCACCCTGCACGATGCTCGCCAGAACGCCGGCTGATGGCGCTGGCACCTCCAGCACCACCTTGTCGGTCTCGACCTCGATCAGCACCTCGTCGACCGCGATCGACTCACCGACCTTTTTCTTCCACTGCAGCAGCGTCGCCTCGGCAACGGACTCGGACAGCTGCGGCACCTTGACTTCAACAATGGCCATGTCTTCTTCTCAGTTTGTTGTGTGCGAAAGCGGCGGCGCACCACGGGCAGCCGCAAGGCGTCCGGCAGACGACAGCAGACCCTCCAGCTGCCGCCCGCCATCGCGTTTCACTTATTGAGCACCAGTCCCTTGAGCTTGGCGAACGCCTGATCGATCAGCGCTTTTTGCTGCTCGTTGTGCTTGGCGTAGTAGCCGACAGCGGGCGAGGCAGACGCAGCACGGCCGGCATAGCCGAGCTTCTGCCCATCGACCATGTTCTCCAGCAGATGGTGCTGCGCGTAGAACCAGGAACCCTGGTTCTGCGGCTCGTCCTGCACCCACACGATCTCCGCCAGGTTCGGATACTGCTTGAGCTCACTGGCCAGCGCCTTGTGGGGAAACGGATAGAGCTGCTCCAGTCGCATGATGGCGACGTCGCCGGCACCACGCTCCTTGCGTGCGGCGACCAGGTCGTAATAGACCTTGCCCGAGCAAAGCAGCACGCGCTTGACGCTCTTGGCGACGATCTCGTGCTGCTCGCCGATCACGGTCTGGAATTCGCCGCGCGCGAGATCGGCCAAAGGTGACGTGGCCTCCTTGTTCCGCAGCAGCGACTTGGGCGTCATGATGACCAGCGGCTTGCGGAACAACCGGATCATCTGCCGCCGCAGCAGGTGGAAGATCTGCGCGGCGTTGGTCGGCTGGCAGACCTGCATGTTGTTGTCAGCCGCCAATTGCAGGAAGCGCTCCAGACGGGCCGACGAATGCTCCGGTCCCTGTCCTTCATAGCCATGCGGCAGCATCAGCGTCAGGCCCGACTGCCGGCCCCACTTGACCTCGCCCGAACTGATGAACTGGTCGATCACGACCTGCGCACCGTTGACGAAGTCGCCGAACTGCGCTTCCCAGACGACGAGCGCATTAGGCTCGGCCGACGAGTAGCCATACTCGAAAGCGAGCACCGCTTCTTCCGACAACACCGAGTCGATGACAAGGAACGGCGCCTGCTTGTCAGTCACGTGTTGAAGCGGCACATACGCGCCGGCGTCGAACTTTTCGCGGTTCTGATCGTGCAGCACGGCATGGCGGTGCGTGAAGGTGCCCCGCCCCGAGTCCTGCCCGGTGATTCGTACCGCGTAGCCGCTGGAAACCAGCGAGGCGAAGGCCAGATGCTCGCCCATACCCCAATCCAGCGGCAGCTTGCCCTGGCCCATCGCCCGCCGATCCGCAACCACCTTTTCGACCAGCGGATGCAGCTTGAACTTCTCGGGGATGGTGGTGATGCGCTCCGCCAGTCGCTTCAGTTCAGCCAGCGGCACGGCGGTATCGGCGTGGTCGGTCCATTTTCGGTTCAGGAACGGCGACCAGTCGACCGAGTACTTGCTCTTGTAGTTGGTGAGCACCGGGTCGACGGTATGGCGCCCCGCGTCCATCGCTGCGCGATAGGACTTCACCATCTCGTCGGGCTCGCTGTCCTTGAGCGTGCCCTGTGTGACCAGCTTGTCGCCGTACAGCTTGCGCGTGCCCGGATGCGTACCGATCTTCTTGTACATCAGCGGCTGGGTGACGGCAGGCGTGTCCTGCTCGTTGTGACCAAGCCGTCGGAAGCAGACGATGTCGATGACGACGTCCTTCTTGAACTCCTGGCGATAGTCGAGCGCGAGCTGGGTGCACATGACGACCGCTTCGGGGTCGTCGCCGTTCACGTGCAGCACCGGCGCCTCGATCATCTTGACCACGTCCG
>LNFM01003939.1_pt1 | contig 33816 bp, 28 predicted proteins | sample 596031 | NCBI WGS metagenome assembly LNFM01 (sample SAMN04254537, study PRJNA301005) | activated carbon metagenome | isolation source: dual media filters at the Ann Arbor, Michigan drinking water treatment plant | place: USA: Ann Arbor
TCCGCGCCGACGCCACCGTGCCCTATCGCTACGTCATGGAGACCCTCGCCGACGCCTCCAAGGGCGGCCTCTCAAAGATCGCCTTCGTCAGCGAACCGGCGCGATGAGCCCGGCCGTCACACCTCGTATTCCCGTGTGAGGAACCATGTCCGACTATGTTGCGGGTCCAACGAAGCACGTCGCTTCCGCCGGTCCATCGGCGGAGCAGCCCGCCGGCCGCCTGTACGCACGGCTCTGGCGCTGGCACCTGCTCGCGGCGCTCCTCGTGATCCCGTTCGTGCTCTGGCAAAGCACGACAGGGACCATCTATCTCTGGGCCGAATGGGGAATGGATCAGGCCCATCCCGAACTGCGCTTCGTCCAGCCGGGCGCGGCGACGGTGCCTCCCAGCGTGCAACTCGCCGCGGCGCTCGAGGCGGCGCCCAAGGAATTCTCGGCCAAGCTGACCGGCGGCCATGGCCACGGCGGCGGCGGCGCTCATGACCATGGCGCGATGACGGAGCAGGGCGGCCCGCCGGTGCAGGAGATCATCCTGTCCGACGATCCGCGCCGCAGCACCCAGGTGATGATGCTGAACGAGAGCGGACTGCCGTATCCGATCTTCGTCGACCCCTATAGCGGGCGGGTGCTGGGCTCGTTGACGGGAAGCCAGTGGCTGCCGGGCCTCACCAAAGCCCTGCATGGCGGCTGGCCGCTGGGCAAGCCGGGGAGCTGGCTGCTCGAACTCGCCGACGGCTGGGCGATCTTCATGATCCTCTCGGGCCTCTATCTCTGGTGGCCGCGACAGCGCGGGTTCCTCGCCGCCCTGTGGCCGCGCTTCGACCGGGGCGCGCGCATGGCGGTGCGCGACCTCCATGCCATCGTCGCCGTCCTCTTCTCCGCGGTGTTCCTCTTCTTTCTGATCAGTGCCCTGCCATGGACCGCATTCTGGGGCGGAGAAGTCCTGTCGCGGGTGCAGGCGGCGCTGAATCAGAAAAGCACCGCGGGCTTCTCGCCCGGCGGCGCCTCGGCGCGACAGATGGAGGCCGCGCAGAAGCCGATCGACGATCTCGTGGCCGAGGCGCGGGCCCGCGGCATCAGCCAGGCGCTCAGCGTGCGCCTCGCCCCCTGGCCGGGGGCGCCGCTCTATGTCAGCAACCGTAACGGCCCACCCTCCGCCGACCGGGTGATCCTCGGCAACCCGAAGACGGGAGAGGTCACGCGGGATGCGCTGCGTGCTGACCAGCCCCTGATCCCGCGCATGGTCGGCTTCGGCATTCATGTCCACCAGGGCGACTTCGGCCTGTGGAATCTCTGGATGAATACGGCCTTTGCCTTGTCGCTCGTCTGGCTCACCGTGACCGGTGTCGCCTCTTGGTGGATGCGCAGGCCGCGCGGCGGGCTCGGCATCCCACGCAAGGTCGAGCTGCGGTGGCCGCGGGCGCTGATCGCGACCGCGACCGTGATGTGCCTCCTGCTGCCGATCTTCGGCGCCTCGGTTCTGCTGCTGCTCGGCCTGGAACGTCTGTTGGTGCGTCGCGTGAAGCCTGCCTGATACCATGGCCGTCGGCGACCCCGCGAGGGGGAGAGGCCAGGGGACGGGGCGGCGCGAAGCGTGCGCTAAGCCGCTTCCTTCCAGGCGTTATCAACCACGCCCACCACGTCGCGCATGATCTGCGTGAGGTCGAAGTCCTTGGGCGTGTAGACGCGGGCCACGCCGGCCGCGATGAGCGAAGCGGCGTCGGCGGGCGGGATGATGCCGCCGACCACGACCGGCACGTCGCCGATGCCGGCCTCGCGCAGGCCCTTCAGCACGTCGCCGACCAGCGAGACATGGCCGCCCGACAGGATCGACAGGCCCACGACATGCACGCTCTCCTCCAGCGCGGCATTGACGATGCGCTCGGGCGTGAGGCGGATGCCCTCGTAGACGACTTCCATGCCGCAGTCGCGGGCACGCACGGCGATCTGCTCGGCCCCGTTGGAATGGCCGTCGAGGCCGGGCTTGCCGACCAGCATCTTGATGCGGCGGCCGAGGCGGCGCGATACCGCATCCACCTCGCGACGGGTCGCTTCGAGACGACCGTCGGTGACGCCCGCGGCGCGCGCCACGCCGGTGGGCGCGCGATATTCGCCGAACACGCTGCGCAGCGCGTCGGTCCATTCGCCGGTCGTGACGCCGGCCTTGGCGCAGTCGATCGAGGCCGGCATGACGTTGCGGTCTTCTTTCGTGGCAGCCACGAGTTCCGCGAGGGCCGCCTTCACCGCGGCCTTGTCACGCGTCGCCCGCCAGGCGTTCAGCCGCTCGACCTGGCCGCGTTCGACCGATTCGTCGACCGTCATGATCGATTCCTGGCCGCCGCCGGAGAGCGGGGAGGCCGCGCCCTCGGTGTAGGCGTTGACGCCGACCACGGTCTGCTCGCCCGATTCGATGGCGGCCAGCCGCTTCAGGTTCGATTCGACCAGGCGCTGTTTCATGTAGGCGGCCTCGATGGCCGCCACGGCGCCGCCCATGTCGGCGATGCGGCCCATCTCGGCCAGCGCCTCCTGCTTCAGCGCCTCGACCCGGGCCGCGATCTCCTTGCTGCCGTCGAAGATGTCGCCGTATTCGAGCAGGTCGGTCTCGAAGGCCACGATCTGCTGAAGGCGCAGCGACCATTGCTGGTCCCACGGCCGCGGCAGGCCCAGCGCCTCGTTCCACGCCGGGAGCTGCACCGAGCGGGCGCGCGCATTCTTGCTCATCACCACGGCCAGCATCTCGAGCAGGATGCGGTAGACGTTGTTCTCGGGCTGCTGCTCGGTGAGGCCGAGCGAGTTCACCTGCACGCCATAGCGGAACAGGCGCTGCTTGGGATCGGCGATGCCATAGCGGTTCAGCGTGATGTCTTCCCACATCTCCGCGAACGCCCGCATCTTGCACATCTCGGTGATGAAGCGGATGCCGGCATTCACGAAGAAGGAGATGCGACCCACCACCTTGGGGAAGTCGGCGTCCGGCACCTGGCCGCGCGCCTTCACCGCGTCGAGCACGGCGATGGCGTTCACCAGCGCGAAGGCAAGCTCCTGCACCGGCGTCGCACCGGCTTCCTGCAGGTGATAGCTGCAGACGTTCATCGGGTTCCACTTGGGAACCTCGCGATAGGTGAAGCCGATCGTGTCGGCGGTCAGCCTCAGCGACGGCTCGGGCGGGAAGATGTAGGTCCCGCGCGAGAGATATTCCTTGATGATGTCGTTCTGCGTCGTGCCCTGCAGCTTCGAGCGTTCGACGCCCTGGGCCTCGGCGGTCGCGATGTACAGCGAGAGCAGCCAGGCCGCCGGCGCGTTGATGGTCATCGACGTGTTCATGCGGTCGAGCGGGATGCCGTCGAACAGGGTGCGCATGTCGCCGAGATGCGAAATCGGCACGCCCACCTTGCCGACCTCGCCCTTGGCCAGCACATGATCGCTGTCGTAACCGGTCTGCGTCGGCAGATCGAAAGCGACACTGAGGCCGGTCTGGCCGCGCGCGAGGTTTGTACGGTAGAGCTCGTTCGACTTCTCGGCCGTGGAATGGCCAGCATAGGTGCGAATGAGCCAGGGCTTGTCGCGGTTCGGAATTGTCATGTGTGGCGGTTCGCAGGGCTGTTGACGTATTGTTGGGTACACCAGATCATGCTGCGTCGCAGCATCGAAGATTTTGCAGCGCGGCGGAAGGGAAAAGAGGGGATTTGAGCGACGCTTCTTCCCCCTGGGTTCAGGCGGCCGCACAGGCGCCGACAGGAACCTCCAGCCCGACCTCTGTCCCCGGTACACCCTGGAGCCCGGATCTGACCCCGAGCCGCCCGGTCTATGACGGGCGGCTGGGCGAGCTCTATGCCATCTACCTTCGCCATCTCGCGATGATGCTGCTGACCCTGGGCTGGTCGCGCTTCTGGGGCCGTACTCGCATCCGGCGCTATGTCTGGAACCATCTCTCGGTGCTGGGCGACCGGTTCGAGTATCGCGGCCGTGGCATCGAGCTGATGATCGGCTTCCTGCTGGCGCTGCTGCTGGTCGCCGCCTGGTCGGGCCTCATGTACCTGGTGTGGCTGTACGTCTTCCACGAAAAGCCGTTCGCCAGCTTCGGCCTGTTCGATCTGTTTTCGTTGTCGGTCGTCCTGGTCGGCTTTCCGCTGGCCTATGTCGGCCACTATGCCGGCCTGCGCTACAAGCTCTCGCGCACCCGCTGGCGCGGCATCCGGTGCGGCATGGCGGGCTCGGCCTGGGGCTACGGCGCCACCGCGACCTTCCTGCAGTTTGCCAATGCGATGACGGCTTACCTGCTGACGCCGGTCGTGTCGGTGAACCTCGCGCGCCCGCGCATCGTCAACACCCGCGTCGGCACGCAGGGGTTCACCTTCGCCGGCCGCGCGGGCGACATCTACGGCCGCTATCTCGGCTACTACTTCCTGAACATCCTGGCCTGGGTCGCAGCAGCCGTCGCCACCTTCATGGCGGTCGGCGGTACGCTCGAGACGCTGGGCGTCTCCTCCGACGACTTCCTGAAGCTGTTCGCCCATCCCAGCCTGCACACCGTCGTCGTGCTGCTGCTCGTCGCCTTCGGCGCCTATATCCTGTTCGGGCTGCTCATCCTGCCGCTGCGCTGCTGGTGGCAGGCCTATCTCATGCGCTACCTCGTGACCCACAGCCGTGCCGGCAACGTGCTGTTCGCCACGGCCATTTCGACCTGGCAGATGTGGGGATTCCTTGTTCTGAACTACCTGATCGTGCTGCTGACCCTGGGCATCGGCTGGCCATGGGTGATGCACCGCACGATGAAGCTGATCGCGGGCCAGCTCTGGATCTATGGCGCGCCGCAGGGCAGCGAGATCCGGCAGCCGGCCGATCGCGGGCCGGGCTATGGCGAGGGCCTGCTCGACATGTTCGACGTGAGCGGGGTCTGACGATGGCCGCCCGCTATTACGACGGCGTGACCGCCGACGTGCAGGACGTGATGCTGAAGATCACCAGCCACGAGCTGCTGATCCACCGGCCGGCGGAATCCGCCGTCCTGGCACGCTGGCCGGTCGCCGACATGGTGGTGTTGGGCGATTCGCACCATGAGGCCGTGCCGCCGCTCGCGCTTCGCGGCAGCGACGCGCGGCTGGTGGTCGAGGATCCGGCCTGGCGGGCGCAGCTCGTCTCGCTGGTGCCGGCGCTGAAGCCGCTGGCGCTCGAACCGGTGAAGGTCGCGCCGCGCCTCGGCGCCTATTCGCTGGCGATCGTCGCTCTGGTCGGTCTCTTCTGGAGTGCGGTGGAGTACGGCACCGAATATGCCGTTCCGCTGCTGCCCTACACGTTGCAGGCCAAGCTGGGCGAGTCCGTGCTGGACGAGCTGCTGGCCGACAAGGACATTTGCCAGGGCCGGGCGGGCCTGGCGGCGATCAACCGGCTGGCCAACGACCTCGCCAAGGAGGCCGGCTACAAGCACGAAGTCACGGTGCACATCGTCGAGGGCGGGCCGGTCAATGCCTTCACCCTGCCGGGCTCGATCCTCGTCTTCTATTCGGACCTGATCACCCAGGCCAAAGACAGTTCGCAGGTCGCGGGCGTGCTGGCGCACGAGATCGGTCATGTCGTGCACGACCATCCGATCAAGGGCGTGGCGCGCGCCTACGGCATCGACCTTCTGTTCAAGGTCCTGACCGGTGGCTACTCGGACATATTGAGCACGTTCGGCACCGGCGGCGGTGCGCTGCTGGCGATGCGCAACGGCCGGGCCTTCGAGCGCGAGGCCGACGCCACCGGCGTGCGCCTGCTCGAACAGCGCTCGACCTTCTTCGAACAGATGCTCGAGAAGGAGCCATCGGACGCTGCCAGCGCCGCCGGTATCTGGTCGAGCCACCCGCCGACGCGGGAGCGCATCGAGGCAACGAAGCGTCCCGCCACCGGCCGTCCGGCCTTCAGCGCCGCCGAGTGGCAGGCGCTCCGGAACGTCTGCAAGTAGCGGTCGGTCAGGTCATGGATCTCCACGTCGTTCTCGCTACCTGCGCCGCTGACCCCGGCATCACCGCGTCGGACCGGCTCTACGCCGACGCGCTCGAGCGGCACGGATGTCGCGTGGCAGGCGCGCCGTGGGACGGGCCGCGCGAGGCGTTCGCCGGCGCCGATGCCGTCGTGCTGCGCTCGACCTGGGGTTACTTTCGCGCGCTCGACGATTTCAAGGCATGGACCGAGGCGATGGCGGCGGCGACGCGGCTGTTCAATTCCATCGAACTGGTGCGCTGGAACCTGCGCAAGGACTATGTGGAGAAGCTCGCGGCGGCGGGCGTGCGCGTGCCGCGAAGCTTTGTCGTGCCCTGCGAGGTGCCGGCGGTTGGCCGGGTCTTCGACGAGACCGGTTGGGCGCAGGCCGTCGTGAAGCCCGCCAGCGGCGCGTCGGGCCATTCGGTCGAGCTTCTGCAGCGCGCGACCTTGGCCGGGCAGGTGGCGGGCCTTGCCGACGAGGCGCGCCAGGCGGGAGTCGTGGTGCAGGAGTTCCTGCCGGAGATCGCCGAGGGCGAGTTGTCGCTGATCTATTTCGACGGTGTCTTCAGCCACGCGATCCGCAAGCGGCCGCCACCTGGCGAATTCCGCTCCAACTCACGCTACAAGCCGACGCGCACCGCCGAGACGCCGCCGGCTGCCGTCACGCATCAGGGCGCGGACTGCCTCGCGACCCTGCCCGAGATGCCGCTCTACGCCCGCGTGGACGGTGTCGTGCGCGACGGCGTGCTGATCGTGATCGAGGTCGAGGTGCTGGAGCCCGCATTGTTCATGGAGTTCGACCCGCTCTCGGCGGAACGCTTCGCCGAGGCAACGCTGAAGCGCCTCGCCTAGAGCCGGGCGACACCGCCGGCCACAAAGGCGAGATGCGTCCCATCGGAAAGCCACGCCTGCAACGCTGCCACCATGCGGCGACAGATGATGTGCGATATCGCCGAAACAAAGGCGCGGCATCGCGCATGTGAAACGTATCGCCGCTGCGTCAGGTATCGCACCACACCGCGTCGCGACGACGCGGAACCACATTGCTGCCAACTTTCCGACTAATTCTCCCGACGCGCCGACGCAGGCTCAGCGTCTCGCATCTTCCCAACCCCTGTCCTCGAGGACCTCCCAGGAATGCCCAATCCCCAGGCTTTCATGGCACAGCGCCCCTTTGAACAGATTCGTCCCGCGGTTTCGGCGGGGCGCCCCTGGAAGAACGTCGGAGTGTGTTTCGGCAGTCTGGTGGTCGTGGCGATGGTCAGCTTCTTGGCGCTGCCGGCGAAGAGGGCATCCCAGGGAGTGGCCGCCGAACTCGACCTCCATCCCGAGTCGGGAACGACGGTGGCGCTGATGGCGATGCCGAAAGCATCGGACATGCCGCTGGAGATGCCAGTGACCGACATCGCGACGGTGCTGCCGCATCCCGACATGGCGGATCCCGCGCCGCCGGACTTCGGACCGCCGCATGTCGAAGCCGCGATCGAACTGCAGAAGGGTGATACGGTCACCCGCGTTCTCGACCGGCTGGGCATCGAGGCCGCCGAGGTCGCCGAGATCGTGGAAGTCCTGGCCGATCGCGTGCGCCTGGATCGCCTGCCGATCGGCCAGGCCCTGATCGTCAAGCTGCAGCGTCTGCACGAGGAGGAGAAGCCGACGGTTCTGGTCGGCCTGTCGATCCGTCCCGAGCCGCAGCGTGCGTTCAACGTCGAGCGCGACGACGACGGCAGCTACAGCATGGAGGAGGAGGTCTTCGAGGTCGCGCCGAGGCTGATGCGCGCCTCGGGCGAGGTCGACGGATCGGTGATCGCCAGCGCCGAGGCCGCCGGGGTACCGCACGGGCCTCTGGCGGAGATGCTGCGTGCCTTCTCGTGGGACGTGAACTTCCAGCACGACATCAAGCCCGGGGACCGGTTCGACGTGCTGGTCGAACGCTCATGGACCAGCGATGGAAAGCCGGCCGACGACGGCCGCGTGCTGTGGGCCGAAATCACCACGGGCGGCGGCGCCGAGACCTACAGCATCTACCGCTTCAAACCGCGCGACGGGGAGGAGTTCTTCTACAGCCCCGAGGGCGAGAGCGTGGTCAAGGCGCTGTTGCGCACGCCACTGAACATGAGCCGGATTTCGTCGCGCTTCGGCCTGCGGCGCCATCCGGTCCTGAAGTTCACGCGACTGCATTCCGGTGTCGACTTCGCCGCACCGCCCGGCACGCCCATTCTCGCCGCCGGCGCCGGACACGTGATCGAGGCCGGTCGGTTTGGCGGCTACGGCAACTGGGTCAAGATCGGGCACGAAGGCAGTCTCGCCACCGGCTACGCGCACATGTCGCGCATCGCCCCGGGCGTGAAGCGTAGTGCGCGCGTGCGCCAGGGCCAGGTGATCGGCTATGTCGGCAGCACCGGCCTCTCGACCGGGCCGCACCTGCATTTCGAGCTGCATCGCGGGGGCCGCCCCATCGATCCGCTCACCATGGCCCGCACCGCGCAGCGCACGCGTCTTGCCGGCAAGGATCTGGAAAACTTCAAGGTCCAGATCGCCGAAACGGATCGCGTCCGTGAGACCGCCGTCACGCTTCGCAGTGAAGACAGCAACTGACGGCAGCTCATGGCCAGGACCGCCGCCCTCTGCCTGCTCCTGTTGGCCGCTTCGGCGGTGATGCAGGCGGGCGGCGCGGCGCGTGCGTCGGATTGCGAAGGCGGCGTCCTCGACGGCGGCGAGGGCGGCGTGAACGTGCTGGTCTACCGACTCTGTGCCGACCGCCTGACGGTGGGCTTCCGCGACAGCGAGGTGATCGAGGAGATCACCTGTGGACCGGCCGGGAGCGTCCATCTCTGGATGTCGACCGATCATGAGATCTGCGGTTCGCCGCCCGCCCCCGACGTCCCCAAGGTCTACGATCTCCTGGAGCCGCTGCGCGGTGTAGGGGGGACGTCCTCGGCGCCGGTCGCGAAGCGCGTGACCTGCGGCGGAACCTCAGGCCGCGCCACGACCGTCGTGTCGGACGCACGGGCCGCGCTTCTCGCGACGAGAACCGGCGACACGGTCTACGAGCAGGTGAGCCGGCGGTTCATCGCGCAGTGTATCGGACCGTCGGCATAGGCGCGTCCTGCAGCCGTTCCTATCCGTTCGTCATTTGCCGCGGCAGGACCGTGACGATGTCAGGAAAGAGCGTGATTAGGGCCACGCCGAGACAGAGCAGGGCGAAGAACGGGGCGGTGGCCTTCGTCACGGTCCAGATGTCGCGGCCGGTGAGGCTTTGGAGCACGTAGAGATTGAAGCCGACCGGCGGCGTGATCTGCGCCATCTCGACGACCAGGACGATGTAGATTCCGAACCACAGCGGGTCGATCTGCTGGGCGGTGACCATCGGCAGCACGACGGGCGCCGTCAGAACGATCATCGATACGCCATCGAGGAAGCAGCCCAGCACGATATAGAGCAGGGTCAGCAGGAAGATCAGCCCATAGGGCGTGAGACCCAGCCCGTTGACCCAGGCAGCCATCGTCGCCGGCAGGCCGGTGAAGGCCATCGCCATGGTGACGAAGGCGGCGCCGACCAGGATCAATCCGATCATACAACTGGTCCGGACCGCGCCCAACAGGCTCTCCTTGAACGTTGCCCAGGAGAGGGAACCGGTGACCGCCGCGAGGATGAGGGCACCGATCACGCCCATGACGGCCGCCTCCGTGGGCGTCGCGACCCCGCCATAGATCGAGCCCAGCACGGCGACGATCAGCAGGATGACCGGGATCAGGCGGCGCGCGTTCCAGATCTTCTCGCCGAAGGTCATCCGCGGATCCGCCGGCGGCACCTTGGTCGGATTGAGAACCGACCAGCCCGCCGTGTAGGCCATGAACAGGCCGATCATCATGAAGCCGGGCAGGAAACCGGCGATGAACAGGCGGCCGATCGAGACCTGCGCGGTGATTCCGTAGACGATCATCATGATCGAGGGCGGAATCAGCAGTCCCAGCGTTCCCGACCCGGCGAGCGTTCCGATCGCCATGCCCTCATGGTAGCCGCGCTTGCGCAGCTCCGGCATGCTCATGCGGCCGATCGTGGCACAGGTGACGGACGACGAGCCCGAAACAGCCGCCATGACGCCACAGCCCAGGATGTTGACGTGCAGCAGCCGGCCCGGAAGCCAGCCGAGCCAGGGGGCCAGCCCCTTGAACATGTCCTCCGACAGCCGCGACCGGAACAGGATCTCGCCCATCCAGATGAAGAGCGGCAGGGCGGTGAGAGCCCATCCCCAGCTCGAGTCCCAGATCGTGCTGGCGAGAAGCGATCCTGCGGGAGCCGGCGTGAAAAAGAACAGGGCTACGAAGCCGACGACGATGAGACTGACGCCGACCCAGACACCGCTCGCGAGCAACAGGAAGAGAGTGCCGAGAACCGTTGTTGCAAGGATCACCTCTCCGCTCATCGAACGGTCGCCTTTCCGGTTCCGACGGCCTCGCTGGCCATGCTGAGGGAAGCCGCTTCGAGCTCGTCGTCGATGGCCTGCGCCTCTGCATCGGCGAAGTCGGGAATCTTGCCACCGATGGTTTGAACGAGTTCGTCGACAAGCGCGATCGTCATGATCGAAGCGCCGAAGGCCATGCCGAGCTGCGGAATCCAGAATGGTACGGCCATGAGGCCGGGGCTGGTATCGCCGAAGAGGAACGAGTCGTACGTCATCAGCCAGGCATTGGCCGAGACATAGGCGAAGGCGGCCGCTCCCAGGGTGCAGCACCAGATCTCGACACGCCGTCGATTCGGGGCCGAGAGCTTTCCGACCAGGAGATTGACCCGAATATGGGCGCCGGCTTTCAACGTGTAGGCCAAGCCGAAAAACGTCGACGCCGCCATGCAGAAGCCGGAGACTTCGGTGGCATCGAAGGCGAAGTTGAAGAAGCGGCCGGCGATCTGCAGCAGGATCGTCACACCGATCATCATCAGGAAGAAGGCGGAGAGCAGACCGCTGACGCTGTAGAGGGTATCCAGGGTACGCCGCATCATATCACCATCAGCGAGATGGACGCCGGGCTGCCGCGGGCGGCCCGGCGTCCCTCGACCTCAATTGGTCTTCTGACCGGACATGTACGCGGTGAGAACCGCGACGGCCGCGGGGCTCGCCGTCGCCTTCCACTCGTCGGCCATCTGGGCGCCGACCTTCTTCATGGCGGCGAGCACTGCAGGCGGGCCACCGGTGACCGTCATGCCATTCTTCTTGAGGACGGCCGCCTTCTCGTCACCGGCCGCCTTGCTCATCTCCCACGACCGCTTCGTGTAGGCCGCAGCCGCGTCCATCACCACCTTCTGGTCTGCGGGCGACAACGAGGCAAAAGCTCTCTTGCTGAAGATCAGGGCGTTCTTCGAGAGGATCGCGCCGACATCCGTGAAGTACTTGGTATTGTCCCAGGCCTGGATGTCGACCCCGGTCTGGGCGCTGGTGAACAGCGCTTCGATCAGGCCGGTGGAGAAGGCCTGTGGAATTTCGGCGAAGGGCAGGATCGTCGCGTTGAATCCCAGCAGGGTCGCCATCTTCTGGGTCGCCGTCGAATAGATGCGGATCTTCTTGCCCTTGAAGTCCTCGACCGAGTTGACCGGCGTCTTGGTGTAGAAGCCCTGGCTCGGCCAAACCTGGTAGCCGGCGATCACCATGCCGGCCTTGTCGAACAGGCCCTTGAAGTACGGGTCCTGCAGTTCCATCAGCTTCCACGCTTCCTCGTAGGTCGAGGCGACGAAGGGCACGCCGTCGAGGATGAACATCGGATCCTCGTTGCCATAGACGCCGAGGCGGATCTCGCCGGCCTGCACCTGTCCGCGCTGGATCGCCGACTTGATGCTGTCGAGCTTGATCAGGCTGTCGTTCGTGTGGAGCGTTATCTTGAGCTTGCCCGCGGTGCCCTTCTCCACCTCCTCGACCCATTTGCGCAGATTCTGGGTCAGGAAGTTGTTCTCGGGATAGCCGCTGGCCATCATCCATTGCGTCTGGGCGCTGGCCGTGCCTGCCAGTGCCAGGCTGGCACCCACGGCAGCAGCGGCCAGCTTCAATGCGGAAATCCTCGATATCAAGCTCATCCCTGTCCCCTGTTCCCTGGTGATAACTGCCAGAGTGTCTGCAACTTCCATGCCATCAGGGCGAGCACCTCGTCGTCAGACGACTCTCCGGGCAGGTAATTCCAGGCGGCGCGTGGTCCCGACCGCTTCGAGGAAGGGCTCGTCATGGCTGACCACCAGCAGCGCGCCGTCATAGGCACGCAGCCCGGCCTCGACCGTTTCGGTCGACCCGATGTCGAGATGGTTGGTCGGCTCGTCGAGGATCAGGAATGGCGGCGGCCTGGTGCCGCCCAGCACGCAGGCGAGGCCGGCACGCAGCATCTGGCCGCCACTCAGCGTCGACACCATCTGCAACGCCGCATCGGCGCGGAACATGAATCGGGCGAGGGCGGCGCGGCAGGCGTTCTCGTCGGCCTCTGGATTGAGCCGCAGGAAGTTGTCACGGATCGACAGAGTCGGATCGAGCAGGCTCACCTGCTGGTCGAGCATCGCGAAATCGGTGTCGACCCGCACGCTGCCCGACCGCGGGACGAGCTTGCCGGCGACGAGTGCGAGCAACGTTGACTTGCCCGACCCGTTCGGTCCGGTGAGCGCCACGCGCTCCGGGCCGGTGAGGGTGAAGGAGAGGCCCTCGATGATCGCGGCGTCCGTTCCATAGCCCGCGCTTACCGAGTCGAGACGCAGCACAGTCCGGCCGGCGGGCAGGCCCGTCGAGGGCAAGACCATCGACAGCGGCTGCAGGATCTCGATCCGCTGCCGCGCGGCGGCGGCGTCCTCGACGGCCTGCGTCCGTCGCCGCTCGGCGACACGCGCATTGTCGCCCGAGGTGGCCTCGGCGCGGCTCCGTCGCGCCCCGGCCAGGATGCGGGGCATGTCACCCTTCGCCCGCTTGCGCTGGCCGGCGCCATCCTTGCGCGCCTTGCGCTCGGACGCCGCCTGCGCCGCGCGAGTCACTTCGGCCACGCGGCGGTCGGCATCGGCAAGGTCGTGTCGTGCGGCAGCCAGCTCCAGCGACCGGCGCTCGCGATAGTGACTCCAGTTGCCGCCATAGCGCGTGACGCCGAGCGACGTCATCTCGACGATGGCGTCCATCGTCTCCAGCAGCTCGCGATCGTGGCTGACGACGATCGCCCCGGATCGCCATGTCGACAGAAGTTCGACCACGGCCGCGCGCCCCTCGCGATCGAGATTGTTGGTGGGCTCGTCCAGCAGGATGAAGTCCGGTTCGGCGAGGACAAGGGCGCACAAGGCGGCGCGCGTACGCTGCCCGCCGGAGAGTGTCGACAGCAGCGTCGCAGGCTCGGCGACGAGCCCGACACGACCGAGCGCCGAGGCGATGCGCGCTTCGAGGGTCCAGTCGGCCGAAGCCAGTTCGTCGGCGGTGGCCTTGCCATTCTCGGCGCGGCGCAGCACGTCGAGAGCCCCGGCCACGCCCATCAGGTCGGCCACCGTTTCGTCGGGAGCGACCTGCACGGTCTGCCTCAGGACACCGAGCGTGCCGGTCGTCGACACCGTTCCCGCATGCGGCGGCAGCCTGCCGGCAACGATCTCGAGCAGCGTCGTCTTGCCGACGCCGTTGCGGCCGACCAGGCCGGTGCGGCCGCCGTCGAAGCTCAGATCCAGATTGGCGAAGAGGGTGCGGCCGTCAGCCGTGGTCGCGGTGAGGCCGGAAAGCCTGATGGAAGGCATGGAAATGGAATCCCCTGATGGCAAGGCGGGCAGGCATTGCAGTCAGGTGGAAATCCATTGTGCTGCGGTCCATTTCTGTGGGCGACGGTCGCTAGGTAGTCGCGACCGTCGCGCGAATCAAGGAAGCACGTGGTCAGCCCTTGAGGCGCTGGCCACCGATGCGATGGTCCTTCAGGACCTCCGGACGGAAGGCCAGTCCGTGGCCGGGGCGTTCCGGCGGCGACATGGTGCCGTCCTGCGCGGGCAGGACCGGCTCGATCCAGAGATCGTCGTTCCAGTCCATGTATTCGAGGTAGCTGGCGTTGGGGATCGAGGCCAGGACATGGACCATCTGCTCGTGGAACAGGTGCGGCGCGAGCCGGATGCCGTAGGGCTCCGCCATCGATGCGATCTTGCGCAGCTCCGAGTAGCCGCCGCGCATTGGGTCGGGCTGCAGGATCGGCGTGCCGGGATGCTCGAAGAAGGGCCGGAGGTCGTTCCTCATGAAGTGGCTCTCGCCGCCGACCACGCGCGTCTTCAGCGCTGCGGCGATGCGGCGATAGCCCGCGAAGTCCTCGGCGACGACCGGCTCCTCGAGCCAGTAGGGATCGAACTCGTCGATGCGGTGGCCGGCCTGGATCGCGGTGTCGGCGTCCCAGCCCATGTTGACGTCGATCATGATCTCGATGCCGTCGCCCATCGCCTCGCGCATCGCTCTCACGTTCTCGACGTCCTCGCGCCACGGCCGGATGTGCGCCACCTGCATCTTGATGGCCTTGAGTCCCTGGGCGGTGAACTCCTTCGCCCGGCTGATCATGCCGTCGCGGCCGAGGCCCCGGAAACAGCCCGACCCGTAGGCCGGGATCTTCGTGCGTGCGGCGCCCCACAGGCGGAACAGCGGCAGGCTGGCGCGCTTGCCCACGATGTCCCACAGTGCCATGTCGACGGCGCTCTGGGCGACCAGGGTGACGCCCATGCGGCCCAGCCAGAAATTGTTCTTGTAGAGGGTCTGCCAGATGCCCTCGATCTCGGTGGCATCGCGGCCGATCACGTAGGGAGCGACCAACTCCTTCATGCAGGCGTCCAGCGTGTGCAGCCCGCCATGAAGCGGCATCAGGTAGCTCATGCCGACCAGCCCGCCCTGCGTCTCGATCTCCAGCACGAAGATCTCGCGCGGCCCCGGCGCCAGGATGCCGGCGGCGGGGGGCGAAGACCGCCACGGCACCTGCAGGAGCGTCGTGCGCAGTTCGGTGATGGTGGTGGCGGTGGTCATGGCGTTTCTCCGAGCGATTGAGTGAGCGACTTCTAGTTGGCGTCGCCGGGAAGGACCGGCGGCGCGCCGAAGGGCCGGTTGATGACGGTCAGCGCCTCTGGACTCGCGAACACTCTATTGCGCTGGTAACCGGTCCGCTCCTTCAGAATGCCGAGTTCCACTAGCCGGTTGGTGGCTTCGAGAGCGACCGGCTGGCTGACGTCCAGCAGCGCCATCAGCCGCTTGGTCGTCACGATGGGATAGTGTGGAAGGATCGAGAGCGCCCGCAGGGCCGCCGAGCCTGCACGGAGTCTCTGTCGTCCTCTCCAGATTTCGCTCAGTCGTGCCAGCGCATCGCGCGTAACGACAAGTTCCTCCACGGTACTGACAATGGCCTTGGACAGGAAAGCGACGCCCAGGGCCCAGTCGAGTCGCTGCTGGGCAGCCTTGAGCGACGCATAGTAGTCGTCTTTGTGAGCTTCGATATAGGGCGAGAGATACAGGGGAGTCTGACCGCCGGCCGCCATCATGAGCGGCAGGAGCAGACGTCCGACGCGGCCGTTGCCGTCGCGAAAAGGATGGATGGCTTCGAAATGCGCGTGGGAAATTGCCATGCGCGTGACGAGATGCTGGTTGACCGTCTGCGCGCCGTTGCAGCGGAGATAGTCGATGGTCTCCGCAAGCGACCGGGATATGTCTCCCGGGGGCGCCGGATTGTAGGTGGAGTTCGCGATGTTTCCACCGCCGCCAATCCACACCACGTTCTTTCTGAGGACGCCAGGTTCGTCCTGATAGGTCGAATCGCTGGCCATGACGTTGCGATGGAGATCACGGATCAACTCAACGGTGAAGACCTCCGGACCTCGTTCTGCTGCGTGGGGGATTATGGTTTCCAGCAGACGGGCATAGTCGCGAACCTGCGCCGTTGCGTCCGTGACTGCCTGACCATCGTCGAGGTCCCGTTCTTCCATGTTCAACAGCTCGTCCAAGGTGCTGTTGGTGCCTTCGATGGCGGAACTGCTCACGGCCTCGCGCCTCGTGAGAATGCGGCTGACGATGAAGGGGTCCTTCAGCTCAGCGGCGAGAGTATTGACCCTGCCCAAAGCCTCGGACGCTGCGCGCAGGTGGGGCAGGGCTGTAGACAGCGCTATTGCTTCTTCCGGCGGCGGCAAGGGAACCACGCCGTAGTGGGACTCGAACGGCCTGGGGAGCTTTTTCAACTGGCGTTGGACCGGCCCGCTTAGATCACTTCTGCGCACGGCAAACCTATGCAAGGGCGAGCGTAATTGTTCTTAAATAGGTTTAAATACATAACCCTATTTAAGGAAGAGAAAAATAGGCGCTTATATAGGGTTGGCTGGGGGCGTATGGTCCCGGCCCTTCGAAAAGGCCGAGCCATGACGTCATCCAACCGAGTCTATCTCTTCGATACCACCCTGCGGGACGGGGCCCAGACGCAGGGCGTCGATTTCACCGTGGCCGACAAGGCCGCGATCGCGCGCGAGCTCGACCGGTTGGGCGTCGATTACATCGAGGGCGGCTGGCCGGGGGCCAATCCGACCGACGACCGGTTCTTCGCCGATCCGCCGGAGTTCCAGAACGCCAAGTTCGTGGCTTTCGGCATGACCCGCCGGGCCGGCCGCAGCGCTGCCAACGATCCCGGCCTCGCCGCGATCCTGCAGACCAGGGCGCGCAACGTGTGCATGGTCGGCAAGACCTGGGACTTCCATGTCGACGTGGCGCTCGAGGTCGACCGGACCGAATATCTCGAGATGATCTCCGATTCGCTCGCCTATGCGAAGACGCGCATGGACGAGACGATGTTCGACGCCGAGCACTTTTTCGACGGCTACAAGGCCAATCCCGACTATGCCATGGCCTGCCTCGCCGCTGCCGAGAAAGCGGGCGCACGCTGGCTGGTCCTCTGCGACACCAACGGCGGAACCCTGCCGCACGAGATCGAGCGCATCGTTGGCGAAGTCGTCAAGAAGATCCCGGGCGACCGGCTGGGCATCCATACGCACAACGACACCGAGAACGCCGTGGCCAACTCGCTGGCCGCGGTGCGCGCCGGCGTGCGCCAGGTCCAGGGCACGATCAACGGTCTGGGCGAGCGCTGTGGCAATGCCAACATGATTTCGCTGATCCCCAACCTCGTGCTGAAGATGGGCTTCGACACCGGGTTGAAGGACGGGGCGTTGCAGCGGCTCACGCACCTCTCGCGCCTGCTCGACGACCGCCTGAACATGCCGACCAACCGCAGCGCAGCCTATGTCGGCACGCGCGCCTTCGCCCACAAGGGCGGCCTGCATGTATCCGCCGTCGAGAAGGACCCCAGGACCTACGAGCATGTCGACCCGGAAGTCGTCGGCAACCAGCGCATCATCGTGGTCAGCGACCAGGCCGGCCGTTCCAACATCATGGCGCGCTTCCGCCAGATCGGCCTCGAGGTCGATCCCAAGCACCCCGGCGTCGCGCGCCTGCTGGAGATCGTGAAAGACCGCGAATCCGAGGGCTATGCCTATGATGGCGCGGACGCGAGCTTCGAGCTGCTGGCGCGGCACGAGTTGCAGACCGTGCCCGACTACTTCGCCCTGCAGAGCTTCCGCGTGCTGGCGGAGCGGCGGGTCAATGCGCGCGGCCAGACCGTGGCGCTGTCGGAGGCGACGGTGAAGCTCGACATCGCCGGCCGACGCGCGATGGAAGTGGGCGAGGGCAATGGCCCCGTGAACGCGCTCGATGCTGCGCTGCGAAAGGCGCTCGTGCCGCTCTATCCCGAACTGGAAGACATGCGGCTGGTCGACTTCAAGGTCCGCATCCTCGATTCGGCAGGCGGTACGGCGGCGACGACCCGCGTCATGATCGAGAGTGCGGATGCGAAGGGACGGCGCTGGAGCACGATCGGCGTGTCGCCCAACATCGTCGACGCCTCCTACAACGCGCTCTACGACGCCATCACCTACAAGCTCTTCCGCGACGAAGCCCGCCCGGCCCAGCCTGCCTAGCAGCACCTCCGGCGCAGTCGGCGTAGCTGCCATGTCGCACCTGCCGGTTGACCTTGGGTAGAGTGGGGCAGACCATATAAGCGTGCGAGACGGAGAGCATCTGGACACCCAGACACCGCCCATCGCGGCGGCCGTCCTGCGCCGTCCGCGATTCGGCGTCCGCATGTTCGCGCGCGCCTTCATGTGGGCGCTGCCGGCGATCGTGCTGGCCGCCACGCTGCTGGTCTGGCTGGCCTCGGGCGGCACGGTCACCACCGATAATGCCTATGTGAAGGGCGATCGTGCCCAGATCGCGACCCAGCTTTCCGGCCTCATCGTCGAGGTGCCGGTGCAGGAGAACGAGAGGGTCTCGCGTGGCCAGCTCCTGTTCAGGCTCGACGACCAGTCCTATCGCCACGCGCTCAGCCGCATCGAAGCCGAGACCGAGACCGTGCGCGCCGAGATTCGCGGCCTGCGCGCCCAGTGGCGGACCAAGCGCGAGGAGATCAAGGCGGCGCTCAGCCAGCAGACCTTCGCACAGGCCGAATTCGACCGGCAGTCGGAGCTGGCCGAGAAGAAGGTCGTCTCCACCGCCAAGCTCGAGGAGGCCCGCATGGGCCTCGACGTCGCACGTCAGCGCATCTCCGCGGCCCAGGAGGATCTGCAGCGCATCGAGGCGGCGCTGGCCGGCGATCCCAAGATTCGCGCCGACAACCATCCGCGCGTGCGCCAGATGATGGCGATGCGCGAGGAGGCACTGCTGCAACTGCGCCGAACCACGATCGAATCGCCGATCGACGGCATCGTCAGCAAGCGACCGGTGCCGGGAAGCTATGCCACCGCCGGCGTGCCGGTGATGGTGGTGGTGGCCGACACCGATCTCTGGATCGAGGCCAACTTCAAGGAGACCGAGCTCACGCGCGTGCGGGCGGGCCAGAAGGTGCTGATCCATGTCGACACCTATCCGGAGTCCGAATGCTGGGGCACGGTGTCGAGCATCTCGCAGTCGACCGGCGCGGAGTTCGCCGTGCTGCCGCCGCAGAACGCCACCGGCAATTGGGTGAAGGTGGTCCAGCGCATTCCCGTCCGACTGTCGGTCGCCTGCCGCGAGGGCGATCCGCCGCTCAGGGTCGGCATGAGCACAACGGTCGGGGTCGAGACCGGCCACACGCGCTCGCTCGCCAGCCTGTGGGCGGGATGGGCCAAGTCGCTCGGCCTCTCGAGCGCGTCCGCTTCGCCCAAGCCCTAGCCGATGGCGCCGGCCGTCGACCCGGCGGTGCTGCGCCGCCGCCGCCTGATCACCTTCACGGTGATGGCCGCCACCATCATGCATGCGCTCGACGGCACCATCGCCAACGTGGCCCTGCCGTCGATCCAGGGCTCGCTGTCGGCGACGCAGGAACAGGTCTCGTGGGTCGTCACCTCCTACATCGTGGCATCCGCCATCCTGACGCCGCTGGCCGGCTTCTGCGCCATGCGGTTCGGGCTGCGCCGGACCCTGGCGACCTGCGTGATCGGCTTCACCATCGTGTCGATGATGTGCGGCGCCGCGCAGACACTCGACCAGCTCGTCCTGTTCCGCGCCCTGCAGGGCGGGTTTGGCGCGGCCCTGGTGCCGGTTTCGCAGGCCATCATGATGGACACCTATCCGCGCGAGGAGCAGGGCAAGGCGATGGCCATGTGGGGCGTCGGCACGATGCTCGGCCCCATCGCGGGACCCTCTCTGGGCGGTTGGCTGACCGACGAATTCTCGTGGCGCTGGGTGTTCTACGTGAACCTGCCGGTCGGCATCCTGTGCGCGGTCGGCATCCTGGCCCTGGTGCGCGACAACGTGCACGGCGCGCCGCGGCGCTTCGACCTGCTGGGCTTCACCCTGCTTGCAGTCGCCATCGGCTCGTTCCAGCTCATGCTCGATCGCGGGCACATGCTCGACTGGTTCGACTCGGTCGAGATCATCGGCGAGACGCTGGTGGCCGCCGTGGCGTTCGCCATGTTCATCATTCACATGATGACGGACCGGCAGCCGTTCCTGTCGCGCGAGCTGTTCCTCGACCGCAACCTCACGGTCGGCCTCAGCTTCACCGCCTTGGCAGGCCTCCTGCTGATCGTGACGGCGACCCTGATGCCGCCCTTCCTGCAGCAGCTCATGGGCTATCCCGTTTTCACGACCGGCGTGGTGCTGGCACCACGCGGCGCCGGGATGATGGTGTCGATGATGATGGTGTCGCGCCTGATCGGCCGCGTCGATGCGCGCCTGCTGATCGGCATCGGCTTTGCGCTGGCGGCGCTCTCGCTCTACGACATGACGCTGTTCAACCTCAACGTCAGCGAGTCGCGCATTATCTGGAACGGCGTCCTGCTGGGCTTCGGTCTCGGCCTTGTCTTCCCGCCGCTCACCGTTCTCACCTTCGCCACCCTGCCGCAGCGCCTGCGCACCGAGGGGGCTGCGGTGAACGCGCTGCTGCGCAACCTCGGCGCCAGCATCGGCATCGCCGTTCTGGTCTCGATGCTGGCCAGCAACACCCAGCAGAACCGCGCCGACATGGTCGAGAAGTTCACGCCCTATCATCCGGGCTGGCCGATGAACCCGGCCGGGGTCAGTCTCGACCCCACGCAGCTTGCGATCTGGGACGGCGAGATCACCCGGCAGGCCGCGCTGATCGGCTACCTGAACGACTTCCGCATCATGATGATCTGCTCGCTGGTGCTGATTCCGCTCCTCTTCTTCATGCGTCGCCCGCCTCTTATCGCCGGCCGCTGACCACGCTATTAGGTCGGTATGGGACGCGCATCGAAGGGCCGCGACGTCGACGCCGCCACACCAGCGGTCGTCCTCGTGCGCCCGCAACTCGGGGAGAACATCGGCATGGCGGCACGCGCCATGCTGAATTGCGGCCTGTCGACGCTCAGGCTGGTCGCGCCGCGCGACGGCTGGCCCAACGAGCGGGCGCAGCGCGCCGCCTCGGGCGCCGACATCGTGCTGGAGAAGGCCGAGGTCTTCGACACTGTGGGCGAGGCGGTCGCCGACCTCGAACGGGTGGTTGCCACGACGGCGCGCAACCGCGAACTGGTGCAGCGCATCGTGACGCCGCGCCAGGCCGCGACCGAGATGCATGGCTGGATCGGCCGGGGGGAACGCGTCGGTATCCTGTTCGGGCCCGAGCGGACCGGTCTCGAGAATGACGACATGGTCCATGCCGATACCGCCCTCTCGATCCCGCTCAATCCGCAATTCTCGTCGCTCAACATGGCGCAGGCGGTGCTGTTGGTGGCCTATGAATGGACGGCTGCCGGCGATCAGACGCCGCCCGAGCGGCTTTCCGACCACGCCGCCCGGCCGGCGACCAAGGAGGAACTGCAAAGCCTCTTCGACCATCTCGAGCGTGCGCTCGACCAGTCGGGCTTCCTGCGGAACAAGGAGATGCGGCCGTCCATGGTGCTCAATCTCAGGGCGCTGCTGCAGCGCGCGGAGATGACAGAGCAGGAGGCGCGCACCTTCCACGGCGTCATCAAGTTCCTGTCCAAGAAACAGCACGAGGAATAGCCATGTCCACCACCGCCAAGATCACCTGGGTCGACGGCGCGCTGCTGGTCGCCGAAGGCGGCAGCGGCCATACGATCACCATGGACGGCGCCGCCGAGATCGGAGGCCACAATCTCGCCTCCCGACCCATGGAGGTCCTGTTGATGGGGATGGGCGGCTGCACCGCCATCGACGTCGTCTCGATGCTGAAGAAACAGCGCCAGGACATCGAGGGGGTCGAGGTCTCGCTGGTCGCCGAGCGGGCCGAGGACCATCCCAAGGTCTATACCTCGGTGAAGCTGGTCTACACGGTGCGGGGCCGGAAGCTGAACAAGGCGCTGGTCGAACGCGCGGTCAGCCTGTCGGACGAAAAGTACTGCTCGGCCACCGCCATGGTGAAGAAATCCGCCGCCGTGACCCACGAAGTCGTGCTGGTCGAGATCTAAGTGGTTGATCTGGAAGGATTAACGCCTGCTTGACTGGCCGGAAACGGCCGGTATGTTCCGCGCTTCTTCCGGAGAACGTGGTTGAGAGCCGTTCGGGCTCTCCTCCCGCCCCGACTTTTGTGTCGGACCAAGGCCTATCCGGACAACACCGCGTACCCGCGAAGCGGGGCGCATAATGACGGAGTGCAGCGTGAGCAAGCGCGCAAATTCGAAGTACAAGATCGACCGACGCCTCAGGGTCAACCTTTGGGGCCGTCCCAAGAGCCCGCTCAACAAGCGTGAATATGGTCCCGGCCAGCATGGCCAGGGTCGCACCAAGCCGACCGACTACCGCCTCCAGCTCATGGCCAAGCAGCGCCTCAAGGGCTACTACGGCTCGGTCAGCGAGCGTCAGCTCCGCCGCTATTATGCCGAAGCCGTCCGCCGCAAGGGCGACACCGGCGAGAACCTGGTCGAGCTGCTCGAGCGCCGGCTGGACGCGGTGATCTACCGCATGAAGTTCGCCATCACGGTCTTCGCCTCGCGACAGCTGGTAAGCCACGGCCACGTCAAGGTGAACGGCCGCCGCGTCAACATCGCGTCGTATCAGGTCAAGGACAACGACGTCATCGAGCTGACCTCCAAGGCCAGCCAGATGGAGCGGGTTCTCGAGGCGACGCAGACCGCCGAGCGCGACGTGCCGGAGTACGTGACGGCCGATCACAAGGACATGAAGGGCACCTACGTTCGCGGGCCGAAGCTGGCCGACGTGCCGTACCCGGTCCAGATGGAGCCGTCGCTGGTCGTCGAGTATTACAGCCGCTGAGCGGCCGACCCTGGAACTGACGAAGAACCCGCCCGATCGTGGCGGGTTTTTTGCATCAAGTTTCCGGCAGGGAAAGTGTTTCCGGCTATCGCCGGCCGGTGGGGGGGCTATAATCCCGCCGGGGCTTGGGGACTGGAGTCTTGGAATGGGATTCGTCCGTGCGGCGGTCTTCGTCTCGATCGTTGCGATCGGCGGAGCGGCCTACGTCTACCGCGATGATGTGATCCGGGTGGGTGGCCCCTATATCGGCATGGGTACGGCGGCCAAGACGGCCGAGGCCCAGTCGAGCCCCGCTGCAGGCGCGCAGCCGCAGGGTCGCCGCGGCCGCGCCAATCCCGGAGGGGCGGTGCCGGTCGTGGTCATGCCGGTCACGCGCGAGGCCATGCCCGTCGTGGTCGATGCCGTCGGAACGGTCCAGTCGATCGCCTCCGTCCAGATCAAGCCGCGGATGGACAGCCAGATCATGAAGGTGAATGTCGAGGAGGGCGCCCTCGTGAAGGAGGGCGACATCCTCTTCGAACTAGATGCACGCAGCCTGAAGGCACAGCTCGGCCAGATCGAGGCGCAGATCCGCAAGGACCAGGCGCAGGTCATGCAGGCCCGGCGCGACCTTCAGCGCAACGAGGAACTCCTGTCGAAGAACGCCGGCACCGTGGTGCAGCGCGACAATGCCGGTACCGCCCTGAAGGCCGCCGAAGCGCAGCTTGAGGCGGATGAGGCCGCCAAGGCCAGCGTCCAGACCCTGCTCACCTTCACGGAGATCCGGGCGCCGGTCTCGGGCCGCATCGGCTCGATCGCGAACAAGGCGGGGGCCGTCGTCCGCACCGGCGACAACTCGGCCACCAGCACCCTGGCCACGATCAACCAGATCGACCCGATCTATGTCACCTTCGCCATCCCGCAGATCATCCTGCCGGACCTGCGCGCTGCGATGGCCAAGGGCCCGGTCACGGTCACGGCGATCATCGACGACTCCAAGAAGCAGTCCGGCGAGATGGCCTTCATCGAGAATAGCGTCGACCCGAATACCGGCACGGTGACCGCGAAGGCGCGCATCGGCAACGCCAACGAGCTGTTGTGGCCCGGCCAGTTCGTCAAGGTGGAGATTGTGCTCGGCATCGAGTCCGACGCCCTCTCGGTCCCCTCGAGCGCCGTTCAGCTCGGTTCACAGGGACCGTTCGTGTTCGTCATCAAGGACGGCGTGGCCGAGCTCAGGCAGGTCGTCGTCAAGCGTACGCAGGACGGGCGGGCCGTGATCGGCAAGGGCGTCGAAAGCGGGGAGCAGGTGGTGGTCGACGGCCAGCTCCGGCTGGTCCAGGGCGCATCGGTGACGATTCGGCCGCCGACGGTGGACCCAAACCGGCCCGCGGCGCCACCACGTGGATAGCGGATCCTAGCGGAGGCGGGACGTGAACATCTCTGAACTTTGCATCCGCCGTCCGGTGATGACCATCCTGTTGATGGCATCGTTCGTCCTCGGCGGCATATTCGCCTACAAGCAGCTACCGGTCGCGGCCATCCCGCGCGTCGAGTTTCCGACCATCCAGGTCACTGCGCAGCTTCCCGGTGCCAGCCCTGAAACGATGGCCGCCTCGGTCGCGTCGATCCTAGAGCGTCAATTCTCGACGATCGCCGGTGTGACCACGATGACCTCGACGTCCTCGCTCGGAAACACCTCGATCGTCCTCCAGTTCGACCTCAACCGGAACATCGACGGCGCCGCGCTCGACGTTCAGTCGGCGATCTCCTCGGCCATGCGCCGATTGCCGCCCGAGATGACGACACCACCGAGCTTCCGCAAGGTCAATCCGGCGGACTGGGCGGTGATGTTCCTCGCACTCAAGTCGAGCCAGGCCCGGCTCTCGGACGTCGATGCCTTCGTCAATCGGGCGATCATGCCGCGCGTGTCGACCCTGCCGGGCGTGGCGCAGGTCCTGATCTTCGGCTCGCAGAAATTCGCCGTCCGCGTCCGCGCCGACCTCGACCAGCTTGCGGTTCGCGGGCTGACCTTGCAGGAGCTGCAGACCGCCGTCGTCAACGCCAACTCGAGCAAGCCGGTCGGTTCGATCGCCGACCAGAAGCAGAACGCCATTCTCGAGGCGACGGGGCCGATCAACAAGGCCGCGGACTACATGCCGGTGATCGTCACCTGGCAGAATGGCGCGCCGGTCCGCGTGTCCGACGTGGCGACGGCCATCGACAGCGTCGAGAACGACAAGGTGGCGAGCTGGCTCGACGGCACGCGCGCCATCATAATGGGCGTCTATCGCCAGCCCGACGCCAACACGGTCGAGGTGGTCGATCGGGTCAAGGCCATCATCCCGCAGATCCAGGCCGAACTGCCGGCGGGGGTCGAGATCCACCTGCTGGCCGACCGCTCGAAGCCAATCCGCGAGGCCATCGCCGACGTCGAGTTCACCCTGGCTCTGGCCGCCGTCCTGGTGATCATTGCGATCTACTTCTTCCTGCGCAGCGTCCGGGCGACCATGATCCCGGCGATCGCGCTGCCGATTTCGATCATCGGCACCTTCGCCGGCATGTATCTCTGCGACCATTCGATCGACAACATATCCCTGCTGGCACTGACCCTGGCCGTCGGCTTCGTGGTCGACGACGCCATCGTCATGCTGGAGAACATCGTCCGTCACATCGAGGCGGGCGAGAAGCCGATGGCGGCCGCGCTCAAGGGCTCCCGGGAGGTCGGCTTCACGATCGTCTCCATGACGCTCTCGCTGGTCGCCGTGTTCATTCCCGTGCTGTTCATGGGCGGCGTCGTCGGGCGCATGTTCAACGAGTTCGGCCTCGTCATCGCCTTCGCCATCCTGATCTCGGGCGTCGTGTCGCTGACCCTGACGCCGATGCTCTGTTCGCGCTGGTTGAAGCCCGTCGATCATCACGAGAAGCACAACGCGCTCCTGCGCGGTTTCGAGTGGGGATTCACGAAGGTCACCACAGGCTATGGCTGGGCGCTGCGGCACACGGTCCGCTATCCCCGGCTGGTGCTCGCGATCACCCTCGGAACCTTCGTCGTCACCGCGGTGCTCTTCCAGGCAATCCCGAAGGGCTTCTTCCCGTCGGAGGATATCGGCCAGATACAGGGCTCCACGATCGGGCCGGACGACGCGTCCTTCGACGCGATGGTGGCCCGCCAGTCGGCGCTGGCCGAGGTCATTCGACGCGACCCCGACGTGGCCTCGGTCGTGTCGACCGTCGGCGGCGGCAACGCGGCGGCCACGGTGAATTCCGGGCGCGTTTTCATCATGCTGCGGGACAAGCCGGAGCGTACGGACAGCGCCCAGCAGGTCATCGCCCGCCTGCGCCGGGCGACGGCCGCCGTGCCGGGCATCAACGTGTATTTCCAGGCCGCCCAGTCGATCAACATCGGCACGACGCAGAGCCGCGCCCAATACCAGTTCGGCATGCGGTCGAGCGACCTCAACCAGCTGCGCGAGTATGCCCCGCTGATGGAGGCGAGGATGCGCCGCATCCCGGCGATCCTCGACGTGAACTCCGACCTGCAGGTGCGGGCCCGATCGGCGATGATCGACATCGATCGCGACATCGCCTCGCGCCTCGGCGTTTCGGTCGACCAGATCCGCCTGCTCCTCTACTCGGCCTTCGGGTCGCGGCAGGTGTCGACCATCTACGCATCGGACGATACCTATCAGGTGATCCTCGAGGCGGATCCGAAGTACGGCGACGCCGGTGACATCCTGCGGAAACTGCAGGTCCGCACGCCCAATGGCGGCCTCGTGCCGCTCGACACGCTGGCCAAGCGCATCGACAAGCCGACCTCGCTGACCGTCAACCACATCGCACAGCTTCCGTCGGTCATGATCTCCTTCAACCTCGCACCGGGGGTGGCGCTCGGCGAGGCCGTGCGCGACATCCAGGCGGCGGCGGCGGAGGTCGGCCTGCCGGCCACCATCACCACCAGCTTCGAGGGCAGCGCCCAGGTCTTCCAGCAGGCGGTGGCCAACCAGGGCCTGCTGCTGTTGGCGGCCGTGCTGGTGATCTACATCATCCTGGGAATCCTCTACGAGAGTTTCATCCATCCGCTGACCATCCTGTCGGGTCTGCCATCGGCCGGCATCGGCGCGCTCGCCACCCTGATGCTGTTCGGCATGGACCTGTCGGTCATCGCCATGATCGGTGTGGTGATGCTGATCGGCATCGTGAAGAAGAACGCCATCATGATGGTCGACTTCGCGATCGAGCGGCGCGGGCAGGGCGCGGATGCCGAGACGGCGATCGTGGAGGCCGCGTTGCTGCGCTTCCGGCCGATCATGATGACGACCGTTTGCGCCTTGCTCGGTGCGCTGCCGATCGCCGTGGGGCATGGCGCCGGCGCCGAACTGCGCCAGCCGCTGGGCATCACCGTCGTCGGTGGCCTGATGGTGTCGCAGATCCTGACGCTGTTCATAACGCCCGTCGTGTACATGTGGTTCGACAGGCTCACCGGCATGAAATTCAGCCCCGGCTGGGCGAGACGCTGGCGCACCAAGGGCCGCCTGCCGGCGGCGCCGGCCGAGTAGGCTTTCCCATTGAGAGTGTTCCATGACTGACGAGATCGGCGCCTTTGTTCCCGGACCTCGCGTGCGCATCGAGGGCAGGGCGGGCGGCCCGCTGTCGGGCCTGACCTTCGCGGCCAAGGATCTGTTCGCGGTGGCGGGCGTGCCGACCGGCGGCGGCAACCACGACTGGCCCACCGGGCGCCCGGTTCCCGAAAGTCATGCCTGGGCGGTGCAGACGCTGCTCGATGCCGGCGCCACCCTGATTGGCAAGACCATCACCGACGAGGTGTCGCTCGGCATCCTGGGCGAGAATGCCTTCGACGGCACGCCGAAGAACGTCCGCGCCCCGGGCCGTGTCCCGGGCGGCTCGTCCTCGGGGTCTGCCGCCGCCGTTGCGGCGGGGATCTGCGACACCGCGCTCGGCACCGATACCGGCGGTTCGGTGCGCGTGCCCTCGAGCTTCTGCGGCCTCTATGGCATCCGACCGACGCATGGCCGGATCGACGTGACAGGCATGCTGCCCCAGGCCCCGACCTCGGACACGACCGGATGGTTCGCGCGCGACGCCGAAACCTTCGCGAAGGTCTGCGCCGTGATGTTGGGCGAGGAGATCCCGGCGGCGTTGCCGTCGAAGCTCATCGTCGCGGTCGACGCCTTCGGCTTCGCCGACGCGGACACCTCCGAGGCGCTGCAGCCGATGGTGAGGCAGCTCGCGACGCTCATCGGTTCGAGCCGCGAGGAGATCATGGCACCGCAGGGCCTCTCGGTCTGGGCGCGTGCCCAGCGCATGCTGCAGCCCGCCGAAGCCTATGCGACCTTCAGGAGCTGGCTCGACGAGCGCAACCCGCGCTTCGCCTTCTCGGTCGCCAAGGCACTGGTTGCCGGCTCCATGATCCCCGAGAGCGACAAGGTCTGGGCCAACCTGATGCGCCAGGAAGTCCGCAGCCGTATGAAGTACCTGCTGCCGCCGGATACGATCCTCTGTCTGCCGACCACGCCGTTTCCGGCGCCGAAGGTCGGCCTGCCGCTCTCGGTGCTGGACCCGCTGCGCGACCGCATCACCTGCCTGTGCGCGCAAGGCGGGCTGGCGGGCTTTCCGCAGGTCAATCTGCCCGGCGCCATCACGGTTGACGGTCTGCCGGTCGGCCTGTCCATCATCGGCCCCCGCGGCAGCGACGCGACCCTGGTGGCCGTCGCGCGGGCGATGGAGAAGGTGGCGGGCTGAAGCGTCTCCGCAGACCTCGGGAGGGCGCTTGACGAGCGAGAAGCAGAAGATGCTGGCGGGCGAACTCTACGTGGCGACCGGCGAGGAGCTGGCCGCCGACGTGCGCCGCGTCGCCGAATGGATGGACCGCTACAACGCCTCAATCGCCGCCACGCAGCGTGAGCATGCGGCGCTGCTGCGCGAGATGCTCGCCGAAGTGGGCGAGGGCGCCTACATCCGGCCACCCTTCCATTGCGACTATGGCTACAATATCAGCCTGGGCAAGGGCGTGTTCCTCAACTTCAACTGCATCATCCTCGACGTGGTGAAGGTCACGATCGGCGACCGTACCCAGATCGGGCCGGGCGTGCAGATCCTTACCGCGGACCATCCCCGCGATTCCGCGCGGCGTCGCGCCGGCCTCGAGTTCGGCCGGCCCATCGTCATCGGCGCCGATGTCTGGATCGGCGGCGGCGCCATCGTGTTGCCGGGCGTCAGCATCGGCGATGAGGTGATCGTGGGCGCGGGCGCCGTCGTCACCCGCGACGTCCCGGCGGGTGCTACAGTCGTGGGAAATCCAGCAAGAGCGAGGTGAGCGTGACGGATCTGACGCCGAATATTCCCGAAGTCGTGGCCGAGGTGCGCGAATTGTTCGAACGCTACGAGCAGGCGTTGATCGACAAGAACGTCGAGGTGCTCGACGCCACCTTCTGGAACAGCCCGCACACGATCCGTCTCGCCAACAACGAGCACGGCTACGGATTCGATCGCATCCATGCCTTTCGTGTCGCCCGCCCGCCGGGGCCCGGCTCCAAGGAAAAGCGGCTGCGGCTCGACATCGTCACCCTGGGCCGCGACATCGCGACGGTCTCGCTGGTCTACAAGGTGCGCGGCAAGGAGATGACCGGCCGGCAGACGCAGACGTGGGTGCGCCTGCCCGACGTCGGCTGGAAGGTCGTCCATGCTCACGTCTCGATGATGGCCGAAGAGCCGATCCACTAAGGAAAAGCCCACGACGGAGGAAACGATGGCCCAGCCTTCCGAGAGCCTTGGCAACGTGATGAACCCCGATCCCGCCTGGGTGGCCAAGGTGAACGAGCCCGCGCTCGAGCCTGACCTGCCGATCGTCGATCCGCATCACCATCTCTGGCAGCGCCCCGGCAACGACTATCTGTTTCACGACCTCTTGGCCGATACGCGGACCGGCCACAACATCGTGGGCACGGTGTTCGTCGACTGCCATTCGATGTACCGCAAGGACGGTCCGGACGAGCTGCGCTGCATCGGCGAGACCGAGTTCGCCAACGGCGTCGCGGCGATGAGCGCGTCGGGCCTCTACGGCAACTTGCGCGCCTGCGCCGGCATCGTCGGCCATGTCGACCTGCGCCTCGGCGAAAGGGCGGGAGACGTGTTCGACGCCCAGATCGCCGCCGGCAACGGCCGTTTCAAGGGCATTCGCCACCAGACCGGCTGGGACGCCGACCCGGGGATCCGCAACTCCCGCAACGACCCGCCGCCCGAGCAGACCCGTGATCTGACCTGGCGCGAGGGTTTCCGCGAGCTGGCGAAGCGCGACCTGACGTTCGACGCCTGGCTCTACCATCCGCAGCTTCCCGAGATCGCCGAACTGGCCGACGCCTTCCCGGGCACGCATATCGTGCTCGACCATGTCGGCGGGCCGCTCGGCTATGGCGGGTACGCCGGCCGCCACGACGAAGTGCGTGCGGCCTGGAAGAAGTCGATGGCCGAGCTGGCCCGCCGTCCGAACATCGTGGTGAAGCTCGGGGGCCTCGGCATGGCCATGGGCTGGTTCGACTTCTATCGGCGCCCGACGCCGCCGGGATCGCAGGAACTCGCCGAGGCGTTCAGGCCCTGGGTCGAGACCTGCATCGAGCTGTTCGGCGTCGATCGCTGCATGTACGAAAGCAACTTCCCGGTCGACAAGATCACCTCGGGCTACGGCGTGCTGTGGAACGCCTTCAAGCGCCTCTCGTCCGGCGCGTCCACTGCGGAGAAGTCGGCCTTGTTCTCCGGCACTGCGACGCGTGTCTACAGGCTGTCACTGCCTGCATGACGGTCGCCGCCAGCGTGCAAGAACCGTGTCAGGGCGCCGCGTTCGGGTGAAGTTTCTTTTTCTCCGAAGGGTCCCGGCGCGCTGACAGGGGCTGTGAACTCGCCCTAAGATTTCGGCCCTCGCGTCGTTCATTGGGGGACCATTCATGCGTCGTTTCCTACTCTCCGCCGTCGCTGCCCTTGCCACCGTGTCCGCTGTCCCGATTGCATCGGCTCAGACGCTGAAGGTGGTGATGCACTCCGACGTCAAGGTGCTCGATCCGATCTGGAGCGGCGCCTACATCACGCGCAATCACGGCTACATGCTCTACGACGTTCTGTTCGCCATGGACGAGAAGTTCCAGGTGAAGCCGCAGATGGTCGACACCTGGACCACGAGCGACGACGGGCTCGTCTGGACCTTCAAGCTGCGCGACGGGCTGGAATGGCACGACGGCCAGCCGGTGACCGCGGAGGATTGCATCGCCTCGCTCAAGCGCTGGTCCGCCCGCGACGCGATGGGCCAGAAGCTGGCGCAGTCCCTGCAGGAGTACAAGGTCGTCGATCCCAGGACCTTCCAGATCGTGTTGAAGCAGAAGTTCGGCGCGGTGATCGAGGCGCTGGGCAAGCCCTCGGTGGTCGTGCCCTTCATGATGCCCAAGCGCATCGCCGAGACCGATCCGTTCAAGCAGATCGAGGACTATACCGGCTCCGGCCCCTTCGTGTTCAAGAAGGACGAATGGAAGCCCGGCGAGAAGCTCGTCTACACCAAGTTCGCCAAGTACAAGCCGCGCTCCGAGCCCATGTCGGGCCTGGCCGGCGGCAAGGTGGTGAACGTCGATCGGATCGAGTGGGTTTCGATGCCCGACGCCGAGACCCAGGTGAATGCGCTCCTGAACGGCGAGATCGACTACCTCGAGAGCGTCTCCGCCGACCATCTGCCGCTGATCGAGAAGGACAAGGGCGTCCGCGTCATCAAGGGACGTGTTTCCAACCAGTACGCCTTCCGGCCGAACTGGCTGCTGCCGCCCTTCAACAACGAGAAGGTCCGCCAGGCCGCCGCGCTGGCCCTGAACCAGGAGGACTTCCTGCAGGCCAATATCGGCGACAAGCGCTTCTATCAGACGTGCAAGGCGATGTTCACCTGCGGCTCGCCGCTGGCGACCGATGCCGGCATGGCCGGGCTGGTCGAGGGCAATGCCGCCAAGGCCAGGGCGCTGCTGGCCGAAGCCGGCTACGACGGCACGCCCGTGACCCTGCTGGCGCCGACCGATCTCGGCGTGATCAAGCAACTCGGGCCGGTGGCCAAGGCGCTGCTGGAGCGGGCGGGCTTCAAGGTCGAGATGATCTCGATGGACTGGCAGAGCATGATCGTTCGGCTGGCCAAGAAGGGACCGGTCTCGGAAGGCGGCTGGAATGCCTTCTCGACGAGCTGGTCGCAGGTCGACATCCTCGACCCGCTGATGACGCCGTTCCTGATCGCCAGCTGCGACAAGGCCCGTGCCGGCTGGCCCTGCGACGAGGAGCTGGAGAAGCTGCGCGACAAGTACGTGCAGGCGACGACCGAGGCCGAGAAGAAGGCAGCGGCGGCCGCCGTTCAGGAGCGCGCCATCAAGGTGGTGACCCACGTGCCGCTCGGCGAGTGGTTCGGCGTCAGCGCCGTGCGCGCAAATATCGGAACGATCACCCCGCCGCCGCCGGTGACGGTGTTCTGGGGCGTGTCGAAGAAGTAGGGCTGTGCCATTGATTCATCGGCATCGGATTGGCTTCGGTTAAGATCTTGGGTGAACTCCGGGCAGATCAGCCAGCTCAGAGTTCACCTTAACTGCGGGGGCCAGGGGCTCATTGAGCCATCTCCAGTTGGCAGCCTTTCCTGACTATTTGCTTCAACGCCCTCGGCCGGTGCCAAGCAGGCACTCGGATTAATGTTCCAAAACAATGCCTTGCCAGCGTCGGTTAACACGACGAAAGCTGGCGGATGCCGGAACCGAGTTTCCTTGGCGGGCGGTTTCCGCCTCATCGGATTTTATCGGGCTGGCTCGGCGCGGCGGGCTCGGCCCGTGTCCTGGCCTACGCTCTGGCGTCGGAGGCCCGGTTCGCACCGACGCGGCTCGCCCACGAGGGCACGGGTCGCCTCGAAACGCTCACTCGCCTGTCCGCTGTCCTGAAGGATCTCGGCGCCTTTGCCCGGCCGCTGCGCCGCCGGGCGTTGGCCCTGCAGGCGGAGCTGGAAGCGGATTTCGGGATGGCGCACACGCCACCCAACAGCACGCAGATGGAACTGGTGGCGCATGGCGACGGCGCCTTCTACCGGCCGCATACCGACACGTTCACCGGCGACCAGTACACGCCCGGCGGCCGCCGGCGCCTCACCATGGTCTACTACTTTCACCGCGAGCCGCGCCGCTTCACGGGCGGGCGTCTTCGGCTCTTCGACCTGGGCGGCGGCCGGACCATCGATGTCGAGCCGGTGCACGACAGCCTGCTCGTCTTCCCCTCGACGGCGCGTCACGAAGTCGAGCGCGTCTCCTGTCCCGATGGCGCCTTTGCCGATGGCCGCTTTGCCGTGAACATCTGGCTGTGCGGCTGACGGTTACTCCGCCGCCTGCAGCGCAGGCGCCTTCTCGGGAGACGTCTCGATCGCGCGGCCGCTGCGCCTGGCGGCGTCCTCGGCTTCCCAGCGGATGGCGATCTCGGCCAGCCGGTCCATGACCTCGTCCAGTTCCCCGCCGCGCTTGGTGAGGGAATAGGTGACCTTGGGCGGGATGGTCGCCTCGTAGTCGCGTTTCACCAGCGCCGCGCCTTCCAGGGTGCGCAGGCGCTCGGTCAGCATCTTGGCCGAGATGCCCGAGACCCGGCGCTTCAGCTCGCCGAAGCGCTGCGGCCCATGGGTGCGAAGATTGTAGAGGATGTAGGTCGTCCACGGGCCCATCAGCATGCGGAGGATGAAGTCCATCGGGCAGCTGACGCTTTCCTTGGCCTGGGCGGGGGTCGCGGTGCTCATGGAAAAACCTCATGGTTACGAATGGGTACTTACTCAAGAATATATAGCGATCCTCCCAGATGTTTCCAGTCACTTTGTGAAAGCTACGAATCTGAAGAAACTCGACTGCAGGTTCTCCGGTGAACCAAAGGGCGCAACAAGCTCGCCGCCGGCTTCGCCCAAGCCGCTTGATTGCGGCTGTCCTTCACAAACGAGAAGGGGGACCTTCGCCTGCCTGGCGAAGGTCCCCCGATCGACTGTTGTTGGCAGCGATACCGTTACTTCTTGGTGATGTTCCACATCACCGGCACCGGGCCGGGCAGCCAGCCGCTGATCCGGTCCTTGCGGTAGGCGCCGAACGCCTTGTACTGGC
>LNFM01016718.1_pt1 | contig 33807 bp, 33 predicted proteins | sample 596031 | NCBI WGS metagenome assembly LNFM01 (sample SAMN04254537, study PRJNA301005) | activated carbon metagenome | isolation source: dual media filters at the Ann Arbor, Michigan drinking water treatment plant | place: USA: Ann Arbor
GCGCTCAGGCCGCCTTGCGGGTCTCGAAGACGTGCTTGAACTCGCGCAGCTGCACCAGCGTGTCGTGCAGGCGCTTCTTCTCGTCCTCGTCCTGCGAGCCCGTCAGCTTGGTCTCGGCGCTCAGGATCTCCTGGTCGAGCACGGCGGCGTTGACGTCCTCGAGGAAGCGGCCCTGCTCAGCCAAGATCGTCGTCGAGGCGGCGTTGATCTCGACGAGACCGCCATTGACGAAGAACTCCTTGCCGTTGTTGCCGGTCGTCTGGACGAAGACGATGCCCGTCTTCAGCGTGGCGACCAGCGGCGCATGGCCGGCCAGCACCGTCATCTCACCCTCGATCGAGGGAACGATGACGCTGACGACCTCACCCGAGAACAGGATGCGCTCCGGCGAGACGAGTTCGAACTTGAAGGTGGCCATCGTATATCTCTCCTCGGCTCGTCATGGTCGGGCTTGACCCGACCATCCCGGAAACCAGCGTCCTCAGGTCGTGAGATTCTCGGGCCAAGCCCGGGAATGACGATCCTCAGGCCGCTTCCGCCGCCAGGCGCTGGGCCTTCTCGATGGCTTCGTCCATCGAGCCGACCATGTAGAACGCCGCCTCCGGCAGATGATCGTACTTGCCCTCGACCAGGCCCTTGAAGCCCTTGATCGTGTCCTCGAGCGCGACCAGCTTGCCCGGCGAGCCGGTGAAGATTTCCGCGACGAAGAAGGGCTGCGACAGGAAGCGCTCGATCTTGCGGGCGCGGGCGACCGTCAGCTTGTCCTCTTCCGAGAGCTCGTCCATGCCCAGGATCGCGATGATGTCCTGCAGCGCCTTGTAGCGCTGGAGGATCTGCTGGACCTGACGCGCCACGCCGTAGTGCTCGGCGCCGACGATGTCGGCCGAGAGCATGCGCGAGGTCGAGTCGAGCGGGTCGACCGCCGGGTAGATGCCCTTTTCCGCGATCGAGCGCGAGAGCACGGTCGTGGCGTCGAGGTGGGCGAAGGAGGTCGCGGGTGCCGGGTCGGTCAGGTCGTCGGCGGGGACGTAGATCGCCTGCACCGAGGTGATCGAGCCCTTGTTGGTGGTGGTGATGCGCTCCTGCAGGTTGCCCATGTCGGTCGCCAGCGTCGGCTGATAGCCCACCGCCGACGGGATGCGGCCGAGCAGAGCCGACACTTCCGAGCCCGCCTGCGTGAAGCGGAAGATGTTGTCGACGAAGAACAGCACGTCCTGGCCCTTGTCGCGGACGCGCATGCGGGCGCCCGGCGGCTCGTTCATCTGGCCGTAGACCAGGGCGCACTTGGAGCCCTCGCCGCCGCCCTTCTTGTTCACGCCCGACTCGATCATCTCGTGATAGAGGTCGTTGCCCTCGCGGGTGCGCTCGCCGACGCCGGCGAACACCGAATAGCCGCCATGGGCCTTCGCGACGTTGTTGATGAGCTCCATGATCAGCACGGTCTTGCCGACGCCGGCGCCGCCGAACAGGCCGATCTTGCCGCCCTTGGCGTAGGGAGCCAGCAGGTCGACGACCTTGATGCCGGTGACCAGGATCTGCGCGTCCGTCGCCTGCTCGGCGTAGGACGGAGCTGGCTGGTGGATGCCGCGGGTGGCGGTCGTCATGATCGGGCCGGCCTCGTCGATCGGCTCGCCGATGACGTTCATGATGCGGCCGAGGCACTCGTCGCCGACCGGAACCGCGATCGGGGCGCCGGTGTCGGTCACCGACTGGCCGCGGACCAGGCCTTCGGTCGAGTCCATCGCGATGGTGCGGACCGTGTTCTCGCCGAGATGCTGGGCGACCTCGAGGACGAGGCGGTTGCCGAGATTGGTCGTCTCGAGCGCGTTCAGGATCTCCGGCAGCACGCCGTCGAACTGGACGTCGACGACGGCGCCGATGACCTGCGCGATGCGGCCGGTGCCGGTGTTGGCGGGCTTCTCGGCGGCGGCGGTCTTCTTCGTAGCGGCTTTGGCCATGGTGATAACCTCGGATTCGCGTTCAGCGTGTCGACAAAGCCGGCGCGCCGGCCTCAATTCAGGCGGTTAGAGCGCTTCCGCGCCGGAGATGATCTCGATCAGTTCCTTGGTGATCATCGCCTGGCGCGAGCGGTTGTAGAGCTGCGTCTGCTTCTTGATCATCTCGCCGGCGTTGCGCGTGGCGGAGTCCATCGCCGACATGCGCGCGCCCTGCTCGGAGGCGGCGTTCTCGAGGAGCGCGCGCAGCACCTGGACAGTGAGGTTGCGCGGCAGCAGCGTCTCGAGGATCTCGCCTTCGTCCGGCTCGTAGTCGTAGACCGCCTCGGTCGCCTTGGTCCCGGCCGGGATTTCGGCGGGGATGATGCGCTGGGCGGTCGGGAGCTGCGAGATCACCGACTTGAACTTCGAGAAGAACACGGTCGCGACGTCGAACTCGCCGGCCGCGAAGCGCGACAGCACGTTCTGGGCGATCGTCTCGGCATTGGCGTAGCCGACCTGCTTGAAGGAGCGCAGGTCGATCAGCTCGATGATGTCCTTCTCAAACTGACGCTTCAGAAGGTCGTAGCCCTTCTTGCCGACGCAGATGATCTTGACCGTCTTGCCCTCGGCCTTGAGCGCCAGCGCCTTGTCGCGGGCGAGACGGGCGATCGAGGAGTTGAAGGCGCCGCACAGGCCGCGCTCGGCCGTGCAGACCAGCAGCAGATGCACCTTGTCGGAGCCCGTACCGGCGATCAGGCGCGGCGCGCTCGATCCGGTCACGCCGGCGGCGAGATTGGCCAGCACCGTCTCCATGCGCTCGGCATAGGGACGGGCGGCTTCCGCCGCCGCCTGCGCCCGGCGCAGCTTCGCGGCCGCGACCATCTGCATGGCCTTGGTGATCTTCTGCGTCGCCTTCACGGAAGCGATGCGGTTTCGTAGGTCCTTAAGGGACGGCATCCGGTCTTGACCCTCTACCCGTCATGGCGCGCGGCGCGGCGACGAAGCAATCCAGAGCAACTGCGCAGCGGAGCCGAAGGCTCCACCGCGCTCGCGATGACGTTTACGAGAACGACTTGGCGTAGTCGGTCACGAGTTCTTTCAGCTTCGCGGCGTTCGCGTCCGAAAGATCCTTGGACTTGCCGATCTCGGCCAGCATATCGGCATGCTTGCCGCGCACCAGGGCCAGCAGCCCGTCCTCGAAGGAGCGGACCTTGGCGACCGGCAGCGCGTCGAGATAGCCGTTGACGCCGGCATAGATCACCACGACCTGCTCTTCCATCTTCAGCGGCGAGAACTGCGGCTGCTTCAGGAGTTCGGTCAGGCGGGCGCCGCGGTTGAGCAGGCGCTGGGTGACGGCGTCGAGGTCCGAGCCGAACTGCGCGAAGGCGGCCATCTCGCGATACTGCGCGAGCTCGCCCTTGATCTTGCCGGCGACCTTCTTGGTCGCCTTGGTCTGCGCGGCCGAGCCGACGCGCGACACCGAGAGGCCGACGTTCACCGCCGGGCGGATGCCCTGGTAGAACAGGTCGGTCTCGAGGAAGATCTGGCCGTCGGTGATCGAGATCACGTTGGTCGGGATGTAGGCGGACACGTCGTTCGCCTGCGTCTCGATGACCGGCAGCGCCGTCAGCGAGCCGAGGCCGGCGTCCTCGCCCATCTTCGCCGCGCGCTCGAGCAGGCGGGAGTGGAGATAGAACACGTCGCCCGGATAGGCCTCGCGGCCCGGCGGGCGGCGCAGCAGCAAGAGGTCGTCATAGATGATCACGGCGTGCATGCCGTTGTCGCGGAAATACTCGCCCATGGCGCAACCGGCGAAGGGCGCCAGGAACTGCATCGGCGCCGCGTCCGAGGCGGTGGCGGCGATCACGATCGAGTACTCCAGCGCGCCGCGCTCTTCGAGCACCTTCACGAACTGGGCGACGGTCGAGCGCTTCTGGCCGATCGCGACATAGACGCAGTAGAGCTTCTGGCTCTCGTCGCCGGTCTCGTTGTTGGCCTTCTGGTTCAGGATCGTGTCGAGCGCCACGGCGGTCTTGCCGGTCTGGCGGTCGCCGATGATCAGCTCGCGCTGGCCGCGGCCGATTGGGATCAGGGCGTCGATCGCCTTCAGGCCGGTCGCCATCGGCTCGTGCACCGACTTGCGCGGGATGATGCCGGGCGCCTTGACGTCGACGCGGGCGCGCTGGGTCGCCTTGATCGGGCCCTTGCCGTCGATCGGGTTGCCGAGCGCGTCGACGACGCGGCCGAGCAGCTCCTTGCCGACCGGCACGTCCACGATCGCGCCGGTGCGCTTGACCGTCTGGCCTTCCTTGATCTCGCGGTCGGAGCCGAAGATCACGACGCCGACATTGTCGCTCTCGAGGTTGAGCGCCATGCCGCGCACGCCGCTCTCGAACTCGACCATCTCGCCGGCCTGGACCTTGTCGAGGCCGTAGACGCGGGCGATGCCGTCGCCGACGGACAGGACCTGACCGACCTCGGTGACGGAGGCTTCGGACCCGAAGTTCGAAATCTGGGCCTTCAGGATCGCGGAGATTTCAGCGGGGCGGATTTCCATCAGCCGACCTCTTTCATGGCAAGACGAATTGAATTGAGCTTGGTTTTCAGCGAGGCGTCGACCATCCGCGAGCCCATCTTCACGACGAGCCCGCCGATCAGCGACGGATCGATCTTGATCGCGACATCGACATCCTTGCCGGCGACGGCGGCGAGCGCGGCGCGGATCTCGTCGACCCGCTTGGGCGCCGGCGTCTCGGCCAGCGTGACCTCGGCGCTGACGATGCCCTTGGCCTCGGCGACGAGCGCCTTGTAGGCGGCGATCATGCCCGGCAGCGCGAACAGGCGGCGCTTGCTGGCGACGAGGCCGATGAAATTGCCGGCGATCCCGGAGATGCCGGCCTTGGCGAGCACGGCCTTGATCGCGCCGGTCTGCTCTTCGGCCGAGAAGGCGGGGCTGCCGACGAGGCGGCGCAGATCCTCGCTTTCGGCGAGCATCGCCGAGAAGCTGTCGAGATCGGCGTTGACGGCATCGATGGCTTTGGCCTCGCTGGCCAGCTCGAACAGGGCCGTGGCGTAGCGACCGGCCACGCCCGAAACCAGTGATCCTTGCGATCCGCCTTCAGCCACGCGTCAAATCTCTCGTTTCATGGGACCGCCCCGGCGGCCTTCGGGAGAAGGCGGAGTGCAAGGTCCCGGCGCTGCGATGTATCACGGACGTGAACCCGGCAAGACGGCTTCGCGACCTAAATGTGGCGGTGCACTAGCATGTGGTTTTGGGGCGCGCAATCCGTTGATGCCGATCGAAGGCGCGGTTCTGTCTGTCTTTTCCGCCGCCGCCGGACGAGACCCGCGCCAGGGTCGCCGCCTCAGAGGAAACTCTGCGGATCGACATCGACCGCCACCCGCACCGAGCCCTTGGGCTTGCCTGCCCGCCTGAGCCAGGCGCGCAGATAATCCTGCAGGTTCACGTCGCGCGCCGTCCGGACGATCAGCCGCATGCGGTGGCGCCCGCGCAGCACGGCGAGCGGCGCCTCGGCCGGGCCGAGCACGACGACACCGTCGGGCGGCTCGGCACAGCGGGCCAGCGCCCGGGCATGCGCCTCCGCCTCCGCCTGGTGGTTGGCCGAGACGATCAGCGCCGCCAGCCGCCCGAAGGGCGGCAGGCCTGCCGCCTCGCGCGACGCCGTCTCTGCGGCATAAAACCGCTCCGGATCGCCGGAGATCAGCGCCTTGAGAACCGGGTGGGCGGGGTCATGCGTCTGCAGCAGCGCCCGGCCGGGCCTTTCGCCACGGCCGGCCCGGCCGGTCACCTGCCGCAGCACCTGGAAGGTGCGCTCGGCCGCGCGCGGATCGCCCGAGGTCAGGCCGAGATCGGCATCGATCACGCCGACCAGCGTCATGCCCGGGAAGTTGTGACCCTTGGCGACGAGCTGCGTGCCGATGACGATGTCGAACTCGCCCGAGGCCACCGCCATCAGTTCGGTCTTCAAGCGCTCGGTGCCGCCGGGAAAATCGCTCGACAGCACGATGCCGCGCGCCTGCGGGAACAGCGTCGCGACCTCCTCGGCCAGGCGCTCGACGCCCGGGCCGCAGGCGCTCAGGCTGTCCTGCGCATGGCATTGCGGGCATTCATGCGGCCGACGCTCGACATGCCCGCAATGGTGGCAGACCAGCGCGCGGCGGAAACGGTGATCGACCAGCCAGGCCGAGCAGTTCGGGCATTGGAAGCGGTGGCCGCAATCGCGGCACAGCGTCAGCGGCGCATAGCCGCGCCGGTTCAAAAACAGCAGCGACTGTTCGCCGGCCTCCAGATTGGCGGTCATGGCCTTGGCCAGCGTGTCCGAGATCCAGCGCCCGCGCGGCGGCTTGTCCTGGCGCAGATCGACCAGGCCCAGCGTCGGAAGCGTCCGCCCGCCGAAGCGCTCGGGCAGCTTGAGATGGGTGTAGCGCCCGCGCTCGGCATTGACGCGGGTTTCCAGTGACGGCGTCGCCGAGGTCAGGATCACAGGCGCGTTTTCAATGCGCCCGCGCACCACCGCCATGTCGCGGGCGTGGTAGGCGACACCGTCCTCCTGCTTGTAGGCGGCCTCGTGCTCCTCATCGACCACGATCAGGCCGAGATCCCTGTAGGGCAGGAACAGCGCCGAGCGCGCGCCCGCCACCACCTTCGCCTCGCCGCTGGCGATCGCCGCCTGCAGGCGCTCGCGCCGGCGCCCGGTCACAGCCGAATGCCACAGCCCGGGCCGGACCCCGAAACGCGCCTCGAACCGGTCGATGAACTGCGCGGTGAGCGCAATCTCGGGCATCAGGATCAGGCTCTGGCGGCCCAGCCGCACCGCCTCGGCGACCGCCTCGAAATAGACCTCGGTCTTGCCCGAGCCGGTCACGCCTTCGAGCAGCGTCACCCCATAGGTCGCGGCCCTGACCGAGGCGACGAGCGCCGCCGCCGCCGCCGCCTGGTCCTCCGACAGCGCCGGGCGGGCATGGTCGGGATCGGGCATCGCCGCCACGGCCTCGCGCGGCAGCGGCTCCACCGCGAAGGTTCCGGCATCGACCAGGGAATCGATCACCGCAGCGCTGACCGAAGCCGCCTCGGCGAGCGCGCTCTTGGCCGTGAGCAGCCCGCCTTCGGCGGCCGCGATCGCCCGCGCCCGCGCCGGCGTCATCCGTGCCGGGGGCGCGCCGACGAGCCGGATGCCCATCTTGGGGCGCTCGGGCCCGTCCTCAGGAGGCCGCCGCAGCGCCAGCGCCAGCACGGATCCCTTGGGAGCGAGCGTGTACCAGGCGACCCAGTCGACCAGCTTCATCAGCGCGCCGTCGAGCGGCGGCATGTCGAGCCTGGCCGTCACCGCCTTGAGATTGCCGCCGCGCCCCGCGCCCCGCTCCCAGACGACGCCGACCGTCTGGCGCGGCCCGAGCGGCACCTGCACGACATCGCCGGGCGCCAACACGAGCCCATCAGGCACCGCATAGCTGTAGGCCTGGTCGAGCGCGAGCGGGATCAGCACCTCGACGGTGCCGCCGTGTTCCGTTCGATCCGCTTCGCCGCTCATCGCCCGTGCCTAGCCCCTGCCCGCCATGGCGACAACCGCCTGCCTTATCCGGGCCGCGATCGCATGATGTCTGCCGCCTTTCCAGCCGCAGATCCGAGCCCGCCCATGCCTTTCGCCTTCCACTGTCCGACCGCCATCCTGTTCACAGCCGCCCTGATCACGACCTCGATGCTGCCCGCGCGAGCCCAGCCGGTGCCGCCCGAGAACTGGCCCGCGATCAAATGCGAGCGCTACACCAAGGCCTATGGCGAGGCGCTGTCGAAGCTCGGGCGCAAGGGGCTGAGCCCCGATTTCCTCGACGCGCACGAGGCCTTTCTCGCCTCCGGCTGCAGCATCAAGGGCGAAGTCTGCCCGCGCAGCGCCGAGGAGCTGAACCTCGCCAATGTCATGGTCGTCATGGGCATGAACCAGGGCATGGCCAGCACCTTCATGCCCTTCGCCTGTCCGAAGCGCTGAGGCTGCCGCTTCGCGAGGCGTTAAGGTTGCGCCGTCATGCTCCGGGTCGACCCGAGGCACAGGCCCGCTCCATGACCGATTTCGACACCCTCGCCCGCGCCTGGCTCGACCATCTCGCCCATGAGCGCAGGCTCTCGCCGAAGACGCTGGAAGCCTATTCCCGTGATTTGCGCCAGTTCGCGGCCTTCCTCACCGAGCATCTCGGCGGCGCCCCGAGCGTCGCCGACATCGCTGCGCTGAAGCCGGCGGATCTGCGCGCCTTCCTCGGCCGCCGCCGGCGCGAGGAGGTCGGCAACCGCACGCTGATGCGCCAGCTCGCGGCACTGCGCTCCTTCGCCCGCTTCGGCGAGCGCACGGGCCGGCTGACCGCCGCCGCCTTCGCCGCGACGCGCGGGCCGCGCATCGGCAAGGCCCTGCCCCGGCCGCTGGAAGCACGGGCCGCGCGCGCCGTCACCCGGGCCGAGACGCGCGCCGGCGACGTGCGCGATCCCTGGATCCTCGCCCGCGACGCCGCCGTCCTGTCGCTGCTCTATGGCTGCGGCCTGCGCATCTCGGAGGCGCTGTCGCTGACCCGCGCCCAGGCGCCCGCCCAGGCGGGCGACACGCTCACCGTGATCGGCAAGGGCAGCAAGACCCGCATGGTTCCCGTCCTGCCGGTCGTGGTCGACACCATCGCCGGCTACCTCGCACTCTGCCCCTGGCGCCTGCCCCCGGACGGCCCGCTCTTCGTCGGCGCCAAGGGCGGCCCGCTCTCGCCGCGCATCATCCAGCTCGCCGTCGAGGGCCTGCGCGGTGCGCTCGGCCTGCCGGATTCCGCGACGCCGCACGCGCTCAGGCACTCCTTCGGCGCCATCCAGGAACTGCTCGGCCACGCCTCGCTCTCGACGACGCAGATCTACACCCGCGTCGACTCCGCCCGGCTGATGGCGGCCTATGACGCCGCCCATCCGCAAGCGGGGCGCTGACCCAACCTCCTCCACCGGCTTGGTTGCCGTTGAGGCATGGCCTAAGACGCACGGCCACGGCATTGGGGGATGATTCGTGTCTGCTCACATCGAGCCGCCCGAGGGCGGCAACAAGAAGATCGCGCTGCTCATCGCGGTGCTGGCGCTGCTGCTCTCGCTGTCGGAAATCGGCGGCAAGCAGGCGGAGAACGAATCGATCGCCAAGAACATCGACGCGTCCAACCTCTGGTCCTTCTTCCAGGCCAAGACCATTCGTGGCACCACCGTCCGCACCGCCGCCGAGGCGATGGAGATCGATCTCGCCGCCACCACCGATCCGGCCACCCGCGAGCGCATGCAAAAGCGCATCGACGGCTGGAAGGCGACGGTCGCCCGCTATGAATCCGAGCCGGACACGCAGGAGGGCCGCAAGGAGCTGATGGCCCGCGCCAAGGCGACCGAGCAGGTCCGCGATGACCAGAAGGCCCGCAGCGAGAATTTCGAGATCGCCTCGGGCCTGCTGCAGATCGGCATCGTCGTCGCCTCGGCCTCGATCATCACCGGCGTCGGCGTGCTGGCCTATGCCGCGGGCGGCCTCGGCGCGCTCTCGCTGGTCTTCATGGCGCTGGCGCTCTTCGCCCCGCGCCTGCTGTTCTGATCAGGCGCCCGCGCCGGGGTAGGCCGGCAGCGGCGGGCGCAGCCTTTCCCAGGCGCGCGCCAGCCGCAGCACGCCCAGATCGTCGAAGCGCCGCCCCGTGATCTGCAGGCCGATCGGCAGGCCGCCGGCCGTCATGGCGGCCGGCACGGCGATCGAGGGCTGGTCGGACATGTTGGCCGGCAGCGTGAAGACGATGTGCTCGAAGGGCTCGCGCGGATCGTCGATCGGCGAGGCATAATCGGCCGGAAAGGCCGGAACCGGCGCGACCGGCGAGAGGACGAAGTCGAACGGCGCGCTCTGCTTGAGTGCCGCCTGCTTGATCGCCAGCATCTGGCTCATGCCGTTGTAGACGCGAAGCCCCGACAGCGATTCCCCGACATTGGCCCAGGCGAAGATGTAGGACAAAACCTTGCCCTGCTTCTCGGTCGGGAGAGCCCCGATCTCGGCCCAGGCGCGCTGGCGCCAGAAATCGTCGAGCCCGTCCAGCATCGCCCGCGTCATGAAGGCCGGCGCCTCCTCGACGATCGCGCCAGCCGCGGCGAAGGCCCGGCCCGCAGCCTCGATCGCCGCCCTGGTCTCCGGCTCGACGGGGATGCCGATGCCCGGGTCGAGCTGCAGGCCGATCCGCAGCCCCTTCACGTCCATCTCGAGCGACAGCCAGTCGATCTCCTGGGGCGGCAGGCTCATGCCGTCGCGCGCATCGGGCTTCGAGATCTCCCGCATCATCAGGGCCGTGTCCGTGACGGTGCGGGTCATCGGCCCGGCGACGCGGCCGTAATAGCTCGGGTCGATCGGCACGCGTCCGAAGCTCGGCTTGAGGCCGACCAGTCCGCACCAGCCGGCCGGCAGCCGGATCGAGCCGCCGATATCGGTCCCGACATGCAGCGGCCCATAGCCGGCCGCCCCCGCCGCCCCGGCCCCGGCCGAGGAGCCGCCCGGGTTTTTCGTCACATCCCAGGGATTGCGGGCGAGTTCGTGGAAGCTCGACAGGCCCGAGGACAGCATCCCGTAATCAGGCATCGTCGTCTTCGCCAGCATGACGAAGCCCGCCTCCCGCAGCCGCGCGGCGACGGGGGCATCCTCCGGCATCGGCGACAGGTCGCGCGCGGCGGTGCCGATCGGCATCGGCGTGCCCCGGGTGGCGATGTTCTCTTTGATCGTGCCCGGAACGCCGTCGAGCGGCAGCGCCTGCCCCTTCATCCAGCGCGCCTCGGAGGCCTTCGCCGCAGCCCGTGCGGCCTCGGGATCATAGGCATAGAGGGCCTTGAGCTGCGGCTCGCAAGCCTCGATCCGGGCGATGACCGCCTCCACCACCTCGACCGGCGAGAGCGCCCTGGTGCGATAGGCTTGCAGCAGCTCGGCGGTGCTGAGATCGGCGGGGCTGGGCATCGGCATCATCCTCGGCAGGCAGGGGCGCGGCATGGCGATCATCCATGCCACGGCTGATCGGACACGGCATGGTCGCACAGCGCAACCCGCGCCGGACCTGGCCGCATCGCGACGCCAAGCAAGCCCCGCGCCGGGCCTGGCCCCTCAGGCGAAGTAGTCCGGATGCTGCGCCCGCAGATGCACCAGGTCGGGCAGCAGCGTGCCCAGATGCTTGCGCATCGCGGCGACCGCGGCCGGGCCGTCATGACGGCGGACCGCATCGACGATCGAGAGATGCTCGCGGATGACCATCGACATGCGCCCCGGCACCGGCAGCGTCATGCGCCGGCAGCGGTCGATCTGGCTTTTGGCGGCATGCGCGATCTTCCAGATGCCGGGATAGCCGGCGACCATGGCCAGGGCCTCGTGGAACTCCTCGTCGGCGCGATGGAAGCCCTCCTGGTCGCTCGCCTCGAAGGCCTCGTGCTGGCGGGCGATCGTGGCGTCGAGGAGGCTGACCGCCTCGGGCGCCGCGATGCGCGCCACCAGATCGACGGTGGCGCATTCGAGCGCCTGCCGGATGAACACCGCCTCGGGAATGGCCTCGCTCGGGATCCGCGCGACGAAGGTTCCGGCCTGCGGGAAGATCTCGACCAGCCCCTCCTCCTTCAGCCGGATCAGAGCCTCGCGAACCGGTGTCCGGCTCATGCCGAAATGCGCGGTCAGCTCCTTCTCGACCAGTGCGGCGCCCGGCACGATCTCCATCGCCAGAATGGCGCGCCTCAGCTCGTCCTGCACCATCGAGGCCGCCGTGGAGCGGCCGGCCGGAATGCCGCCCAGGGGCTGGCGCCGCCGCTCGCGGCGCACGGGATCGACACTCACTTTCGGCGGGATCGTGACCTGCGACATCGCCTTGCCTCGCTGGGCCGGCGGGCCGGGCGGCCCTGCCGGAAGGATGCGCCTGCCGCATGGCGACTGCGCCTTCCGGCGGATAGCACGACTATCTGTGACGTACTAGTATATTAGTATATTGACCGCGCCTCACCGTCGCGCCTATGGTCCGCCGGCCGATCCGATGGGAGCGCCCGGACCCGATGTTGCTGCATGATGATCGCCTGTTTCCCGCGGACCCCGTGACGCGCGGAATCGCGCGCCGGCTCTATGCCGGGATTCGCGATCTGCCGATCATTTCGCCGCACGGCCACACCGACCCGCGCTGGTATGCCGAGGACCAGCCCTTCCCCGATCCCGCCACCTTGCTGGTCAAGCCGGACCACTACATCTTCCGGATGCTCTATTCGCAGGGCGTGCGGCTGGAGCAGCTCGGCATCCCCCGCAAGGACGGCGCGCCGGTCGAGACCGATCCGCGCGCGGTCTGGCGCCTCTTTGCCCAATACTGGTTCCTGTTCCGGGGCACGCCGACCCGGCTCTGGTTCGAGCACGCGCTCTCCTCGGTCTTCGGCATCAACGAGCGGTTGTCGCCGGAGAACGCCGACAGGCTCTATGACCGGATCGCCGAGAAGCTGAGCGAGCCCGAGCTGCGGCCGCGCGCGCTGTTCGAGCGCTTCAAGATCGAGGCGATCTCGACCACCGAGGGCGCGCTCGACGATCTGAAGTGGCACGACATGATCAAGGCGTCGGGCTGGGGCGGCAAGGTCGTGACCGCCTATCGCCCCGACAGCGTCGTCGATCCCGAGTTCGAAGGCTTCGCCGCCAATCTCGAGCAGTTCGGCGCCCTGACGGGCGAGGACGTGATGAGCTGGAACGGCTATCTCGCCGCCCACCGCAAGCGCCGCGATTATTTCCGGGCGCGCGGCGCCACCTCGTCCGACCATGGCCACGCCACCGCCCGCACCGCCAATCTCTCGAAGGCCGAGTCCGAGGCGCTCTTCGCCAGGGTCGTCGCCGGCAAGGCCTCGGCCGAGGAGGCCGATCTCTTCCGCGGCCAGATGCTGACCGAGATGGCGAAGATGAGCCTCGATGACGGGCTCGTGCTGCAGATCCATCCGGGTTCCACGCGCAACCACAACGCCTCGCTGTTCGCGCAGTTCGGGCGCGACATGGGCGCCGACATCCCGCGCCAGACCGACTACGTCGCCGCGCTGAAGCCCCTGCTCGACGCGGTCGGCAACGAGCGCAACCTCACTGTCATCGCCTTCACCCTCGACGAAACCAGCTATTCGCGCGAACTCGCCCCGCTGGCGGGCCATTATCCGGCGCTCAAGCTCGGGCCGGGCTGGTGGTTCCTCGACGCGCCCGAGGCGATGCTGCGCTTCCGCGAACTGACGACGGAGACGGCCGGCTTCTACAACACCGTCGGCTTCAACGACGACACGCGGGCCTATCTCTCGATCCCCGCGCGCCACGATGTCGCCCGCCGCTGCGACTGCACCTATCTCGCCAAGCTCGTCGCGGAACACCGCCTCGACGAGGACGAGGCGGCCGAGGTCGCCCACGACCTCGCCTACCGACTGGCCAAGGAGGCCTATCGCCTGTGACCGCCCCCAAGACGACCGACGAACGCCAGGCCGCGCATCCGCGCGATGTCCGCGGCTACGATACCGCGACCCTGCGCGCCGACTTCCTGATCGAGCGCATCTTCGTTCCGGGCGAGATCACGCTGACCTACAGCCATTACGACCGCATGATCGTCGGCGGCGCGATGCCGGCGGCCGCCGCGCTGACGCTCGCCCCCTTCGCGCCGACCGGCACACCCTTCTTCCTGGCGCGGCGCGAGCTCGGCGTGATCAACCTGGGCGGCGCCGGCCGCGTCACGGTGGACGGTCAGGCCTTCGATCTGCCCAATCTCGACGCTCTCTATGTCGGGCTCGGCGCGAAGGACGTCTCCTTCGCCAGCGCGGATGCCGCCAACCCCGCCAAGTTCTACCTGACCAGCGCGCCCGCCCACCGCGAGGCGCCCCACCAGCTCATCCGCAAGGACGACGCCAACACGATCCATCTCGGCTCGTCGGAGACCTCGAACAAGCGCACCATCCGGCAATACATCATGCCCAACACCACCGGCACGAACCAGCTGGTGATGGGGATGACGGCGCTGGAGCCCGGCTCGGTCTGGAACTCGATGCCCTGCCACACCCATACGCGGCGGATGGAGGCCTATCTCTACTTCAACCTCGACCCCGCCCACCGCGTCTTCCACTTCATGGGCGAGCCGACGCAGACCCGGCACCTCCTCGTCGCCAACGAGCAGGCCGTGATCTCGCCGAACTGGTCGATCCATTGCGGCTGCGGCACCTCGAACTACGCCTTCGTCTGGGCCATGGCCGGCGACAATGTCGAGTTCACCGACATGGACCCCGCCCCCGTGGACATGCTGCGCTGATGGCCTCGCCCTTCGACCTAACCGGCCGCAGAGCCCTGGTGACCGGCGCCAATACCGGCATCGGCCAGGGCATCGCGCTGGCGCTGGCGCAAGCGGGCGCCACGGTGGTGGCCGCCGGGCGCTCGGACCTGACCGAGACGCTGGGGCTGGTCGCGGCGGCCGGCGGAACGGCTCATGCCCTCAAGGTCGATCTTCAGGAGCAGGGCATCGCGCCGCGCGTCATCGCGCAGGCTGAAGGTCTCGCCGGCCCGCTCGACATCCTCGTCAACAATGCCGGCATCATCCGCCGGGCCGACGCCCTCGATTTCAGCGAGAGCGACTGGGACGAGGTGATGAACGTCAACCTCAAGGCGACGTTCTTCCTGGCCCAGGCCTTCGCAAAATCGGCGGTCGAGGCCGGACGCGGCGCCCGCATCGTCAACATCGCCTCGCTGCTGTCGTTCCAGGGCGGCATCCGCGTCGCCTCCTACACCGCCAGCAAGAGCGGGCTCGCCGGCCTGACCAAGCTGCTCGCCTGCGAATGGGCGCAGAAGGGCATCAATGTGAACGCCATCGCCCCGGGCTACATCGAAAGCAACAACACGCAGGCGCTCCGCGCCGACCCCGACCGCAACCAGGCGATCCTCGCGCGCATTCCCGCCGGCCGCTGGGGCAAGCCCTCGGACATCGGCGGCGCCGCCGTGTTCCTCGCCAGCGACGCCGCCGCCTACATGCACGGCGCCATCATCCCCGTCGACGGAGGCTGGCTCGCACGATGACCACGCGTCTCAATTCCTTCTTCCAGCAGGACGCCGCGATCGCCTGGGAGCCGACCGAGCCCGGCGTGAAGCGCAAGATCATGGCCTATGGCGAGGATCTGATGGTGGTGCGGGTGGTCTTCGAGGCCGGTGCCGTCGGCAAGGCGCACCAGCACCCGCATCGCCAGGCTTCCTACGTCGAGAGCGGCGTCTTCGACGTCACCATCGACGGACAGACCCAGCGGCTGACGGCCGGCGACACCTTCTTCGTCCCGGCCGATCTCGTCCACGGCGTCACCGCGGTCGAGGCCGGCCAGCTGATCGATTCCTTCACGCCGATGCGGAAGGAATTCGTCTGAAACACGCCTTGCCGGGATGACCTGGCAGGGCGCCCATCGAAGGGCAAGAACGACCGGGAAAAGCCGGCGAACCATATCGGGAGAGAACCATCATGAGCATTACCAAGAGGACCTTCGGCCTGCTCGCGGGCGCCGCCATGCTGGCGTCGGTCGCGCTTCCCGCAGCCGCCCAGACCGTCCTGCGGTCCACCGACATCCACCCGACCGACTATCCGACGGTCGAGGCTGTCCGGCACATCAGCAAGCTGCTGGAGGAGCGCACCAAGGGCCGCATCAAGATCAACGTCTTCCACTCGGCCCAGCTCGGCAACGAGAAGGACACGATCGAGCAGACCCGCTTCGGCGTGATCGACCTGAACCGCATCAACATGGCGCCGTTCAACAACCTGATCCCGGCGACCAACGTGCCGTCCCTGCCCTTCATCTTCCGCTCGGTCGCGCATATGCGCACCGTGATGGACGGCCCGATCGGCGACTCGATCCTCAAGGAGTTCGAGAAGCACGATCTCGTCGGGCTCGCCTTCTATGATTCCGGCTCGCGCTCCTTCTACAACTCCAAGCGCCCGATCAACACGCCCGCCGACATGAAGGGCATGAAGATCCGCGTCCAGCAGTCGGACATGTTCGTCGCACTGGTCTCGGCGCTCGGCGCCAATGCGACGCCGATGGCCTTCGGCGAGGTCTACTCCGCCCTGCAGACCGGCGTCATCGATGGCGCCGAGAACAACTGGCCGTCCTACGAGTCGACCAAGCACTTCGAGGTCTCGAAGTTCTACTCGCTGACCGAGCACTCGCTCTCGCCGGAAGTGCTGGTCATGTCCAAGCGCAGCTTCGACAAGCTCTCCAAGGAAGACCAGGAGATCATGAAGGCCGCCGCCAAGGAGTCCGTCGCCAAGATGCGCGAGCTCTGGGACGCCCGCGAGAAGGCCTCGGAAGCCAAGGTCAAGGCTGGCGGCGCGGTGATCAACGCGGTCGAGAAGCAGCCCTTCATCGACGCCATGAAGCCCGTCTACGACAAGTTCGTCACCGACGCGGCCCTCAAGGACCTCGTCGCGAAGATCCAGGCGGTCAAGTAGTCCCGCCCCATTCGCTCTACGGGCGGCGGCCTCCCGCCGCCCGTTTTCGTTTCCCGCCCACTGTCAGGACCTGTCCATGAGCGGCTTTGCCCGGATGCTCACGCGCATCAATTCACGACTCAGCCTGGTCGCCCTGCTCGCCGCCGGCCTGGGGCTGATCGCCATGACCGCGATCGTCGCCTGGACCGTGTTCGGCCGCTACGTCCTCAACGCGACGCCGACCTGGGGCGAGCCCGCCTCGCTGTTCCTGATGCTCTGGTTCATCCTGCTGGGCGGCTCCGTCGGCGTCCGCGAGCTCGACCATATGGGCTTCGATGTCGGCCTGCATTACCTGCGCGGCACGCCCAAGAGCGTCCTCATCGTCGCCAACGAGGTGCTGGTGACGCTCTTCGCCTTCGCGATGGTCTGGTACGGCACCGAGCTCGCCGCCAAGGTCTGGAGCGATCGCCTGCCGATGATCGGCATCTCGAAGGGCTGGGACTATGTCCCGATCATCGCCGGCGGCGCGCTGATCGCGCTGTTCTCGATCGAGAAGCTCCTGCTCTTCTTCACCGGCGAGAAGCTCGCGCCGATGCCGCTGAACGCCAACGGTCTTGGCGGGGAGGCCTGAGCGATGGCCATCACGATCCTCTTTACCTCCTTCGCCGCACTCCTGCTGATGGGCGTGCCCGTCGCCTTCTGCCTCGGGCTCTCCTCGATGGCGACGGTGCTCTACATCGGCATCCCGCCCGTCGTCATCTTCCAGCAGATGTCGACCGGCATGAACGCATTCGGGCGACCTGATGATCCGCGGCGGCATCGCCGACCGCCTGATCCAGTTCGCCTCCTCGCTGGTCGGGCACCTGCGCGGTGGGCTGGGCCAGGTCAACGTCATCACCTGCACGCTCTTCGGCGGCATCTCCGGCTCGGCCGTGGCTGACGCTTCCGCCGTCGGCGGCATCATGATCCCGCAGATGGTCAAGCGCGGCTATGCACCCGACTATGCCGTCAACGTCACCGCGAACGCCGCGATCATCGCGCTCTTGATCCCGCCCTCGCACAACATGATCATCTATTCGTTGGCCGCCGGCGGCACGATCTCGATCGCCGATCTGTTCACGGCGGGCGTCGTGCCCGGCCTGATCCTGTGCATCGCCCTGATGGTCGCCGCCTGGGCCGTCGCGGTGAACCGCGGCTATCCGGCCGACATCTTCCCGGGCTTCCTGACGGTCGCGCGCCTCTTTGTCGCCGCGACGCCCGGCCTGCTGCTGATCGCCATCATCTTCGGCGGTGTCCGCTCGGGCGTTTTCACCGCGACGGAATCGTCCTGCATCGCGGTGATCTACGCGCTGCTGATCACGATCTTCGTCTATCGCGGGCTCGACTTCAAAGGCTTCACCCACGCCACGCTCGGCGCGGTGCGCACCACCGCCATGGTGCTGCTGATCATCGGTGCGGCGAGTTCCTTCGGCTGGCTGATGGCCTTCCTCGAGGTGCCGAAGGCGACGATCGCGCTGATGCAGGCGATCTCCGACAACCCGCTGGTCATCCTGCTGATGATCAACGTCATCCTGCTGGTGCTCGGCACCTTCATGGACATGGCGCCGATGATCATCATCTGCACGCCGATCTTCCTGCCCGTGGTCAAGGCGATCGGCGTCGATCCCGTGCATTTCGGCGTCATCTTGATCCTCAACGCCGGCATCGGGCTCAACACGCCGCCGGTCGGCTCGGTCCAGTTCGTCGCCTGCGCCATCGGCAAGGTCTCGATCAGCGAGTCCATGAAGACGATCTGGCCGTTCTACGGCGCCAGCGTTGCCGTGCTCTTGCTGATCACCTATGTCCCGGCCTTCTCCCTCTGGCTGCCGGGCGTATTCCGTTGACGCGACTGACGAAGAGCACCCTCTCCGCCCTGAGCGAGGCGGTCCGCCGCCCCGCCTATGACCGCGCGCGGCTGACAGCCGGAATCGTCCATCTCGGTTTGGGCGCCTTCGCCCGCGCCCATCTCTGCGAGTACACCGAGGACGCGCTGGAACTGGAGTTCGGCGCCTGGGGCGTCACCGGCGCGAGCCTGCAGCGGCCCGACCAGCGCGACCGGCTGGCGCCGCAGGACGGGCTCTACACCCTGCTGAAGCGCGCCCCGGCCGGGCCGGACCTGCGCCTCATCGGCTGCCTCGGTGAGGTGCTGGTCGCGCCGGAGAACCCGGCCGCGCTGATCGCGCGCATGGCCTCCCCCGACACGCGGATCGTCTCGCTGACGGTCACCGAGAAGGGCTATTGCCACGACCCCGCCACCGGCCAGCTCAAGGCCGACCATCCCGACATCGTCCACGACCTCGCCCATCCGGACGCCCCGCGTTCGGCGGTGGGCCTCATCGTCGCCGCCCTGAAGGCGCGTCGCGCCGCCGGGCTCGGCCCCTTCACGGCGCTGAGCTGCGACAACCTCCCCCACAACGGCGGCGTACTGCGTGGCCTGGTCCGAGATTTCGCGGCGCTCTCCGACGACGGGCTCGCAAAATGGATCGAGGCCAACGGCGCCTTCCCGGCGACGATGGTCGACCGCATCGTGCCCGCCACGACCGACGCCGACATCGCCGAGGTCGCTGGCCTGATCGGGCTCGAGGACGCAGCCCCCGTGATCGGTGAGCCCTTCCGGCAATGGGCGATCCAGGACGTCTTCGCTGCCGGCCGCCCAGCCTGGGAACGTGTCGGAGCCCAGATGGTCTCGCAGGTCGCGCCGTTCGAATTCATGAAGCTGCGCATGCTCAACGGCGCGCATTCCAGCCTCGCCTATCTCGGCTATCTCGCCGGCCACGAGACGGTGTCTGAAGCCAGCGGTGACCCGGTCTTGGCGCGCTTCCTCCAGGGTCTCTGGGCCGAGATCATCCCAACCGTTCCCGCGCCGCAGGGTGTCGTCCTCTCCGACTATGCGCAGGCGCTGCTCGCCCGCTTCCGCAATCCCGCCATCCGCCATCGCACCTGGCAGATCGCCATGGATGGCTCGCAGAAGCTGCCGCAGCGGCTGCTGGGAACGATCCGCGACCGCCTCAGGCAGGACGCCCCGATCGACCATCTCGCGCTCGGTGTCGCGGCCTGGATGCGCTACGTCTCCGGCACAGACGAAAAGGGCGTGACGATCGACGTCCGCGACCCGCTGGCCGCGACCTTCGCGGAGAACGCCAGGGTCGCCGGCCGCGACGCAACGACGCTCAGCCGGTCGCTGTTCGGCATCGAGGCGATCTTCGGCGGCGACCTGCCGCGCGAGCCGCGGTTCACGCAGGCCGTCGAGAGGCATCTCGCAGCGCTGTTCGACAAGGGCGCGAAGGCGACGGTGGCCGCGCTCTGATCGAGAGCGCGGGGCCCCCCTTGATCCCGCCCGCCCCCTCGCGCCAGATGCGCGCATGATCCGCGCCGTCCTCCTCACGCTGGCACTGCTGACGCTCGCCGCGCCGGCCGCGCTGTCGCAGTCGCGCGTCACCGTACCGAACTTCTGGGACCCGCGCATCCGGCTCGACCGGCCCGAGCCCGGCCCGCCCCGCGTCATCCGCTTCCTGACCGACGACGAGTACCCGCCGCTGCACTTCGCCGGGCCCGATGGCGGTCTGACCGGCTTCTCCGTCGAACTGGCGCGGGCCGCCTGCGAGAAGCTCGGCTGGACCTGCACCGTGCAGGCCCGCCGGTTCGACACGCTGCTGGATTCGCTCGCCGAGGGCCGCGGCGACGTGCTGGCGGCTGCGCTGAACCTGACACCGCCGATCCGCGCCCGCTTTGCGGCGAGCCGTCTCTATTTCCGCGGCTCGGCCCGCTTCGCCACCACCCGCGGCAACGCCCAGGCCGAACTCGACACGCGCTCCCTGCAGGGCAAGCGCGTCGCCGTCGTCGCCGGCACGGCGCATCAGGCCTATCTCGAGCGGCTGCTGCCCTTCGTCCAGCGCCGCGAGGCGCCAAGCCTCGCCGCCGCCGTCACGGCCCTGCGCAGCGGCGACGCCGAATTCGTCTTCGGTGACGGCGTCGCGCTCTCGCTGCTGCTGGCGGGCAGCGGCGGCGGCGAACTCGCCTTCACCGGCGGGCCCTTGCTCGAAAGCCGCTACTTCGGCGAGGGCATAGCCTTCCTCATCCGCAAGGACGAGGCGCCACTCAAGCGCTCCCTCGACTACGCGCTGCAGTCGCTCTGGGACGACGGCACCTATGCGCGGCTCTATCTGCGCTTTTTCCCGGTGAGCCCGTTCTGAGCCACTGCGTCATGCTCGGGTCTGCGCCCGAGCATGACGCGCGATCTCAGGCCTTCGCCGCCGGAGCGTTCGCGCTCAGCGCCTGCTTCGCCACCGCCGCCAGCCAGCCGGACGCCGCCGGCAGGATCGCGTCGTTGAAGTCGTAGCGGTCGTTGTGCAGTTCGCCGCCGTCGCGCACCGGGCCGTTACCAATCCAGACATAGGCGCCCGGCAGCCGCTGCAGGAAATGGGCGAAGTCCTCGCCGGTCGTGCTGGGCTTGAGATCGCGCCGCAGCCCCACCCCGGCCGCCTGCGCGGCCGCGGCGGCGATCTCCTCCTCCGCCGCCGTGTTGATGGTGGCGGCGCCATGCATCGTCTCGACCTCCGCCTCCATCTCGAAAGTGGCAGCGATGTTCTGCGCGATCGCGCGGATGCGCCCGAGCAGGCGCTCGCGCACCTCCGCCACGAAGGTGCGGAAGGTGCCTTCGATGAAGACGCTGGTCGGGATCTGGTTCGAGGCCGAGCCGCCATGCACCTGGCCGATCGAGACGACCGCCGACTGCATCGGATCGATGTTGCGCGAGACGATCGTCTGCAGCGCGACGATGAGATGCCCCATGGCGACGATCGGGTCGCGCGTCGTCTCCGGCAGCGCCGCATGGCCCGCCGTGCCGTGCAGCGTGATCTTGAAGCGGCCGGGCTCGGACATCACCGGCCCGCGATGCACGGCGATGGTGCCCGCCTCCAACCCCGGCCAGTTGTGCAGGGCGAAGATGCGCTCCATCGGGAAGCGCTCGATCACGCCGTCGGCGAGCATCGCCTGCGCACCGCCGGCGCCCTCCTCGGCCGGCTGGAAGACGAACTGCACGGTGCCGCTCCAGCCCTCGTCGCGGGCGAGCAGGGCGGCCGCGCCGAGCAGCGCCGTGGTGTGCCCGTCATGGCCGCAGGCATGCATGACGTTCGGCCGCGTGGAGTTATAGGGCAGGTCGTTCGCCTCGAGGATCGGCAGCGCGTCCATGTCGGCGCGCAGGCCGACCGAGCGCTCCGAGCCGCCGCGCCTCAGCGTCGCCACCACGCCATGGCCACCGATGCCGGCGGTGAAGGGCACGCCGAGTTCGGTCAGCTTCGCCTGGACGAAGGCACTCGTCTCCCGCTCCTGCCGCCCGAGTTCCGGATGGGCGTGGAGATGGCGTCGCCAGGCGGTCAGGGTGTCGTGCAGATGGCGATCCAAGGCGGCGGTCCTCTCGAAGGCATGTCGGCGGCAGCCTATACCCGGAGCGCCATTCGACAACTGCTCCAGACGCATCCCGTCCGACTCATTGACGCCCCCCTTCGCAATCTGCGAAAGCCCCTGCCTCGCATTTTCGCGTTGAACCTGGAGAGGACACCACTCCCGATGCCCGTTTTCGACCCCGCCCTTGTGGACGCCGCCCAGCGTTCGGCCGCCTGGCCGTTCGAGGAAGCTCGCAAGCTCGTCGCGCGGATCGAGAAATCAGGCAAGAAGGAGGTCATCTTCGAGACGGGCTACGGCCCCTCGGGGCTGCCCCATATCGGCACCTTCGGCGAGGTCGCGCGCACCTCGATGGTCCGCCATGCCTTCGAGGTTCTGACCGATGGTGCCATGCCCACCCGCCTGATCGCCTTTTCCGACGACATGGACGGGCTGCGCAAGGTGCCCGACAACGTCCCCAACAAGGCGTTGCTCGCTGCCAATATCGGCAAGCCGCTGACCGAGGTGCCCGACCCCTTCGGCACGCATGATAGCTTCGGCCGGCACAACAATGCGCGGCTGCGCGCCTTCCTCGACCAGTTCGGCTTCGATTACGAGTTCAAGTCGTCGACCGACAGCTACCGCGCCGGCGAGTTCGACGCGACACTGCTGAAGATGCTGGCGCGCTACGACGCCATCATGAAGATCATGCTGCCGACGCTTCGCGAGGAACGGGCGGCGACCTATTCGCCCTTCCTGCCGATCCACCCGGTGACGCGCGTCGTCATGCAGGTGCCGATCGAGGCGCGCGACGTCGAGGCCGGCACCATCACCTGGACCGATCCCGCCACGGGCGAGCGCTTCGTCACGCCCGTCACCGGCGGAGAGGTCAAGCTGCAGTGGAAGCCCGACTGGGCGATGCGCTGGGTCGCGCTCGGCATCGACTACGAGATGGCGGGCAAGGACCTGATCGACTCGGTCAAGGTCTCCTCGCAGATCGCGCGCGCGCTCGACGGCACCCCGCCCGAGGGCTTCAACTACGAGCTCTTCCTGGACGAGCAGGGCCAGAAGATCTCGAAGTCGAAGGGCAACGGCCTGACCATCGAGCAATGGCTCGAATACGGCCCGCAGGAGAGCCTGGCGCTCTACATGTTCCAGCGCCCGCGCGAGGCCAAGAAGCTGCATTTCGACGTCATCCCGCGCGCGGTCGACGAATACCTGCAGTTCCTCGGCGGCTATGAGCGCCAGGACTGGAAGAACCGCCTCGGCAACCCGGTCTGGCATCTCCACCACGGCGAGCCGCCGCAGCCCGAAGTCATCGCCACCGGCGAAGGCGACAACGTCTCGCGGGCACAGATCACCTTCGGCCTGCTGATGAACCTCGTCGCCGTCGCCAATTCCGAGGACAAGGCGGTGCTCTGGGGCTTCCTCCAGCGCTATGCGCCGGGCATCTCGCCGCAGACCCATCCGCGGCTCGACGCGCTGGTCGGCTACGCCATCGCCTATTTCCGCGACTTCGTGAAGCCGGCAAAGAATTACCGCCTCGCCGACGAAACCGAGGTGGCGGCCTTCACCGCGCTCGACGCCGCCATTGCCGCCCTGCCCGCGGATGCGACCGCCGAGATGGTGCAGGACACGGCGCTCGATGTCGCCCGCGCGATCCCGCGCTACCAGAACCTCGCCGCCAAGAACGCCACGCCCGAGCGGCCCGGCGTGTCGGGCGACTGGTGGAAGGCGATCTACCAGGTCTTCTTCGGCGAGGATCAGGGCCCGCGCTTCGGCTCCTTCGCCGCGATCTACGGCCTCGCCAACACCCGCGCCCTGATCGCCAAGGCGCTGTCCGGCGCGCTGGTCGAAGAGCATGCGGCGTTCGTCGAAGGACGGAAGGGCTGACACCCTCCCCGTCATTGCGAGCGCAGCGAAGCAATCCAGGCCCTTGCGCCTATCCTCCTGGATTGCTTCGCTGCGCTCGCAATGACGGAAAACGTCGGCGCTGCATCCAGGAGCCTGAATGACCACCGCCGCCCAAGCCCAGGCCGTCGAGCACGCCATCACCTCCCGCCGCGCCATCCGCGCCTTTCTGCCGACGCCGGTCGATCCCGCCCTGCTGCACCGGCTGATCGAGGTCGCTTCGCGGGCGCCGAGCGGCACCAACATGCAGCCCTGGAAGCTGCGCGTGATCGGGCCACAGTCGCGGGCAAGGCTGGAAAGCGCCCTGCTGGCGGCGCTGGACGATCCCGGCTTCGTCCAGTCCGAGGAGTACCGCTACTACCCCGAGACCTTCCGCGAGCCCTATCAGTCGCGCCGCCGCAAGGTCGGCTGGGATCTCTACGGCCTGCTCGGCGTCGCCAAGGGCGATGTCGCCGGCATGAAGCGCCAGAGCGCCGCCAATCTGCGTTTCTTCGACGCGCCGGTCGCGCTGATGCTGACGATCGACCGCGATCTCGAGATCGGCTCCTGGATCGATCTGGGCATGTTCCTGCAGAGCCTGCTGGTCGCGGCGCAGGGCCACGGCCTGCAATCCTGCCCGCAGGCGATCTTCGCCCGCTTTCACCCGGTGGTGCGGCGCGAACTCGCCGTTCCCGACAGCGAGATCGTGGTCTGCGGCATCGCCCTCGGCCATGCCGACCCCGCGGCACCCCAGAACGGCCTCGTCGCGGAGCGCGAGCCGGTCGAGGGCTTCACCACCTGGCTCGACTGAGGGCAGCGAGCGGCCTCAAACCGGTTGGCTGGTCTTGCGCAGGCCCTTCATGATGGGCTGCACGACGTAATGCATCGCGACGATCGCGATGCCCCCGACGATCAGGCCGAACAGGGCCGAGAACACTGCCCCCGTCAGCCACTCCAGGACACCGCCCAGCGGCAGCATCGCGGCAACGGCAGCAGCGACGGCGTGGCTGGCATGACCGAGCGCGGTCAGGCCGAACGTCTCCAGCCCGTGGAGAATGATGCCGCCGCCGACCCAGAGCATCGCCGCCGTCCCGACCGCGCTGAGCGTGGTCAGGAAATGCGGCATGCTGATCACCAGACCCCGCCCAAACCAACGAACCGGCGCGAAGCGCTGCCTGGCCAGCGCCAGCCCGATGTCGTCGGCCTTCACGATCAGGGCCACGGCGCCATAGACCAGCACGGTGATGCCGATCCCGACCATCGAGACGGTCGACAGCGTGATCGCCATGATCTCCGCCGAGAGGATGAAATCGGTCTTGATCGCACCGGCGATCTTCTGCTCCTCGAGCAAATTCGGATCCAGCACGGCCTTGCCGGCCTCCTCCGGTGTCGCCGCAGCATGCGGCACGACCAGTTCGAGGATTTTCTCGGCGCCCTCATAGCAGAGATAGACGCCGCCCATCATCAGGAGCGGGGTGATCAGCCAGGGCGCGACCAGCGCCAGGATCAGCGCGCCCGGCAGCAGGAAGAGCAACTTGTTCTTCAGCGAGCCGAGCGCGATCTTCCAGATGATCGGCAGCTCGCGCGAGGCGGCGAAGCCAACCGCATAGCGCGGCGTCACCGCCGCGTCGTCGATGACGATGCCGGCCGCCTTGGTGCCGGCCTTGGCCGCCTGCGCGACGACGTCGTCGACGGAGGATGCCGCGACCTTGGCGATACCGGCGATGTCGTCGAGCAGCGCGAACAATCCCGAAGCCACGTCTCGTCTCCATCGTGAAAGGCGGCGCGGCAGATCATCCGCCGCCACCGCACCGTCAACAAGACGCGGCAGCGTCGATTTGGTTCAGCCTTGGTTGATCTCGAACAGGCCCGCGCAGCCCATGCCGCCAGCGACGCACATCGTCACCACCGCATAGCGCGCCTTGCGGCGGCGGCCCTCCAGCAGCGCATGGCCGACCAGACGCGCCCCGCTCATGCCGAAGGGATGGCCGATCGCGATCGCCCCGCCATTGACGTTGACCTTGGCGGGGTCGATGCCGAGCCTGTCGCGGCAATAGAGCGACTGCGAGGCGAAGGCCTCGTTCAGCTCCCAGAGATCGATATCGGCGACCGTCAGCCCGTTGCGCTCAAGCAGGCGCGGCACCGCGAAAACCGGGCCGATGCCCATCTCGTCGGGCTCGCAGCCGGCCGAGGCGAAACCGCGGAAGATGCCGAGCGGCGACAGGCCACGCCGCGCGGCCTCCGCCGCCGACATCACGACACTGGCCGAGGCGCCGTCCGAGAGCTGGCTGGCATTGCCGGCGGTGACGAACTGGTCCTCGCCGCGCACGGGCTTCAGCTTGAGCAGCCCCTCCAGCGTGGTGTCGGCGCGGTTGCCCTCTCGCCGGTGGCCTTGTCGGTGACCGCCATCACCGCACTCATCGGCACGATCTCGTCGTCGAACAGGCCCCGCTCCTGGGCCGCGGCCGTGCGCTGCTGGCTCGCCAGAGAAAACTCGTCCTGGGCCTGCCGCGAGATGCCGTAGCGCTGCGCCACGATGTCGGCGGTCTCGATCATCGTCGTGTAGATCGTCGGCTTGTTGGCGAGCAGCCAGTCGTTCTGGGCCAGATCGCGCCGGGTCACCGGCTGCACCAGCGAGATCGACTCGACGCCGCCGCCGACGGCGACCGGCACGCCGTCCATCACCACCCGCCGCGCCGCATGGGCGATCGCCTCCAGACCCGAGGCGCAGAAGCGGCTGACGGTGACGCCGGCCGACTGGACGGGCAGTCCCGCCACCAGCGCGGCATGGCGGGCGACGTTGAGCCCCGTCGCGGCCTCCGGATAGCCGCAGCCCATCACCACCTCCTCGACCGCCTCCGGCTCGAGCCCGGCACGCTCCAGCGCATGCCGGATCGCATGGGCCGCCATGTCGGCCCCGCGGACCTGGTTGAAGGCCCCGCGATGGGCCTTGCCGATCGGCGTGCGCGCCGTGGAGACGATGACGGCTTCGGTCATGGAGGCTTCTTCCCTGCCTTGTGCTGTGAGTGGGGCGATCGCGCCGGTCAGGCGGATCGCGTCTTGAAATCGGCGAAACCCTTGCCCTCGGCCGCCAGCCGGCGCAACAGCGGCGCCGGCTGCAGCGTCCCGTCGCCGGTTTCCGCCACCAGCTGCTCCAGCCGCGCGACGATGGCGCCGAGCCCGACCGTATCGGCCCAGTACATCGGCCCTCCGCGCCAGGCCGGCCAGTTGTAGCCGTTGAGCCAGATCACATCGATGTCGCCGGGGCGCGCCGCGATGCCCTCCTCCAGGATCCGCGCGCCCTCGTTCACCATCGGGTCGAGCAGGCGCGACAGGATCTCCTCGGTGGTGAAGCTGCGCCGCGTCACGCCCTGCTCTTCAGAGATGCGGGCGATCAGCGCCTCGACCTCCGGATCGCGCTGCCCGCTGCGCGCCCCTTCCGGATAGAGGAAATAGCCACGCCCGGTCTTCTGGCCGAACCAGCCGGCCTCGCAGATCGCGTCCGCGACGGCCGCCGTCTTGCCGCGCGCCTTGCGCGAGCGCCAGCCGATGTCGTTGCCCGCGAGATCGGCCATCGCGCAGGGGCCCATTTTGAAGCCGAAGCCGGTCAGTGCCGCATCGACCTCGTGCGGCAGGGCGCCGGCGATCAGCAGCCGCTCGGTCGCGCGGGTGCGGGCCTCCAGCATGCGGTTGCCGACGAAGCCGAAGCCGTTGCCGACGACGACCGGCACCTTGCCGAGCCGGCGGCCCAGCGCCATCGCGCTCACCACCGCGTCCTCGCCTCATCACATTGGCCGGGCTGAAGAAATGCATCCCCAGCACGTCCTGCGAGCGCTTCGTCGCCGCCGCGATGGTGGGCACGTCGAGATAGGAGGTGTTGCTGGCGAGGATCGCGCCGGATTTTGCGATGCCGTCGAGCGCGCCGAAGATCTGCTGCTTGACGCCCATCTCCTCGAAAGCGGCCTCGATCACGATGTCGGCTTCGGCGGCGGCCGCGAGACCGACCGCGGGCGTGATCAGGGCCAGGCGCTCGTCGCGTTTCTCCGGCGTCAGCGAGCCGCGCGTCACCGACATCTCGTAGATCGCCGCCACCCGGTTCATGCCGTTGTCGATCTGCGCCTGTTCCTGCTCGATCAGCGTCACCGGGATGCCCGCATTGGCGAAGCACATGGCGATGCCGCCGCCCATCGTACCGGCGCCGATCACCGCCGCCTTCGCGATCGGGCGCGGCTTCACCTCGGCGCCGATGCCGGGCACCCGGGCGATGTCGCGTTCCGCGAAGAAGACATGGCGCAGCGCAGCCGAGCGCGGATCGGCGACGAGCTTCAGGAAGAGCGCCCGCTCGACCGCGAGCCCCTCCGCGAAGCTCAGCTCGAAGGCGCCGCGCACGGCCTCGATCAAGGCCGCAACGTTGGGCAGATCCGCCGACTTCTTCATCGCATCCGCGGCCAGCGCCTCGAAGGCCGCATGATCGGCCGCCGTCAGCTTTGACCGGTTCTCGCTGAGGCGCAGCGGCGCGCCCCGGCTCACCAGCGTGCGCGCCTGCGCGACGGCGGCCACGACAAGATCCTCGCCCGTCACCGCATCGACCAGCCCGAGCTCCAGCGCCTTGCCGGCGTTGACGGGCTCGCCCGAGAGCATCATCGGGAACGCCCTCGCCGCCCCGATCAGCCGCGGCAGCCGCTGCGTGCCACCCGCGCCGGGGATGAGTCCCAGCTTGACCTCGGGCAGGCCCAGAGAGGCGGCCGGCGCCGCGACGCGACCATGGCAGGCGAGCGCGACTTCGAGACCGCCGCCGAGCGCGGCCCCCTGGATCGCCGCGACGACCGGCTTGCGGCAGGCTTCGATCGCATCGAGCACATCCGGCAGAAACGGCGCGAGCGGCGGCTTGCCGAACTCGCTGATATCGGCACCGGCGATGAAGGCGCGGCCCGCCGCCGCCAGCACGATGGCGCTCACCGTCTGATCGGCGCCCGCCTCCGCGATGACGCGGGCGAGGCCCGCCCGCAGGGCCTGGCCAAGCGCGTTGACGGGAGGGTTGTCGATCGTCGCGATCGCGATCTCGCCCTGACGGGCGAGCCGGACGGTCTCCATAGGCATGCGTCCCTGCTGTGGAGGACATGGCGGAGGTCCCCTTTGTCAAGCAGGCCGCACGCTTGACCCCCGGCGAAGCGCCATGCCAAGCCTGCCTCCGAGAGCCGGGCCCGGGAGCATCGATCCGGGGGACCCGGCCGGGCTTGAGGGATGGAGATCCGGGGATGACCAGCGCCGTTCTGACCGAAACCGTGGCGCCCGGCGTCCTGCAAATCACGATGAATCGGCCCGAGCGCAAGAACGCACTCGACCGCGCCAGCTATCTGGGCCTGATCGCGGCCTTCGCCGCGGCGGAAGCCGATGCCGAGATCCGCGCCATCGTCGTCACCGGCACGGGGGGCTGCTTCACCAGCGGCAACGACATCCGCGACTTCGCGGCTTCAGCCGATGACGGCGCCCGCGTCGCCATGGATTTCCTCGGTGCGATCTCGACGGCGACGAAGCCGGTCGTCGCAGGCGTGGAAGGGTTCGCCGTCGGCATCGGCACGACGATGCTGCTGCATTGCGACCTCGCCTTTGCCCTTCGTCACGCTCGGGCTGTGTCCCGAGGGCGCGTCCAGCTATCTGCTGCCGCTCGCGGCGGGCTCCAAGCGCGCTGCCGAGATGCTGATGCTGGGGGAGAGCTTCGGCCCGCAGGCGGCGCTGGAGGCCGGCCTGCTCAATGGCGTCGTCGCCGAGGGCAAGGCGCTGGAGGCCGCGCTCGACAAGGCCAAGGCGCTGGCGGCGTTGCCGCCGCAATCGGTCGCGCTGACCAAGATGCTGCTCAAGCGCGGGCAGGCGGCGAGCGTCGCCGAGACGCTGGCGACGGAGGCCCGGCATTTCGGCGAGCGCCTCCGCTCGGCCGAGGCCCAGGCCGCCTTCGCGGCCTTCCTCAAGCGCTGAGATCCGTCGGGAGGCCTGCGCCATCCCAACCCTGTCATCGCGGAGACGTCAGGCCTTCGCGTCCACCGCCGCTCGCGAGGCGCCGAAGGGCAGCGCCTTCCAGATCATGAAGGCCCAGAGGCCCAGCGTCGCGACACCCGATCAGCGATCCGTCCGCCTTGATCATCGACGACATGAAGTTCTGCTCCAGCATCTCGCCGAGCACGAGCCCGAGGATCAGCGGCGCGACCGGCACGCCGTGCTCTTCCAGCAGCCAGCCGAACACGCCCATCGCGACCATCAGCACCACGCCGTAGAGCGAGTTCGTCATGGCGTAGGAGCCGACGATGCAGAAGATCAGGATGACCGGCAGCAGGATGTTGCGCGGCACGCGCAGAATCTGCTTCGCCGACTTGATCGCCGCCCAGCCGAGCGGGAACATCAGGAGATTGGCCAGGATGAAGATGATGAAGACGGCGTAGATCAGTTCCGGCGTCTGCAGAAACACGCTCGGGCCGGGATTCATCCCCTTCATGTAGAGCACGCCGATGACGATGGCCGTGATGGAATCGCCGGGAATGCCGAAGACGAGCGCCGGGATCCAGGCGGCCCCAAGGGCGGAGTTGTTGGCCGACGTCGAATCGACGATGCCCTCGATATGCCCCGTGCCGAATTTCTCCGGCTCCTTCGACGTCTTCTTCGAGACCGCGTAGGACACCCAGGCCGCAATGTCGGCTCCCGCACCCGGCAGGGCGCCGATGACGGTGCCGATCGTCGAGCCGCGCAGGAAGTTGAACCAGTACTTCTTGAACACGCCACCGACGCCGGTCATCAGGCTGCCGACGGCCTGGGCGATGACATGGCCGCCCTTCTCCATCGTCACGGCCCCGCGCAGCAGTTCCGAAACCGCGAACATGCCGATCAGCGTCGGGATGAAGTTGATGCCGGACAGAAGATCGACATTGCCGAAGGTGAAGCGCGGCTGCCCTGCGGCGGGGTCGATGCCGATACAGCCGATCGCCAGCCCGATGAACAGCGAGAGCAGGCCCTTCAGCGGATCGCCCGTTCCGATGAACACCGCGCAGGTGAGGCCGAGGCAGGCCAGCCAGAAATATTCGAACGACGAGAAGTTGATCGCGACCTCGGCCAGCACCGGCGCCAGCACGATCAGGATGATGACGCCGAAGATGCCACCCAGCACCGAGAACACCAGGTTGACGCCCATGCAGAGATCGAGCTGACCCTTCTTGGTCATTTCATAGCTCTCGTCGGCATAGGCGGCCGAGGCCGGCGTGCCCGGCATGCGCAGCATCGCGGCGGGGATGTCGCCCGCGAAGATCGCCATCGCCGTCGCAGTGACGATCGCGCCGAGCGCCGGAACCGGCGCCATGAAGAAGGTCACGGGCACCAGCAGCGCCGTCGCCATCGTCGCCGTCAGGCCTGGCATCGCCCCGACGAACATGCCGAAGAGCGCCGACCCCATGATGACCGCCAGAACGGTCGGATCGAAGACCAGCCCGAAGGCGGTGGAAATCGCGGTCATGCCGGTCTCCTCAAAGCACGCTGTCGAGGATGCCGCGCGGCAGCGGGACCCGCATGAGGCTGCCGAAGAAGTACTGCACCGCGATCGTCATCACGACCGCCACCACCACCGCCATGACCGGCCGTACCCCGAACCACAGGAACAGGCCGAGCTGGATCAGGAAGGCGGTCGGCATGAAGCCGAGCGGTTCGGAGGCGAGAAGATAGAACACCATCGCCGCCAGCATCAGCGCGAAGGAGGCGAGCCGCTGCGGGCTGCGGACCCAGCCCTCGAGCACCAGCAGCGGGCGCCCGCCGGCTCGCCATTCACGCAGCATCAGCAGCACAGAGAACACGATAATCCCACCCCCGATGATCCGCGGAAACAGGCTCGGCCCGTATTTTTGACCGGGAAACGGCGGAAAGGTGAAGGTCATCGCGATCATCGCGCCTGCGAGCAGCAGGAACGCGGTGCCGACGACGGCGTCATTGAAGCGCATCGGACAGACTCTCTCGATATGGGAATTCGACACGGCGGGTCGACGCCATGCCGATGGCGAGACAGCGACCGCGCGGCGCGCGGTCGCTGTCGTCGGAACCGTTACGCCGGCTTCTTGGCGAGGCCGGCCGCGCTCATGGCGGAGCCCATCGCCTTGTCGCCTTCGGCCATGAAGGACGCAAAGCCCTTCTGGTCCTGATAGGTCATGCCGAAGCCGCGCGCGTTCATGAAGTCCTGGAATTCCTTCGAATCGAAGGCCTTCTTGAGCTCCGTCATCAGCGTCGCCTGGACGGCGTCCGGCAGGCCCTTCGGCCCGGCGATGCCGCGCCATGCGCCGACGGAGTAGTTGATCCCGAGCGTCTCGTTCAGCGTCGGCACGTCCTTGAACTGCGGGTTGCGCGCCTTGGCCATGATGGCCAGCGACTTCGCCTTGCCGGCGTCGATCATGGCGCGGGCTTCCGGCACCGAGCAGGTGACGATGTCGATGCCGCCGGCGGCCAGATCCTGCATCGCCGGGGCCGCGCCGTTGGAGGGCGCCCAGGCGACATGGTTCGGCTTCAGGCCCATGGCTTGCAGCCAGCCGATCAGCGCGAGATGCCAGATGCCGCCCTGGCCAGTGCCAGAGGCCTTGAACTTGCCCTCGGGCGCGGCCTTGATCGCGTCAGCCAGGGCCTTGATGTCCTTGTAGGGCGAGTCGGCCTTGACCTGAAGCTGGTGGGGTTCAGCTCGGTCAGGCCCTGATGGTGCATCATGGTGATTTCCACCGTGATCATGCCGATCGTGTAACCGTCCGGCGCAGCCGTCGCGATCGCCGAATGACCGACGACGCCCGAACCGCCGGTGCGGTTGACCACGTTGAAGGGCTGGCCGAGATTCTTCTCGAGGATCGCGCCGATGATGCGCGCGGTCGCATCGGTGCCGCCGCCTGCACCCCAGGGGCAGACGAGGGTGACGGGACGGCTCGGCCATTTGGCCTGAGCGATGGCGGGGGCTGCGATGAGCCCCGATGCGCCGACGGCGGCCGCCCCGGCGAGGACACTGCGCCTGCTGATGATGTCGCTCATTCGATTCTTCTCCCTAAATCGATTTAATCACTGAGCGCTCCTCATCGTTGACGGGGCGCTCTTGCGTGGACGGTTGCATCTGAACCGATTGTCGCGGCAGAGACAACTGCCTTGGCAGCAATTTCTACAAGGCGCAGGCGACCGGCAGGACCGACGCCGCCACCGTCTCGACGATGGCACCGGTGCTGAGGTCCCGGCCGGGCGCCACGGCGGCCCGCGGCGTCAGCCCGTTCCTGGCCGCATGATCCTGCAGCGCGCTCCCGTCGGCCACGGCGTAGCTGCGCTGAGGCGCCACGCCGGCGACGAGCACCTTGTCGGACGGATTGCCGGTAACGACCCCCGCCAGCCGCCCCTGCCGGTCGAAGACCGGAGAGCCGGCCTGCCCGGGCTGGAGCGGCGCCGACACGACCGAACCGGATCCGATCGTCAGGCCCTGCCCGGGCAGGGCGAGGGACACGCGCCGCCCGCCCTCGTCACCGAAGGCCAGCAGGAGAAGCGGCTCGCCCTCGGTGAGGGCCTCCCGGCGCAGCGGCGGCACCGACAGCGCCGCCCCTCCCTGGACCTCCAGCAGCGCGAGGCCGCCCTGGACCGTCCCGCGCAGCTGGGCCGGCCGGCCTGCGACCTGCAACGCGCGACAGCCCTCGATGGCGGCGGCCGCCGTCGCCACGACGCGATCGGCGAGCGCCACGGCGACGCCATGGCGTTGCGTCGGACGAAGCTGGAGGACTGCGGCAGCCGTCGCCGCTACAGGAGCCGCGGGAACGGACGCCACGACCGAAGCGCCGGGCAACGGACCGCTCGGGAAAGGCTCGAAGCTCGACGCGATCGCGATCACCAGCTTGTCGACGGTGCCCGACAGTGCCTTGTCGTAGCCGATCGAGAAGCCGCGCAGTCCCGTCGGGCCGGCGGCGAGGCGGCGGTAGAACTTGCCGGTCGGCGTCTCGCCGGTGACGACGAAGAAATCCGGCCGCAGCAGCTTGTAGGTGATCTTCCGGCCCGGATTGTTCGGCGTCGGCGCTGTCGCCTTCTCGTAGACGGCCTCCAGCGT
>LNFM01005841.1_pt1 | contig 33806 bp, 29 predicted proteins | sample 596031 | NCBI WGS metagenome assembly LNFM01 (sample SAMN04254537, study PRJNA301005) | activated carbon metagenome | isolation source: dual media filters at the Ann Arbor, Michigan drinking water treatment plant | place: USA: Ann Arbor
TCGGGATAGACGCAATCAGCGCGCCGGTCATCACGATGTTTGGCCCCTGCTGGCTGTAACTGCCCTGAAACACCAAAAGCGCGTTCATGATCGACCGGGTTTCGGGGCGGTTGGCAAGGATGGTGGAGAAAAGGAGGTCGTTCCAGACCCAGGTGAACTGCAAAAGGAACACCGCCGCCATCGGGCCGATCACGTTGGGCAGCACGATGCGCAGGAACACGGTGATTTCGCGCGCGCCGTCCATCCGCGCGGCCTCGTCCATCTCACGCGAGAGGCCATTCATGTAGGTACGCAGGACAAGGACGGGGAAGGGGATGCAGATCGCGGTGTAAAAGAGGCACATGCCGAGATGGGAGTTCAGGAGGCCGAACGACTGATAGCCGAAGAAGAGCGGGATCAGGAACATCTGGAACGGAAAGACCGTGCCCGCGAAGATCAGGAGGAACCACGCCTCGCGGCGCGGCAGGTCGAGGCGGGCGAGGGCAAAGGCAGCCATCGCGGCGATGAAGACGGCCGATCCGGCGCCGACCACACCGTAGAGGGCGGAGTTGAGCATCGCCTGGCCCATGCCGCCCAGTTCCCACGCGCGGGTGATATTGTCCCACAGGGGCGCGATGCTTTGGGGCAGGTCGAGGGGGTTGCCGGAGGCATACTCCTCGGTCGATTTGAAGATCGTCAGGAACAGGAACCAGAACGGCAGCACCCAGATCAGCGCCAGCAGGATGCCCAGCCCGACCTTCCAGACGCTCCGGCGTTTCTTGCGCGCCTCGGCCCGGATGATCGCGTCGAAATCGAGGGTGGCAAGATCGACCGCCATCAGCGCAACTTCCGTTCGACTCGGGCCTGCCAGACGGTCTGAGCCCAGGTGACGACGAGGACGACGAGGCCGATCACCACCGCGACTGCCGCGCCAAAGGACCAGGACGATTTCTGGAACGCCTCGAAATACATGAACACGGCGAGGGAAAGCGTGCGCTGCTGCGGGTAGGACGAGCCCATTACCCAGATCAGGTCAAAGACGGTGAAGCCGGCGAGGACCGAGAGGATCGTTACCATGACCAGTGTCGGTGCCAGCAGCGGCAGGGTGATGTGGCGGAAAATCTGGAAGGGGCGCGCGCCGTCGATCCGGGCAGCCTCCAGCGGGTCTTTCGGGATGGCCGAGAGACCGAGCAGGAGGAGCACCATGACAAGGCCGCAAGTCTGCCAGACGAAGGTGGCGATCATCGCGCCGGTTACCGTGCTGTCGGAATAAAGCCATCCGATCCGCACCGGTTCGGCGGCAAACAGCGATAGCCCGCGGTTCAACAGGCCGTCCGGGGCATAGACGTAGAACCACATCACGCCAACGGCTGTGGGGGCAAGGATGCGCGGCAGGAAGATGATGGTCTTGAAGGTTTCCTGGCCAGGCATCCGGCGGAAGAACAGGGCCAGCGCCAGACCGATCACGATGGGAAAGACGATGCTGGCGACGACCCATATCATCGTGTTCTGCAAGGCGGTTGCGAAGAACGGATTGCCGCCAAGGCGGGTGTAGTTCGACAGGCCGGCAAATTCGTCCCACCCGGCGAAACGCTGCCATTTCGCAAAGGAAAGCCAGACGTTGTAAAGGACCGGGAGCAGCAGGAACACGACCACGAAAAACACGGCGGGCGCGACAAAGGGGAACGCCCGCCGGAATGCGCGCCGGCGCCGGGCAGCCTCGTCCGAGCGGATCTGGCCGAGGCCGATCCGCGCGAGAAGGTCTGCATCTGTGTCCGGTGCCGGGGCCATCGGTTACTGCGCTCTGGCCCAATATTCGGCGTTCAGCGCCTGCACGTTGGTCATCACGCTTTCGGCCGTTTCCATCGTGGGGTCGAGGAGGAAGCGGTTGAATTCCGCCACGATCTCGCCTTGCAGGGCAGGCGGCACGGCTTCCCACCAGCGCAGGTAGGCAGCGTGGCCCCCGGCGGCGATGTCTGCGTTCACCTCGGCCACGATGGCGTTCGGTGCATCGGCTGCGTCGTTGCCGATGTAGTTGCCCGACGCGGAACCCCAGGCGTTGGCGCCGTCGTTCGACACCCAGCAGCGCAGGGCCTTCATGGTGGCTTCGTCCGCAGCGCCAGCGGTGGAGATCACGATCGGTCCGCCTTCGACGATGACGGCGGGTTTTTCGACGCCCGCCGCGTTCGGCATGATGAAGACGCCAAGCTCCTCGGCGGGGAAGCCGGCGGTGGTGACAAGGCCGGTCGCCCATTCGCCGATCAGGTAGATCGCCCCGTTGCCGCGCACGAAGTCGTTGACCTCTTCGGTGCTGCGCGGATCGCTGAAGTAGCCCTTCGCGGCCATGTCGGCCCACATCTGGAACACGGCGCGGACCGGCTCGCTGTCATAGGCGACCGAGCCGTCGTGAAGGCCGTTATACGCCTCGGGGTTGGTGCGCAGCATCAGTTCCTGGAACCAGATGAAGCCGCGCCAGCCTTCCTGCGTGGTGGCGAGGAACGGGGTCTTGCCGGCGGCCTTGATCGCGTCGGCCGAGGCCATCAGTTCGTCCCAGGTTTTCGGTTCGGCAAGGCCCAGTTCCGTGAACACGCGCTTGTCGTAAAGCGCGACCCAGCGCGCCATCACCATCGGCACGCCGTAAGGCACGCCGTCAACGCTGAAGAGGTCGGCAACACCCGGCTGGAAGCGATTGTCGCCGGTCATCTCGCCCCAGACATCGGTCAGGGGCGCGATCTGTCCGGTGCCGACCAGTTCGGCAAAGGTCGAACCGGTCCACCAGGTGAACATGTTTGGCGGTGCGCTGCTGGCAATGCCGGCCTGGATGAAGGCCTTGTACTGTTCGGCGTTGGCATAGGGGCGTTCGACGATCTTGACGCCTGCCGAAGCCGCGCAGGCATCGCCCACCGCTTGCAGCTGGGTGGACCAGAAGCCCTTGTCGTGGAAAAGTTCCACCTCGCTTTGCGCGACGGCGGGGGTGGCGGTCAGCAGAAGCGCTGCACCTAGTTTCAGCAGTTTCATCGTCATTACCTCCCAAGAACGGCCATTCAGGCGGCCAGTGATTTTGCCAGTGATTTACCAGTGTCGATGTCGAACAGGTGGCAGCGTTCCGCGTTGACGTGGAACGTCAGCCGGTCGCCGTCAGCCACCGGGCGCGGTTGCTGCATCCGGGCGACGAATTGCATGGCGGCGGTTTCGGCGAAAAGAAGCGTCTCGTTGCCGAGCATCTCGCTCAGGGTGACCGTCGCTTGCAGCGTCGCCGTGCCGGTGGGGCGCAGGCCGTGGCCTTCGGGGACGATGTCCTCGGGGCGAAGGCCAAGGGTGACGCGGCGGCCTGCCGAAAGGTCGGCAAAGCGGGTGGGGTCAAGCGGGATCGTCAGGCCGCCGCCTTCGAAGGTGGTGGCGTCGCGCAACTGGCCGTCGACGAAGTTCATCTGCGGCGTGCCGATGAAGCTGGCGACGAAGCGGTCGGCGGGGCGTTCGAACACTTCGAGCGGGCTGCCGGATTGGGCGATGACGCCGTCTTTCATCACCACGATCACGTCTGCCAGCGTCATCGCCTCGACCTGATCGTGGGTCACGTAGATCGTGGTCACCTTGAGGCGGTGTTGCAGGCGCTTGATCTCGACCCGCATCTGGTTGCGGAGTTTCGCGTCAAGGTTCGAGAGCGGCTCGTCGAACAGGAATACCTCCGGCTTGCGCACGATGGCGCGCCCCATTGCGACGCGCTGGCGCTGGCCGCCCGACAATTCGGAGGGACGGCGTTCCATGTAGGGGCCAAGCTCCAGAGCGGTCACGGCGCGGTCGATGCGTTCGCTGGCCTCGGCCTCGGGCACCTTGGCGAGCTTGAGCGAGAAGGCGAGGTTTTCGCGCACCGTCATGTGCGGGTAAAGCGCATAGGACTGGAACACCATCGCGACGCCGCGGTCCTGCGGATCAAGGTCGTTGACCACGCGGCCACCGATGCGAAGTTCGCCGTGGCTGATCGCTTCGAGCCCCGCGATCATCCGCAAGGTGGTGGATTTGCCGCAGCCCGACGGGCCGACCAGGACGACGAACGAGCCATCCGGAATGGTCAGGTCGATGCCCCGGACGGCAATCTCGCGTCCATAGATCTTGACCAGATCCTTGAGGATGACATCGGCCACGCTCAGACCCGCTTTTTCGCGGGATCGGCCCAGTTCTGTTCCGGCCAGATCGCATACCAATCGGGCCGCCCCGGATCGCGGTCATACATGTAGCCACCGACGCGGGCGAAGTGTTCGGCGTATTCGGCGATTTTTTCGCGGTCGACCTCGACCCCGAGGCCGGGGCCTTTCGGCAGGGCAATAGAGCCGTCCACATAAGGCAGCTTGCCACCTTTCAGGATGTCGCCGGTCAGGTGGTGGTAATGCGCATCCGCCGCAAAGTTGAGGTTCGGCAGGCAGGCCCCAAGGTGCAGCATCGAGGCAAGCTGGATGCCAAGTTCGCCCGAGGAATGGACGGCGGCGGAATGCTGGAACGTCTCCAGCACGTGTCCGGCCTTGAGTGCTTGCCGCAGGCCGCCCCAGAAGGTGGTGTCCAAGAGCACCACATCGACCATCCGGTTGCGGATCGACACGGCGAGCTGTTCGAAGTTCACAACGACCATGTTCGTCGCGGTCGGGATCGGCTGGCGGTCGCGGACGCGGGCCATGCCTTCCAGCCCCCAGGTCGGGTCTTCGAAGTAGTCGTTGTTCAGGTGTTCGATGGCGCGGCCGACGCGGATGGACTCCTCAACCGACCAGGCGGCGTTGGGGTCAAGGCGCAGGCGGTCGCCGGGTAGGGCGTCACCCAGGGCTTCCATGACGGCAATGTCATGGTCTGGCGCGAAATGGCCACCTTTCAGCTTGTGGGTCTTGAAGCCGTGCTTTGCCTTCAGGTCGAGGGCGTGGGCGGCAATGTCATCGGGTGTGGTTTCGCCGCCGCGGCCGTCCTGTTCGTAGCGGTAGAAAAGATAGGCCGCGAACGGAATCTTCTCGCGGATCGACCCGCCCAGCAGGTCGCAGGCCCGCACGCCAAGGCGCTTGCCGGCAAGGTCGAGACAGGCCATCTCGATGGCGGCGTGCAGTTGCAGGCGGTTGTTGTAGAGGCTGCCGGTGGGGTTCATGATCTTCCAGCGCAGCTGTTCAAGCTGCAAGGGATCGTGGCCCTTGAGATATGGCAAGAGGCCCTTGATTGCGGCCTCGGCGCTTTCGCCGCCGCCGCCAAGTTCGCCCCAGCCGGAGAGGCCGTCGTCACCAACCACCTCGACTACGGTGCGGATAAAGCGGCCCCAATGCGCGCCGGCAGCGTGGCGAAGCGGCGCCTCAAGCGGCACCGCGACGGTGGTGGCGCGGATATCGGCGATGGTCATGCGCTTAATCCTTCTTCGGGCTGCCGCCGAGGCGGGCCATCAACCCGCCGTCGACGCGGACCGTCTCGCCGGTGATGAAGCTGGCCTTGTCGGACAGAAGGAAGGCCACGACATGCGCCACCTCTTCGGGCCGCGCGGGGCGGCCAAGAGGGTGCATCGCGTCGATCTCGGCCCAGACGGCGGCGGGGTCGGGGGCAAGGTTGACCGAAGCACGCAGCATCGGCGTGTTGACCGAACCGGGGGCCACGGCATTCGAACGGACCCCGGCTTCGGCAAAATCCACCGCGATGGAGCGGGTCAGGCCGATCAGACCGTGCTTGGCCGCCGTGTAGGCCGCAACGCCCGCCTGTGTGGCGAAGCTTTGCACCGAGGCCATGAAGACGAGCGCGCCCTTCGCCACGATGATCTGCGGCAGAAGTGCCTGTGACATCAGGTAGGCGGAGGTCAGGTTGACCGCGATCACTTCGTCCCAGGTGGAGCGGTCGGTGGTCAGGGCCGTGCCGTAACGCTGGATGCCGGCGTTGTGCGACAGGCCGGAGCAGCCACCAAGCGCCAGCGCGGCTTCAGCAGCGGCCTCGGCGGTGGCGGTCTCTGCGACTGAGCCGACGACGATCCGGGACATACCGCCGAGACTGGCCGCGACTTCCTCCAGCCCGGCTTTGTCGACATCGACAAGCACCAGATCACGACCTTCGGCGGCCAGCACCTCGGCAACGGCACGACCGATGCCCTTGGCGGCCCCTGTGACAACAACTGCGCCCACCGTTTTTCCCATTTGCAGAATCGTTGGTGACTACCATACTAGCACTCAATCAAAGCGCAAGCAGGAGGATCGGCATGGACGAACTCGCGAGCGGGCGGCGCGACAGGCGGAACCAATGGTGGCCGAAGAAGAACGCCGAAATCGCGCCGGTCTTTGTGTTCCCGCCGCGCCCGGTCGCCTTTCTGAAATGGCTGCCGAGCTACTTCTACCCGTGGACGGCGCTGTTCTTTGCCACCGGCGCGCTGTTCTGGTGGTTGCTGACACCTTCGATGGAGACGATGGCGACGCTTGGCTGGGGCTGGGTGGCGTGGATCGCCTTGCGCAACGCCGTGGCAACGCTGCTGTTCTACGGCGCGCTGGAACTGCCGCTTTACATCAGGCGGCGGCAGGGAACGCGGTTCAAATACAACCCGGCTTTCCCCGAAGACCGCGCCAACCCCGCGTTCTGGTGGAACAGCCAGACGCGCGACAACATGGCCCGCACGATGATTTTCGGGGTGCCGATCTGGTCGGCGTGGGAGGTGTTCGTGCTGTGGGCCTTCGCCAGCGGTCTGGCGCCGATGTCGACGTGGGCCGAAAACCCCGGCTGGCTGGTGTTGCTGGCGCTGCTGGTGCCTTTTGTGCACCACGTCCATTTCTACCTCGTGCACCGCTTGCTGCATGTGCCCGCGATCTACCGCCGCGTTCATGCCTGGCACCACAAGGCAACCAATCCGTCGCCCTGGTCGTCGCTGTCGATGCACCCGATCGAGCTTCTGCTCTACTTCTCGGGCGCGGGGCTGCATCTCTTGGTCGGGTCACATCCGCTGCTGGCGCTGTTTCACCTGCACTACGCCGGGCTTGGCGCATCGGTCGGGCATATCGGCTTTCACACCATCGAGACCGGCGAAGACAGCGGTGTCGATACCCACGCCTATACCCATTACCTGCATCACAAGTATTTCGAGGTGAACTATGGCGAAGGCTTGGTGCCGATCGACAAGTGGATGGGCACCTGGCACGACGGCAGCGAAGAAGCCGACCGGCTGATGGAGGCCCGCCGTGCAGCGCGGCGCGGGCAGGCGTGACGGCGCGGCTGATCTTCGACGCGCGGGACATGGTGGGCGAAAGCCTGCTGTGGGATGATCGCCGCAACCGGCTGGTCTGGATCGACATCATCGGCAGGCGGGTCCACGCGCTTGATCCGATGACAGGGGATCACCGCCTCTGGCCGCTGCCGTTCCGACCGACGTCGATTTCGCTGCGCGCGGACGGCGATGCGATGCTGTGTTCGGAGCGGCACATCTGCCGCTGGGATTGGCAGGGCGCGCCCGTCCCGTTGATCGAGGTGGAGCCGCACCTGCCGATGAACCGGTTGAACGAGGGCGCGGTCGGGCCGGACGGGGCGCTTTGGCTTGGGTCGATGCAGCAGAACATCGGGGATGACGACAGCCCGAAGGACATTTCCGAAGCGACCGGGCGGCTTTACCGCTATGGCCCTGATGGCAAGCTGCGCCAGATGTCCGAGGATCGCTTCGGCATCGCAAACACGCTCGTTTGGCCGGAGAGGGATATTCTGGTCGTCGGCGACACCTTGCAGAACACGCTTTATCAGTACCGGATCGGGGCCGATGGTCTTGGCCCGCGGCAAGTGTTCGCGGCGGGGCTGGATCGCGGTCTGCCGGATGGTTCCACGACCGATGCGACGGGGCGGGTGTGGAATGCCCGCGTCGTCGGTGGTTATGCGCTGGCTTGCCTTGAGACTGACGGCAGGCTTGCAGGCTATCACGCGCTGCCCTGTTCCTGGCCGACAAGCTGTGCCTTTGGCGGCGTGGGGCTGGATCGGCTGTTCGCAACATCGGCCCGCTTTACGATGAGCGCCGAGCATCTGCAGGCCGAACCACAGGAAGGCGGTCTGTTCGAGATTTCGACCACCGCGCGCGGAAAGCCCCCCAATCGGTTCGGCATGGTCGCTTGACACTTGCGGACGGCCCAAAAGGTTCCATATAACATCCAAGTGGATGGTAGGAGCCTTCAATGCCCAAACTCGCCGTTGTGCCGTCAGCCAAGGGGCCGGAGTCGGAAAAGCTGACGATCAACCTTGGCTTCGTCGACCTTGGCCAGATCGAACTTCTGGTGCAGGAGGGCTTTTACGCCAACCGCAGCGATTTCATCCGCACCGCGATCCGCAACCAGATTGACCGCCACGCTGATGTCGTGCGGCAGGTGGTGACGCGCAAAAGCGTCGACCTCGGCATACACCACATCACCGCCGCCGACCTGCGCGCGGCTGAAGCGGCGGGCGAGATGCTGGACATCCGTGTGCTCGGCCTTGCGACCATCGCGGCCGACGTCACCCCGGACCTTGCCCGCCGCAGCATAGGATCGCTTTCCGTGCTTGGGGCGTTGCAGGCAAGCAAAGACATCAAGGCCGCGCTGGCGGACCGAATCAAATAGGGACTGAGGCAGGACATGAACGATATCTTCAAGCACGGGATCGCCCGGGCAACTGACCTGACGCGCTCTGGCAAGCTGATGGAAGCGACGGACCTGATCCAGTCACTGATGCGTGGCGAAGAACCCACCCCGCAGGCGCATCCGGAACAGAACGACGATGTGATCGAAGGCGACTTTACCCGGCTTGACGGCACCGCACCGAAGCCGGCCCCCAAGGCGAAGCGGCGTGCGTCCAAGGGCACGGCCCGAACCGGACTTGGCGAAACGCTGCGCAAGATCGCGACCGGGGGGATGCCGGCGCGCGGCCCGCTGGCGGAGGTGGAGCAGATACCCGCAGGCGCGCGGTTCGAGGCGCTGACCCACACATCTGCAATGGGTAGTCTCGACTATCGCCTCTACATTCCCGCCGCCAAGACCACGGCACAGATGCCGCTGGTCGTCATGCTGCATGGCTGCACTCAGTCGCCGGAGGATTTTGCCGCCGGCACCGGAATGAATGCCTTGGCCGAGGAGTATGGCTTCATCGTCGCCTATCCAGCTCAGCCAAGCGGGGCCAACGCGCAGAAGTGCTGGAACTGGTTCCGCCCGGAGGATCAGGCCCGGGGCAAAGGTGAACCGGCCCGTTTCGCAGCGCTCGCCGCCGAGATAACGGCCAACCATCCGGTCCACCCGGCGCGGATCTACATCGCGGGCCTGTCTGCAGGTGCCGCAGCGGCAGTCGTGACGGCGGCGGCCTATCCGGAAATATTCAGCGCCGTCGGCGCGCATTCCGGCTTGCCCGGAGGCAGCGCCCGCGACGTAGGCACGGCATTTTCTGCCATGCGCAGTGGCGGGTCGGGTCGGCCCAACGGTGTCAGTGTGCCGACCATCGTGTTCCACGGCTCGGCCGACACGACCGTGCATCCTGGCAATGCCGCAGCCGTGATCGACCAGGCCACAGGCGCGATGTCGCCCCTGCGCGCCAGCGTTGAAACCGGGCGCGCCGATGGCGGGCGCAGCTTCAGCCGCACCACCTATCGCTCCGGGGAGGGACGGCTGATGGCAGAGCTTTGGGAAATCGACGCCGCCGGGCATGCCTGGTCAGGTGGAAAGCCGGGCGCAAGCTACACCGACCCGAAGGGGCCGGACGCCTCGCGCCAGATGCTGCGCTTCTTTTTGGAACAGGCTGGCGGCTAGGGTCAGCCGCCCGTCAGGGTCGTTGTCGCCGTAACCCGGACGCCGTTGCTGACCGTGTCGCTGGGGTGGATCACGACCTGATCCCCCTCGACCAACCCGTCGAGGACCTGAGCGAAACTTGCGTTCCGCTCGCCAATCCCGATCCGGCGCAGCACGGCACGGCCATCCGACACGACATAGGCCGCCCAGTCCGACCCGTCGCGGAACAGCGCACCGACCGGAATTGCCAGCACATCCTGCCCGTCCCAGACCCGCAGGCGCGCCAGCACGCGAAACCCGTGGCCAAGCGCCTGCCGGTCCTTGTGGTCGCCACTGAGTGCCAGGATCACTTCCACGCGCTGCTCTTCGATGCCAAGCGCCGACACGCGTGTCACGGCCGTCGGCTCGATCCGCTCCACGCGCGCGGCAAGGTCCGGGCCGCCCCATCCGGTGATCGTGGCCAGGCCACCGACCTCGATCCGCACCGCATCACGCGACAGCAGATCCACCGCAATCTCCATGTTGGCCGGATCGCCGATGTCGATAATCGGCGTGCCGGCCTGCACCACTTGTTCGTTCTCGGTCGCGACGCGCAGGATGCGGCCTGCGACCGGGGTGACGATCTCGATGCAGCAGCGCTCGCCCCCGTTGGCGTCTGTGGCCAGCACGGCCCGCGCGCTGTCCTGTTCGCGTTCGCGGACCGACAGGTTGGCCTGCGCGCTGGCCACCGCTGCCTCTGCAGTGCGCTGGGCGAGGACTGCATTGTCCAGCAGGCGCTTTGACAGCGTCGAGCGTTCGTATAGCGCCCGCGCCCGGTCGGCCTCGCCGGTGGAGAATTCAAGCGTGGCTCCGGCTTGCGCCAGTTGCGCGCGCGCCAGATCGACGGCGGCGCTGGCGGCGGCAGCGGTCGCTTCGGCCACGGCGCGCGACCGGCTGTCAAGCAAGGCCGGTGCCGCCGGGCCGATCCGCGCCACCACGGCCCCCGCATCGACCCGATCACCGGCATGCAGGAGGATGCGTTCCAGCTTGCCCGCGATCGGCGCCGATACGGTGAACACTTCGCGAATCCGCGCCTCGCCCTCGGCCTCGATCTCGACTGCAAGGTTGCGCCGCTCGACCACCGCTGTCTCCACCACCACCGGCCGCGGCAGGAAAGCCCAGACCAGCAAGAGCACGAGCCCAAGCCCCGCGATACCGAATGTCACAATGCGTCGCATGGTTTACTCCCGCGTTTTCAGAACAGCGATCATGTCGAGACGGTTGATCCGGTCGCGCACCGCAATGGCAGAGAGCAGCGCAGCCAGGATGACGACCAGACTGGCCGTCGCATAGACCTCACGCCCCATGACGAACGGGACGCGGTAAAGATCGGACGAGAACGCCGCCACCATCGCCAGCCCGATGCCGTGGCCGATCAGCCAGCCTAGGGGCTGCGCCACGAGAACGACCGCGGCAAGCTCTCCCAGAATGACGCCGGACACCTCGCCTCGGGTGAAACCCAGCACCCGCAGGCTGGCAAGTTCACGCCCCTGTTCCGACAACGCGATGCGCGAGAAGTTGTAGACCACGCCCACCGCGATGATCGAGGCAAGGGTGACGTAGACGGTGATCATCAGGGTGATGTTCTCAGCCAGCGTCGCGCGGAACCGGGACACGGTCAGGTCGGTGACGTTCATGAAGCCGGTTTTCGGTGCCTGCCGCGCGGCGGCAAAAAAATCATCCCGCAGCGCCGGGTCAAGGCTGACGTTGACCCCCGAAATCAGCGCGCCGTCCCCCGTCAGCCGGTTCAGCACGCCAATCTCCATCGCCGCACCAAGCCCGACATAGCCGACCGAAATGCCGCTGACCGGCACCTGCACGATGCTGCGTCGGCCTTCCAGGAATTCCACCTTCACCGGATCGCCCCGCCGCAGCGCCAGTGCTGCGGCCAATGCCTCACTCAGCACGATCCCGGCGTCAGGCATCGCCATTGGCCGAAGGTCGGGTGCCAGCACCCGTGACAAGGACGCATCCGCCGGCCGGCCCTCGATGCCGAGGCGTTTTGAGATTGACCCGTTCGACAGCCGCGCGCCCGCCATGCGGAAGGGTTCGGCCACCATCACTCCGGGCATCTGGCGCACGTCCTGCACCGCCGAAGCCGGCTCTGTCCCGACAAAGGCGATGCGGACATCTTGCCGTTCAGCGCGTGAAAACGTCACGTCGATCATGTAGTCGATCGACCCGAATGACCACAGCGAGGCGACCAGTATGCCCACCGCCATGGCCACGCCAAGGACGCTGGAGCCGGTGCGTGCGGGCCAGCGCAACAGGTGCCGGGCAACCATCCGCCCGGTCTGCCGCAGCGGCACCAACTGCGTCCACCGCGCACCGCGGCGGCGAAAGTCTGCCGGGGCCGGTGGGGCCATCGCAACGGCTGGAGGCAGTTTCAGCACGGCGCGCACCGCCTGCAGTGCGCCACCGATCGCCGCCGCAAGCGTGATCACAGCGGCGAGGACATAGATCTGCGGGTCGCGGGTAAAGACCAGGAACGGGAAGGAAAAGAACTTTGCGTAAAGCTGGGCCAGGCCTGCCCCCAGCCACGCACCAGCAGCAAAGCCGATCAGGCAGCCGATCACCGCGATACACAGCACGAATTCCAGATAATGCCCTGCGATCCGTCCCGGGGCATAGCCAAGCGCCTTCAGGAGCCCGATCTGTTCCCGCTCCAATGCGACCAGCCGGGACAGCGTCATGTGAACCAGCATCGCGGCCACCAGCAGGAAGATCGGCGGCAGCACTTTCACCATGGCACCAAGCTGCTTCATCTCGGCGTCCAGAAAGGCGTGCGACGTCTGTTCGGAACGGCCCGTCGCCCCGCCACCACCGTAAGGCGCGGTAAGCCGGTCCAGCTCTTCGATGACGCGCGACTGCGACGCGCCGGGGGCCAGCCTCAGGACAAGATTGGAGAACGCCCCGTCAAGGTCATAGGCCGCCTCCAGCGTCGCGCGCGGCAGCCAGGCGATGCCGAAGCGGCGCGGGTCGGGCATCATCTCGCCCGGTCCCAGCGCATAGATGAACTCGGGCGACAGGGCGATGCCGGTCACCACCAGATCACGCCGCTTGCCGTTCATCACCACCTGCAAGCCCGATCCCGGCCGCAGCCGGTGCGCTGCGGCAAAGCCCTCCGACACCACCACCTCGCCCGACGACAATGGCTCGGGCAGGCGGCCTTGGCGCAGGTGCAGCCGGTTCAACCCGGCGTCCGGGTCCACCGGCAAAGACACCAGCAGGATCGACGCCGGTTCCGCCATGTCGGGAAATTCCGGCCGGCCCAGCTTGACGATCCGCGCCTCGGCCTGCAGCACCCCGTCGATTGCCGCCACGTCCCCTGCCAGCGCAAGCGGCGCGCGGGTCAGGTCGGCAAAGACATCGGCAAAGCGGTAGTCCTCGTAATACCTCGCCCGCGTTTCAGACAGCGAGGCATGCGCGCCGTTGCCAAGGATCATCGTGGCGACCCCCGCCGCCAGCACCAGCGCAATGGCCAGAACCTGCGCCCAGAGCCTCTTGAGGTCGCGCAGAACCTTGCGGCGCAGCGGGGCGATCACCATGACACCTGATCCGGTGACTTGCGCGTGGGATTGACCGTGGTCTCGACGATCCGCCCATCGGCAAAGCGCAAGGTGCGGTCCGAAATCTCGCGGATCGCCGCGTTGTGCGTGATGACGAGCGTGGTCGCGCCGACCGCGCGGTTGACCTCGGTCAGCGCCTCCAGCACCTTCACGCCGGTTGCGCTGTCCAGCGCCCCGGTCGGTTCGTCGCAAAAAAGCAGCTCCGGCCGCTTGGCGATGGCGCGGGCAATCGCGACGCGCTGCTGTTCGCCACCCGAAAGCTGCGCCGGGAAATGGTCGCGCCGGGCCGACAGGCCGACCAGATCCAGCGCCTCGGCCGGTTTCATCGGGCTGCGCGCAATTTCGGTGACCAAGGCCACGTTTTCAAGCGCGGTCAGGCTCGGCACCAGATTGTAGAACTGGAACACGAAGCCGACATGGTCGCGCCGGTACTGCGTCAGGCCGCGTTCATCCAGTGCGGTCAACTCGTGGTCGCGGAACTGCACCCGCCCTGCACTTGCGGTGTCCAAGCCGCCCAGGATGTTCAGGAAGGTCGATTTGCCCGACCCGGATGGGCCGAGGATCACGAGGAACTCGCCCTGCCGCGCGGTGAAGTCGACACCGCGCAGGGCCTGCACCTCCACTGGCCCGTTGCGATAGACCTTGGTCACGCCGGTGGCGCGGATCACCATGTCGTGGTCGTCGGGCATCGCCGGGTCCATCGGTCAGGAACTGGCATCCTACCCGCTCCGCCGCTGCCCGCCTTTGACGCAGGTCAACCGGATCAGGCCCGGCCAGCAGCCCCAAGCCCGCGGATCACTGCCCGCGTCGCCTCCATCACCGGCGCTTCGGTTTCCCGCAGGATCGAGATGCGGTCAAAGCGCGCCGTGTCACGCGCCACAGCGGCACGCAGCGCGGCCCCGAAGGCCATCCGCAATTCGGTGCCGATGTTGAACTTGGCGATCCGGCTGCTCGCTGCCAGTGCTGACCGTTCGGCCAACGGCACGCCAGATCCACCGTGGATCACCAGTGCCACATCGCTCGCCGCTTCGATCGCGCGCAGGCGAGCGATGTCCAGCCCGCTGCCCGGCCCCTGTTGCAGATGCACGTTGCCGATGGAAATGGCCATCGCATCGACACCCGTCTCGCGCGCAAATCGCGCAGCCTCCTCCGGATCGGTTCCCGTCGAACTTTCGCCTGCCGCATAGCCGACAAAGCCGATCTCGCCCTCGCAGGATGCGCCCGCCGCATGGGCCATCCGCGCCACCGCCGCCGTCACCGCAATGTTTTCGTCCAGCGGCAGCCGCGATCCGTCGAACATCACCGAGGTGAAGCCCGAATCCAACGCGGCGCGGCATTCGTCCAGCGAGGCGCCGTGGTCGAGGTGCGCCACCACCGGCACCGAGGCGTTGGCCGCCAGATGCCGGAACATCGCGCCCAGCACCGGCAAGGGCGTGTGCGCCCTGCACCCCGGCCCGGCTTGCAGGATGACCGGCGCACGCTCCTCTTCCGCCGCCGTCACATAGGCGCGCATGTCCTCCCACCCCAGACACACCAGCCCCGGCACGGCATAGCCACCGGCAAGCGCGGGCCGCAGCACTTCGGCAAGGGTCGCAAGCGTCATTTGAACTTTGCCACCATGTCCATGATCCCCGGAATGGTGTGCAGCTGCGCGGCATGGGTCGGCTGAAAATGCTGCTTCAGGCTGCGCTGGCTTAGCCCGCCGAGAATGGTGAAATAATACATCTCGTATCCCGGTAAGACGCAGCAGGGATGATAGCCGTTGTCGATCAGCACCGTCGAGCGGTTCATGATGTGATAGGCGTCGCCCGGCTCGTTATCCACCCGCTGCAGCATTTGCAGGCCCGATCCGTAGTCTGGCCGGAAACGGAAGTTGTAGCATTCGTCATGCCGCGTCTCATCCGGCAGGCGGTCAGTGTCGTGCTTGTGGCTGGGGAACCCCGACCAGCCGCCGGCGCCCACGGTGAACAGCTCCGATACCAGCAGGCGGCCGACGCGGTCGTGGTAGGCGGCACCGAGGATGTGCTTGATCTTGCGGTGGGTCTTGGTGTCGTCCGAGCCATACTGCACCCGGTCGATGTCTGCCGCCCGCACGGCGAAGGGCCGCAGCGTTTCAGCGAATTTCGCGCCGGCGATGAACACCTCGGCCTCGGTCAGCGCGGTGATCCGCGCGCCGCTGTCGGATGGCACATAGACCCCCTCCGGTTCGCCGTCCCACACGTCCACGCCCCGGTTGCCGATCGCGGCGAAGGTTTCGCCCATCGTCTCGACCGTCACCGTGCCGGTGGCAGGAACCACGCAGGTCTCGTAGCCCCTGACGCGGTAATCGAATTGTTCGCCCGGCTTCAGGCGGACGATGTTGAAGTAGACCAGCGGCACATGCGCGTCCTCCACATCGACGATGGGGCGGTTCCGGTTGTCGTGGGGGGCGATGTGCATATCGGTCCTCTCAGGCCGTGGGGCCGCTGTGATCGGCAAGGAAAGCGTCAAGTTCGGCAATCGTGGGCATCGCCGGGGCGCAGCCGACGCGGGCCACCACCATCGCAGCGGCGGCCGATCCGCGCAGGACCGCGTCGCGCACAGGCACTCCGCGCGCAAGGGCTGCCATCAGCGCGCCCAGAAAACTGTCGCCCGCGCCGGTCGGTTTCAGCGCCGCTGTGCGGTAGATGCCGGTCTGGAACTCTCCCTCGGGCGTAAGCGTGACGGCACCCGCTTCGCCCATCTTGTAGACGACAAGCCGCGCCCCGCCGCGCAGCAAGTCGCGCGCCTTGTCCAGCCCCCGGTCGGGGTGGCCTGCCATGAAGCCGAACTCCACGTCATTGCCGACGATCACGTCGCAAAGCGCACCGGCGCGGGAGTAGACCTCCTCGGCCACCTGGGGCGAGGGCCACGAATAGGGCCGGTAGTCGATGTCGAAGATGAGCGGCAACCCGGCGGCCCGCGCCAGATCGAAGGCACGGAAGGCTGCACTGCGCGAAGGCTCTGCCGCCAAGACGGTGCCGGTGGTGATCAGCCCCGAATAGCGGCTGTAATCCACCGCCTCGATATCCGCGACCGTCATCGCGAAATCGGCGGCGTTGTTGCGGTAGATCACCGACTGGCAGTTTTCCAGCCGCGTCTCGACCACGGCCAGCGAGTTTCGCGCCTCGCCGGCCACCGCGCGCACATGGGCGCGGTCCACGCCGTAGGCGTCAAGCTGGTTCAGGCAGAATCGCCCGACGGCATCGTCCGAGACGCAGGTCAGAAGCGCGGCCTTGCACCCCTGCCGCACCAGCGCCACCGCGATGTTGGCAGATGATCCGCCAAGCGCGGTGGTAAAGCGCGTCGCCTCCTCCATCCGCGTTCCGGGCGGGTCGGCGTACAGATCCATGCCAGCGCGCCCGATCACCAGAAGCGGCCGCTCGGCAAGGCGCGACAGGTCGGCCATCACACGCCCCGCCGCTGGCCTGCGCGCCCGGCTTCGACCTCGGCGTGCTTGTCGCGCACCGATGCGGTGGATGACACTTCGGCGGTCCCGATTTCCCACCACGCATGGCCTTGCGTGGTCCAGCCCTCGTAGGGGTCGACCTGCATCACGATCACGCTGGTCTTGGTCGCGGCCTTCGCGCGAATGAACGCCTCGGCCAGTTCGGCGGGGTTCGCCACCGTCTCGGCATTGGCACCCATCGCGCGGGCATGGGCTTCGAAATCCACCGCGAACGGCTCCGCCACCGTAGGGCAATCGGCGATCAGATTGTTGAAGCTGGCCTGGCCGGTGTTGTTCTGCAACTTGTTGATCACCGCGAACCCGCCGTTGTCCAGGACCAGAACGATCAGTTTCTTGCCGGTCAGGACCGAGGAATAGATGTCGGAATTCATCAACAGGTAGCTGCCGTCGCCCACAAAAACAATTGTATCGCGATCCGCCTCATGTTCGCTCTGAGCAATCCGTGCGCCCCAGCCGCCAGCGATTTCATACCCCATGCAGGAAAAGCCAAATTCCACATCGACGGTGCCGATCCCGAGCGTGCGCCAGTTCGCCGTTACCTCGGCAGGCAGCCCGCCGGCTGCCGTCACCACCCGGTCACGCGGATCGCACAGCGCGTTCACCACACCGATTGCCTGGGCATAGGAATTGGGCCGGTTGCCATGCGCGACGTTGCCCGCAACGTAAGCGTCCCAGGTCTTGCGCTCGGCTTGTGCGCGGGCAGCCCAGTCATCCGCCGCGCGGTGGCCGGCAAGCGCGGCACCCAGCGCCAGAAGCCCCAGCTTGGCATCGCCCACCACGGCCAGCGACTGATGCTTTGCCGCGTCGTGCCGTCCCGCGTTCAGCCCGATCAGGCGGGCGTCCGCCGCGAACACCGTCCACGACCCGGTGGTGAAATCCTGCAGCCGCGTGCCGACCGCAAGCACCACATCAGCCTCACCCGCAATGGTGTTTGCGCTGTCCGATCCGGTCACGCCAAGCGGGCCAATGTTCAGGGGATGGTCGGCCAGCAGGTTGGCGCGACCGGCGATGGTTTCGACCACGGGGATCCCGTGTGCCTCGGCGAAGGCGGTCAGTTCTGCCACGGCACCGGAATACTGCACACCACCACCGGCCACGATGACCGGGCGCTTGGCCCCACGAAGGAGCGCAGCCGCCTCGGCAATCTCCAACGCGTCGGGCGTCTGGCGGCGAATGCGATGCACCCGCTTGGCAAAGAACGCCGCCGGGTAGTCATAGGCCCAGCCTTGCAGGTCTTGCGGCAGGCCAAGGAAGACCGGCCCGCAATCGGCGGGATCGAGCATGGTGGCCAGCGCGGCGGGCAGGGATTGCAGGATCTGTGCCGGATGGGTGATCCGGTCCCAGTAGCGGCTGACGGCCTTGAAGGCGTCGTTCACGCCGATCGTCGGGTTGCCGAAATGCTCCAGCTGCTGCAGCACCGGGTCGGGCAGGCGGGTCAGGAACGTATCGCCGCAGAGCATCAGCATTGGCAGGCGGTTGGCATGGGCCAGAGCCGCGGCGGTCAACAGGTTGGCGGTTCCGGGCCCGGCGCTGGCCGTGCAGAACATGAACCGGCGGCGCAGGTGATACTTGGCATAGGCCGCCGCGGCAAAGCCCATGCTCTGTTCGTTTTGGCCTCGGTAAAGCGCCATCTCGGCCTGCACCGGATAAAGCGCCTCACCCAGACAAGGCACGTTGCCGTGGCCGAATATCCCGAAGCCGCCGCCGCAGATCCGCGTCTCGACCCCGTCGATCTCGATGAACTGTGCCATCAGCCAGCGCACGATCGCCTGCGCCACGGTCAGCCGGATGCTTTCGCTCATGATGCCCTCGTCCTCGACTGGCCCGCAAAGGGACTTGCGCGCTATGGTGACAGAGGATACATCTTTTGCAACCGGTTGCAATACCGGCGTCAGGGGAGTTCAGCGTGACCGAAATCGGGATCGGACTTGTCGGGGGTGGCTATATGGGCAAGGCCCACGCGGTCGCCTATTCAGCCGTTGCTGCGGTGTTCGACACCCCGCTGCGTCCTAGGCTTGAGATGATCGCCGCTTCCAGCCCCGCCTCTGCCGAGGGCTACCGTCGTGCCTACGGTTTTGCCCGCGCCGCGCGCGACTGGCGGGAACTGGTGGCCGATCCGAAGGTTCAGGCCGTGGTCATCGCTTCGCCGCAATCCACCCATCGCGCGATTGCCGAAGCGGCCTTTGCCGCCGGCAAGCCGGTGTTCTGCGAAAAGCCGCTTGGCGCGTCGCTGGAAGACGCGCTTGCCATGACGGCGGCGGCGGAGGCGTCGGGCCTGCCGAACATGATCGGCTTCAACTACGTCCGCACGCCCGCCACCCAGTTCGTCGTGCAACTGCTGGCCGAGGGCGCGATTGGTGACCTCACCTGGTTTCGTGGCGAACATACCGAGGATTTTCTGGCCGACCCAAGCCTGCCCGCCACATGGCGCACATCAGGCAGGGCCAACGGCTGCATGGGCGACCTTGCCCCGCATCCGATCAACTGCCTTCTGGCGCTGATGGGTCCGGTAGCCGAGCTTTCCGCCCGGATCGAGACTGTCCATGCCACCCGCCCCGGCCTGAACGGCCCCGCCCCGGTGGACAATGACGATCAGGCGCAACTGATGCTGCGGTTCGCCAACGGCGTCATGGGGCACCTGTTCGTCAGCCGCGTCGCCACGGGCCGCAAGATGGGCTACGCCTATGAGATCCACGGCACCAAGGGCGCAATCCGCTTTGATCAAGAGGATCAGAACGCCGTCCATCTCTACCGCGCCGAAGGGCCCGAAGCGACGCGCGGCTTCACCCGCATCCTGACCGGCCCCGCGCATCCGAACTATGCCGCCTTTTGCCAGGGCCCTGGCCACGGCACCGGCTATCAGGACCAGATCATCATCGAAGCGCGGGATTTCCTGCAGGCCATCGCCACCGGCAAACCCGTCTGGCCCACCTTCCGAGATGGTCTGGCAGTTTCCCGGATCATCGACACCGCCTTCAAGGCCTCCGACGACGGCCGCTGGCACACCGTCCCACAAGAAACCTTCACGTCATGAGGACCAAATGACCATCCGTATCGGCAACGCGCCCTGCTCCTGGGGCGTGGAATTTGCGGACGACCCGCGCAACCCGACCTGGCGGCAGGTGCTGAAGGAATGCGCGGATGCGGGCTATCGCGGGATCGAGCTTGGTCCCATCGGCTTCATGCCCGAAGATCCGGGCGTGCTGGGCGAGGCGCTGACGGATAACGGGCTGGAACTGATCGGCGGCGTGGTGTTTCGCCCGTTCCACGACCCCGCGAAATGGGATGAGGTCTGGGACGCAGCGACCCGCACCTGCAAGGCACTGACCGCGCACGGCGCCACGCATCTGGTGTTGATCGACAGCATCTCGCCCCGCCGCGCACCGACCGCTGGCCGGGCCGCTGCCGCCGAACAGATGGACGCCGCCGAATGGGCCGCCTTTCGCGACCGCATCGCGAAAGTGGCCAGGCTCGGGGCGGAAGAATATGGCCTCACCGTCGGCATCCACGCCCACGCGGCAGGCTTCATCGACTTTGAACCAGAGCTTGAGCGTCTGCTGGACGAGGTCGATGACAAGATCCTGAAGATCTGCTTCGACACCGGCCACCATTCCTATGCGGGCTTCGACCCGGTGGCCTTCATGCGCCGCCACATAGACCGCATTTCCTACATGCACTTCAAAGACATCGACCCAGTGGTGAAGGCCCGCGCCATCGCCAACAGCACCGGTTTCTACGATGCCTGCGGTCAGGGCATTTTCTGCAATCTGGGCAAGGGCGACGTCGATTTCCCCGCCGTTCAGCAGATCCTGCTGGATGCGGGCTTTGAGGGGTGGTGCACGGTTGAACAGGACTGCGATCCGACGCTTGACGTCCGCCCAAAAGACGATGCACAGGCGAACCGCGAGTATCTAGAATCCATCGGCTTCAACTGAGGACCACGAGCATGGCACAACTGAAATGGGGCATGATCGGCGGCGGCGAAGGCAGCCAGATCGGCCCGGCCCACCGCCTTGGCGCGCTGGCTGACGGTCACTATCGGCCCGACGCGGGCCGCGAATACGCCCAACGGCTTGGCGTCGCGGCCGACCGCGCCTATGGCGACTGGACGGAAATGCTGGCCGGTGAACGCAACCGCCCCGACCGGGTGGACCTCGTGACCGTGGCCACGCCGAACTCCACCCATTTCCAGATCACCAAGGCGTTTCTCGAGGCCGGGTTCAACGTGCTGTGCGAAAAGCCGATGACGGTGACCGTGGAGGAAGGCGAAGAGATCGTCCGCATCGCCGCCAAGACCGGCAAGATCTGCGCGGTGAACTACTGCTATTCCGCTTACCCGATGGTCCGTCAGGCCCGCGCCATGGTGCGCAACGGCGATATCGGCCGCGTCCGGCTGGTGGTTACCAACTTCAGCCACGGTCACCACGGCGACGCGACCGATGCCGACAACCCGCGCGTCCGCTGGCGCTATGACCCGGCGATGGCGGGCGTGTCGGGCCAGTTTGCGGATTGCGGTATCCATGCGCTGCACATGGCCAGTTTCATCTGCGACGACGAGGTGGAAAAGCTGAGTGCCGACTTCGCCTCCACCATCCCGTCGCGCATTCTGGAAGATGACGCGATGGTCAACTTCCGCATGACCAAGGGCACGGTCGGCAGGCTTTGGACGTCCTCCGTCGCGATTGGGCGGCAGCATGGCTTCGACATTCAGGTGTTTGGTGAGACCGGCGGTTTCCGCTGGGCATCCGAACAGCCGAACCAGTTGATCTACACCCCCGTCGGCGGGCGCACGCAGATCATGGAAAAGGGCGAGGGCGGGCTTTACGACGATGCCAAGCGCCTTAGCCGCGTCGCCATTGCCCATCCCGAAGGCTTCCCGCTGGCCGTGGCGAACATCTACTGCGACCTTGCCGACGCTATCCGGGGTACGGCGCGCGACGGTCTGCCCACCGCAGCCGCCGGTGTGCGCTCGATGGCGGCCGTTCATACCGCCGTCGCTTCAGCCAAGGCGGGCGGCACTTGGATCGACGCAAGGCCGCCGATGTTCCGCTAGGCCTTCGCGCGTAGCGTCTGACGCTCGACCACATGGCAGTCGAACAGCCGGACTTCCGCAGGACGGTCCGGCTCCTCGATCGCGGTCACGACCAGGTCGATCGCCGCTTCGATGATCTGTGCGATCGGCTGATGGATCGTGGTCAGCCCGATGTTCTGCCAGCGCGACATTTCCATGTCGTTCAGCCCGATCAGCCCGATGTCGCCGGGCACCGACAGACCCGCGTCCTCGATCGCACTCAGCGCGCCCACGGCCAGAAGGTCGTCACCGCAGAAATACGCCTCCTGCGGCGCGGCAAGCAGGCGCTGCATTTCGGCCCGCCCGGCATCAAAGGTGTAATCGGTCGCATAGGAAACCCGAACGCTCATCCCCGGATGCGCCCTGATCTCGTCCAGAAATCCCGTCGCCCGGTCTTGCGTCGAGGTGGCCATCGCCGGCCCCCCAAGAAACCCGACCTTGCGGTAACCGCGCGCCACCAGCGCCTCGGCCGCCATCCGACCACAGTCCACGTTGTCGATGCCGACCACATGCACGTCCGGCGCGGCCGACTTGCGCGCAAAAGTATGAACCACCGGCAACCCGGCGGTCTTGAACGCCTCTGCAAAGCTGGTCGGCAGGGTCGAGGATGCGACGATCACCCCATCCACCGAATACTGCCGCAGCATCCGCACCGAGGCGGCAGGGTCCGTTGCATCGCTGAGATTGACCAGCAATGGCCGCAATCCCCGGTCCTGCAAGCCGCGCGTGAAGAGGTCGAACACCTCAAGGATCAGTGGGTTGTGAAAATTGTTCGCGATCAACCCGATCAGCTTGGTCCGCCCGGTGGTCAGGCTGGACGCCAGCGCATTTGGCGCATAGCCAAGCTCGCTCGCGGCCTTTTCCACCTTGGCGCGGGTCTTGGCCGACACCGATGCCCCATCGGTGAACGCCCGTGACACCGCCGAGCGCGACACTCCGGCCCGTGCCGCAACCTCTTTCAGCGTTACCGCCATCCTGTGCCCGTATCCTGCATGATGTCACCATACATCCCGGATCGCGACTGTGGAACCGTCTGTGCGAGAGTAGGGATCAACGTATCTCAGCTACGGCAGCGCCGTGGAAGCAGAAGGCCCGGGCCACCGCTGGGACGAGCAGGGGCAAGCCTCTGTCGCGGTGATGTGTCGTCTGGAAACACCAGCATAGTGCGCAGGTCGGGGCGCGGCGGACATTTCCCTCGACATTAGGGTGCGGTCAGTGCGAAGTGGTTTTCGCTTGCAGCACTTCAACGGCATGCAGTGAAAAAAGCAAGATTGAGGGGACAGGGTCTTGTCCGAAAGCACCAGAGCGAACACCGGCGCATCGACCGTCATCAAGTTGGCAGAAAAGCCCAAACCTGCGCAGGAAGTTGCGCCGGCTGACAGCGTTGCAGCTATCACCTTTGTTCGCACCCGATTTGTCGATGATGTCGATCAGATCCACCCGGCTGTCGATCCGCCGCAACCGGACGTCGAACTGGCCCAACCGGATGCTGATCTGACTGAAGCAACCGAAGCGATCCCAACCCGCAACCAGCTTGTTGGCCCGGCAGACGCGTCGACCGCTGACGCCATGCGGCGGGAAATGGACGAAATGCTGGGGATGTTGCGGGGGGCGTTGACCCGGATCGAGCACTCTCGGCGCATGGCCGACTGGTCGTTGAAAATGGTCTACGCCATCCTGCTTCTCTACCTGATGATGACCGCCTCGATGATCTTCTAGGTCGCCGGTCAGGGTTTTGGCCAGAGTTTTGGCACGCCAGCGTCAGGTCTCAGTACCGTAATAACCCGAGTACCGATAGGCATTGTACCCACCGACGCCGCGCGTGGCCTGCACCTGGCTCAAGACCCCAAGCAACTGCACACCAGATTTGATGTTCTCCCGGATCTGCTGTGCCGCTTCGCGAACCTCGCCTTGGGTTGTTGTCGCGTGTCGGACCACCAGCAAGACGACATCGGCGCCCTGAGCAAGATATCGGGTGTCGGCCACTGGCAACAGGGGCGGTGAATCGATGACGATAACGTCAAAATTCCTGCGCGCAGCCGCCACAATCACCTGGAAACCCTGACTGCCGAGCATCTGGTCTGTCGGCATGGTGCTGCGCCCACCGGCTACCAGGATCGAAAGAGGGCTCAAGGGATCCGCAACGGTCACGATGGCCCGCTCTTCGCGTTCACTTCCGCTGCCGATGAGCGACAGCAAACCACCCGGCGCATTCTTGAAGCCCAACTGGCGTGCCAGAACGGGCTTGCGCAGGTCTGCTTCGATAAGAAGCGTATTCTGGCCCGCAACTGCGTAAGTGCGCGCCAGCGTCAGCGCAGAAGTGGACTTTCCTTCTGCTGGCAAAGCCGAGCAGACCAGAATGACGCTTGCCTGACTTTCTTCCTTTGGCTTCTCGGATTGCCCGTCCCGCAAGGCAAGGTCGGTCGCCGCACGAAGCTTTCGAAACGTCTCGGCGTAGGGGGACAGAGGGTCCGTGATCACCATGTCCGCGAGCACGAGAGTGTCGTCGGGGCGCGCCATGCTCGGAACCGAAACCGCCACCCGCGTCTGCAAGACGTTCTGCAACTGGCTCGCAGATGTGATGCCGCCGATGAAGTACTCGTTCAGAAAGGCCAGGCACACCCCAACGCCCAAGGCTGCGACCACGGCCATCGCCAGGATCAGTTTCTTGTTGGGAAAGCTGGCAGAAGTCGGTGCAAGGGCCTGGGACACGATGCGCGCATCGGCGATCTGCAGGTTTGCCAGCGCTCCGAAGTCCTGCTCGCGGGACAAAAGCAGCTGATACTGGTTGCGCGCGACGGTTGCGCTTTGTTGCAGGTTGAACAAATCGGCGAGCGTGTCCGAAGGCAGATCAGCCTGAAGCAAGGCCTCCCTCAACGCATCTCTTGCCTGTGCTTCCTGCTGGCTTTGCGACGTGATCTCGCCTCTCAGCAGACCCAGGGCCATACCTGACTGGTTTGCCAGATTGCTGTCGATGTCTGTCAAGGCAGCGCGAAGGTTCTCGGCTTCCTGCGAGCCGTCCGCAGATTGTACCAACTGACGTTGCAGTTCCGCCCTTTGACGGGCCAACTCTGCAAGGGCGGCGTCGCCCAGACTGGCGGCAACAGTCTCCCAGTCCTGCGACGACAACGCCACTTCGGCAGACTGCAGTCGTCCGCGTCCGGTCGTCTGGATCGCCTTTGCCTCTTCAAGCTGCCGCCGAAGGTCGGCCACGCCGGCATTGCCACTTTCGGCCTCCAGCCGTGCCAGGTTCGCTTCGATAAACCCGTTCAGGGCATCTTCCGATGCAGCGAGGTCGGTCTTTGCACGCTCCAGCTGCAAGCGAAGCACATCGCGCGCCGCCACTGTCGCATCGGTTTTCGCAGCAACCTGCCGTTCGATGTAGACCTCTGCGGTCGTGTTCGCCAGCATTGCCGCCTTTGCCGGGTCTTCGGACGAGACCGAGACTGAAATGAGATAGGTCAGCCCGCGCCGCCGGATTTCCGTCGCCTCTTGAAGTCTCTGGATCGAACGCCCTAGAAGATCCGTGCCCGTCGGCTCGGGGGAAGGGGCCATGCCCATAAGGCGCCTCAGGCCGTTCCCGGACAGGTTGATGCCCAACGCCCGACCGATCCGCTCGCGCAGCCCGATACTGGGGCCATATTCCGGATCGCTCAACAGCGAGGCACGCTCGATCACCGCAAGCGCTGTCGCCTGCGACCGGAGGATTTCAACCTCGCTGTCCACTTTGGAATTGACCACCGCGCTCTGCAATCCGTCGCCCGACGACGGATCAAGAAGGTTGGAGCCGCGTGTTTCGATCTGCAACAGAGCAGACGACTGGTAAATCGGCGTTGCGGTCATCAGGTAGATGAAGGCTGCACCGACAATCAGCACCACCGTAAGGCCGATCAGGCGTCTTTGCCGCTGAAGCACGGCAAAGATATCTCGCAGGTCGATTTCAGTGGGGTTCAACGGCGGCGTCCTCGAAGGATTTGGCGCCCGATTGGCGCAGGCGGGTTGCGATCACAAGTGGCTAAATCGATCCGGGCGCAGCATCGCCATGAAATCCCTCGTTATCAACCGTAAGAAAGACGGGCTCATCCGTTGGGTGAAGTCGGACCGCTGTCAAGCGAGACGTGCGCCACGCTCCTGTGTCGACGGAAATCCGGACAGCGGAGGCAACCGGAGCGTCCACTATCGTGTGGCCGTGAACGACCGTCATTCCGCGCGGCGCAATCTCTGGCGGCGCACCCCACAGCAAAGTTTGCCGGGACTGCCGATCAAGCGGTCTGTCTGAATCCAGCGATGCATGCACCAGAACATATCTACCGATGATCATCCCGGCCGAGAATTGCCGCAAAAGCGCCAGATGCGGCGGCGGGACATGTGCTTCGAGAAGGTGCCGCAGCTTTCGCTCGGAGATCGTCGAAGCGGTGTCCACATCGAGAGAAAGGCCGTAAGACGACAGCGTTTCGTATCCACCCACGCCAAGCCACCGAAGCTCACGCTTTGGTTGCTCGAAGAAGCGGAGCATCATCTCTTCATGGTTGCCCAGAAGGCATGTCCGCGACACTCCGTCCGGTGGCTCGGAACCAAGGTGATCAAGAAGGTCTGCCGTCTCGGCCCCGCGGTCCACAACATCGCCAAGCAGAACGATGGAGCACGGTTCGCTGTTTGCCCGGGCGCGGCTCTGCAGGATCCGCTCAAGTCGCTTGTACAGCGTAGCGCACCCATGCACATCGCCAACCGCCCAGACGGGGCCGTCCTTGAAGTCACGCTGTTGCAGGGCAACGCCATGTTCGCCCTTCGCTTGGCCACTGCGCCCGAGGATCCGCTCGGACAGGGCTTTCAGCAGACCGGTCACCGCTCCACCTTCCGCTTTGTCCGCTCTGACATCGGGCTTCTGGCGATGGCCATTCCGATCAGAGCCAGGAACAACAGCACGTTCGCTGGAATTTCGAGGCTGAAGTCACCCAGCGAGTGCACGGCACCGAGGACCAGAGCCCCCATCGCCGCCGCGGGAACTGCCGGGCTGTCCGAAGCCTGCAGAATCTTGCGAAAGACCAGGATCGCAGAAATCACCAGCAGAAGGAGTGGAACACTGCCGATGATGATGCCCATCTCTGACCACAGCGTCAGATAGCTGTTGTGCGCGAGATCCACCTCCCGCTCCGAAAGGAGCGGTGCGGCACGGAAAAGCTCGAACGTTGGCGCAAAGGCATCGTAGCCAAACCCGGTCCAGGGGCGTGATGCGATCATGCCAAGAACCTGCCGATAGATTTCCAGCCGGCTTGCAGCCTCGTTCTCCAGAAATACCATCCGCTCCAGCACGCCGCTTCCCACGACACCAAGACCAATCGCAAACAGTATGGCACTCACCCCCAGCGCTTCCAGACCCGCTCGAGACAAGCCCGCGCCCCCCTTCGCGCGCATGATCGTAAAGGTCACGACCGCCCCCAGCGCGGTGGCCAGTGTTCCCAGGCGCGATTGCGTTGAGAGCAGAGCAAAGAGAACGATGAAAAGCATGCCGCCATGGATCAGCCGCTCAAGATGTCCTTCCGAAAGGAAGCGTCGCTTCACCTGCGACGGGCCGTGCGAATGCTGCATCACCAAGGCAATCCCGAGAACCAGTCCAAGGCCCAGAAAGGTCGCATAGGAGTTGCGATTGACGAACGTGCCGGTGGCGACACCCAGGTAGGACCGCTTGGGGCCCCAAAGTGCTATGTCTCCCAGAAGGTTGAGGGCGATCAATCCCCAGGCCGCATGCAGCACGACGCCGCCAAACAGTATCCATGCCAGCTTGATGATCCGCTTCGGTCTGGTCGAAACCTCGATCACCAGACAGACAAAGGTCAGGTAGACCAGCGTCCGCAAGGCACCAAGAAGGCTGGCATCCGGTTGCAGCGACAGTGTGCTTGGCCACAGTTGCGCTGGAACGGACGCGGGCAGCACAGAAAACCCCGGCGGCAGCAACTCCACGATCGGCAGTGCCTGCACGATGGCAAAGAGCGGGACCAGGCAGGCCAGAAGCAGGAGCGACCGAAATTGCGTAACCTGCAACTTGCGATCAGGCGCAATCCGCGCCCCCCTCACGAGGTAATAGCTGGCCAGCAATCCGATCAGCAGCCCGAAGGCCAGCCACCAGAACGGCCGATTGCTTCCCAACGGAACAGCCGAAAGGCAGACCGTGACCGCAAGGATCGATGCAACCCGATCATTGAGCGCGGAATAATCGCCACCCGTGCGTCGGTGCCCGCTGGTCGATCTTCGGCGAAACCCGGAAGCGTCTTGAAGCGAAGCCTTCACGGTGCGCTTTCCCCAGACCGATTTGAAACGGCAGTGTCGGCAGCTTGCCTGAGCACGGCGAGAAAGGCGCTCTGATCGGATGCGGGAACCTTTTCGACGGCAGCGGTCAGGATCTGGCGATTGCTGTCTTCTGCGAGATAGGCGCTCGCAAGCCATCTGCGGCCCCAATCCGCCGAGAGGAGCAAGGCCACGTCTGTCTGTACGGCTGACAAGGCGTTCGCATTCAACCCGTCAGAATGCTTCAACGCGACTGTGGTCCTGAGCTTGACCTGAAACGCTTCCAGCGGGGACGTCGCCTGTGCCACGACAAGAGTTTTACTGCGCATTTCATCGTCGTCCGCGCCTTGTGCCAAGACCAGATGCGCAAGCCCGGTCGTTGGCGACCGCTTCAGCACCTCCTGCGCCAGACCGGCACAGGCTTCGCGCACCTGACGCTGTGGCGCCTCTGGAAGCAAACCGAAACCGAAACTGACGCCAGTCATCGCACAGGCCGACAGCACTTCCTTCTTGGAGCGCCAGCTGGAGACCGTGCCGAGATCAACGTCACCCCCCGCCAGTGCGCGGATCTGCATTTCGGGAGAGGACCGGTAGAAAATCGCGCTGCGATACTCGGTCGCCATGAGACTGGCACAAAGCGCACTCAGGCAGACGGTGACCATCAGCAAGGAAAACCGCACGGACCCTCCCGGATGTCGCTTCTAATCTGCCCGATGAAGGCACGCACTGCCGCAAACCACCCGCTGCGTGGAAAAGACAACGTCGTGGCCGCTTATTACCTACAGGGTGTAACCAAACCACCACAAGACGAAAAATCCTTAAGAAAGCGTGTTCAAGCCAGCCACCTGCGGGGTTAGAAACACCAGTAGAAAAAAAGAACATTGGGGGCATGCGGGTGAGACAAGTCGCGGTTTGGGCATTCGTTTTCGGGCAGTTCCTTGCTGTGCAGGCATCTGCACAGAGCGCGGCATTCAACAGCGCCGCGATGTCAGCAGCGTGCAAAAGCGGTCCGATTCCCTGCATGCAGCAGCTCATCTTGCAGGAGCAGGCCTTGAGGGCCGCAGGACTGGATGAAGCGGCGCTTAACGAGCAGTTCGGGCTGATGGCCGCTGTTATCGTTGATGCGATTCAGGGCGCTTCGCCAGACGTTGCGGCCGACTATGCTGGATTGTTGGATCGTCTCGCAGACAGCACCACCGACGCGACCCAAGCGGCGGCAATCCGGGCGATCGGGGAGCAACTTGCGCAAGGGATCGTGCCGACGGTTTCCGCTGTAGCCGAAAGCCTTGGGCCGATCAGCGACAACTGAAAATCGTGACCCAGCGATCCGTTGCACCGTTCGATCCGACCAAGCCTGTTTCCGCAAGGGCGAGGCGTCGTCTTGGCAGGACGACTGCGTTGAAGGCCGAGTTTCGATTTCCTGCCAGTGCCTGGCTTCAAGAGTAGAGTACAAGACGACCGATGCAACATCTTCGCGGATCGCAAAATCAGGCTAGCCAGGTCATCCTGCAAACAAGTCCGGTTGCCAGGTCAACGGGCGCTTACCGGACCTCCTTCAAAAGACCGTTCGATTGCCTGCTGGTGGTCCTGACACTGCCTTTGACCCTTCCGCTGATCCTGTTCTTCTGGGCCCTTATCCGCCTGGATGGCGGTCCCGGGTTCTTCGCCCATGTTCGCATCGGCAGAACGGGTCGTGCGTTCAAGTGCTGGAAGCTGAGGACCATGCACCCTCTTGCAGAAGATCGGCTTGAGGAACTGCTTCGGACTGATCCTGCCGCAGCGAAGGAATGGGCCGAACATCAAAAACTCTCGCGAGATCCGCGCATAACACCATTGGGCGTTTTCCTGCGAAGGTTCAGTATCGACGAACTGCCTCAAATCTGGAACGTTCTCCGCGGTGAGATGAGTGTCGTTGGCCCAAGACCCATCACTGCTGCAGAGCTGCAGCGATACGGATCGAACACTTGGGCTTATCTGTCGCTCCTGCCGGGGCTGACAGGAGCGTGGCAGGTGGCCGGACGCAATACCATGCGTTACGAAGATCGCGTGGCGCTGGACGTCGAATACCGCCGGAAAATCAGCTTCTTCAGGGATCTCGGGATCATCCTTCGAACATTTCGGGCGGTCCTGTCGCGGTCGGGGTGCTGAGTGCATGGGTTTGTTCAGCTTGCAGGCTGACCTACCCAATCGTCTGAACGACTTTCCAGGCACTCTCCCCGGAACCACATTGCCATGAAGATCTTGCATGTCTGCGAGACAGCAAAAGGCGGTGTCGGCACCTATATCAATACCTTGGCAGGTATGGAGCAAGCCGTTTGCGACACCCGCGTGGTGCTGCCGGATGCGCATCAGGGCATGCTGGCAACCGGAATTGCTCGCCGGACGTTTGCCTATCCTCAGCGTTCCCTCTGGTCGATGGTCAGACTTCTGACGGCGGCCCTGCACGAACGATTTCGCTTCAAGCCTGATATCGTCTTTTGCCACTCGACCTTTTCCCTGCTTCCCTTGCTGGTGCTCCGGGCGGTTTCACCCGGAACGCGGTTCATCTTCTGCCCGCATGGCTGGGCCGGCGCCCGCGAGATGAAAAGCCCGCTCAAGGCAGGCGCCATTCGTTTCGTCGAAGGCAGCATTTGTGGTTTGGCGCACAGGGTCGTGAATGTTGCACAGGGCGAAATGAACCACGCCCGACGCCACTCCTATCGGGGTCGGCATGTGGTAATCGAAAACGCCGTATCCCCTGCCGCCGTGAACGACCCACCGGTTCGTCTGGCCGGACCGGAAAACTCTCTGCATCTCTTGTTCGTCGGTCGGTTGGACCATCAGAAGGGCCTCGACATCCTCCTGCGCGCCTATGCCGAGGCCCGGAAGACCAACCCTGCGCTGCAATTGCATGTCATCGGCGAAGCGGTGGTTTCGGCAGATGACCCAGCCGGGATTGGTGCGGGCCTTCCTGTGGCGGGCGTTGATTTTCTGGGCTGGATTCCGCCCGACAAAATAGACAGCTACTATGCATCTGCTGCTCTGGTCGTCGTGCCGTCGCGTTGGGAAGGCCTGCCTCTGGTCGTGCTGGAGGCCCTCCGAAATGGCACCCCGGTTCTGGTCAGCGATCGCAGCGACATGCCGGACCTGATCGAGGCGGGCGTGACCGGCTATTCCGCGCCGCTCGACGTTCACTCCTTTGCAGCCGCACTAGCCGGCTTGCGGAAAGAAACGCTCGCGGCAATGCGACCGGCATGTTCAATGCTGTTCGAAACCCGTTATCGCGCTGACCGTCTCGGCAGGCAGATCATGGCGCTTTACAACGAACTGATGGCCAAATGACCGCAGATGCCCTGTCCTTCGCCGTAAACGCCCGGTTCCTGACCCGCCCGGCGTCCGGTGTGGACCGCGTTGCCATCGAGTTGATCTCGGCCCTGGCCGCGCGCCCGGATGTCGGTCGCCTCGTTCTGCTGCATCCGGTGTCGGACAGGCTGCACACGGACTGGATCGTTCACCTCGCCGCGGAATCCCGGGCAAAGCTCATACTTCAGCCCTTGGGAACCCGGCAGGGCCACCTTTGGGAACAGCTCGATCTCTCCCGCGCACTGCCGGACCACCTGCTCCTCAGCCTGTGTTCCACCGGGCCAGCGCTGCGCCGCAACCAGGCCGTGATGATCCATGACGCGCAGGTCTGGGATGTGCCGCAAAGCTTTTCCCCGGCGTTTCGTCTGGCTTACCGGCTGCTGTTGCCCGTCCTAGCGCGCCGCGCCCGGCATGTTCTGACCGTATCCCGCTTCTCGGCGGGCCGCCTGACCGACCTTGGCATTGTGCCCAAGGGCAAGCCCCGTGTCGTGCTGAACGGCGCGGACCACATCCTGCGCGTGGCGTCCGACCCCAAAACGCTGGACCGTCATCGCCTGACCCCGGGTGGCTACATTCTGGCCATCGGCAATCTGGCACCGCACAAGAACCTGGCGTTGTTGGTCAAGGCCGCAGCGGCGCGTGGCCCCGGCGCGCCAGAGTTGATCGTGGCCGGTGGCATCAACAGCACGGTGTTTGCGGACGCGGGGTTGCCCGCGACCGACGGCGTCCGCTTCATCGGCCGGGTCGACGACCCCGAACTCCGCGCACTTTACGAAGGCGCGCTGGCCTTGGCCTTTCCGTCCCTGACTGAAGGCTTCGGCCTGCCGCCGCTGGAGGCGATGCTGTGCAACTGCCCGGTCATCGCCACGACCGGGGGAGCGGTGCCAGAAATCTGCGGCGACGCTGCCCTGTTCGCCGACCCGACTGACGAGGCGGGCTGGACGGCTGCGCTTGAGCGGGTGGCGACGGATAGGGCGTTGAGGGAGGACATTGCCAACAAAGGATTTCGGCAGAGCGCACGATATAACTGGGGCGAGGCGGCGGAAAAATTGGTCGCATCCATCTTGCATGAATATTAGCTCGACCCCAAAATCAAAGTCTGATTGCGCGCTGCCTGAATTTGACTGCGGAAGTTAGATCTAGTTTGCACGAAATTAGGCTAACGCAAATAAGTAGGCCTAACAAATCAATAGAGCGTCCTGCGATGCTGTCGCTGAGCAGATTCGCAACAAAAAATACCAAAATGCTCACCTTAAGAAAGCGAGAAACCTCCGGTGTGTTTCGGTTCCCTTTCTTGAGTAACAGTGCTAAAAATATTGCGCTTATGCAAGCCGCACCGGGTACCCCGAGTGTCATAAAATAGTGAGCCAAAAAGTTATGGGCATGCGAGTAAGGTAGATAGAAAATAGATTGTCCGACGCCAATTCCACTAAGTGGAGCAGCTTGGCCCAATTCGAAGGCTTTATGCCAAAGATCATACCTCTCGACAAGCGTGCTTGCTGAAGAAGGGTCAGAAATTGCTTGTTCAAACCTATCTGCATATCCTTCATTAAAGATTCTAAAAAAATTAACAATCAGGTTAACGATTGAGCCTGAGCCCAGAATCAAGACCGTGAAAGCCACCATTTGAATCAAGACATTGCGCAGGCTAAATCCGCCATGCAATATCGGAAGCAGAGCAATAACCGCTAGAAACAACACTATGTTTGTTTTTGAACCAGAAAAAAGCATTCCCAAGAATAAGACAAAGGCAGCCAGAATCTTTACGACTTGCCTCTTTGAATTAATGAACAAGATGGGAAGCGCCGCCGCAATAAAAATTCCAAGTTGGTTTGGGTGCTCAAGAAAACCCATTGACCGCCGACTTGAGGTCTGTTCGAAAGTCATGCCGCCTAGGAGCTCAGTCGATGCGTCCGCCACGACGAGCAAAGACACAACCACGCCACCAAACACAAATGCGCCTGCCAGTCGCTTGCAAAACACCCCGTCCAGCCGCAAGGCAATGACAGATAGATAAATCGAAAGAATTATGCCATATCGAAGTGCAAATCTGGTAGCGGCGATAGGGTCGTTGACCCAAGAAATTTGCAATAGCGAGAGTGTTAATATTGAAAGAAGGCAGAATATGATGGCATATGCTTCACGCGTAGTACTTTCTCGCATCATAATGATACTTGGAAGCGCAAAGAAAACTGCGAGAAATGCAGTGATATCATCAGGAAATCGTCGGGCATACGGGTTTGGGTCAGCCCAACGTCTCGAACCATCTGCGCTGTCTGCTGGAATGCGGGCTGGTCAGTCGCCGCAGC
>LNFM01004212.1_pt1 | contig 33785 bp, 30 predicted proteins | sample 596031 | NCBI WGS metagenome assembly LNFM01 (sample SAMN04254537, study PRJNA301005) | activated carbon metagenome | isolation source: dual media filters at the Ann Arbor, Michigan drinking water treatment plant | place: USA: Ann Arbor
GCCGGCGGCTTCATCGTGTCGCTGTTCGGCGGCAGCCGCTTCCAGATCGGCGGTCCGGCCGGCGCCTTCATCGTCCTCGTCGCCAGCATCGTCCAGCGTCACGGTTATGATGGCCTGGCGCTGGCGACGGCGATGGCGGGCGTCATGATGATCGCTGCCGGCCTGCTGCGGCTCGGCGGCGCGATCCGTTACATCCCGCACGCGGTGATCGTCGGCTTCACCGCCGGCATCGCGGTGATCATCGCGGCCAGCCAGATCAAGGACGTTCTCGGCCTGACGCTGGCGCAGGAGCCGTCGGAGCTGCTGCCGAAGCTGGCCGCCTTGCGCGGCGCGATCGACAGCGTGAACTGGGCCGCGCTGGCGATTGCCGCCTTCTCGATTGCGGTCATCCTCATCGTGCGGCTGCTGCGGCCGAACTGGCCGGCATTCCTGATCGCTATCGCCGGCGCCACCTTGCTGTGCGCGCTGCTGCATCCCGACATTGCGACGGTGGTGTCGCGGTTCGGCGAAGTGCCACGCAGCCTGCCGCCGATGTCGGTGCCGCAGTTCACCTTGGAAAGAGCGATCACGCTGCTGCCGGATGCCGCGGCGATTGCTCTTCTCGGCGCCATCGAATCGCTGCTGTCGGCCGTGGTGGCCGACAAGATGGGCGGCGCCCGCCATCGTTCGGATGGCGAACTCGGTGCGCAAGGCGCGGCCAATATTGTCTCGGTGCTGTTCGGCGGATTCTGCGTCACCGGCACCATCGCCCGCACCGCGACCAATGTCCGCGCCGGTGCCCGGGGGCCGGTCGCGGGTATGCTGCACTGCGCCTACTTGCTGCTGTTCCTGATGCTCGCGGCGCCGCTGATCGGACTCATTCCGCTCGCCGCGCTGGGCGCCATGCTGCTGGTGGTGGCGTGGTCGATGACGGATCGCGCCGACTTCTGGGCGTTGCTGCGCGCCATGCGCGGCGACACCGCGGTGCTCGTCGCGACATTCCTGCTGACCATCTTCGTCAACCTGATTGCCGGCATCGCGGCGGGCTGCATGATCGCCGCGGCGCTTGCCTGGTATCGCCGCCGCATGACGGCCGTCTAGAAAAAGCTCTGCGGATCGACGTCGACCTCGAGCTTGACGTTGCCGCGCACCTTGGGCGCGGCGGCCAGCCAGTCACGCAGATAGCCCGACAGGTCGTAGGCGCGCGGCGCCTTCACGAGCAACCGGAAGCGGTGACGACCGCGCACCACCGCGACCGGCGCCTCGGCCGGTCCCAGCACGCGGACTTGCTCGTCCTTGGGCGCGGCTGATGCCAGCGCGCGGCCATACGATTCCGCCGCGTGCCGCTCGTTGGCGGTGATGACCATGCTGGCGAGCCGCCCGAACGGCGGATAGGAACTCGCCTCGCGCAACGCGATCTCGCTCGAATAGAACGCCTCGCGGTCGCCGGAGATCAGCGCCTTCATCACCGGATGCTCCGGCTGGTGCGTCTGCAACAGGCCGACGCCGCGGCCCTCTTCGCGGCCGGCGCGGCCGACCACCTGGTGCAGCAGCTGAAACGTGCGCTCGCCGGCGCGCGGATCGCCATTGCCGAGGCCGAGATCGGCATCGACAATGCCGACCAGATTGAGCTTGGGGAAATGGTGGCCCTTGGCGACAAGCTGCGTGCCGACGATGATGTCGAAGCGGCCCTGCGCGACGTCGTCGAGCTCCATGCGCAGCCGCTCGATCGATTCCACCAGATCGCTCGACAGCACGAGAATGCGGCTGTCCGGAAACAGCTCGGCCGCCTCCTGCTCCAGCCGCTCGACGCCGGGGCCGACGGCGGCAAAGCTTTCCGTCGCATGGCAGTTCGGGCATTGCGCCGGCGGCGGCATGTTGAAGCCGCAGTGGTGACACACCAGCCGCCGCTTGAAGCGATGATCGACCAGCCAGGAATCGCAGTTCGGGCATTGAAGCCGGAAGCCGCAGGCGCGGCACAATGTCAGCGGCGCATAGCCGCGCCGGTTGAGAAACAGCAGCGCCTGCTCCTTGCGCTCCAGCGCGATCTGCACGGCTTCGGCCAGCTTCGGCGATATGAAACGGCCGCGCGGCGGCGCCTCGCGCCGCATGTCGATCGCCTCGATCGACGGCATATGCGCGCCGCCGAACCGCTCCGGTAGATGCAGGCGCTTGTAGCGGCCGCGCCGCGCGTTGACTTCCGACTCCACCGAGGGCGTTGCCGAGGCGAGCAGCACGGGGATCTTCGCAATCGAGCCGCGCACCACCGCCATGTCGCGGGCGTGATAATGCGCGCCATCCTCCTGCTTGTAGGCGGGGTCGTGCTCCTCATCGACGATGATCAGGCCGAGATCGGCATAAGGGAGAAACAAAGCCGAGCGCGCGCCGACCACGACCGGCACTTCGTTGGCCGCCACCGCCGCCCAGGTGCGCGCGCGCTTGCGCGGCGACAGTTGCGAATGCCATTCGGCCGGCCGCACGCCGAAGCGTTCGGTGAAACGGTCGAGCGATTGCCCGGTCAGCGCGATCTCCGGCATCAGGATCAGCGTCTGCCGCTTCAGCCGGATGTTTTCCGCAACCGCCTCGAAATAGACTTCCGTTTTGCCCGAGCCGGTGACGCCGTCGAGCAGCGTCACGGTGTAGCCGCCCTGGTTGACGGTGGTGCGCAACGCGTCGCCCGCCGCCATCTGCATCAGCGCGAATTCGGGCGTGCGGAAATCCGGATCGGGCGGCAGCGCCACCGGCTCCGGCGGCAGCACCACGGTCTCCAGCGTGCCTTCGTCGATCAGCCCGTCGATGACGCCGACGCTGACGCCGGCCTCCTGCGCCGCCTCATTCTTCGAGCGGGTCAGACGGTCGGCAAAGACGTGCAGCACGCGGGCGCGTGCCGGTGTCATGCGCGCCGGCGCCGGCCCGGCCAGCCGCACGCCGACGCGTTCGCGGCCGGGGCCGAGGTCGTCGCCCATGCGCAGCGCCATGCGCAGCACCATGCCGCGCGAGGCCAGCGTATAGCCCGCCACCCAGTCGACGAACTGGCGTAACTCGGCTTTCAGCGGCGGCACGTCGTGCTTGCCGATCACGTCCTTCATGCGGTTGTGGAAGCGCGGATTGGGTTCGGCGTTGTCGGCCCAGACCACGCCCATGGTCTCGCCGCGCGCGCCGAGTGGCACCGCCACGACGTCGCCGGGCGCCAGGTCCAGTCCCTCCGGCACCCGGTAGGAATAGGTCTGGTCGAGCGCCACCGGCACCAATACATCGACGATGCGTGTAGCCATGATGCTGGTTTGGCATCATCCCGGCGCCATCGCGGGAACGACAGCAGATTATGACCGTGCAAACGACCATCGCCCCCGACGTCGCCGCCGAAATGACCGGCTGGCTGAGCTTTCTTGGCGCCGAGCGGCGGATGTCGCCGAAGACGCTAGACGCCTACCGGCGCGATGTCGGCCAGTTCCTCGGCTTTCTCGCCGAGCATACCGGCGGCGCGCCATCGCTCTCCCAACTCGAGAAACTGACGCCGGCCGATGTGCGCGCCTTCATGGCGGCGCGGCGCGGCGATGGCGCCGGCAACCGCACGCTGATGCGCGGCCTGGCCGGGGCCCGCTCCTTCGCCCGCTACCTCGAGCGCAACGGCAAGGGCAAGGTCGGCGCGCTCGCCGCCGTGCGCACGCCGAAGCTGGCGCGCACACTGCCCAAGCCTTTGACCATCGCCAGCGCCAAGCGCATCGGCGACACCGGCCTGCGCGACGGCGAAACGCGCACGCCCTGGATCATTTCCCGCGACGCCGCGGTGCTGGCGCTGCTCTATGGCTCCGGCCTGCGTATCGCCGAGGCACTCAGCCTGACGCGCCGCCAGGCACCGCTGCCCGGCACCGGCGACACGCTCACCGTGGTCGGCAAAGGCAGCAAGTCCCGTATGGTGCCGGTGCTGCCGCAGGTGGCCCAGGCGATCGCCGATTACATCGCGCTGTGCCCGTTCGAGCTGCCGCCGAACGGCCCGCTGTTCATCGGCGCCCGCGGCGGGCCGCTGTCGCCGCGCATCGTGCAACAGACCATGGAGCGGATGCGCGGAGCGCTCGGCCTGCCGGACAGCGCCACGCCGCACGCGCTGCGGCACTCGTTCGCCACGCATCTGCTGGCGCGCGGCGGCGACCTGCGCGCCATCCAGGAGTTGCTCGGCCACGCCTCGCTGTCGACGACGCAGATCTATACCGCCGTCGATTCAGAGCGGCTGCTGGAAGTCTACGCCAGCGCCCATCCGCGCGCCTGACGCTACAGCGCTCACAATACCCCGGTTGATAAGACGCGGCCCGCCTTGCGGACAGTCAACCGCGCGAGCATCGTCCCCGCCGCATGCTCGGGAGGGCGCGATGGCGGGACCGCACGAAAATCTGGAACACGTCGAAAAGTCGGAGACCGCCTCGCATGGCGGCAACAAGAAGATCGCGTTGCTGATTTCCGTGCTGGCGCTGTTCCTCGCCTTCTCCGAAACGCTGGGCAAAGCCGCGCAGACCGAAGGCATCAGCCTCAACATCAAAGCCTCGGACGCCTGGAATTTCTTCCAGGCCAAGACCATCCGCCAGACCACCTTGCGCACCGCCGCGGAAACCATGTCGGCGCAGATACCCGCGGTGACCGATCCCGCGGCCAGGGCCGCCATGGCCAGGCAGGTCGAGGCCTGGCAACAGACGGTGGCGCGCTACGAGTCCGATCCGAAGGAAAAAGACGGCCGCAAGGAGTTGCGCGAGCAGGCGCACCAGTTCGAACACGACCGCGACACGCATCTGGCGCGGTATCATCAGTATGAAATCGCGTCGGCCTTGTTCCAGATCGGCATCGTGCTGGCGTCGGCCGAGATCATCACCGCCATCGTCTTGCTGGGCTGGCTGTCCGCCGTGGCCGGCTTGGGCGGCCTGTTCTTCATGGGCATCGGCCTGTGGGCGCCGCACGCCGTGCATTTGATCTGATCGGCGCCGCCTTCGCAGGCCGCGACCGGGTCAGGACCTGACCCGGCCGCCGTCGACGTTGAGCGTCTGCCCGGTGATGAAGGCGGCGTCGTCGCTGGTCAGGAACGACACCGCGCCGGTTAGATCGTCCGGCTCCTCGATGCGCTTGATGGCCTGCAACTGCGCCACCGCGTTGAATTCGTCGTCCATGGTGGCGAAGCCCGCCCGCGGCGGGCGCCCGGTCGCGCCGGGCGTTCGCGTCAGGCCGGGCTGGATGGCGTTGACCGTGATGCCGAAGGGCCCGAGTTCGCTGGCCATCGCGCGCGTAAAGCCGACAATGCCGGCTTTGCTCGACACGTAAGGCACGAAGCCGGTCACGACCGAGCCGAGCGTCGACGACGACATGCTGACGATGCGGCCCCATCCGCGCTGCTTCATGCCCGGAATGAAGGCCATGCTGACCAGAAACGTGCCGTCGAGATTGACGCCGAGAATGCGTTTCCACTCGGCGAAGCTCAGCGTGTCGAGATTGGTCTGCGGGAAAATGCCGGCCGTATTGATGACGATGTCGGCGCGGCCGAACGTGTCCTGCACCTTCGCCGCCATCGCCGTGACCGAGTCCTCGGAGGAGACGTCGCACTTGACGGCGATCGCCTTGCGGCCGGCGGCTTCGACCAGCTTCACCGTCGGCGCCGCATCGGCGATGTCGACGCAGGCGATGTCGACGCCATCTTCCGCCAGCCGTTTGGCGAAGGCCTGACCCAGCCCGTTGGCGGCGCCGGTGATGACGGCGACTTTATCCTTGTGGCCTTTGGCCATGGTGACTCCCCCCTGAGCATTCCACGCGGCCACAAACTCGGTCACCCCCGGGCGTGACCCGGGGGTCCATGAAGCCGCTCCGCGCTGTTCAACTTACGGCTGATCCGAAATCCATGTCATCATGGATTGCCGGGTCAAGCCCGGCAATGACACCGCGGGGTTGCAGGAAAGCCCAGCTACATATGAATCGCGCGCTTGGCGACCGCCATGGCCGCTTCCTTCACCGCCTCGGGCAGCGTCGGGTGGGCGTGGCAGGTGCGGGCGATGTCTTCGGCGGAAGCGCCGAACTCCATCGCCAGCGCGGCTTCCGCGATCATGTTGCCGGCGTCGGCGCAGACCAGTTGCACGCCGAGCACGCGGTCGGTCTTGGCGTCGGCGAGGATCTTGACGAAGCCTTCCGAGGTCATGTTGACCTTGGCGCGGCCGTTGGCGGTCATCGGGAACTTGCCGGCGTTGTAGGCGACGCCGGCAGCCTTCAACTCGTCTTCGCTTTTGCCGACGGTGGCGATTTCCGGATAGGTGTAGACCACGTTCGGAATGGCGTCGTAGTTCACGTGGCCGGCCTGGCCGACCAGGATCTCGGCCACCGCGACGCCTTCGTCCTCGGCCTTGTGCGCCAGCATCGGCCCGGCGATGACGTCGCCGATCGCCCAGATGCCCGGCACGTTGGTCGCGTAATAATGGTCGACCTTGACCCGGCCGCGCTCGTCGAGCGTGACGCCGGCCTCCTTGAGCCCAAGGCCGTCGGTAAAGGGAACGCGGCCGATCGACACCAGCACCACGTCGGCTTCGAGCGTTTCCGCCGCGCCGCCTTTGGCCGGTTCGATGGTCGCCTTCAGCTTCTTGCCGGAGGTGTCGACCGCGGTGACCTTGGACGACAGCTTGAACGCCATGCCCTGCTTCTCGAACAGCCGCTGCGCCTGCTTGCGCACTTCGCTGTCCATGCCGGGCAGAATGCCGTCGACGAATTCGACCACCGTGACCTGCGCGCCGAGCCGGCGCCACACCGAACCAAGCTCGAGGCCGATGACGCCGGCGCCGACCACCAGCAGCTTTTCCGGCACCTTGTCGAGCGCCAGTGCGCCGGTCGACGACACGATGCGCTTCTCGTCGATGTCGATACCCTTGAGCCTGGCGACATCGGAGCCGGTGGCGATGACGATCGACTTGGTCTCAAGCGTCTGGGTCTTGCCGTCGGCGCCCTTGACCTCGACCTTGCCGGCGGCGGCGATGCGGCCGGTGCCGATGAAGGTGTCGACCTTGTTCTTCTTGAGCAGGAATTCGACGCCCTTGGTATTGCCCTCGACGCCCTGGTCCTTGAACGCCATCATCGCCTTGAGGTCGAGCTTCGGCGTGCCGACGCCGATGCCCATCTTGGCGAACGAGTGGCCGGCTTCCTCGAACAGCTCGGAGGCATGCAGCAGCGCCTTCGACGGAATGCAGCCGACGTTGAGGCAGGTGCCGCCGAAGGTGGATCGCTTCTCCACCACCGCGGTTTTCAGGCCAAGCTGCGCTGCGCGAATGGCGCAGACGTAACCGCCCGGGCCGGTGCCGATGACGATGAGATCGTAGGACATGAGCAATCACCTATCCGTCGTCATGCCCGGCCTTGTGCCGGGCATCCACGTCTTTCTAGCAAGAGAGCAAGGCGTGGATGGCCGGGACAAGCCCGGCCATGACGGAGTGAAAATTACAGGTCGAGAACCAGCCGCGCCGGGTCTTCCAGGCAATCCTTGACGCGCACCAGGAAGGTCACGGCCTGCTGGCCGTCGACAATGCGGTGATCGTAGGACAGCGCCAGATACATCATCGGCCTGATCTCGACCTTGCCGCCGATCGCGACCGGCCGCTCCTGGATCTTGTGCATGCCGAGGATGCCGGACTGCGGCGCGTTGAGGATCGGCGTCGACATCAGCGAACCGTAGACGCCGCCGTTCGAAATCGTGAAGGTGCCGCCCTGCATCTCGTCGATCTTGAGCTGGCCGTCGCGGGCGCGCTTGCCGAACTCGTTGATCTTCTTCTCGATGCCCGCCAGCGACAGCTGGTCGGCATCGCGCACCACCGGCACCACGAGGCCCTTCTCGGTGCCGACGGCAACGCCGATGTGGTAATAGTTCTTGTAAACGATGTCGTTGCCGTCGACCTCGGCATTGACCGACGGCACGTCCTTCAGCGCCTGGATGCAGGCGCGGGCGAAAAAGCCCATGAAGCCGAGCTTCACGCCGTGCTTCTTCTCGAACATGTCCTTGTACTGGCCGCGCAGCGCCATGACCGCGGTCATGTCGACCTCGTTGAAGGTCGTCAGCATCGCCGCGGTGTTCTGCGCATCCTTGAGGCGGCGGGCGATGGTCTGGCGCAGCCGCGTCATGTGCACGCGCTCTTCGCGCGAGGCATCGTCGGCGGGAGACGGCGCGCGCATCTGCACCGGCGCCGCGACCGGCGTGGGCTGCGACGCGGCGCGTTCGATCGCCGCCAGCATGTCGCCCTTGGTGACCTGGCCGTGCTTGCCGGAGCCGTCGACCTTGGCCGGGTCGATGCCGCTCTCGGCCGAAATCTTGCGCACCGACGGCGGCACCGGAGAATCCGACGGCTTGGCCTCGGGGGTCTTGGCCTCCGGCTTGTCCTGCGCACGCGGCTTCGGCGTTTCCGGGCCGGCGCCGATCGGTTTGGTCTGCGAGGTCTTCTCGTCGGGCGCGCCGGTCGGGCTCACGGCCTTGGCCGCGGCGCCTTCCTTGATCTGGCCAAGCAGCGCAGCAACGCCGACGGTCTCACCGGTCTTGGCGGCGATTTCGCCGAGCACGCCGGCGGCCGGCGCCGGCACTTCAAGCGTTACCTTGTCGGTTTCGAGTTCGACCAGCGGCTCATCGACCGCAACCGCCTCGCCGGGCTGCTTGAACCATTTGCCGACGGTGGCCTCGGTGACGGATTCGCCGAGGGTGGGAACGCGGATGTCAGTCATTGGGAAAACCCTTCGATTTCTACTTCTTCACCCTCCCCTGGAGGGGGAGGGTCGCCGTGAGCGAAGCGAGCGGCGGGGTGGGGTGACCTGATCTGCTTCATTCACCCCACCCCGGCTCGCATCTCACAAAATGTTCGATGCTTGCCGACCCTCCCCCTCCAAGGGGAGGGTAAGAAGAGTCTACCCGAGCGCCTCGTCCATGAACTGCTTGAGCTGGGCCAGGTGCTTGGTCATTTGTCCGACGGCGGTGGAAGCGGCGGCCGGACGGCCGGCGTAGCGCGTGTTGCGGTGCTTGGCGCCGATCTGATTCAGCACCCAGCTCAGGAACACATCGACAAAGAACCAGGCACCCATGTTGCGCGGCTCTTCCTGGCACCACACCATCTCCGCCTGCTTGAAGCGCGACAGTTCGGCCACCATCGCCTTGGTCGGGAACGGATACAGTTGCTCGACGCGGAGGAGATAGATGTCGTTGATGCCGCGCTTTTCGCGCTCGTCGTAAAGATCGTAATAGACCTTGCCGGAGCACATCACGACGCGGCGGATCTTGTCGTCGGCCACCAGCTTGATCGGCTCGTTCGCCAGCAACTGGGCATCGTCCCACAGCAGACGGTGGAACGTGGTGCCCGTGGCAAGCTCGTCGAGCCGCGACACCGCGCGCTTGTGGCGCAGCAGGCTCTTCGGCGTCATCAGGATCAGCGGCTTGCGGATTTCGCGCTTCAGCTGCCGGCGCAGAATGTGGAAGTAGTTGGCCGGCGTGGTGCAGTTCGCCACCTGCATGTTGTCCTCGGCGCACATCTGCAGGAAGCGCTCGAGGCGGGCCGAGGAGTGCTCCGGTCCCTGCCCTTCATAGCCGTGCGGTAGCAGGCAGACGAGACCCGACATGCGCAGCCATTTGCGTTCGCCGGAGGAGATGAACTGGTCGAACACCACCTGCGCGCCGTTGGCGAAATCGCCGAACTGCGCTTCCCACAGCGTCAGCGCGCTCGGCTCTGACGTCGAGTAGCCGTATTCGAAGCCAAGCACGGCTTCTTCCGACAGCATCGAGTTCAGGACTTCATAAGCCGCCTGCGGCTCGCCCAGATGATTGAACGAGGTATAGCGCTCTTCGGTGTTCTGGTCGAACAGCACCGAATGGCGCTGCGAGAACGTGCCCCGCTCCGAGTCCTGGCCGGACAGGCGAACACGGTGACCTTCCTTGAGCAGCGTGCAGAAGGCGAGCGCCTCTGCCGTCGCCCAGTCGATACCCTCGCCGGTGTCGATCGCCTTGGCGCGGTTGTCGAGAAAGCGCTGGATGGTCTTGTGGACGACAAAGCCGTCCGGAACGGCGGTGATCTTCTTGCCGATATCCTTCAGCACGTCGGCATCGACGCCGGTGTTGCCGCGGCGCGGATCGTCGGCATCGCCGGCCGCCTTCAGCCCCGACCAGCGGCCGTCGAGCCAGTCCGCCTTGTTCGGCTTGTAGCCGGCGCCGGCCTCGAACTCGGCTTCCAGGCGCGCGCGCCAGTCGGCCTTCATCTTGTCGATTTCGCCTTGGGTCACGACCTCTTCGGCAATCAGCTTCTGGCTGTAGATTTCCAGCGTCGAGGGATGCGCGCGGATCTTCTTGTACATCAGCGGCTGGGTAAACGACGGCTCGTCGCCTTCGTTGTGACCGAAGCGCCTGTAGCAGAACATGTCGATGACGACCGGCCGCTGGAACTGGATGCGATATTCGGTCGCCACCTTGGCCGCGAACACCACCGCTTCCGGATCGTCGCCGTTGACGTGCAGGATCAGCGCCTCGATCATCTTGGCGACGTCGGACGGATATGGCGACGAGCGCGAGTAGCGCGGATAGGTCGTGAAGCCGATCTGGTTGTTGACGATGAAGTGCAGGCTGCCGCCGGTGCGATAGCCCTTCAGGCCCGTCAGGCCGAAGCATTCCGCCACCACGCCCTGGCCGGCGAAGGCCGCGTCGCCGTGAATGAGCAGCGGCATCACCACGCGGCGGTCTTCCGGCGTGACGTTGTGCTGGTCCTGCTTGGCGCGCACTTTGCCGAGCACGACCGGGTCGACGATTTCCAGATGCGACGGATTCGGCGTCAGCGACAGATGCACCTTGTTGCCGTCAAATTCGCGGTCCGACGACGCACCGAGATGGTACTTCACGTCGCCGGAGCCTTCGACGTCGTCCGGCGTCGCCGAGCCGCCCTTGAATTCGTGGAACAGCACGCGGTGCGGCTTGCCCATCACCTGGGTCAGCACGTTCAACCGGCCGCGGTGCGACATGCCGACAACGATTTCCTCGACGCCGAGATTGCCGCCGCGCTTGATGATCTGCTCCAGCGCCGGGATCAGCGATTCGCCGCCGTCGAGACCGAAGCGCTTGGTGCCGGTGAACTTGACGTCGAGAAACTTTTCGAAGCCTTCGGCTTCGACCAGTTTGTTGAGGATGGCGCGCTTGCCCTGGCGGGTGAAGGTGATTTCCTTGTCGCGGCCTTCGATGCGTTCCTGAATCCAGGCCTTCTGGGCCGGGTTGGAAATGTGCATGAACTCGACGCCGAGCGTCTGGCAGTAGGTGCGGCGCAAGATGGCGATGATCTCGCGCATCGACGCGAATTCGAGGCCAAGCACCATGTCGAGGAAGATCTTGCGATCGAGGTCGGCCTCATTGAAGCCGTGGCTCTTCGGATCGAGTTCTTCTTCGTTGCTCTGCGGCTCAAGACCGAGCGGATCGAGCTTGGCGTGGAAATGGCCGCGCGCGCGGTAGGCGCGGATCAGCATCAGCGCGTGGATCGAATCGCGCGTCGCCTGCATCACGTCGGCGGCAGCGAGTTCGACGCCCTTGGCCTGCGCCTTGGCGGTGATCTTTTCGCCGATCTTCTTTTCGGTTTCGGCCCACTGCCCATCGAGCGCGGCGACCAGATCGCCATTGGGACGCAGCGGCCAGTTCGGCTTCTGCCAGGAGGCGCCCTTGGCGCTCTTGGTCACGTCGGCGCCGTCGTCCTTCAAGCTTTTGAAGAACTCCTGCCATTCGGCATCGACCGCGGCCGGGTCGGCTTCATATTTGGCGTAGAGGTCCTCGATGTAGGCGGCGTTGCCGCCGTAGAGGAACGACGTGCGGGAAAAGGCGGCGTTGGAGTCCTGGCGGGACATGTTTTTCAATCCTGACGGGACCCATGCCCCGCATTTTTGTGCCGTCCCCGGCGGGACGGACCGACCGGCAAAACCGATCATTGACCCTATTTGCGTCGCTTGTACGTCAACGAAAGAGGAAAAGCTGAATCACGACTTCAATACTTCGCGACGCCGGCGTTGCGGAGGGTAATACCGCAGATTCGGGCATTTGCACTGCCGTAATTTTGAACTTTCGGGTCAAAACGGCCGCTGGCCGCCCGGCTGGCGGCCGGGCAATCGCCGGAAGCCCGAGGCCACCATGGCGCCGACCGTCACGGCGACAGTGGCCGGAACCGCCAGCGTGGCGGTCAGCAGGGCGGTGGCATTCACCGCATCCACGCCGGAATGCCCGGCGTAAAACAGGGACGAGAACAGCAGGCTGCCAAGGCCGGCGATGACGACGCCGCCGAGCCAGTACGGCCAGATGCGGCGGCCTCGCCGCGCGACCGCGATAAATCCGGCCGAGAACAGGCCGCAGACCAGCAGGAAAAGCACAAGCCACAGCATCGGGTCTGACCCGCGTGCGGGAGAAACGGCCGACGACATCCGCTGCACCGGCCTTGCCCGGTGCAGCGGCGTCGATTTAGCCCTTGAGAACGTCGACCAGCGTCTTGCCGATACGGGCCGGCGACGGCGACACCTTGATGCCGGCCGCTTCCATGGCCGCCGTCTTGGAGCCGGCATCGCCCTTGCCGCCGGAGATGATGGCGCCGGCATGGCCCATGCGGCGTCCCGGCGGCGCGGTGACACCGGCGATGAAGCCGACCATCGGCTTCTTGCGGCCGCGCTTGGCCTCGTCGATGAGGAACTGGGCGGCGTCTTCCTCGGCCGAGCCGCCGATCTCGCCGATCATGACGATCGACGTGGTCTTCGGATCGGCCAGGAACATCTCCAGGACGTCGATGAACTCGGTGCCCTTGACCGGATCGCCGCCGATGCCGACCGCCGTGGTCTGGCCGAGGCCTTCGCGCGAGGTCTGGAACACCGCTTCATAGGTCAGCGTGCCGGAGCGCGACACGATGCCGACCGAGCCGGGCTTGAAGATGTTGCCCGGCATGATGCCGATCTTGCACTCGCCCGCCGTCATGACGCCGGGGCAGTTTGGCCCGATCAGCCGCGACTTGGAGCCGGCCAGCGAGCGCTTGACCTTGACCATGTGGCTCACCGGAATGCCTTCGGTGATGCAGACGATCAGCTCGATCTCCGCCTCGATGGCTTCGGCAATCGCATCGGCCGCACCCGCCGGCGGCACATAGATCACGCTGGCGGTGGCGCCGGTCTTTGCCCTGGCTTCCTCCACGGTGTCGAACACCGGCAGATTGAGATGGGTTGAGCCGCCTTTGCCCGGCGAGGTGCCGCCGACCATCTTGGTGCCGTAGGCGATGGCCTGCTCGGAATGGAAGGTGCCGTTCTTGCCGGTGAAGCCCTGGCAGATGACCTTGGTGTTCTTGTCGATGAGGACAGCCATCACGCAGCCTCCTTCACGGCTTTGACAATTTTTTGCGCGGCGTCGTCCAGATCGTCACCCGTGGTGACGTTGAGACCCGACTCCTTGATGATCTTCTTGCCGAGATCGACATTGGTGCCTTCAAGACGAACCACCAGCGGCACCTTGAGGCCGACTTCCTTGACCGCGGCAACGACGCCCTCGGCGATGACGTCGCACTTCATGATGCCGCCGAAGATGTTGACCAGGATGCCCTTCACGTTCGGATCGGAGGTGATGATCTTGAACGCCGCCGCCACCTTCTCCTTGGTGGCGCTGCCGCCGACGTCGAGGAAGTTGGCCGGGGCCGAGCCGTACAGCTTGATGATGTCCATCGACGCCATCGCCAGGCCGGCGCCATTGACCATGCAGCCGATCGAGCCTTCCAGCGCAATGTAGTTGAGGTCGTATTTCGACGCCTCGATTTCCTTGGCGTCTTCCTCGGTCTCGTCGCGCAGCGCCGCGATCTGCGGATGCAGGAACAGCGCGTTGTTGTCGAAATCGACCTTGGCGTCGAGGCAGATCAGCTTGTTGTCCTTGGTGAGCACCAGCGGATTGATCTCCAGCATGCTCATGTCGGTGTCGACGAAAGCCTTGTAGAGATTGGTCAGCAGCGGGCTGAGCTGCTTCTGCGCCTCGGCGTTGAGGCCGAGCGCCTTGGCCAGCCGGCGCACGTGGTGCGGGCAGATATTGGCCACCGGATCGACCGTGATGGTCGTGATCTTCTCCGGCGTGTCGTGCGCGACTTCCTCGATGTTCACGCCGCCTTCGGTCGAGGCGACGATGGCGACGCGCGAGCTTTCGCGGTCGACCAGGAGCGACAAATAGAACTCCTTGTCGATGGCCGAGCCTTCCTCGATGTAGAGGCGGTTGACCTTCTTGCCGGCCGGGCCGGTCTGATGCGTGACCAGCGTCGAGCCGAGAATGCGGGCCGACTCTTTCTTCACGTCATCGATCGACTTGACGACTTTCACGCCGCCGGCCTTGCCGCGGCCGCCGGCGTGAATCTGTGCCTTGACCACCCAGACCGGGCCGCCGAGCTTCTCGGCGCCCTTGACCGCTTCGTCGACGGTGAAAGCCGCCTCGCCGCGCGGTACCGGCACGCCGAATTCGCGCAGCACCTCCTTCGCCTGGTACTCGTGGATATTCATCGTTTGCTCCCCGGGGTGGCCGTTCGCTCTTGTGGTTGCTCAGGCGAGAGTGGGCGCGATCTTCTTGCAGGCTTCGACCAGACCCTGCACCGACGCCGCCGACTTCTCGAACGCGGCGCGCTCGCTGCCGGTGAACTCGACTTCGACAATGCGCTCGACGCCCTTGGCGCCGATCACCACCGGCACGCCGACGTAGAGATCCTTGATGCCGTATTCGCCGTTGAGCCAGGCGGCGCAAGGCAATACGCGCTTCTTGTCGAGCAGGTAGCTCTCCGCCATGGCAATGGCGGACGCCGCCGGCGCGTAGAAGGCCGAGCCGGTCTTGAGCAGGTTGACGATCTCGGCGCCGCCATTGGCGGTGCGCTTGACGATCTCGTCGATGCGGGCCTGCGTCGACCAGCCCATCTTGACCAGATCCGGCACCGGAATGCCGGCGACGGCCGAGTAGCGCGTCAGCGGCACCATGGTGTCGCCGTGGCCGCCGAGCACGAAGGCGGTGACGTCTTCGACCGAGACGTTGAATTCATCGGCGAGGAAATAGCGGAAGCGCGCCGAGTCGAGCACGCCGGCCATGCCGACGACCTTCTGCTGCGGCAGGCCGCAGGACTTCTGCAGCGCCCACACCATCGCATCGAGCGGGTTGGTGATGCAGATGACGAAAGCGTTCGGGGCGTATTTCTGGATGCCGGCACCGACCTGTCCCATCACCTTCAGATTGATGTCGAGCAGATCGTCGCGGCTCATGCCGGGCTTGCGCGGCACGCCGGCGGTGACGATGCAGACGTCGGCGCCTTCGATCGCTTCATAGCTGTTGGCGCCGGTGAACTTGGCATCGAAACGGTTGACCGGCGAAGACTGCGCGATGTCGAGCGACTTGCCTTGCGGGATGCCTTCCATGACGTCGAACATGACGACGTCGCCGAGCTGCTTGAGACCGATGAGGTGGGCGAGAGTGCCGCCGATCTGACCAGCGCCGATCAACGCAATTTTATTACGCGCCATGATGAGAAAACTCTTTGCTGCTGCCGCGGAGCACGGCCGGATGTGGCTTATCGATTTTGCTGTAATGCAGCAACATACCTCCCCCGAAATCTCATCGTGTATACATTATACCAGCAGACACCATGACGCCTGTCCAGAGGGTGTTCAAAATTTTTGCAGCTTCTTGGTGCGTTGCAATAATGCCGGCCTGCCGGCCGCCATGGCGCGATGAGATGAAGCGTGCAACCTCGTCTCAGGTCTCGACGATCTTTCCCGGATCGATGGCCGCACCCTGACGCGGGCCGTGCGGCAAACCGAGATAGGCCTGCGACCGCATCTCGATCAGCCGCGAGGCGGTGCGCTTGAACTCGTTGGCCTCGTAGCCTTCGGTGCCGACATAGAGCCCGTCGGGCTGCGCCTCGGCCGAGGCCAGCAGCTTCACCGAATGGTCGTACAGCGTGTCGATCAGGATGATGAAGCGCTTGGCCTCGTTGCGGCGATCGAAATCCATCACCGGAATGCGATCGATGATGACGGTGTGAAATTCGTGCGCCAGCTTGAGAAAGTCGGATGCGGCCAGCGGCTGCGTGCACAACTCCTCGAACGTGAAACGCGCCACGCCCATGGCCGCCTTGGGCACATGCACGCTGCGGCCCTTCACCATCAGTTCGAGCGGCGCGCCGTCATGCCCGCCGGCCAGCCGCCGCCAGGCATCGTCCAGCGCTGCTTCCGCCTTCGCATCCGGCGGCACATACCAGGTCGGCACACCGGTCAGCTTTTCGAGCCGGAAATCGACCCGCGCATCCAGCCGCACCACCTCGCAATGGCGCTGCAGCAGCGCAATGAACGGCAGGAACAGCGCGCGATTGAGGCCGTCTTTGTAGAGGTCGTTCGGCGCCACGTTCGAGGTCGCCACCATCACCACGCCGAGTTCGAACAGGCGCGTGAACAGGCGGCCGAGGATCATCGCGTCGGCGATATCGGTGACGTGAAATTCGTCGAAGCACACCAGCCGGGTTTCCTCGGCAATGGCGGCGGCGGCGCGCATGATCGGATCCTCGGCGCCGCTGGCGCCCTTGTCGGATTTGTCCTCCTGACGGAATTCATGAACCCGTTCATGAACGTCGGCCATGAATTCGTGGAAATGCGCCCGCCGCTTGCGCGGCTCGGCCGTCGCTTCAAAGAACATGTCCATCAGCATGGTCTTGCCGCGGCCGACCTCGCCGTGGACGTATAGACCTTTCAGCGGCGGCCCCGCCTTTTCGCGCCGGCCGAACAGCCAGCCGAGCGACGACGACTTCTGCGCCAGCCGGTGTTGATCCAGCCGCGCTTCCAGCGCTGCGAGATGGCGCACCAGTTCGGCCTGGGCGGGATCGGCCTCGATCTTGCCGGCCGCTACAAGCGCCGCGTAGCGGGAGCTGAAACTGTCTGACATCGAGCGGCTGATCGGCGGATTTGCGGCCTGGCGACCGTGGGTGGAGGGGCGTGAGGGTCTGCGCTGTCACCTAAGGCGAGAGCCGCAGCGTGTAAATCGGGTGTTTGAAGCAAACTCCGCCTGATGAGTCGGTTTGCTGCGCCGTTGCTGCAACATGACTGCAGCAATTCGCGCAGCAAAAGGGATGTATGTTGCGCAGCAAGTTATTGATTTTATTATATGACTGCCAAATTTCAGCTTTTTTGGAGGGCATTGGGGTCGTAATTTTGCTGCAATGCACCATATGCTGGGGTGGACTCGGGGGAGTTTTGAGAATCGGGCTGACGACGATGAAATCGACCCTGAATGACGCCCTGCCCGACGAGGGCGCCATCCGCAAACTGTGGCTCGGCGAAGCCGGCGCCTACCGCGACCATCTGCTCCGGCTCGACCCGGAAAGCCGGCACCGGCGCTTTTCCGGGGCCGTCGCCGATGAAGTCATCATTCGCCACGCCGCGGCGGCGACCGCCGTGGGCGTTGTGGTGCACGGCTTCTTTGTCGACGGCCAGCTGCGAGGCGCTGCCGAATTGCGGCCGACGGGCTCCTTGTTCAAGCGTCAGGCCGAGGTCGCCTTCAGCATCGAGAAGCCGTGGCAGAGCCATGGCATCGGCACCGAATTGCTCCGGCGCACGCTGCTGACGGCGCGCAACCGCGGCATCAAGACCCTGCACATGAACTGCCTCGCCGACAACCGGCGCATGCAGCAACTGGCCAGGAAGTTCGAGGCCGACCTTTCATTCGATTTCGGCAGCGTCATCGGCGAAGTCGATGCGCCGCGCTCGACGCCGCTGTCGCTCATGCGCGAGGCGATGGCCGATGCCTATGGCGTCGGACAGGCCGTGCTCGATGCGCAATCGCGGATGCTGCGGGCAGCCTAGGGCGCGGCCAGCGGATAGGCCGCCTCGACCACATAGGGCCCGCCCCCGGTCGAAGCGCGCGCCGAATACAAAACGAATTGCGCGACCCGAAACGCCGCGGTTCGGAAATAGCCGCGCTCGGCCAGATACTGCGCAACCTCGACGCTGGACGACTCGCGCAGCCGCGCCACCGTCACATGCGGCGTGTATTTGCGGCTTTCCGGCTCCAGGCCGATGCGCCGCATCAGCCGTTCCTGCTCGGCCTGCAACTCCATCAAAGGCTGGTCCGGCGGCACCGAAGCGATCACCGCGCGTGGCTTGCGCCCTCCAAAAGAGGCCAGCCCTTCCAGATGCAGGTCGAACGCGCGGCGCCGGACACGGCCCAGTTCCAGCGCGATCTCCTGCGCCGTCATGTCGTCGACATCGCCGATAAAGCGCAGCGTGACGTGATAATTTTCCGGATCGATCCAGCGTGCACCCGGCAGCCCACCGCGCAGCAGCGCCAGCGCCTCGCCGACCGAAGGCGGAACCTCAATCCCGGTGAACAAACGCGGCATGGGATAAAGCTTCGCGACAAGTCAGGATGCGCGTGCGGCGCGCACGCGGGCGATCAATTCCTCGACCTTCGGCATGATGCGCTCGACGATTACATCGATGCCGGCGGCGTTCGGGTGGATGCCGTCGGGCAGATTGAGGTTGGCCTGCGCGGCGACGCCATCGAGAAAGAACGGATAAAAAACGACCGGGTATTTCTCCGCCAGCGTCGTGTAGAGGCCGCCGAACGAGCGGGCATAGTCCGATCCCATGTTGGGCGGCGACTGCATCCCGGCGAGCAGCACCTCAATGCGGCGGTCGGTGAGCTTCTTCAGGATCGAATCCAGCGCCGCCTGCGTCACCTTCGGGTCAATGCCGCGCAACGCGTCGTTGGCGCCAAGCTCGAGGATCACCGCATCGGTGCCGTCCGGCACCGACCAGTCGACCCGGCCGAGGCCGCCCGAGGCGGTGTCGCCGGACACGCCGGCGTTGACGACGTCGGCGGCAATGCCCTTGGCTTTCAGTGCGGCGCCGAGTTTGGCCGGGAATGCGGCATTGGCCGGCAGGCCGTAGCCGGCCGACAGGGAATCCCCCAGCACCACGATTTTGACGGGTTTATCGGCCGTCTGGCCGGAGGCAGGCGTGATGGCAAAGCCTGATGCGACGAAAGCAGCCATCGCAAGGCGCTGGACCCCGGCCATAAATGTCCCATATGAGGCGGATCGATAACCGTGAGGCCACATGTCAGATAACTCCAGGGCGGGGCCGGCAATTGCGCTGGCCGGCGTCAATCTATCGCTCGGGCAAGGTGCGGCCCGGGTTCATATCCTCAAGGATATCGATCTCAATATAGGCACGGGCGAGGCGGTTGGCCTGGTTGGTCCGTCCGGATCGGGCAAATCGACGCTGCTGATGGTCATGGCGGGCCTCGAGCGCACCGATACCGGTCACGTGAATGTCGCCGGCGAGGCCCTGAACACGCTGGACGAGGACGCGCTGGCCCGCTTCCGCGGCCGCAATGTCGGCATCGTCTTCCAGTCCTTTCACCTCATCCCCACCATGACCGCGCTGGAAAACGTCGCGGTGCCGCTGGAACTGGCCGGCATTGCCGATGCCCAGGAGCGCGCCGAGACCGAACTCGGCGCGGTGGGGCTCGGCCAGCGCCTGAACCACTATCCGGCGCAGTTGTCCGGCGGCGAGCAGCAACGTGTCGCGGTGGCGCGCGCGCTGGCGCCCAATCCCGCCATTCTGGTGGCCGACGAGCCGACCGGCAATCTCGACGAGGGCACCGGCCAGCAGATCGTCGATCTCCTGTTCGCCGGTCACTCCAAGCGCGGCACCACGCTGGTGCTGGTGACGCACGACAACGCGCTGGCGCAACGCTGCGGCCGCGTGGTGCGGCTGCGCTCCGGCCGTGTCGACAGCGTGAGCACGACATGAGGGCGCCCACTCCCGCCGCCGCCGTTGCCCCGGGACATGACCGCTTTCTGCCCCTCCGGTTCGCCCTGCGCGAACTGCGCGGCGGCCTGAAGGGGTTCTACGTTTTCATTGCCTGTATCGCGCTCGGCTGCATGGCGATCGCCGGCGTCAGTTCGCTGGCCGCCAGCCTCACCGACGGATTGTCACGGCAAGGCCGGGTCATCCTCGGCGGCGACCTGTCGTTCTCGCTGATCCAGCGCGAAGCCGCACCGAAAGAACGCGCCTTCCTCGCCAGCCGCGGCACCCTCTCGGACACCGCCACCATGCGGGCGATGGCGCGCGTCATCGATGCGCAAGGCACACCCGGCGACGCCACGCTGGTGGAAGTGAAGGCGGTCGATGCGGCCTACCCGCTGTTCGGCGAGGTCGTTCTTGATCCAGCCGGCCCCTTGCCGGAAGTGCTGGCGGAGCGCGATGGCGTTTTCGGCGCCGCGGCCGATCCGACACTGCTGGCGCGGCTGAATATCGCCACAGGCACGCGGCTGACGGTCGGCACCGCGACCATCGAGATCCGCGCTGCGCTGACCTCCGAGCCGGACAAACTGGCTGCCGGCGTCGGCTTCGGCCCGCGCCTGTTGGTCAATCAGGCGGCGCTGCGCGCGTCCGGTCTCATCCAGCCCGGCAGCCTGGTGCGCTGGAATTACCGGTTGCAGTTGCCGCCCGGTGGCAACACCGATGCCGCGGTGCAAGCCGTCACGGCGCAGGCGCGCGCGGAACTGCCGGAAACCGGCTGGGAAATCCGCAGCCGCAGCAATGCCTCGCCGCAACTCGAGCGCAACGTCAATCGCTTCACCCAATTCCTCACCATCGTCGGCTTGACCGCGCTGCTGGTCGGCGGCGTCGGCGTCGGCAATGCGGTGAAAAGCCATCTCGACCGCCGCCGCGAGGTCATCGCCACCATGAAGGCGCTCGGCGCCAGCGGCCGGCGCGTCTTCGCCATCTACCTGACGCAGGTTCTGGTGCTGGCGCTGATCGGCGGCGTCATCGGCGCCATCCTCGGCGCGGCACTGCCGTTCCTGATTTCCTGGACCTTCGGCGCCATTATCCCGTTGCCGCTAACGCCGGCGTTTCATCCGGCCGAACTGGTGCTGGCGCTGCTGTATGGCCTGCTGACGGCGCTGGCCTTCACGCTGTGGCCGCTCGGCCGCGCCCACGACGTGCCGGTCGGCGCGCTGTTTCGCGATGGGGTCACACCTCGGTCCGGCTGGCCCCGGCCCACCTATGTGGTGCTCACGGTCATTGCCGTCGCCATCCTGGCCGCAGCGGCGGTGCTGCTGGCCTATGACCGGCGTGTGGCCATCATCTATGTCGGCGTCGCCGCCGCGACGTTCGTGCTGCTGCGGCTGGTGGCGACGATGCTGATGGCGCTGGCGGCACGCGCGCCGCGGGCGCGGTCCACCAGCCTGCGCATGGCGGTCGCCAATATCCACCGGCCCGGCGCGCTGACGCCGACCATCGTGCTGTCGCTCGGCCTCGGCATCGCCCTGCTGGTCACGGTGGTGCAGATCGACGCCAATCTGCGCCAGCAGTTCGCCAATGAATTGCCGGCCAAGGCGCCGTCGTTCTACTTCCTCGACATTCCGTCCGAGCAGGCCGAACGCTTCACCGGCTTCCTGCACAAGCAGGCGCCGGCGGCGTCGGTGGAGGAAGTGCCGATGCTGCGCGGCCGCATCGTTTCGGCGAAACGAATCCGCGCCGAGGACATCAAGGCCACCGACGACACCGAATGGGTGCTGCAGAACGACCGCGGCATTACCTACAGCAACACGACCCCCGCCGGTTCGCGTCTGGTCGAGGGCCAGTGGTGGGCTCATTCGAGAAACGGATCGCCGACGGGCTCGGCCTGACGCTCGGCGACGAGGTCACCGTCAACGTGCTCGGCCGCAACATCACCGCCACCATCGCCAATACCCGCACCGTGGACTGGCAGAGCCTGAGCATCAATTTCGTCATGGTGTTTTCGCCGCAGACGTTCCGCGGCGCGCCGCATACCCATCTGGCAACGCTGACCTACCTGGATGGCGGTTCGCCGCAGCAGGAGGGCGCCATCATCCGGGCTCTGGCCGACGAATTCCCGATGGTCACCAGCGTCCGGGTCAAGGACGCGCTGGAGGCGATCGCGGCGCTGGTCGGTAACCTGGTGCTGGCGATTCGCGGCGCCAGCGCCATCACCTTGCTGGCCGCGGCCTTGGTGCTGGGGGGCGCGCTGGCCGCCGGCCACCGCCACCGGGTCTATGACGCGGTGATCCTGAAAACTCTGGGCGCCACCCGGGCCCGGCTGCTCGGCGCCTATACCATCGAATACCTGATGCTGGGCGTCGCCACCGCGGCGTTCGGGGTGCTGTGCGGCTCGCTCGCCAGCTGGCTGATTGTCGCGGAAATCATGCGGTTGAACTTCACCTGGCTGCCGGTGCCGGCGCTGGTGGCGGCGGTGGCGGCGGTGACGGTGACGGTGGCGCTCGGCCTCGCCGGCACCTTCTCGGCGCTGGGGCAGAAGCCGGCCCCGGTCCTGCGCAATCTATAGCCAGCGACATTCCGCCGCGTCAGCCTACCCCCCTGACGCGGCGGCTGTTTCCGGCTATAATGGGTGTTGCAGCTGGTTAACGATCAGCAATGAAGCAGGGTCATGATCGAGCCATATCTGGCGCGCAGACTGATCAACCACTACATTCGAGGCAACACGAGCGCGACGGCCATCGCCGGCGCGCCTGACGTGCCCGGCGAACCGCCGGGACTTGAGAGAGGGAAATTCGATGTCGGACTTCGACCGTAACGTAGCTGCCCGCGGCGGCTTCGGCACCGCGCGTGCCGCGGAGATCGATGCCGGTCTGCGCGCTTACATGCTCAGCATCTACAACTACATGGCCGCCGGCGTTGCTCTGACCGGCGTCGTCGCCTGGTTCACCTTCAACGCCGCCGTGGTCGACTCGTCGGTCGCGGGCAAGCTGGCGCTGACGCCGTTCGGCCAGACGATCTACGGCGGCCCGCTGATGATCGTGCTGTTCCTCGGCACCATCGGCATCGTGTTCTTCCTGAGCTTCCGCATCAACAAACTGCAGGCCGGCACCGCGCTGACCCTGTTCATGGTGTATGCGGCACTGCTCGGCGTCATGCTGTCGTCGGTGATGCTGACCTACACCGGCGCCTCGATCGCCCGCACGTTCTTCATCGCCGCGGCGTCGTTCGGTGCGTTGAGCCTGTACGGTTACACCACGCAGCGTGACCTCTCCCCGATCGGCTCGTTCCTGATCATGGGCCTGTTCGGTCTGATCCTGGCGATGATCGTCAACATGTTCCTGCAGAGCAGCGGGCTCGAGTTCGCCATCTCGGCGATCGGCGTCCTGATCTTCGCCGGCCTCACCGCCTGGGATACCCAGAAGATCAAGGAGATGTATGACGCCAACGACGACAGCACCTCCATGGGCCGCAAGACGGTGATGGGCGCGCTGACGCTCTACCTGGACTTCATCAACCTGTTCCTGTTCATGCTGCGCTTCTTGGGCGATCGGCGCTAACGGCGCTAAAGCCAACCGCCCCAACGAACAGGACTTCGACAAACGCCCCGGCCCTTGTGCCGGGGCGTTTTTTTGTGGTCAGAATCTCCCATGAGCATCGCCATCCGCCCCGCCACAGCCTCCGACATTTCCGCCATCACCCGCATCTACGGCGACTCGGTGCGCACCGGCACCGCCTCGTTCGAGCTTGAGGCGCCGGATGAAGCGGAGATGGCGCGCCGCATGAAAGAGATCACCGGCAAGGGCTTTCCCTATCTCGCCGCCGACGACGATGCCGGCCAGCTCGCCGGCTACGCCTATGCCGCGCTGTACCGGACGCGGCCGGCCTATCGTTTCACCGTGGAGGACTCGGTCTATGTCGCGCCCACGCACCAGGGCCGCGGTGTCGGCCGCGCCTTGCTGGAGGCGCTGATCGAAGCCTGCGCAGCGCGTGGCTTTCGCCAGATGATCGCGGTGATCGGCGATTCACCGCGGCAGGCGGGCTCGGTCGCGCTGCACAAGGCGACAGGCTTCCACCATATCGGCATCCTGCCGGACGTCGGCTTCAAGCACGATCACTGGTGCGACACGCTGCTGATGCAGCGCGCGCTGGGCGACGGCGGCCGCAGCAAGCCGTAGTCGCCTGCGCCCGGGCGCAGCGCAGCACGCTTGCGATGCGCTGCAGACCCGGGACCTTCCCGCATTCAGAATATGGAACGGCCCCGGTTCTGCGTCCGGGGCACCGGCGCATCACACCAGCGACAGCGAGGACTTGTCGATGGCGCGCAGCACGCGGTCGAGCTCCTGGCCGCGGCGCACGATCAGGCCCGCGGCGGCGATGACGCTGAAGGCGCCCTGGCGCTGCGCCAGCTTAGGGTTTTTTTCGATGCGGTAGAGCGGCGCCTCCGAGGTCCGCCGGTAGACCGAAAACACCGCGCGATCCTTGAAGAAGTCGATCGAATAGTCGCGCCACTCGCCGGCGGCGACCATGCGGCCGTAGAGATTGAGAATCGCTGTCAGCTCGCGGCGGGTGAAAGTAACCTGAGCGGCTGGGGTGGCGCCTCGCGTCGTGACGACGTTGCCAAAAGAGGGGGACTGGCTTGGATCGACATCGCCGGAACCGAACGTCATGCGGCGCCTCCTTAACGTTGGCGGTAATGATCGCGCCGGGAAACGCGTGCTGCAAGAGACATTTGACGGCAATCACCGGCAGAATCCGGTGCGGGAACACCGCCTTCGGCCCTCACGAACACGTCAGAACTTCCCACAATAACGCCCTATTTTCGTCAATTGCCGGTCACGCGGCGGGGGGATAACTGGACCGTTGCCTCAAGGCCCGGTCCGGTTGATCTCCGGATTCCTCAGCCCCCCAGCCCCCCGGGGGTCAGTCGACCGGGCCAGTTGAGTACCGCGTACGGTTCAATCCCCAAGTCTTCGGGCCGGCCTTTGTGCCGGCCCGTTTTTTTTAGCACAGGCGAGAGAAGGGGAATCGTCAGCGCAAGCTGGCGGAGGCGGCGCCCAGCATCAGGCCGGGCTTGGTAGAGTTGCCGCTCTGCACGAGGACCGTGAGCCGGTCGACATCCTCAAGACGAAGTTTGGCGCCGGCCACACTGGCGACCGTCGCGCTGAAAGTTTGCGCCGTGCCGTCCCAGTCGCCGAGCTTGACCCAGCGGCGCACCACGTTGCTGTAGGTGACGGTGTTGCCGCGGTTCTCGCCGCGCTCGATCGTCACCGGCACTTTATTGGTGGTCGGACACAGCCAGACTTCACCGCTGCGATGCTGGCCGGCGGCGGCCGCCACCGTGACCGACACGATGCCGTCGGCGACGCTTACCTGAACCGGCACGGTCAGAGGCGAGGCGTTGCGCCGGGTCTGCGCCACCGCGTTCTCGATCGCCACCTTGTCGCTGCCGAGCACATGGCTGACCCCGTTCACCACAACCTGCGGCGTGTAGACCTTGCGGTCGCCGCGCGCCTCGGCATAGCCGCGTTGTCGCTTGGAGTGGCCGTGCAAGGCCAGCGTGTCCTTCCAGCCGAGATAATCCCAGTAGTCGATGGCCAGCGTCATCACCAGCAATGACGGATCATGGGACGCCAGTTCGGCCAGCAACTTGTCGGCCGCCGGACATGACGAGCAGCCCTGGCTGGTGAACAGCTCGATCACCGCGCGCGGCTCGCTTGCGACCGCCGGCGGCGAGGCCGCCAGAGGCGCGCAGGCCAGCGCAAGCGCGATGGTGATGTGGCGATAGTTCATCCCGTTTCCACCTGGCCCCCGCCCCGATGTTGCCCCTTGATAGAAGCGGCATCGATCACCCGCCACTCACTTCGCAGTGAGGGGCTTGTTGCATGGCGGTCCAGGTCGGGGGAAGCGGTCCTCACCCAGCCAATTGCCGCAGCACGTACTGCAGGATGCCGCCGTTCCGGAAATAATCCAGTTCGTCCAGCGTATCGATCCGGCAGATCAGCGGCACCCGCTTGAGCGTGCCGGTCCCTGACACGATGTCGGCGATCAGCCGCTGGTTGGGCTTGAGTTCGCCGTGCAGGCCGCGAATGGTCACCGTCTCATCGCCCTTGAGACCGAGCGATTTCCAGCTGGTCCCTTCCTCGAATACCAGCGGCATGATGCCCATGCCGACAAGGTTCGAACGATGGATGCGCTCGAAGGATTCGCAGATCACGGCGCGGATGCCGAGCAGCAGCGAGCCCTTGGCCGCCCAGTCGCGCGACGAACCCGAGCCGTATTCCTTGCCCGCGAACACCACCAGCGGCACTTTCTCGGCCTTGTACTTCATGGCCGCATCGTAAATCGTCATCCGCTCCTTCGAGGGATAGTGGACGGTGACGCCGCCTTCGACGCCCGGCACCATCTGGTTCTTCAGACGGATATTGGCGAAGGTACCGCGCATCATCACTTCATGGCTGCCGCGCCGTGTGCCGTACTGGTTGAAGTCGGCCGGCTTAACCTTGTTGGCGATCAGATATTTGCCGGCCGGCGAGTCGATCTTGATCGAACCGGCCGGGGAGATGTGGTCGGTGGTGATCGAGTCGAGCAGCAGCGCCAGCACGCGGGCATCGACGATGTCCTCGAGCGGCTTCGGCGTCTTCTTCATGCCGACGAAGTAGGGCGGGTTCTGCACGTAGGTCGACTTCTTGTCCCACGCATAGGTCATGCCGCCCTTGATGCTGATCTTGCGCCAGCTGGCGTCGCCCTTGAACACGTCGGCGTACTTGGTGGCGAAGATCTTGCGGGTGACGTTCTTGTCGACGAACTCGCCGATCTCCTTGTTCGACGGCCAGATGTCCTTGAGGAACACCTTCTTGCCCTTCTGATCGACGCCGAGGGCGTCCTTGATCAGATCGATGTTCATCGAACCGGCGATCGAGTAGGCGACCACCAGCGGCGGCGAGGCGAGATAGTTGGCGCGCACGTCGGCGTTGACGCGGCCCTCGAAGTTACGATTGCCCGACAGCACCGCGGCGGCGACCAGGTCGCCGTCGTTGATGGCCTTGGAATTCTGCGGCGGCAGCGGACCGGAGTTGCCGATACACGTCGTGCAGCCGAAGCCGACCAGGTTGAAGCCGAGCTTGTCGAGGTCCTTTTGCAGGCCCGACTTTTCCAGATATTCGCCGACCACCTGCGAGCCCGGCGCCAGCGAGGTCTTCACCCACGGCTTGGCCGTCAGGCCCTTGGCCGCCGCCTTGCGGGCGAGCAGGCCGGCGCCGATCATGACGCTCGGGTTCGAGGTGTTGGTGCAGGAGGTGATGGCCGCGATCACCACGTCGCCGTGGCCGATATCGTATTTGTGGCCTTCGACCGGGACGCGCTTCGTCATTTCGGCAGCCTTGCCGAATTCCTTGTCCATCGACCCGGCGAAGCCCATCTTCACGTCCTTGAGCGCAACGCGATCCTGCGGGCGCTTGGGACCGGCGAGCGACGGCTCGACCGTCGACAGCTCGAGCTTGAGCACGTCGGTGAACATCGGATCCGGCGTGGTCTTGATACGGAACATGCCCTGCGCCTTGGCGTAGGCCGCGACCAGCGCGCACAGTTCGGGCGGGCGGCCGGTGTTCTTCAGGAACGTGATGGTGTCATCGTCGATCGGCGAGAAGCCGCAGGTGGCGCCGTATTCCGGCGCCATGTTGCCGAGCGTGGCACGGTCGGCGATCGTCAGATGCGTCAGGCCGGGGCCGAAGAATTCGACGAACTTGCCGACCACGCCGCGGGCGCGCAGCATCTGCGTGACGGTCAGCACCAGATCGGTCGCGGTGACGCCTTCCTTGAGGCGGCCCGACAGCTTGAAGCCGATCACCTCGGGGAGCACCATCGACAGCGGCTGGCCGAGCATCGCGGCTTCCGCCTCGATACCGCCGACGCCCCAGCCGAGCACCGAGAGGCCGTTCACCATGGTGGTGTGCGAGTCGGTGCCAACCAGCGAGTCGGGATAGGCGACTTCCATGGTCGCCGCCTTGCCGTCGACCTGGACCTTGTCCTTCTTGGTCCAGACCACGCGCGACAGGTACTCGAGATTGACCTGGTGACAAATGCCGGTGCCGGGCGGCACGACCTTGAAGTTATCGAACGACAGCGCGGCCCACTTCAGGAACTGGTAGCGCTCCTGGTTCTGCCGGTATTCCTCTTCGACGTTTTTCTTGAAGGCCTGGTTGTCGCCGAAGAAGGTCACGGCGACCGAGTGATCGATGACGAGATCGACCGGCACCAGCGGATTGATTTTCTTCGGATCGCCGCCGAGCGATTTCATCGCGTCGCGCATCGCGGCCAGATCGACCACCGCCGGCACGCCGGTGAAATCCTGCATCAGCACGCGCGCGGGGCGCATCGCGATTTCGTGCTCGGAGGATTTGGTCTTGAGCCATTCGGCACAGGCCTTGATGTCGTCCTTGGTGACCGTGCGCCCGTCTTCGTTGCGCAGCAGGTTCTCCAGCAGCACCTTCATCGAGAACGGCAGGCGCGAGATGCCCTTCAGTCCGTTTTTCTCGGCGACCGGGAGGCTGAAATAGGCGTAGGTCTTGCTACCAACCGTGAGGGTTTTGCAGCATTTAAAACTGTCGAGGGACGTCATGTCGGCTGTTTCCATTTCCCGGCGGGGACATCGGCGCGGGTTCGGTCTAAGGTCCTCGCAAGAAAGGGTTTTCTCGCTGGCGGAACTCAGCTTTGAATTCCGCTAACCTAGCGCCGCCCGCATGGGCTTTAAAGGTATTTTCGTGGCTCGCGCAAGATTTACCGGGAACGCTGCCAGGATGCACGGATTTCCACGTCTTTCCGCCATCGGCATTGCTGCCTTGCGTCAGCCGGTGGGCGCCTGATGCAGCTCAACGCCGACAATCTGGCCTGCAGCCGGGGCGGCCGCGACGTCTTCGCCGGCGTCGGTTTTAGCGTCGCCAGCGGCGAGGCGTTGGTGGTGGCCGGGCGCAATGGCGCCGGCAAGTCCTCGCTGCTGCGCCTGATCGCGGGGCTGGTGCGAATCGCCGGCGGCACGCTCGACCTGCAAGGCGGCGAGCCCGAGGCCAGCATCGCCGAGCAGGCCCATTATGTCGGCCACCAGGATGCGCTGAAGCCGACGCTTTCGGTTGGTGAAAATCTGCGGTTCTGGGCTGCCTTTCTCGGCGCCGCGGCGGACGATATCGAGCCGGCGCTCGAGGCCGTCGGTCTGGCGGCGCTGGCCGATCTGCCGGCCGCCTATTTGTCGGCCGGCCAGCGGCGGCGGCTGTCGATTGCCCGGCTGGTGGCGGCACCGCGGCCGATCTGGCTGCTCGACGAGCCGACTTCGGCGCTGGACACGCCATCGCAGGCCCGGTTGGCGGAGCTGATGCGCGGCCATCTCACCGGCGGCGGCCTGATCGTCGCGGCGGCGCACGGCCCGATCGGGCTGACGCAGGCGCGCGAGCTGAGGCTGGGGGCGGAAGGATGAGGACGGCGGCCAAAAACTCCGCTCATTCCTGCGAAAGCGGAAATCCAGAACGGTTTCGTCACCGGCCTCGAAAGACCTGGGTCCCCGCTTCCGCGGGGACGAGCGGGCTGCTGAGGCTTCCATCGTGACCGCCTTTACCGCCCTCCTCCTCCGCGACATCCGCCTCAGCCTGCGCATCGGCGGCGGCGCGCTGATGGGAGCGCTGTTCTTCCTGATCGTCGTCACTTTGATGCCCTTCGCCATAGGCCCCGACCTCAATCTGCTGGCGCGGATCGGCCCGGCGATTCTGTGGCTCGGCGCGCTGCTGGCGAGCCTTCTGGCGCTCGACCGGCTGTTTGCGATGGATCAGGACGACGGCTCGCTCGATCTGCTGATGATGGGCCGGATGCCGCTGGAACTGGCGGTGCTGGCGAAGGCGCTGGCGCACTGGATCACCACCGGTCTGCCGCTCGTGATCGTCGCGCCGGTGCTGGGACTGATGTTGAATGTCGAATTGCGGGCGATGGGATGGGTGACGCTGACGCTGCTCGCCGGCACCCCGGCGCTGACCTTCATCGGCCTGGTCGGCGCCGCGCTGTCGGTGGCGCTGCGGCGCGGCGGCCTGCTGCTGCCGGTGCTGATCCTGCCGCTGACCGTGCCGGTGCTGATCTTCGGCGTCGCCGCCGCCAATGCCGCCATTGTCGGGCCCGCGCCGTTCGGCCCCCCTTTCACCATTCTTTGTGCTTTATCCTTGGCCAGCCTGGTGCTCGGCCCGATTGCCGCGGCTGCGGCGCTGCGGCACGGCCTCGAATGATGGCCCCGTCAAACTTATGCGTGATAGAAGGCCGCCGATGGCTGTAATCGATCTTGCCAACCCGACGCGCTTCCTGGCGCTGGTCAACCGCGTGCTGCCCTGGCTGGTGGCCGTGACGGCGCTGGTGTTCGCCATCGGCCTTTACCGCGCCGCCTACGCACCGGACGACTACCAGCAGGGCGCCACCGTCAAGATCATGTTCCTGCACGTGCCTGCTGCCTGGCTCGGTATGATGGGCTGGGTGATCATGAGCGCAGCCGCGCTCGGCACACTGGTGTGGCGGCATCCGCTGGCCGACGTCGCCGGCAAGGCCGTGGCCCCGATCGGTGCCGCCTTCACGCTCATCTGCTTGATCACCGGCGCGCTGTGGGGCCGACCGACCTGGGGCACCTACTGGGTCTGGGACGCGCGGCTGACCTCGGTGCTGATCCTGTTTCTGCTCTATCTCGGCGTCATGGCGCTGTACTGGACCGCGGAAGAGCCCGGCCGCGGCGCGCGCGCCGCCGCGATCCTGACGCTGGTCGGCGCCGTCAACATCCCGATCATCAAGTTCTCGGTCGACTGGTGGAACACGCTGCACCAGCCGGCGTCGGTCTTGCGGCTCGGCGGCGCCACCATCGACGCCTCGATTTTGGTGCCGCTGCTGATCATGGCCGGCGCCTTCACGCTGCTGTTCATCACGCTGCATCTGGCCGCCATGCGCAACGAGATCCTGCGCCGGCGGGTGCGCAGCATGCGGCTAATGCAGGCGCAGACGATGGCGGAGGCGCGGTCGTGAACCTCGGGCCGCACGCCGACTTCATCGTCGCCGCCTATGCGGTGACCGCCTTTGCCGTGGCGGCGCTGATCGCCTGGGTCGTGTTCGATTACGCCGCGCAACGCCGCATCATCGGCGATCTCGAAGACCGTGGCGTCACGCGCCGGGCGCAGCGGAAGGAGTAGACGGATGAACGACCGCAGCACCTTGCTCCGCTCATTCCCGCGCAAGCGGGAATCCAGAGTCCCGTCGCAAAGCCGTCGATTGTCGCCCCTGGGTCCCCGCTTGCGCGGGGACGAGCGGGTCTTGGTATGACGACCCTAGGCTCCGCCGGCAAAACCCGGCGTAATATTCTGGTGCTGCTGCCGCTGGTGGTATTTCTGTCGCTGGCCGCGCTGTTCTTCTTCCGGCTCGGCAGCGGCGACCCGTCGCGGCTGCCGTCGGCGCTGATCGGCCAGCCCGCGCCGAAAACCGATTTGCCGGCGATGGCCGGGCTGGAGCGCGACGGCAAGCCGGTGCCGGGTCTGAGCAACGACATCTTCACGGGCAAGGTCACGCTGGTGAATGTCTGGGCGTCTTGGTGCGTGCCGTGCCACGACGAAGTGCCGTTCCTCGACGAACTGGCCAAGGACAACCGCATCCAGCTCGCCGGCATCAACTACAAGGACTCGCCCGACAATGCGCGGCGCTTCCTCAACCGCTACGGCAATCCTTTCGTGGCCAGCGGCGTCGACGACCGCGGCCGCGCCTCGATCGATTGGGGCGTCTACGGCGTGCCGGAAACGTTTATTGTCGGCCGCGATGGCCGTATCGCCTACAAGCTGATCGGCCCGATCACCGCCGATAATCTGGCGAAGGTGCTGCGGCCCGAAATCGAGAAGGCGGTGGCGAAGAAATAGCGCCCGACCGCTCGTCCCCGCGGACGCGGGGACCCAGCCTTTGCCGACCATCACGCCAAGCACTGGATTCCCGCTGCCGCGGGAATGAGCGGCGTTTGTGGCGGCCTACTCATCCTTCTCCACGCTGTACTTCATCAACAACGGATACTGCGCGGCGCCGAAGATCATGGTCAGCGGCACCATGCCGAACAGCTTGAAGTTGACCCAGAAGTCGGTGCTCTGCGTGCGCCAGATCACTTCGTTGAGCACGGCCGCCGCGAAGAAGAAGATGATCCAGCGCACCGTCAGCTTGCGCCAGCCTTCCGCGGTCAGATGAAACATCTGATCGAACAGGATGCTGAGGAACGGCTTGTTGAGCGCGAGGCCGGCGAGCAGCGTGACGCCGAACAGCACGTAGATGATGGTCGGCTTCAGCTTGATGAACAGATCGTCGTGCAGGAACAGCGTCAGCCCGCCGAACACCAGCACGATCACCGCAGTGACCACCGGCATCATGGCGACGTGCCGCGTCAGCGCATAGGACACCGCCAGCGCCACCAGCACCGCCACCATGAAGGCGCCGGTCGCGGCGTAGATGCCGAACTTGGCATTGGCCGCGAAGAACAGCACCAGCGGCCCGATATCGAGCACGAGTTTGAGGGATGGGTTGAGCTTTTTCGGTTCGGTCATGCGTGCTTACTCCAGTCCCACCACCGCCCGCGCGAAATCGCGCGCGGTAAACGGCGCCAGGTCGTCGACACCCTCGCCGACGCCGATGAAATGCACCGGCAGCTTGAAGCGGTCGGCGATGGCGACCAGGATGCCGCCGCGCGCGGTGCCGTCGAGCTTGGTCATGACCAGCCCGGTGACTCCCGCCATCTTGCCGAAGATCTCGACCTGACTTAGCGCGTTCTGCCCGACGGTGGCGTCGAGCACCAGCAGCACCGCATGCGGCGCGGTCGGCTCGACCTTGCGCATCACGCGCAGCATCTTTTCCAGTTCGCTCATCAATTCGGTGCGGTTCTGCAAACGCCCGGCGGTATCGACCAGCACGACGTCGACGCTCTCGGCCCTGGCGGCGGCGATCGATTCGAAGGCCAGGCTCGCCGCATCGGCGCCCGGCGTCGAGGCGCGCACACTGGCGCCGGTGCGCGACGCCCAGATCTTGAGCTGGTCGATGGCGGCGGCGCGGAAGGTGTCGCCGGCCACCAGCATCACCGACTTGCCCTCGGCGCGGAACTTGGCGGACAGCTTGCCGATGGTGGTGGTCTTGCCGGAGCCGTTGACGCCGGCGACCAGGATGACAAAAGGCCGCGCCGTGATCTCGAGCGGTTTGGCGACCGCGCTGAGCACTTTCTCGATCTCGCCGGCCAGCACCGCCTTCACCTCGTCGGGCGCTATGCCCTTCTCGAAGCGGCTTTCGCCGAACACCTTGACCACGCGGGCGGCGAAATCGGGCCCGAGGTCCGAGCGGATCAGCTCGCTTTCGAGGTCCTCGATGGCCTCGGCGTCGAGCTTGCGCTTCGACACCAGGTCGCTGATCGCGGTTCCGAGTGCCGACGAGGTGCGCTTGAGCCCGCCGCTGAGGCGTTTCCACCAGCTGCCGCCTTGGGTCGTGTCGTTCATGCTGTCGTCTTCATGGCGCGCCCGTGATAGCGGTTTCGGCATGACACCGGAAGAGATGCTTTCCCGCCTGCTGTACCGCGACGGCCTGATGCTGGTGATCGACAAGCCGGCCGGGCTGTCGGTGCATCGCGGGCCGAAGGGCGGCCACAGCCTGGAGGATTATTTCGAACCGCTGCGGTTCGGGCTGCCGCGCGATCCGGCGCTGGCCCACCGGCTCGACAAGGACACGTCCGGCTGCCTGGTGCTCGGCCGTCACCGCAAGGCGCTGGCGCTGCTGGGCAAGCTGTTCAAGAACGGCCAGATCGGCAAGACCTACTGGGCGGTGGTCGAAGGCGGGCCGGACGCCGACGAAGGCCGCATCGACATGCCGCTCGGCAAGCTCGACGAGGATCGCGGCTGGTGGATGAAGCCCGACCCGGACGGCAAGCCGGCGCAGACGGTGTGGAAGGTGATGGGGCGGTTTGCTTCCTCGACCTCCCCCTG
>LNFM01003060.1_pt1 | contig 33783 bp, 21 predicted proteins | sample 596031 | NCBI WGS metagenome assembly LNFM01 (sample SAMN04254537, study PRJNA301005) | activated carbon metagenome | isolation source: dual media filters at the Ann Arbor, Michigan drinking water treatment plant | place: USA: Ann Arbor
GCAAACTTGCCCAGGTGGCTTACGGGGTGCTCCTCTCCGGTAAACCCTTCGACCCGACGATGCATGGGGCTTGCGCTTGATAACAGTATCTACATGACGCTCCAGGATTTGCTCGCGGCTTCACGCATTCGATACTGGCCCTCAGCGCTTCAGCGGGCGCTTGCGTACAACGGCGGCAGTGCCGGTGCTGATGATGCAGTGCGCTCCACACGCTGGGCGAGATGAGTGCTCCAGGCCTGTTGCAATGGCGCGAGATCCACGCGTGACGCGTCGGCCTGGTAGAGCGCCCGATCGAGCGACCAGAGCGCCTGGGCCAGGGGAGCGTCGACACGTCCGGCGAGCGCGCCGAGGCTGCGGGGTGGTTGGGCAGGCCAGCGCGCCGCTGCCCAGCGCAACAGCGCGGTGGCAACGGTCCGCGCGTCTGCACTGGCAAAACTCGCATTGACTGCCTGCGTCAGCGCAGACAGCGCCGGCAACTCGCCGGCCGCCGTTGCGGCTGCGGGTGGCGTCGCGCCAGGCCGGCGCCACCACAGCGCGAGTGTCAGCAACCAGCCGGCAGTCGTCACCAGCGCGAGCATCGGCCAGAAGTCGGTAGGTACCGCTGTCGTCGTCACCACCGGTGCCGCTGGCGCCGGCGGCGCGGCCGGCACGTCGGTCGCAGGTTCTGCGGACTCGGCGGGCGGAGCCGGCTCGAGACCGGGGGCTGCGTCGCTGGTCAGGGTCGTGGCCGGTACGCGCGCGATTTCGAGCGCGTCGGTGGTGGTGTTCCACCATGGGATTTCGATCTCGGGCAGGCGCAGTTCGCCGGCTTCGACCGGAATGATCGCGGTTTTCCGCTGCAGCACGGCGCTGTAGCCCGTGTCCTGCTGCTGCTCGCTCGTCTGCGGTCGATCGGGATAGAGCTTCAGGCCCGCCACGTCGGCCATTTCCAATGGCGGCAGCTGGCCGGCAGTCAGGCCATCGGCCCACAGGTTCAGCGTTCGCGTCAGCGGTTCGCCGACCTTCGCGCGCGTCCCGGCCGGCTGCCAGTCTTCGTTGAGACTCAGCTGGCGCGCCGGCAGCCAGGTCGCGCCGGGAAAGTCCTTCGGGATCGGCCTGACGTCGAGTTCGACCGCCGCCGACACGATCCGCTTCGTCGCCACCGGCTGCGAGAAACTGTCGAACAATGAAAAGCCACGCTTGACGACCTGCGCAGTGACCACTGCCGGCTTGATCGTCACCGCGCCGCTGGTCTGCGGAAAGATGGCGAAACGTCGTTCGATCACTTCATAGCGTTTGCCGTCACGGGTCGCTTCGTAGCGGCGATCGGCATCGATCGGCTTGACGATCGCGTCAGCGCTCAGTTCGGGCTCGGACAGCGACGCGTTGCTGATTTCATAGCGTCGCCACAGCCGCAGGCTGTAGATCACCTGCTGCTGCACGTAGGGCGTGGCAGGTTGCGCATCGACCTCGAGAAACAGCCCTTCGTCGGCGTCGGCAGTGCCGTTGGTGGGGCTCGCAAACGTGATCTCGCGCGCCGGTGTCGCCAGTTTGCCGAAACGGACCGCAGGCACCGTCAGTGGCGCACCGTGCTTCGGCAGCACGTTCAGCATCCACACGGTGCTGCGGGTGCGTTTGCCATTGACGATCTGCAGGGACGTCTGCTGATTGCGGCCCAGGATCTCGAAGTGCTCCTCGAGCGGCGAGAAATCGGGATCGGCGTCGACCGCCCCGCGGGCCTCGAAGACGAGCGTAAACGATTCCGTGGCCGGGGGCGGATCGGGCTCGATGCGCAGTTTCACGCCAGGCTCGTCGGCCTGTGCCGTCAGCACGCAGCAGGTCACGAGGCACAGCGTCAGCCACAGGCCGTTCAACAGTCTCACCACGGTTCAGCGCTCCCGGATTGCCCGCCATACTTCTGCTGATACTGGTAGCGGAACTTCCGCCGCCACAGGCCGCCCGGATCGTCCGGGACCTGGCGCAGCCACTGCTCCGCCGCCATCGTCTCCTCGCGCTTGCCGGCCGCGTCGTTCGCGGCCTGTGCTTCAGCCGCCTCGGCGTCCTCGGCGGCCGCGTCTTCAGCTGCGGCATTCGCGTTGCCGCTGGCCTGATCCTGCTGACCGGCCTGCGACTTGCCGGCCTGCTGAGCGTCACTGTCCTGCTCCTTGCTCGCCTCGTCGCCAGACTCCGAGGGCGGTGTCATGTCCGACTCGCGCTCACCGGCCTGGCCCTGCTGGTTGTCGCCTTCGCCCTGGCCCTGGCCGTCTTCACCGCCCTGATCGGCCTGTTCGCCATCGCTCGGCTTCTGCTGCTCGTCCTGCGACTGCGCCGACTCTTCCTGCTGACGCAGCAGGTCCTCGATCAGCGTCTTGTTGTACTTGGCGTCGTCATGCCCGGGCGCCAGCTTCAGCGCCGCCTCGTAGGCTGCGAGTGCCTGATCGAACTGACCGAGGCGCGCATGGGCATTGCCGCGGTTGTACAGTGACTCGGCATCGTCGCGACCGTCGAGCTCGCGTGCCGCGGCATCGTACTCGCCGGCGCGATAGCGCGCCGCGGCGCGCCAGGCCGGATCTTCATAGCGGTCGGCGGCGGTCGCATAGTCTTCGCGCTCGAACGCGCGTTGCGCCGCCTGGTCGGGCGTGAACCACCAGTCGATCGCCTGTGCCGGCGGCGGCGCGAGCAGGGCAGGGGCCAGCAGCACGCCCACCAGCACGCCGCGCCGGAACGCGAGACTCGCGAGCAACACCACCGGCAGCAGCAGCCACGGGCCGAGTTCCTGCCATTGTTCGGTCTGACGCTGCGCCGCGCTCTCGACTTCGCCGAGCGCCTGGCCGTCGAGGAAGCGTTTCAGCGCCTCGACGTCGCGCCCGTCGGCGGCCAGCGTCGCATACGCGCCGCGGCCGGCGCGCGCGAGTTCGCCGAGGCCCTCGGCATCGAAACGCGCGACGACGATCTGCCCCGCCGCGTCTTTGACGAAGCCGCCGTCAAGATCCGGAATCGGCGCGCCGCCAGGGGTGCCGGCACCGAGAATGCTGAGCCGGATCGGCCGCTGGCCGAGCGCGTCGATCATCGCCGCGCGCTGCGCCGCGGGGACGTCGTCCGTCACCATCAGCAGATCGCCCGCCGGATAGCCGGCCTGATCGATCAGCGCCAGCGCCTGTTGCACGGCCTTGACGGCGTTCGTGCCCTGGCTCGGCATCAGCGCGGGTTCCATCACCTCGAGCTGCGACACGATGGTGTTCACGTCGTCGGTCAGCGGCGTGACGATGAACGCCTGATCGGTATAGACGACGAGCGCGGTCTGGCCGCGCTGCCGGGCGGCGAGGAGGTCGCGAATCTTGTAGCGCGCGCGCTCGAGCCGGCTCGGCGCGAGATCCTGCGCGTTCATCGAGCGCGACAGATCGAGCATCACCACCAGGGCCGCCTGCTCGCGGAACACCGGTTGCGGCACGCGTGCGACCGTCGGGCCCGCCAGCGACACGACCGCGAGCAGGCCCGCGAGTGCGAACGGCAGCAGGCGCCAACGCTGCTGGCGGCCGCCGATCTGCTCGGTCAGGAACGGCAGCAGCGCGGCATCGCAGAAGCGGCTCAGCACTTCGCGACTGCCGGCGCGTCGATACAGACGCCAGCTCAGCCAGGCGAGCGGCAGCAGCAGGGTCAGCCAGCCCGGGCGCAGGAAGTGGAAGTCCTGCCACCATGCACTCATGCGAGTCCCCTGGCCTGACGCAGGCCGAGCCAGCCGGCGAGCGCCAGCGCGACGGCGAGCGGCCACGGGTACAGCGTCTGCACCGGCCGGAAATGCTCCTCGTCGCGCGCCACGGGCTCGAGCCGGTCGAGCTCGGCATAAATCTGCTGCAGTTCGTTGACGTCGCGCGCGCGGAAATACTTGCCGCCGGTTTCCTTCGCGATCTCGCGCAACGTGTCCTCGTCCAGATCCTGCGACGGATTGACGCGGATGCGCCCGAACAGCTGATTGACGATCATCTCGTCGGCGCCGATGCCGATCGTATAGATGCGCAGGCCCGCCGACGCGGCCAGCCGCGCCGCGCGCCGCGGGTCGACCTGGCCGGAGGTGTTGGCGCCGTCGGTCATCAGGATGATGGTCTTGTGCTCGGCGGCCTGGTCGCGCAGGCGCTTCGCCGCGAGACCGATGGCGTCACCTATCGCCGTGCTGCGACCGGCGAGCCCGATCGCGGTTTCCTCGAGCATGCGCGTGACGGTCGCGCGATCGAAAGTCAGCGGCACGTTCAGGTAGGCCTGTTCGCCGAACAGCACGAGCCCGATGCGATCGCCCTTGCGCTGGGCAATGAACTCGCGCGCGACGTGTTTGAGCGCGACGAGCCGGTCGACCGGTTCGTCGTCGAGCAGGAAATCCTTGACCTCCATGCTCTCGGACAGATCGATCACGAGCATCAGGTCGCGGCCCGACGCGGCGACGCCCACCGGCTCGTCGAGCCAGCGCGGATCCGCGCTGGCACACACCAGCAGCAGCCACGCGACGATGGCCATCCATTGGGCGGTCGAGGACTGCAGGATCTGGCCGGGGCCCGGCGCGTGGCTGAAATCGCCGAGATCGGGCACGCGCAGCGCCGCGTCATGACGTCGCGCGACGGCGGCGAGCAGACGGCGCGCCAGCCAGGGCAGTGGCAACAGCAGCAGCATCCACGGCGCGCCGAACTCAAACATCGGTGGCAAGCTCGCGCAAACGGCGCCGCGACGTGGGGAGCGCGCGAATCCAGCGCTCGAGCGCTGCGAGCAGTGTGCCCGCATCGATCTGCGGATGTGGCGCATATGGCGCGGTCAGCAGCGCGGCCGACAGCGCGTGGTCTTCGAGGCCGGGTGCAATCGCGCGCAGGCGCGCGAGCCATGCGTCGCCGGTCAGCGTGACATGGTGACGCGCGGGATCGAGGGCGAGGGACACGCGCCGCAACAGCAGTGAGGCCTCGGCCGCGAGCCGCACCGGATCGCTGGCGTGGGCCCGCAATCCACTGAACTCCTGCAGTGCCGCACGGCGCAGCGCCGTGCGTCGACGCCAGCCGAGCCAGGCGAGGCACAGCAACGGCACGCCTATCGCCACCAGGCCGAGCAGCCACCAGCCAGGGGCCGGCGGCCACCACGCGGGTGGCGGCGGCAAATGAATGTCCCGCAGCGGCAGACTGCCCGGATCGATGGTGCTCGGCGTGCCCGGTGACATCGACGCTACCCGAGTGCCCGTTGCAGCACCGTGAACGGATCTTCGGTCGTGGCCAGCGTCGCCAACCGGATGCGGTTCTCGCGCGCGAACTGCTGCAGGGCCGCGCGCCGGTCCGCAAACCGCTGCGCATAGGCGTCGGCGAGCGCGCGGTCGCCCAGCGACAGATCGACCCGCTGCCGTCGATCGGTCAACAGCACCGGCTCGCGGATCGCCGGCAGCGCGGCCTCAAAGGCGTCGTAGCAGAGAATCAGCATCACTTCGCTGTGGCGCGCGATTTGCGCGAGCGCCGCGCGCACGTCGGCGTCGAGTTCGCGGAAATCGGCACAGACGAACACGAGGCTGCCCGGCTTGACCAGACGACGCAGCCTGTCGGTGGCCGCGCTGAGCGGCTCATGGCCGATGTCCGGCGCCGTGGGGGCAGCCAGTTTCACGATCGTCTTCAACAGGCGCAGTGCGGCGACGCTGCTGCGCGCCGGCGGCAGTTCGACGCAGGCCGCGTCTCCCAGCAGCACGCCTCCGATGCGATCGCCGCCCTGCACGGTCTTCCAGGCGAGCAGCGCGCCGGTGCGTGCGGCCTGGACGCTCTTGAATACGCCGCGCGTGGCGAAGGCCATGGTCTGGCGCAGATCGAGCAACAGGAACACGGGGCGCTCGCGTTCCTCGCGGAACAGTTTGGTGTGCGGTTTGCCGCTGCGTGCGGTCAACCGCCAGTCGAGCGCGCGGACGTCGTCACCGGGCTGGTAGGGCCGCGACTCGGCGTACTCCATGCCGCGCCCCTTCATGTTCGCGTGGTACACGCCGGACTGGCGCGCGCGCGCGCTGTGCTGCCAGCCGGGCAACAGGCTCGCGCGGCGATTCTGGGCCGCGAGATCGGCGAGCGTCGGCATCACGCGATCGTTGACGGCAGGCGCTGGCGCCACCGGCGCCGTGGCCGGTTGAACTGCGCCGCCGAGCCAGTCCGCGAGCCGCGCGCGCACCGACTTCATCGTCTGCTTCGACTGCGTGGACGGCATGGACGCTCAGGGCACCGGCACGCGGCTCATCAGGGTGTCGATGAAGGAGTCTGGCGTCACTCCGTCGGCGGCGGCCTCGTAGTTCAGGATCACGCGATGGCGCAGCACGTCCGGCGCCACCTGCTGCACATCGTCCGGGCTCACGTAATCGCGCCCGGCGAGCCACGCATGGGCCCGCGCGCAGCGGTCGATCGCGATCGTCGCGCGCGGACTCGCGCCGTACTGCAGCCAGCTCGCGAGATCGGCCCCGTAGCGCGCGGGTTCGCGCGTGGCGAACACGAGTTCGAGCACGTACTGCTCGAGCGCGTCGCTCATGTGCACGGCCAGCACGTCGCGTCGTGCGGCGAACACCTGGGCCTGGTCGACGATCGGCTGGGTGATCCCCGGCGAGTGGAACGACTGGCCCGCTTCCTCGCGTGCCAGCACGAGAATGCGGCGTTCCTCTGCGGGCGTCGGATAGGTGATCTTCACATGCATCAGGAAGCGGTCGAGCTGCGCTTCGGGCAGCGGATAGGTGCCTTCCTGTTCGAGCGGGTTCTGCGTCGCCATCACGAGAAAGAGTTCCGGCAGCGGGTAAGTCTCGCGGCCGATGGTGATCTGGCGCTCGGCCATGGCTTCGAGCAGCGCGGACTGCACCTTGGCAGGCGCGCGGTTGATTTCATCCGCGAGCACGAGGTTGTGGAACAGCGGACCGGGCTGGAATTTGAACGAGCCGTCCTGTGGCCGATAGATCTCGGTGCCGGTGAGATCGGCCGGCAGCAGATCGGGCGTGAACTGGATGCGGTGGAAGTCGCCTTCGATGCCCTCGCCGAGCACTTTGATCGCACGCGTCTTGGCGAGCCCAGGCGCGCCTTCGACGAGCAGGTGCCCATCTGCGAGGAGGGCGATGAGGAGGCGGTCTATCAGCCGCTCCTGGCCGATGATGCGGGCGCTGATGAAAGCGCGTAGCCGCGCTGCTGCCGAGGTGCTTGGCGATGGTTCCACTGCGTTTTTCCGGTTGGCGTGTGACGGTTGGGCGAATGGTTTCAGATCTGGTCGGGGACGATGCGCCGGCTGGCGCGCAACTGCTCCTGTTCGTTGACCCTGTGACGCGGGCCTCGTCGCGTGCCGGGAGCCCAGTCGCGCGCTGCACGCGGGGCGCAAGGCACGATCGGGCGGATACCGGGGCGTCGGTCCGGCCGCAGCGTTTCGACCGATGTCCTCGCGCTGAATTCCCGTCGCATCGAGCGCCAGGTCACCGTCCTGTCATGCCCGGAGGCCTACACTGGGCGCTGCCGCGTCGGGCCGCTCAATGCCCCCGTTGAACGCAGGCGCTTAAGGTACACGGTCCGTCAGCCGCCGCCTACGGAGAGCCTCCTTGCGACCCTGCCTCGGGGCCATGGTCATAGTGCCGGGCGGCAGCAGGTTGCTTGTATGATGACAGCGCGGCCGCGCGCTGGGTGCGCGGTCGGACGGACCAAGACATGACACGTAGACGGGGCGCAAGGAGCAGGCATGTTCAGGCAGACAAGACTTCCGGTCGCGACGCACGGCGGCTTCACCCTGATCGAGGTGATGGTCGTGGTCGTCATCCTCGGCATCCTCGCGGCGGTCGTCGTCCCGCGCGTGATGAGCCGGCCCGACGAGGCACGGGTGGTCAAGGCGCAGCAGGATCTGCGCGCCGTCGGCGCAGCGCTCGATCTCTACAAACTCGACAACTTCAAATACCCGACGACCGAACAGGGCCTGCAGGCGCTCGTCAGCAAACCGGCGGGACTCGATCCCGGCGCGAAGTGGCGCGATGAAGGTTACCTGCCGGCGATGCCGAAGGATCCGTGGGGCGCAGACTACAAGTACCTGCAACCCGGTCAGCACGGGACCTATGACCTGTATTCGCTCGGTGCGGATGGCGTCGCGGGCGGCGAGGGCTTCGACGCCGATCTGGGCAACTGGGAACTCGACCGCTGAGGCGGTGACGCGCATGCACCCGCGCCGCGCGGCCGGCTTCACGCTGCTCGAAGTGCTGGTGGTCGTGACGCTGATCGCGGTCATCGGTTCGGCCGTGGCGCTGTCGATGGGGGCCCGCGGCGACCGCAAGCTCGAAGCCACGGCCGAGCGCCTGCTCGCGGCGATCAACCATGCGAGCGAAGCGGCCGTCGTTTCCGGCCGAGCCTACGGTTTCTTCGTCACGCCGCAGGCCTGCGAAATGGTGGTCTTCGACGGCGAGGCATGGCGCAGTGCACCGGCCGGCAGTGCCGGCGCGCTCACCACGCTTGCCGCCCCCTACGCCCTGCGCGGCGACGGCGTCTACGCGGTGCCGAACCGCGACGCACCCGCGCCGCAGATGCTGCTGCTGCCGGACGGCCAGCACCACTACGCGGGCGTCGCGGTCGTCAATGCGCTGTCCGGCGAAGCCTTCGCGATCGAAGCTGCCCAGGCCGGCCGCTATACGCTCGCGCACGTGGCGGCGAAGTGACGAGTCGGTGCCGCGTGGTCGTGGCCGGGATGCAGTGCCACGCAAGGCGGCCCACGGCTGTGCCGACGTCGAACTGCGGATCATGGCGCAGGGCCGCGCGCGGCTTCACCCTCATCGAAGTTCTCATCGCGCTCGTGATCGCCGCAACGGCGCTCGCGCTCGGCTTCGGCGCGGTCAGCGGCAGCGCGCGTCGCCTCGCGCGCGTCGAGGAGTCGGCCGTCACGCATTGGGCCATCGACAACGTCGTCAACGACATCACGCTGCGTGCACAGACCATCGAAGCGGGTCGTCACCAGTTCATCGAGACGATGCTGGGCCGCACGCTCGTGCTCACCGCTGAAGTCGCCCGTGACGAGAAGCTGCCGGTGATCCGCATCGAGGTCGCCGTGACGTCGCCGGAGGCCCCCGACACGCTGCTCGACAGCGCACGCGTGGCTCTCGTGTATGACACCGGCGTGGCCGCGCTGTCCGGCGAGGTCGGACGCGATGAGTGAGGCCCGCTTCCCGCACGCGCTCGCCACGCGGTCGTACCGCCGCGGCTTCACGCTGCTCGAAGTGCTGGTGGCGGTCGCGATTTTCGCGATCGCAGCGCAACTGACGTTCGGTGGCCTGCGCAACATTCTCCATGCGCGCGAGCAGCTCGCGCCGCGGCATGAGGCGGCGTCGTCGCTGCGTTACGCGGTGTCGATTCTGGATCAGGATCTGACGGCGGCGGCGCCGCGCGTAGTGCGTGACGCGCTCGGCGATCCGGCGCCGGCCATGCTGGCCGGTGGTCGCGACGAGCTGGTGATGTTCTCGCGCCGCGATCCGGCGCGGCCCGTGCTGCTCGACGCGGTCGGCATCTACCGTGTCAGCTACCGGCTGCGGGAAGGCGAACTGCTGCGCGAGGTCTGGCCCGTGATCGACGCCGTGCAGAGTACGCAGCCCGCGAGCCAGGTCCTGCTCGACGGCGTGCGTGAACTGCGCCTGCGGTTCCTGTCCGCCGGGGGCGATGGCAACTGGGTCGATTTGTGGCCGGTGTCGGACGGCGATCTCGCGGCGCTGCCGCGCGCGATTGAATTCGAACTGGTGTTCGATGACGGCACGACCCTCCGCCGGCTGCTGTTGCCGGGCAGTGGCGCATGACGGCCGTCCGGCGACGTCCGCAGGCGCGCGGCGCGGCGCTGATCGCCGCGGTCCTCGTCGCTGCCGTGATCGCCGCGATCGCGGTCGCGCTGACGACACGTGACCAGTACTCGATTCTCGGCGTCACGCGCCTGCAGGAGAACAGCCGGGCCGCGACGCTGGTGCGCGCGGTCGAAGTCCAGGCGATCATCGCGCTGTCACAGGATCTCGAGAACAGCCGCCACGATGGCGAAGAGGAGCCCTGGTTCGGCGCGCGGTTCGACGCGAGCGAGGGCGATCTGGAGGCGCAGGCACGACTGTTCGATGCCCAGCGCCTGTTCAATCTGAATGCCCTCGCGTTTCAGCCGCCGGCGGATGACGGTGCCGCCGATGACGGGCGCGGCGGCAACGATGTGCCGCCGCCGGTCGACGAACCCGTGAGTGAGGACAGCGGCGCGGATGATGCGGCCGCGCGGCGCGCGCTGTCCGATCTCGCGCCCGAGCTTCGCGATGCCGTGGTGCCGGGCACGCCTGGCGACACAGGGGACACGCCGGGCGCGGAGGGCGATCAGCAGAAAGCGCTGTCGCCGCAGCAGATCGCGGTCGCCCGCTTTCACCTGTTGCTGCAGGCCCTGGGCCTGCCGGTCGAACTCGTGCCGCCGATACTCGACTGGCTCGACACCGACAGCGACACGCGTTTTCCGAACGGTGCCGAAGACGAGTACTACACGCGGCTCGACGAGCCCTATCGCGCGGCGAACGGCCGCTTTGCCGACATCAGCGAACTGCGGCTCATCCGCGGCATGACGCCCGAGATTTATGCGAAACTGGCACCCTTCGTCACGGTGCTCGACAACGTGGTGCCTCTGAACGTGAATACCGCGCCTGCGGAGCTTTTGATGAGCATTGGTCCGGGAGTCGATCGGGCAACCGCCGAACTGCTGGTCAGCTCGCGCCAGGTGCAGCCGTTGACGGACGTCACCCAATGGCTGCGCCATCCGCTGCTCGCGGGCCGGCCGCTGCTGCAGGCCGGCCTTGCCACGCGCTCGAACTGGTTCGAACTGCGCACGCGGATCGAGAGTGATGAAATGCCGACCTTCCATCGTTCGCTGATCGAACGCAGTTCGCCCGACCGCCTGCGCGTCGCGCGCCGCGAAAGGCTTTATACCGATGGCTGAACGGGCCGTGCTCTTCACGCTGGATGCTGCGACCGGGCAGGCCGAGTGGCTGCGCGGGGCGGTCGTGCGCCGCGGCTCGCTCGCCGATCTCGCCGCGTGTGGCGCCGAGGCCTGGGTCTGGCTCGTCGACGCGCGCCAGGTCCAGCTCGCCGAGGTCGAGTTGCCGGTGGCGAGTCGGCGGGTGCAGGCGCAGGCCCTGCCGTATGCGCTCGAAGATCAGGTGCTGACGCCGGTCGATGAACTGAGTTTTGCCGTGCACCGGCTGAGTCCGACGCGCCAGGCCTGCGCGATCTTTGCAACCAATGCGCTCGATACCGCACTCGATGCGCTCGCGGCCGCCGGCATCGCCGTCAGCCAGGCCGTGCCAGACGTGCTGTGCGTGCCGTGGCAAGAAAGCACCTGGACCCTGATGTTCGCCGGCGACGCGGGCTGGTTGCGCACGGGGCCGTTCGCCGGCCAGCGCTTCCATGCCGCGGACTGGCGGCCGTTCATCGAACAGGCCCTACCCGCGATCGACGGCGAGAAGCGGGTGCGGGTGTTCGGTGCGGACGACAGCCTGCTCGCACAGATCGCCGCCGTGTCGCCCGCGTTGACGCTGGACGCGCAGGCCACGCGCGAGACGCTTGTCCAGTGCGCCGATGGCTATGCGCAGGGGCATGTGATCGATCTGCTGCCCGCCTTGCCGCATCGACAGCGCAGCGACAACGGGCGCCGCCAGCGCTGGTGGTGGGCCAGCGCGGCCCTGTTGCTGATCGCCGCGGTGGCGCACGCCGGCTTCATGGGCTGGCATACGGGTGCGCTCGAGCGCGAACTGGCGACGGCCCAGGCAGACACGCTGGCGTCGTTTCGCGCGATGTTTCCGCACATTTCCCGGGTCGAGGATGTTCGCGTGCAGGCCACCCAGGCGCTGGCCGCACAGGCCGCCACCCGCGAACTCGGCGCGCCGTTTCTCGATCTGCTCGCCGCGGCCGGCCAGGGCCTGATGAACAGTCCGGCCGACGGGCTGCAACTGGAGAGTGCAAGTTACGGCAATGGCGCGCTTGAAATGCGTGTGCGGGCCAATGACATGACGGCGCTCGAACGCTATCAACAGTCCCTTGCCGGGGCGCAGATCCCCGTGCAACTGCTGTCGGTCGAAACGCGCGACGACAAGGCCGTCGGCCTGTTGCGCGTGGGGCAGGTGCGATGAGCGCGCTCGCGGGCTGGTGGCAGGGATTGCAGACGCGCGAGCGCTGGCTGTTGGGCATCGGCGGCTTCGCGGTCCTCGCCACGATGTATTTCCTGCTCGTGCTGGAGCCCCTCGCCGCGCGCGAGCAGCGGCTCGCCAAAGCGCTCGCCGCTGAGCACGAGACGCAGGCCTGGCTCGCACAGCAGCGTCCGCTGGTAGGCCAGGCGCCGATCGCGGCCGCGCGCGAGCGGCTGCCCGACGGCGCGTCGCTGCTCGCCGCGATCAACGGCTCGGCCGGAGAAAGCGGCGTGGCCGCGCAGCTGAAACGCGTGACGCCCGCCGCCGAGCGCGGCGCGAACCTGAGCTTCGAAGCCGTGCCGTACGCGAATTTCATGCGCTGGCTGCTTGCGCTCGAAGCGCAGTACGGCGCCAGCGTCGAGCGCGTGCGCATCGAACAGTCGCCGCAGGCCGGCGCCGTGAACGTCGAGCTGTCAGTCGTCTTCTGATCCCGGGTTCTGCGCAACGTGTGCAGGGCCTTTCGTCGCCCGGATGAAGTGCAGCGCAATCGGGGAACGCGACGGTACCGTTGACACAGCGTCCGGCTGCCGCGGTTCAACGCCGTGCAATCGCCTGATCCCGGATTCCACGATGCTGCAGCCGGGCTAAGACGAGCGACACCGCGCTTTCATCATGTCGGGTGAGGCAGCGATTTCATGACAGAGGGGATGACGAGGGGATAGCTGGGGCCACGAGGTAGCCCGGGTGCAACGCAGTGGAACCCGGGAATGGCGGCGCGTAATTCGAAGGTCACGCTCAGACGAGCTGGTTCATCTCGAAAATCGGCAGCAGGATCGCGAGCACGATCAGCAACACCACCAGGCCCATTGTCAGGATCAGCGCCGGCTCGAGCAGGTTCAGTCCGATCGCGAGCCGCAACTGCACGGCGCGATCGCTGGAATTCGCGGCGGTGTCGAGCATTCGCGGCAACTCGCCCGAGCTTTCGCCGCTCGCCACGAGATGCACCAGCAGCGGCGGCAGGTGGGGCGCGCGCGCCAGCGCGGTGGCCAGCGCTTCGCCTTCGCGCACGCGCGCCGCGGCGGCTTCGAGTTCGGCGCGCATCACGAGATTGACGACGGACTTCTCGGAGATGCGGAACGCATCGAGCATGTTCAGCCCGCTGTTCAGCAGGATGCCCAGCGTGCGCGCGAAGCGGCCAGCGTCGTTCTCGCGATAGAACTCACCGAGCACGGGCAGACCGAGCAGCATCCCGTCCCAGCGAAAACGTGCGGCCGGGCGGCGGAGCAGGGCGCGCAGACCCAGCCACGCGCTGACGAGCGCGGCGAGCAGCAGCACGCCGTGCGTCTTCAGAAAGTCACTGGTTGCGAGCAACGCCAGCGTGATGCCGGGCAGACGCTGCGCGCTGTGTTCGAACACTTTCACGATTTCCGGCACGACGAATGTCAGCAGGCCCGTGACCACGAGCAGCGACACTGCCGTCAGCACCGCCGGGTAGATCATCGCGAGTCGAATCTTCTGCTGCACTTCCTGGCGGCGTTCGAGGTAGTCGGCCACGCGCTGAAGCACGAGCGGCAGCAGGCGGGTCTGTTCGCCGGCACCGACGGTCGCGCGGTAGACCTCCGGAAACGCGCGCGGGAACTGTCCGACGGAATCCGCCAGCGACTGTCCTTCGAGCACGCGTGAACGCACGTCGAGCACGACCCGGCGCAGCGCGGCGTCGCTGCTCTGCTTCGCGATGGCAGACAGGGCGTCGTCGAGCGGCAGGCCGGATTCGAGCAGCGATCCGAGCAGACGCGTGAACAGCACCACCTGCGTCGGGCCGAGCCTGAGCCGCGAGGTCTTCGCCGTCATGCCCTTCTCGACGACCGAGCGATCGGAGGTCGCCTGCACCGACAGCGGCGTCAGCCCCTTCTCGCGCAGGACGCGCCGGGCATGGCGCTCGGAATCGGCTTCGGTCAGCCCGCGCGTCTTGCGGCCGTTGGCCGCCAGCGCCGTGTATTCATAGGCCGCCACGGCTGGCCCTGCAAATGAAATTGTGGGCATGAAAATGGGGACGAGATGGGCAGAAAATGGGGACAGACCCCATTTCCCTCGCCTGCGCAGGAAACGGGGACTGTCCCCATTTTCTGGCCCCCATTTTCATCACCTTTGTCACGCGAGCTGGGTCACGCGGAGCAGTTCTTCCGGGGTCGTCAGGCCGGCGAGGACGGCGCGACGGCCCACTTCGCCGAGACTCGGCGAGCCCTTGCGGGCATGCGCTTCGAGATCCTGTTCGGCAGCGCCGTCGTGAATCAGCCGACGCAGGGTGTCGTCGATGACGATCAGTTCGTAGATCGCCGTGCGCCCGCGGTAACCCATGCGATTGCACGCGTCGCAGCCGACGGCCTCGTAGATCACCAAAGCCTCGTGCGCATGGTCGCCGAGCCAGTCGCGCGTCGCGGCATCGATGTCGCGCGGTCGCATGCACTGGCGGCACAGGCTGCGCACCAGCCGCTGCGCCAGCACGCCGATGATGCTCGAGGACAATAGAAACGGCTCAGTGCCCATGTCACGCAGGCGCGTGACAGCGCCGATGGCGGTGTTCGTGTGCAGCGTCGACAGCACGAGATGCCCGGTCAGGCTCGCCTGGATCGCGATCTGCGCGGTTTCGAGATCGCGGATTTCGCCGACCATCACGATGTCCGGATCCTGACGCAGGATGGCGCGCAGCCCGCGTGCGAAGGTCATCTCGACCTTCATGTTGACCTGCGTCTGCGCGATGCCGTCGATCAGGTACTCGATCGGATCCTCGACCGTCATGATGTTGCGTGAGCGATCGTTGAGGCGCGACAGGGCCGCATAGAGCGTTGTCGTCTTGCCCGAACCCGTCGGACCGGTGACGAGGAAGATGCCGTGCGGGCGATGAATCAGTTCGTCGAGACGCGCGGTGGTCTGCGCGTCCATGCCAATCTGTTCGAGCCGCAGCCGGCCGGCCTGCTTGTCGAGCAGGCGCAGCACCACGCGCTCGCCGTGTCCGCTCGGAATTGTCGAGACGCGCACGTCGACCGGCCGGTTCGCGACCTTCAGCGAGATGCGGCCGTCCTGTGGCAGGCGTTTCTCCGCGATGTCGAGCTTGGCCATGATCTTGATGCGCGACACCACCAGCGGCGCGACGGCGACGGGCGGCTGCATGATTTCCCGCATCACGCCGTCCACACGCAGGCGGATCGCGAGGCGCTGCTCGAACGGTTCGATGTGGATGTCGGACGCGCCCTCGACGATCGCCTGGCCCAGCAGGCCATTGATCAGTTTGATGATCGGCGCGTCGTCGGCACTTTCGAGCAGGTCTGCCGGTTCGTTGAGCTCCTGCGCCAGCGCTGCGAGATCGAACGCGCCGCTCAGATCCGCCATCATTTCGTCGGAGCGCGTCGCGTCCTGTTCGTACGCGGCCTGGATGCGGCGCTCGAAATCATTGCCGGCATAGCGTTCGAAGCGCAGCGGGCCATCGATCGCGCGCTGCAGTTCCTGCAGGATCGTCGCGGGCGTCGAGGTGTTGTAAATCACCGTCGCCACGCCGTCCGCACCCGCCTCGAGCAGCACGCCGTGCCGCTTGGCGAAAGCGAAGGGCACGTTCATTCGACGATGCCTTCCGGCAGCACCGGGCCCCGATGCGGCAGGAGCACTTCGGTCTGGCTCTCGTTCTGCAGTTGCTGCTTGACGCGGATGTCGTCGTAACGCTCGCGCGACAGCGTCGCAGCGGTCGCGCGATCGCGCACGATCTGCGGGCGCAGGAACACCATCAGGTTCGTCTTGGTGTTGCTGCGACGGCTGTTCTTGAACAGGTTGCCGAGCAGCGGAATATCGCCGAGCAGCGGCACCTTGTCCTGGTTCGAACGCACATCGTCACCGATGAGGCCGCCGAGCACGACGATTTCGCCGTTGTCGACCTGCACGTTCGTCTTGATCGAGCGCTTGTTGGTGATCAGATCCGCGCCCACCGTGCTTTCGTCGACGCTCGAGACTTCCTGCTCGATTTCCATCGTCACCGTGTCGCCTTCATTGATCTGGGGTTTCACCCGCAGCTTGATGCCGACGTCCTGGCGCTGGATCGTCTGGAACGGGTTGTCGGGCGTCGTCGTCGAGTTCGAGAACTGGCCGGTGACAAATGGCACGTTCTGGCCCACGACGATCTCCGCCTCGGCGTTGTCGAGCGTCATCAGGCTCGGCGTCGACAGCACGTTCGTGTACTGGTTGCCCGTCAGCGCGCGAATCAGCCCGCGGATGTCACCGCCGGACAGGTAACCGAGGGTCAGGCCGGTCAGGAAATCCGGCGCATCCTCGAGATCGAACGGGCTGTCGATCCCGCCGGACACCGAACCCGGGAAATTCGTGCCGCCGACGAAGCCGTTGTCCGGCAGGTTCGTTTTCCACTGGATGCCGAGTTCGTCGTTCTGATCGCCCGACACTTCGGCCACGATGCCTTCGACGAGCACCTGCGCGCGGCGCACGTCGAGCTGGTCGACGACGTCGAGCACGCGGCGCACGTCGCGCGGCGGACCCTGGACAATCAGCGCATTCGTCGCTTCGTCAGCGGTAATGCGCACTTCGCCGAGCGTGCCGCCGGCGTTGCCGCCGAGCGCGATCTGCAGCTGCCGGCGGGGCCGGTTGGTCGCACCGGTCGCGGGATTGCCGACGCTCGCGCCGGGTGAGGTCTGGCCGCTGACGACTTCCTGCAGCACCGACACGAGATCCTCGGCGGTCGCGAACCGCAGGTAGATGACCTTGATCGCCTCCGTCTCGCCCTGCGGCGTGTCGAGGTTCGCGATCAGGGCGCGATAGCGCAGCTTGGTCTGCGGCGGGCCGGTCAGCAGGATGCTGTTGGTCCGCTCGTCGGCGGCGAACGCCGCGGCCGCTTCGCCGGCCGGCGGGTTCGCGCCGCGCGATTTCGTCGACAGTGTCTCGAGGAGCGTCGCGACTTCGGCGGCTGGCGCATACTCGAGACGGACGACGTCCACGCCGTGCGTGGTGTCGATGTCGAGCTTGGAGACGATGTCGACCATGCGTTTCACATTCGCGCCGGAGTCCGCAACGATCAGCACGTTGGTCCCGACGGTGGCTGCCATGTGCGAGTCCTGTGGCAGCAGCGGCCGCAGGATCGGCACGAGTTCGGCGGCGGACACGAAATGCACCGGGATGACGCCGGTGACGATTTCCTCGCCCCGACGCTGGCTGCCCGGTGACACCGTGGGCGTGGCGTCCTGCTTCGCCAGCATTTCGGGCACGATTTTCGTCATGCCGTCCTTTTTCACCGCCGTAAAGCCATGCACCTTCAAGATCGACAGGAACACTTCGTACAGGTCCGCCGGATCGGTCGGCGCCGACGAAATCACGGTCACGCGACCCTGCACGCGCGGGTCGACGACGAAGTTCTGGTTCGTCAGGTCGGCCACCGCACTGATGAACGCGCGAATGTCCGCGTCCTTGAAGTTCAGCGTCAGCGAGTGTTCTTCGGGCGCCTGGCCCGGCATGGCCGGGACCTCGGCCGCCATCCCGGGCGACGTCATGTCCTGCGCCAGCGGCGCAGCCGCGTGGCAGACGAGCAGCAGGCCGATCGCCGCAGCCAGCGGTTTGCAGGGGAACAGCGCGGCCATGGCCCGCGCGAGGCGTGAGGACTTCAACACGTCAGGCTTCCTTTCGCGTGGCAGCGCTCCATCGCGATATGCGCCAGTCGTGGCGCATATCGGAGCGCCCGGCAGCGCTGCGTGACCACGTTGGCTATTGGGATTCAGGATTGCTCTCCAGCGGCATCTCGGCCATCGGTGGTGGCGCCGAATCGGGCGGCGGAGTGACGATGTCGGGCAGCAGCATCGGTGCGGCGCCCGGCGGCGAGTCGCCGGAATAAATCTGCGGTGCGGGCATGCCTGCCCCCGGCAGGCGCTGGGGGCTGAAGTTGCGCGGGGCCGGCGCCGCCGGCTGGCCGATGGCCAGGGCCGGCAAACGCATCTGTTCGAGCCGGCCATCGCGCTCGAGGATCACCGCCCGCGCACGCACGGCATGGATGCGCGCACCGTCGGGCGCTGCATCGCCGACCCGATACTCGCGCTGATCGGCGTCACTGACGCCGAGGATCGCGCGGGCGCTACTGCCGTCATCGGCTTCGATCACCCCGAACAACTGAAAGCTGGCCGACGCTTCGGGCAGCGATGCTTCGTCGACGATGGCGGGTGTGGGGGGCGCAGAGGGCGCCGGCGGTGCGTCGGGGCTGCCGAACAGCGCCCAGTCCGCGAGCATGGCGCGGGACGACGGGCGGTCGTCAGCCTGCGGAGACGTGAGCGGTACGGCCGCGGCGGCGGTCCCGGTCACGGGCTCGGGAGCCATCTCCAGCCGCTGCACATCATGAAAGGCGAGTGCCAGCACGGCGCCGACCACCACCAGGAAAGTGGCAGGTGGCAGAACTCCTTCTAGGCTGCGCGCGTCCGTCATTGACAAGCTCCCGGGGCCGTTACGGTAGCGCGATTCATATTGATAAGCAAAGACTTGTAGCAAGAACTTCATGCAGGGGCCGAGCACTGGGCAGGCCTCTTTCCGCCCCCGCGCGGCCGTACGGGCGGGGCCGGCAGGCGGCTGCTCGCATCCTTGCGGACCCCGTCACGCCGCGATGACGCGAGGGGGCCGGCGGTGCGCCGGCCAGCCGCCGGTCGGCCAGGATGCGTCCGCACCTTAGCGACCACTGCTCGCCGCTGCCAAGTGAAACTTTCGTGACAGCGCCACGTTCGATAGACACGTTCGACACCCAGCTCCTCTTCGTCATTGTCATCCAGACGTCACGAAGCTTTCACACTTCGCCAGTAGCCTCCCCAACGTTGCCGCACTGCGGCTCGAATGTCACCAAACAATCACGGGAACTTAAAGCGCCCGACATGTGGGCGCCCCAGGCTTCCCGACAGCAGGCTCGAATCCGGCACGACCAGAGTCGGCAGGGCCTGCGGCTTGAACACCCTCAACAGGAGTTGTGATGATGAAAATGAAGAACACGGCAGCTTCGCTGGCACTGGCGATCAGCAGCGTCGTCGCGATGCCTGCGTTCGCAGCCATCAACCTTGATGGCCTGCAGGGCGGCGGCGCGCTGGGCGGCAACACCTTCGCGGATCCGGCCTTCGATCCCTTCAACTACTCGCTCGGCGGTGTCGGCGAACTGTTCGTCTCCATCGTGGCGCGCGACGCCAGCAACCCGACCAACAACCGTTCCTATGTGCGCGACCTTGGTCTCTCCGCGCGGACTTTCGTCGATGCGCGCGACGCCGGCACGCTCGGCAGCCTGGCGTTCAGCTTCGGCCCGGATTCCACACTGACGACCTTCCTCGGCGACAACGCCGGCAAGGAAGTCAGCTTCCTCGTGATGGCCGTGCACAATCCGTCGGGCTTCGACCCGAACTCGTTCCAGGGCCGCAACATCGGCTTCCTGACGACCGCCGGCGTCGACGCCGCGGCGGTCAACGCCGCGCAGCCCCAGGGCACCGCGGGCTTCCAGGTTTCCGGCGCCGAAGTCGAATTCCGCAGCTTCGTCAGCAGTGTCAACCTGAAGACCGACGGCTCGCCGGTCGGTGACGTGGCCGCGAACCTCTCGGCGACCTTCCAGCCGGGGGAGAACGGCTTCCACGATCTGAACTTCGGCACCGACCAGACGTTCCTGTTCAACACCGAAGGCAAGGTCACCGGCCTCGGTGGCGCCGCCGACTTTTTCTTTCTCAGCGTCGACAACGTGGACAACGGCATTTCCTCTGCGCCGTCCCTGCTCGGCCAGTGGACCTTGAGCGCGACGGGCGATCTGAACTTCGCCGCCACGGCGCCCATCCCGGTCCCGGCCGCCGTGTGGATGATGAGCTCGGCCCTCGTCGGGCTGGCTGGCGCCGCGCGCCGCCGTCGCACGGCCTGAAATCAAACATAGTCAGTCAGTACAGGACTTGAAGGGAATTAAATGATGAAACGCAAGCTTCTCAACCTCGCCGTTGCCGCAGCGCTCGGCACCGCGGGCGCCACGGCGATGGCCGTGCCCTATGGTGCGAACGACGCGGCAATCGAATATGACGTGCATTATTCCGGCGCCACGGCGTCGGCGCAGTTCGTGCGCAACAGCCTCATCGACCGTGCCTGCGATCCGGCCGGCGCGAAAGAGATCACCGTCTATCAGAAAGACGGCGACGACTATGTCGTGGTCTGCCAGTTGTTGCCGACGCTCGGCGGCGACACGGTGCGCCACATCAAGCAGGGCGGCGGTTCGGGCGACGGCACCACCCCGGTGTCCCAGCCCGCGGTGAGCCCGCTGCTCTATCCGAAGCCGGCGGCCGGTTTCAACGCCGCAACGGCCTGCGCCGCGCCGGTCAACACGCAGACGGGCGCCGGTACGCCGTTCGTGTTCTTCAACGCCTGCAACATCCCGAACGTCACCGTCAACGGTGGCGACATCGGCACCTCCGATCTCGAGCCGAAGCTGTTCTTCGACGTCAACACGCCGTCGACGGGCATTCCGTTCAGCGCAGCCGACGCGGCGGCGCTCGACGTGAAGCCGCTCGCCGGCCTCGCCTTCGGCCTGCCGATGACGGTCGGTCTGCGCAACGCGCTGCAGGCACTGCAGTTCCCGGTCGGTCATCCGTGCCATCCGCAGGATGCGGAATGGTCCGAACTGCTGCCGACGACCGTCGATGTCGATCCGAACATCCCGGGCGAAGAAGTCGCGCTGGATGTGGCGCGTGTCGCGGCCGGCACGAAGAACCCGTCGGCCGACGCCTCGCCGTCGCTGGGCACGGCCCGCGTGCGGGACAGCGAACTCTGCATGCCGAACATGACGCAGGCGGAAGTCGCCGGCCTCATGACCGGCCGCCTGCGGAACTGGTCGCAGATTCAGCGCAATGGCACCAACCTCATCGCCGCCGCGACGGCCGCCGGCCTGCCGGTGCCGACGTCGAGCCCGGTGGCTCCGCTGAACAACCAGCGCGTGCACGTGTGCCGTCGTAATGACGGTTCGGGCACACAGGCGCAGTTCAATGCGTACTTCCTCGCGCGTCCCTGCATGAGCATCAACGGCACGTTCACGGCGGAATCCCCGCTGTCCGGCGGCGCCAACACCTGCTCGTACAACGGCAACTCGGTGGTCTGCAACAACCGCGGCTCGAGCGACGTCTCGCGCTGCCTCGACGATCTCGACAAGAACGCGACGACCAGCGGCCTGTTCAACAACACCGATGCGAACAGCCTCAACAACAGCCGTTTCGCGTGGGCGATCGGCGTGCAGTCGACGGAAGTGAACGCGAACCTCGGCTTCAACTTCCGCTTCGCGAAGGTCGACGGCCTGGCGCCGACGATCAACAACGTGCATCTCGCCGACTACACCGACCATTACGAGCAGACCTGCCAGATCCGCAAGTCCAACACCACGGTCGATCCGAACGCGAGCGGCGCGGTGGTGCGTCAGTTGTGGGACACGGTGTGCACGGCCGGCCCGGTCGACATCTTCGAAGCCAACCTGAACTTCCTGCATCCGTGGGGCACGGGCGGCTGGCTGTCAGTGCCGCTGGCCGCCGCGGGGACTGCGGCGAATCCGGATGCGCCGCTGTCGTCGAGCCTGCTGATGGATCCCAACAATCCGCTGCCGATCAACAGCTGGACGCGCCGTGGCGAAAGCTGCTCCGCGCCGGTGGTGTTCGATGCGGTGAACGCGACGCTGGAAGGCCGACCGTAAGCGTCTTCGCCCAGACGCGCCGCGCGAGGGATCGCGCGGTCCACTGAAACCGGCCCCTGCGGGGGCCGGTTTTTTTTGCACGTCACTGCTTTGTCACAGACCCGTCATCAATGTTCGCCAGACTGCGGGGCATCGCGCTCCCTGTCGGGCCATACCGGATATCCATGAAGAAACAGCGTCGTCTTGCCGGGCATTTGCCACGATCCGCCACGCCAGTGATGCGCGCGCTCGCCGCTGCCATCGCCGCGGCCTGCGCCGCGCCGGCCGTGGCACAGAATCCGCCTGCCGGCCGCGAACTCCCGATCGTCTGTACCGCAGGCGCGTGCCGCGGCGGCGTGACGAACTGGGTGCGACCGGGCGCGGACGCCGCGACCCTCGGGGTCAACGGCCGCACGATGACGATCAACCAGGCCCGCCAGCGCGAGCTCTACAACTGGGCGAGCTTCGACGTCGCCGAAGATCACAGCGTTCACTTCGATCAGAAGTTCGGCGCGAGCGCCGTCGCGCTGAACCGCGTGCTCGGCACCACCAATCCGTCGAGCTTCATCAACGGCAAGGTCACCGCGCCCGGCGAAGTCTACGTCGTCAATCAGAACGGCATTCTGTTCGGCGGCAAATCACAGGTCGCAGTGCAGTCGCTGGTCGCCGCGACCCAGGATGTGTGGAACGACAACGAGTTCCTGAATGGCAGTCTCACCGACGCGATCCGCAAGACCGATCTGCAGGGCCAACCCGCACCGCAGGCCGCCCTGCAGGGCGCTGTCGGCACGATGGGCAAGGTCGAAGTGGCCGCCGGCGCCCATCTCAAATCGAACGAAGGCGGCCGCGTGTTGCTGGCTGCGCCCGAAGTCAGGAACGCCGGGCTCATCGAAACCCCCGGCGGGCAGGCCGTGCTCGCCGCGAGTCACGATCGGGTCTTCGTCACGGCGTCGACAGACAGCGATCTGCGCGGGCTCGTCGTCGAAGTCGACACCGGTGGCAAGGTCGAGAACGTCGGCGAGATCATCGCCGAGCGCGGCAACGTCAGTCTGGTGGGGCTCGCCGTCAACCAGAACGGCGTCGCGCGCGCGACGACTGCCGTCAGCTTCAACGGCTCGGTGCGTCTCGCGGCGCGCCACAAGGCCGGACCCGGCACCATCGTCAACAACGGTGGCAACGTCAGCATCACCACGGCGGCACTGTCCGGCACGCCGGCCCCCGGCGATCCCACGCAGCAATTCGGCGTGACGCTCGGCAGTGGCAGCCGCACGGAAGTGCTGCCGGATCTGGCGAGCCCCGAACTGTCGATCGACGCGTCCGTGCAGCGGCCGTCAAAAGTCGAGATTGCCGGCAAGGACATCACGCTCAAGCCGGGCGCCGTGGTGCGCGCGACCGGGGGTACGGTCGACCTCGCCGGCATTCCCGGCGCGACGCCGAGCCGGATCACGGTCGAAAGCGGGGCCGTGATCGATGTCGCCGGTTCGCAGAACGTCGAACTCCCCGCGTCGCGCAACGTCGGCGAGATCGAACTGCGTGGCAATGAACTGGCCGATGTGCCGCTCCAGCGCGACGGCGTGCTGCGCGGCCAGAAGGTGCAGTTCGACTTGCGTCAGGTGCGCTTCGAAGAGAACTCACCGACCACGGCCGACGACGATCAATACTTCCTGCCCGTCGGCAATGTCACGGCCGCCGTCAGTTCGGTCCGGCGCGGCGTCGGCGAGCGCACGGCGACGGGCGGTACGGTGCGCCTGACGGCCGACAGCGTGGACCTGCAGGCCGGTTCGCTGGTCGATTTCTCCGGCGGTTCCGTGCAGTACCTGCCGGGCTTCATGCCGTCGACCTACCTGATCGCCGAAGGGCGCGCCTACTCGATCGAGACCGCCGATCCGACGATCGTCTACGACGCCATCCGGCCAAGCATCGATGTCGATTCGGCACGCTGGGGCGTCACGCGCACGTACAACGTGTTCGGCGACGCCTTCGTCGCCGGTCGTTTCGACGCGGGCTACGTGCAGGGTTTCGATGCCGGTTCGCTGCTGATCGACAGCATCGATCTGAGCCTCGATGGCGAACTGCGCGGCGGCACGACGCGCGGCGTGTTCCAGCGCGACGCGGCGACGACGCGCCTCGGCAATCGCGCCCGCTTCGGGCACGAGATCCCGCTCGCGGGCCTGCTGCAGATCGGGCGCATCGATCTGCAGTTGCAGGTGCCGGTCGGCCCGTCGAGCATCGAACTCGGTCGCAGCCGCCGCACCGAGGCTGCGCTGTTCGTCGACGAGGCGAGGCTCGCGCGCAGCGGGCTGAACCGGCTCGAGCTGGTGAGCCCGGGCACGATCACGCTCGGTGATCTGTTCCTCGAGGCCGGTGGCAGCCTCGCGCTGACCAGTGGCACGGGGCTCGTCGTCGATGGACAGGTGCAGGCCAGCGGCGCCAGTGTGAGCCTGCGCACGCAGCAGCAGCCGGGCCTGCGGCCGGCGCTGACCGTCAAGGCCGGCAGTCGCATCGACACCCAGGGTGGCTGGGTCAACGACAGCGCCGTGCTCGATGCCGCAACGGCCGCCGCACCGCGCTTCATCAACGGGGGCGACGTCGTCCTGGCCGCAGAGGGCGATCTGACGCTCGAGGCTGGCAGCCTGATTGATGTCGGCGCCGGCGCGCTGCTCGGCGCGGACGGCAGCTTGACCGCCGGCAAGGCCGGCAGCATTCGGCTGGCCACCGCGGCCGACGAAGCCGAGGCCGTCGAAACCCGTCTCATGCTCGCCGGTGAGCTGCGTGGGGTCGGGCTCGAGGAAGGGGGTAGCCTGACGCTCACCGCGCCTTCTTTCACGCTCGGCACGAACGCGCTGGCGCAGGAAGTGCTGCTGGCGCCCGACTTCTTCCGCAGCGGCGGCTTCACCTCGTACACGTTGAATGCGGAGAGCGTGCAGGAGCTGTCCGACAGTCCGCTGATCCGCGTCGCGACCGGCAGCGCGATTTCGCTGGACCCGGAAGTGCTCCAGCTCGACCAGCGCATGTTCAGCGCACCGACCGGCACCGATATCGATACGTTCGCCACCCGCACGCGGCTGCCCGCCGCGCAGCGCGCCGCGACACACCTGGCGTTCACCACCAGCCGCCGCCTGTACGAACTCGGCGACGCAACGGCCTCGATCGTCGTCGAACGCGGGGCGAGCCTTGCGACCACCCTCGGTGGCAGCATCGATTTCACTGCCCCCGATCGAATTTTCGTCGACGGTAGCCTGAGCGCGCCGGCGGGCCATATCAGCCTGCATCTCGCAGACGTCGGCGACGACGTCGGCTTCCGGCAGCAGGGGATCTGGCTCGGTGACGGGGCCAGCCTGATCGCGACCGGCGGCGACAGAGTGGTGCCGAACGCCGAGGGCCTCAGGACCGGTGACGTGTTGCCGGGCGGCACGGTGTCGCTGCACGCCGATCGCGGTTATGTGATCACCGCGCCGGGCAGTCGCATCGATGTGTCCGGGGCCTCGGCCACGATCGACGTCCTGCGCGACGCGAATCCGCTGCGGCGCGCCTATGGTGCGCAGGTCATCGACACGGCGGCCGGACGCATCAGCCTGCACGCAAGCGAAGGCATCCTGCCGTACGGCACACTGCGCGGGCGCGGTGCCGGCGCTGCCGCCGGCGGCGATCTCAGCGTGGCACTCGACCTGACGGCGCGCGCCGGTAACGGCAATTTCGTCGGCGTCGCGAGCGATCAGTTTCCGGAGACGGCGCGGGTGCTGAACCTCGGCAGCCGTCGCGCATGGGACGCCACCTGGCTCGACTTCGGCGACGCCGGTTTCGTCAACGCCCTGCGCAGCTCGGGATTTCTCGGCGACGGTTCGATCAGAAGCACGGGCGGCGTCAACGGCGTCGGGCTCGTCGATCCGGCCGGCATCGCGAGCGGGGGATTCAGCAGCGCGTCGTTCGGGGCGCGCCAGAACGCCACCGAGTTCCGCGCCGACGGCGTGAGCCGTTACCTGCGTCTGCCGGCCGAAGTGCGCCTCAGCGGCGACTTCTCGCTCGCACTCGACCGCGCGTTGAGCATTGACGCGCCGATCCTGGGCTCCAACGGCGGTACCGCGGCGCTCAGCGCCGCCTACGTCGCGCTCGGTTCGTCGAACGAGGACTTCCGCGTCGGCACCACCGAGAGCCTGAACCGCTTCGCCGCGACCACAGGCAACGGACGCCTCAGCGTGAACGCGGACTTGATCGACCTCGTCGGCTTCAGTTCGCTGCAGGGCTTCGGCGGTGCCCCGGTGAGCCTGACTTCGCGCGGCGACCTGCGCCTGCGCGGCGTGGCCTTGCCGCCGCTGAGCACGAATCCTGAAAACGAATTTCCGGAAATCGCCGGTGCGCTCGCCGCGGCGGGCGATCTCACGCTGACCGCCGCGCAGATCTATCCGACGACGCTGACCCGTTTCGACATCGAACTCGCCGGTGCCGGCCGTACGCTGCAGCTCGCAGGCAATGGCGCCGCGACTTCGGCACCGCTGTCGGCCGGTGGCCGCGTCAGCCTCGAGGCCGCGCGCATTCTGCAGGGCGGCGTGCTGCGCGCGCCGCTCGGATCATTGGCGCTAGAAGGCGACAGCGTCGAGTTGCTCGCGGGGAGCCTGACGTCGGTGTCAGGCGCCGGCCTCACGGTGCCGTTCGGCAATCTGTTGCTCGAGGACAACTGGGTGCTGCGGATCAATGGGGTCACGCGCACGCTCGACGAGCCGCGCCTGTTCTCCTCGCAGCCAACGCCGGCCGAGCTCGAACGGCGACCGTTCGAAGATCGCGACCGGCCGTGGCAGAAGGAAATCGCGATTACCGGTGACGATGTGCGCCTGAATGCGGGGGCCGTGCTCGATCTGAGCGGCGGCGGCGATCTGCTCGCGTCGGAATTCCTGCCGGGCCCCGGCGGTTCGCGCGATCTGCTGGCGGACACGCGCGAGTTCTCGTTCGCACTGCTGCCGACGCACGGCACGGCGCCCGCGCCGGTCGATCCGTTCCTCGGCGCCGACGACGTACTGGCCTCCGCGCTGTCGCCCGATCTGCCGGCGGTTTCGCTGGCGTCGCTGGATCTGAGAATCACCCTCGGCGCCGGCAGCGGCCTGCCGGCAGGCGAATACACCGTGCTACCACGTGGTTATGCCATTTTGCCCGGTGCCTTTCTCGTGACGCCGGTCGCCGCGTCGCAGGATTTCACCAACAGCGCCGCCGGGGTCGGGCCCGATGGCGTGCCGGTGGTCAAGGGCGTGTTCAGCGTCGCCGGCACCGGCATCGCGCAGCAGCGTCCGATCGCCGTGCGCGTCGAAGATCGGGCGCAGGTGGCCGCGCGTGCCGAATACAGGATTGCAGGCGCGAACGCGTTTTTCAGCGAACGCGCTGCGACGCGCGGCGAGCTGACGCCGCAGTTGCCGCAGGATGGTGGCCGCCTGTCGCTCGCCGCGACCGATTCGCTGCGCTTGCAGGGGCGGCTCGCGCCGAACAGCGGCACCGGCCGCAATTCCCTCGTCGACATCACGGCCGCCGAACTGTCGATCGTCAACACGCTGAATCCGAACGCGACGGCGGTCGAACTGCTGGCGGGCGATCTGCAGGGACTCGGCGCGGAGAGTCTGTTGATCGGCGGCACGCGGACCCTGACCGACGACGCGATGACCCTGAACATCGGCGCGCAGCGCGTGACGGTCCAGAGCGGTGTCACGCCGAGCGCCCCTGAATTGATGCTGGCCGGTACCGACCGTGTGATCGTCAACGGCAGCCTGCTCGCGAGCGGCGGCGAAGTCAGCGCGATCCCGATCAACTTCGCGCCGAATGCGAACGGCACGCCGCGGCCGCGCGCATTCGCGCGCGTGTCGACCGGCGAGCAGGTCACGCTGACGGGCGACAGTGCGGCCGGCGGCATTGTCGAGATTGGCCAGACCGGCAGCCTGTTCGGCGCCGGATCGATCACGCTGGATGGTTCGTCGGACGTGCTGGTGGCGGGCAGCCTCGCGACCAACCAGGGCGCGATTGCGTTGAGCGCCTCGCGCATCAGTGTCGGCGCGGCACCGGGTGGCACTGCCGGCCTGGTGCTCGCGAGTTTCGATGCGCTGCAGGCGCGGGAATTGAAACTCGTCAGCGCAAGCACGATCGATTTCTACGGCACGCTGGCGGCGAGCGCGACGCCCCTGTCGCTGCTGATTCTCGACGGCGATGCGTTGCGCGCGATGAACGCCGGCGGCAATGCCGCCACGAGTATCAACGCGAGCACCCTGGTATTGCAGAACACCGGTGCCAACAATGCGGTGGCGCCGGTCGCCGGCGGCGGCAGCCTGCTGGTCGTCAGCGACGCGCTGCAGTTCGGCGGCGGCACGCTGACGCTGGCGGGGTACGACACCACCCAGGTGCTGGCTGGTACGGCGCTCGCGACGGCGGATACCAGTCTGATCGTCGCGGGCGACGCCACGCTGTTTGCCGACGCCGTGCGCAGCGCGAACGGCGCGCAACTCGACTTCACGGTCGATGGCGCATTCAGCCTGCTCGCGCGCGGCGCGCCGGTGTCGCCGATCGAAGGCACCACACGACTGTCCGATGCCACGGCAGCACTCGGCGGCAGCTTCAGCCTGCAGGCGAACAGCGTGAGCATCGCGAGTCAGATCCTGATGCCGGCCGGGTCGATCGCGCTCAGCGCCATGGCCGGCGATCTGACGCTGTTGTCGGGTGCGCTGCTCGACGTCGCCGGCAACATTCGTGCATTCGACACGCACCGCGTGGCGACCGGCGGCGGCACCGTGCGCCTGAGTGCCACCGGGCAGCTCGGGATCGCCGCCGGTGCGCTCGTCGATGTGTCAGGGACGCTCGCGTCCGGGCCGGATGGCAGAAGTGAAGCGGCGGCGGCGGGCACGCTCGTGCTGGCAGCAGCGCAGGGCAGCCTGGACGTCGCGACGGGCACGCTGCTCGGTGGCCTGTGGCAGGGTGGCCTCGGCGACCGTGACAGCTTCGTCGATCCGCGTGCCACTCTGGCGCTGCGCGCGAGTGGTGCGCGGGTGCAGGTGGACGCCTCGGCGCTCGCGGATCAGAGCATGCTGCTGAACGAGTTCGCGACACGAGGCTTCAGCGGCGCGCAGAATCTCAGGCTGCGCGACGGCTCGCTGACAATCGCCGGCGAGCTCGTCGCCCACGACATCAAGCTGGCCACCGATCGCGGCAACCTGATCGTGAGCGGTGCGCTGGACGCGAGCGGTGACGCAGGTGGTTCGATCGGGCTGTTCGCCGGCCAGGATCTCGAGGTGTCCGGCGCCCTGTTCGCGCAGGGCCTTTTGAACGGCGCCACCGGCGGCGACATCGTGCTGCAGAGCCGTGACGGCAGCGTGAGTCTGCTCGGTGGCAGCACCGTCGACGTCGCGGGGCGCGATGGGGCAGGCGCGCGCCGTGACAGCGGCCAGGTGCGGCTCGTGGCGCGCCGGATCAATGGCGACACCGATCTCGCGATAGGCGCGCTAGACGGCGCTGTCCTCGGCGCCAGTCGCATCGAAGCGGTCGGCAATCGCGTCTATACCGGTGTGTCGCGAATCGATGCGCTCGAAACCGGTGACGCGAGCCAGATCGGCCTCGACACGCTGCGCAGCCACACGGCGCAGTTCATGACGAATGTGGCAGCGATGCGCGCGCGGCTCGATCCGTCGAATGCGTACGCCGCAGCGCTGCACCTGATGCCCGGTGTCGAAGTGCAGAGCACGGCGGGCACCGACCTCACGTTGAACACGAACTGGGCGCTCAACGAATGGCGCGATGGCGGCGAAGCCGGCGTGCTGACCTTGCGGGCAGGCCGCGAACTTCGCCTTGCCGGTCGCCTCGACGACGGCATCGGCCGGCGTGACAACCTGATCGCGCTGCTGAACTTCGCGGGCGATCCGAACGACTTCGGGCAGGTCGACACGCTGCTCGACGACGCTTCGTGGCGTTACCAGCTCGTGGCCGGCGCCGATCTGGCTAGCCTCGCGGCCAGCGGCGCGGCCGCAGTCGCTGCCGCACGGCCGCTCGACGTGATTCGCAATGCCGCAGCCGACATCGTGCTCAACAACAGCGTGGTGGTGCGCACCGGCGACGGCGCCATCACGCTCGCCGCCGGCGGCGATTTGCGTTACCTCGGCAACCAGGCGGCGATTTATACGACGGGCCTGAACGCGGGTTACGGCAACCTCCGCTACGACCCGGAAGAGTTCGATGCGGTCGGTGCGTTCCTGCAGGACTTCCTCGAGATCCAGCTGGCGTCGGGCTTCAACTACGGCAGCGTGGCCGATACGCGCGAAGACATCGCCACGGCGCCGTTCTTCTTCGATACCTATTTGCCCGGCATCGGCTTCGGCCGTGACGGTGGCGACATCAGCATCAACGTGGCGGGTGACATCGTAGGACCGGGCTCCACACAGTTGTTCAACGACTGGCTGGTGGTGATCGGGGGCGAGACAGGTGAGCCGATTCTGCGTGCCGGCACCACGAACCCGACGCTGCCGACGCTGTGGGGCGTGCGCTACGACCGCTTCCAGCAGAACCTCGGCACGCTCGGCGGCGGCGACGTGAGCATCAACGCAGGCGGCAACGTCAGCAACCTGTCGGTCGTCCTGCCGACCGTCGCGCGCGCGATCAGCGATGACTTCACCTACCGGCCGCTGACCCAGGGCTTCAACCTGTCCGGCACGGCGGAGGTGGCGGTGACCGGCGGCGGCAATCTCGACATGCACGTCGCGGGCGATGTGCGCGGTGGCTCCATTCTGCTGGCGCAGGGCAGTGGCAGCGTCCGGGCAGGCGGTGAAATCGCGGCGGCGACCGCGCAGGGCGTCGACGGGCTCTATGCGCTCGGCGACGCGGCGCTGGCGTTGCAGGCCGCCCGCGATGTGCGGGTCGAAGCGGTGTTCAATTTCACGATGCTGCGTCGGCCCGCACTGACGGCGCCCGGCGGCGTGACCATGCAGGACGATACGCGCGCGTTCTTCTTCACCTACGGTGCCGACAGCCGCTTCGATGCGACGTCCTACGCCGGCGACCTCGTGCTCGAAAATCGCACGCGTTCGAGCGATCCGCTGTTCGCGCAGCTGGCCGGCAACATCGGCCTGACCGGCGATCACGAAGCGGCGGTCCGCATCTATCCGGGCAATGCACGCTTGAGCGCGCTGGGCGGTGATGTCGTCATCGAACACAACTTCCAGCTGTTCCCGACGCCGTCGAGCCAGCTCGAAATCCTCGCCGCGAGCGATATCACCGACATCGGTTTCGATGTCGGCAACGCGCCGGTCACGATCGTGCAGTCCGATACCGACCCCGCGCTGCTGCCGTCGGTCCGCACGCCGGTGACCGCGTCGCCGCTCATTCGCACGAACTTCGAGCCGGGCAAGCAGCGCCCGGTCAACGATGCGCAGCGCCGCTGGCATGCCGCGACGCCGTTGCACCTCGGTGACCGCCAGCCGTCGCTGGTCATCGCCGGCGGCAGCATCGGCCAGGCACGCACGGAGAGCCGCGGGCTGCGGCTGTTCCTTGCCGAAAGCGGGCGAATCCGCGCCGGTGACGATGTCCGCAATCTCGATCTCGAAATCCAGCACAACAACGCGGACGACGCGAGCCTCGTGCAGGCGGGACGCGACCTCGTGTTCCTGCCGGGGCGCGACCTCGCGGGCAACTTCTCGCAGAGCATCGAAGACCTGTTCCAGGGTCTGCTGTTCACCGGCGGTGGGCGTGCCAGCGTGCTGGCCGGGCGCAATATCGATCTCGGCACGTCCGACGGTATCGCGTCGGTCGGCAACCTGCGCAACTTCGCGCTGGCGGACAGCGGCGCCGGTCTCGAGGTGTTCGCCGGCGCCGGTGAGGGGCCCGATCTGGCGGGCTTCTATGAGCGCTACGTGCGCGCGATGACGGGCAGCGACCGGGACGCGCAACTGCGCGAACTCGCCGGACCCACGCCGTCTGCAGAAATCCTGGCAGAACTGGATGCTTCCATGCAGGCGCTCCGCAGCCGCATCGAGGCCGCGAATATTGATCCGTCGGTGATACGGACTGACATCGATATCACCTCGCCGCTCGCGGCGCTGTTGCTCGAAACCTTCTTCGACGAACTGCTCGAATCCGGCAGGGCTGCAACCAGCACCGGTTCGAACGATTACGCGCGCGGATTCGCGGCGATCGGCAGCCTGTTCCCGGCCGACAGCTATGCCGGCCAGCTCAGTTCGCTGTTGAGCCGCATCCATACCGAAGACGGCGGCGACATCAACCTGTTCGTGCCCGGTGGCGGTGCGAATGCCGGCGCCGCCTCCACCGCGGCAGTGACCAAGGCGGAGAACCAGCTCGGCGTGGTGGTGCAGGCGGCAGGTGACGTGCGCGCGTTCGTGCGCGACGACTTCCTCGTGAACGCCTCCCGCGTGTTCGCCCTGCAGGGTGGCAACATCGTGATGTGGGCCTCGACCGGCGACATCGATGCGGGACGCGGCGCGAAGGGAGCGCTCGCCGCGCCGCCGCCGCAGGTGGTGTTCGATCCGGCGACAGGGCAGTTCGTGACCGTGTTCCCGCCGGAAGTCTCGGGCAGTGGCATCCGCAACTTCGCGCCGCCCGGCGTGGTGCCGGGTGACGTCTTCCTGTTCGCGCCGCAGGGCGTGGTCAGTGCCGGCGACGCGGGTATCGCGTCGGCGGGCAACATCACGATCGGCGCGACGGAAGTCATTGGTGCCGACAACATCGACGTCGGCGGCACGGCGGTTGGCGTGCCGACTGCGGATGTCGGCCTCGCGGCCGGGCTGACCGGCGCGTCCGACGCCGCGTCCGCGACTTCGCGCGGCGCTGCCGATTCGGCCAACGATCGACTCGGCGATGAAGGGCCGGACGAGAACCCGTTCGGGCAGTCGACGCTGTCGGTGATCAGCGTCGAAGTGCTGGGCTTCGGGGGCTGACGCATGCCAACCCCCACGCCAACACCGATGCCGACTCCGCGGCGTCGGGGCGCCGGCTCAGCGCGCGCCGGGCAACTGGTCCTTCGGCCACAGCACCGCGTTCCAGCTGATCGTGGTGCGCGCAGCGTCGGTGGTCTGCGTGCCGACCATGTGGCGCAGCCACGAGCGGAACAGCAGCAGCCGGCCGGGCACGGGTTCGTAGCGCACGATGGTGAACTCGCCGACCTGCGGCATCGGCAGCATCTCGCGATCGGTCAGCGGATTCTCGAACGCGGTCACGGCGGCGCCGGGATCGGCCTCGAGGTAGTACACGCCACTGATGTGGCTGCCGGCGTGAATGTGAAACTCCTGGGCGTCGCCGCGATGGTAGCGGTTGAACCACATGTCCTTGATCAGGATGGCGTGATCGTCGAGCGCGGCGCCAATCTCCCGGCAGTACGCCTGCATCTCGAGCGTCACCAGCGCCGCGAATTCGGCCATCTGCGGATGATGGTGAAGCATGCGGTCGACAAAATAGCTGGTGTCGCACTTGTGCAGCCACGGTTCGGGGCGGGCCGTCGGCAGTGTGTCGATCGTGGCGAGCAGGCTCGCGCGGTCGATGGTCAGCTCATTCCAGTAAATCGACGTCGGAAACCAGTGGTCAATGGGCATCGCTGTTCTCTGCGGTGAAAAAAAGCGAGCGTAGGTTCCCAGTGTTTAGTGCATGTGACAGGTACATGAAGCGTTCTCCCGCGCGCCGCTGCTGGCCGCTGTGGCTGGCCTGTGCCCTGTCGGCCGGCGGCCTCAGGGCTGCCGAGCCGGTGCCGGCGGAAGAGGGCGGGGCGGACGCCGCTGCGGTCGAAGGGCCGCGCTTCGATGTGTGGGAGTACCGCATCGAAGGGAGCACCGTGCTCGCGCGCGAGCAGATTGAGCGCACCGTCTATCCGTTCCTGGGGCCGCAGAAGACGATCGACGACGTCGAAGCCGCGCGACAGGCACTCGAAGCGGCGCATCGCGATGCCGGGTATGGCACGGTGCTGGTGGACCTTCCGGAGCAGGACGTCGTCGGTGGCGTGGTCACGCTGGCGGTG